>Ga0056128_1007019_pt1 | contig 14202 bp, 5 predicted proteins | sample WorMetLIZISLAND2_FD_71113 | JGI IMG/M metagenome (GOLD analysis project Ga0056128, IMG submission 71113) | Marine gutless worms symbiont microbial communities from Max Planck institute for Marine Microbiology, Germany - Olavius geniculatus... ... | reverse complement strand
AGCGTCATTTGAAATAGTAACTCGTATTCGCCAGGTGGCGCCACTGTTGCACATAATTAATTTCAATAACTTACGTTTTCGTGTTGAGAATGAAACGACCTTGATTTCTGCAAAAAATCGCATAGATCTAAGCAGTATTTCTGAAGTTAGAAGCTATATAACAGAGTGGCCCCGTTTTTTTGGGCCACCCTGTAGCATTTACGTCTGAGCGTGTGACACATGCACGACTTACTCTAATAAGCTAATTAAAAGCCAGCTGATTTCGTGCACAAGTATCTTCCATACGACCTGTTTTGCGCCGTAAAACTGGCAGGAAGCTATTAACGTCAGTTTAATCTAGCACGCGAACTAAAACAACGAAAAACCTGTTTCAAACGAAACTGAGATAAAAGAAATGAAACAAATACTGGTAAAGCCATTTAAAAATTCAAAAAAGAATTTGAAGAAATCTGCAAATAATTTGGCTTCAATGAATTTTTGTTGGCTTTATACTTTGGCATTTTATGCTTCCGTCGTACTAGGTTGTCAACTGAAATATGAAACTTACTTAATGCCAATATTTTGATGCTTTGTTTTCAAGCAAATGATTCGCATTTAGAAACGCCGAAAACAGTTATTGAGCTTATTTCACAATAAAAACACTGTGCGCAAAACACAATATATTATTACAATATAAAAACAAACAGTGTTCATTATTTATCCACAACAGCCACGACTATATGCTAATTAATATAGCTGATAAAAATGTTGACCTTGAACGGCAAAGATATGGGGTTTTAGTGAATTTTTTGCGATTTGAGGCTGCGGTGCACATTTCAAAAGTGAATTGCGCAAAAATAGCTGGAAATAGATCAAAACAACCTGCGCTAAATTTTTCGCATAAAACGTAGATTTTGTAACCGTCTGCGTTTCGACCTCGTATGCACAAACAGTCCTCCACAAATACGGCAAGAAACGTCAACAACAATTTTAAAATTTTTTAAAAATTTGATAAATCAGATCTACATAATTTAATAAGTAAATTGTAGGATATTTCATTCTATTTTAGTTGTACTGAACACGCTTTGACAATCTTGTTGTTTTTTTATCATTCACCATCATCGAGCTGGTGACTCAAAATGACTGGATTTTGTTCGACCAAGTAGACGTCCTCATCGCTTACGTGATCCTGTCGAACTAGTTTTTCATTCCTGCAGGTACTCAACGTCGCGTGTTCTGTAGACCAGTGCGTTTGCTTTCGGACCACGTGACGTTGCTAAGAGCGAAACTCCAACCCGAAGTCGGCGTACTTATGTAGGTACTCGACGGCGCGACCGTCTCTACACAGACCAGCCCGCCAAACGTGCTCGTCACGGCCAGGGAAGGTGGGTCCAAAGGCCAGACATGGGTCCAAGGCCAAGGCCAAGGCCAAGACCATTAATGACAAAATTCATAAAGTCTTTCTTTCGAATCTGCGTCGAATTAAAACTGCAGATTCAGACCTGCGCAGTCTCGGTGACATAAAAGTAGATATATCATATAAATGGAACAGAACACAGTTATTAAAGTGATTAAAGGCCAAGACGTTGAGGCCAAGGCCAAGACCAGAATTTTTGTGCTTGAGATCAAGGACTGTCCTCGAGAACCTCATCTTTGCTAAAAGAACGGCAAGGGAAGGTGGGGGTGCCGGGGTTGGCAGGACGGTCTCCAGTGTGACAGCCAGCGTCGAAGCCGGCAGCCGACGACAGCAGGCTCTGCACAGCCGCGCCGAGAAACGGCAGCAACCCCCAACTAACCCTAATAGTAACCATAACCCCACGACACCTAACTCAAACCCTGACTAAACTCAACATAAACTCGAGCAAACGCCGGGAAACGGCAGACCTCGCCGACAGCAGCGCGAAACTGCGAGTTGACGGCCAAGTAGAGTAGAAAGTTGAAGGAGAAGTTGACCGTCTGCATGGCGTTGGTGACGACGATCGTTGCTCGCAGCCAGTGCTTGTCCGTGGACTCGGCCACGTAGAAGTACAAGTTAATTTAAACCAGTAGATGACTTTACCTTTCGACTTGAACTGTCGCTGAGCCTTTACGCAGAGCAAAAACGTCGGACTTCCTTGCGAAAACCTAAGGCAAAAAGTGAAGTTACCCAGTACGACGTGGAAATACAAGTTGATCAGCTCGGAAGGCGCGACAAGCACCAGGAACATGACAACGATACAGACTTAGAAAGAACTTAGAAAAATCTGTGTAACATGGAATAACAACGATGCAGACCAAGGTCAGGGTAAGACGAATTTCAGCGCTTTGAGCCGCTGACGACGACGACGACGACGAAGTCAGAACTCCGCGAGAAGTACGCCCCGACACCGACGTACGGTACATACGGGCCATGTGGTACGACTGCCTCAGGGAACAGATGAGGCGACTGTTACAGAAGACGAGGACGCCGATTGGTACGACAAATCCCAACGACATCGAGATGACATCCAACGTCATTTTGAGTCTACGGTCCAGCACCAGCCGACCGTGGTCAAGCACCAAGTACCTGACCGTAGCATTGCCGTCGGCGGTAGAACAGTCCAGAGGCACGACGCTAAATGTCCACAGCGTCGCCAGCTCGATCATAACGGCGATGACATCGTCCTAAGTTTATCCTAAGTTTTCTTATGTCAGACTTTTTGCGTACGTTCAACCTATAGAAACGACGTAAAAAGTTTTGTGAATTAGGCCCAACATTTACTAAACTTCTAAGTAATTTTCCTACGATCTTTTTCAGTTCTTTGTGAATTTTCCTAACTTTTCCCTACGTTCTGCGTGAAGGTATCGTAAGTTTTTTTTCTGACTTTTGCTTACGATTTTTTGCAAATCGCACTCTCTTTCTAAGATTTTTCTAAGTCTTGGTTTTGTTCCTAGGTATTCTGTTTAAAGTTTGACTTGAAAAGTTTTGCGAATTAGGCCGCAGATATCAGATATTAAATCGGTTGGTCAGAACGGCGATGATGAACGCTGCTATGATAGCAAGTAGTGTGGCCGTGACGCTCACCAGGTAGCGGGTCTTCTGCTAAAGTTTTTTTTAAATTTCTTGCCAAGTTAGTGCAACTTACTACCGACTTCAAAAGTTTGTGATAATAGGTTTGCGTCGTAAGTGACCAGGTAGCGGGCGTGCAGTGGATGGCAAACAACCATGTACCTACCCACCGCCACAACCACCGTCAACCAGGTGTTGGACTTGACGCACTTTTCTTGATTCAACGTGATTTAACGCGAAACAGTCTGAAGAAAGTCAAACAGCCTAAGTGTAAAGAAAGTACTTACGAACACTATTACAGTGCACAAAAAGAGCGAAGGACTAGCTTCAGAAGAGACTCAAACGCACCCAATGGTCAACGCTGCAGTGTTGGACTTGACGCACGCGTTCTGAATGAAAGGTCCGTAGACGACGCTGAGAACGCGCGTGCGCTCGTGTTCAGTGAACGCTGCTCGTCGCTGTGCCGTAGACACATCACCTCGACCATAGCTGATTGTTTAAAACATATCTGTTAAGCAGCATGGTTAGCCGAAAGACTTCGACCGTAGCTGACGGCTAGGGCTGAAATGCAGCAAAGCAGGTCGGCCACCGCCAGACCGATCAGCCCCGCCGTGGACCAGCTAGCCGCCCGATTTGCAGAACTTCGTGTAAGTCGTTCCTAGGCAAAACATAGTTATGCAAAAATACTGACCTAGAGATAAAATAGGCTAAGAAGAAAACGCGCTTTACAAAAATTCCGAGAAAAAAACCTAAAACAAACCCATTAACAAGTTAGGAAAACTTTTAAAAAGTTTATAAAATTTAGCCTTAGATCAGCCCCGCCCTGGACGCGCGCTCGATACGGCAGCTCATGGCCTCTTTCATGCGGCGTCGGCACAAAATCACGATCAGTCAATGACGTCACACACAGAATCACGATCGTCAACACGTTACCGAAAACGCCGAACCCGCAGAACACGGGGTTGACGAACGACGTCGCAACGACCGACAGCCAGTCAACTGGAGTCGTCGATGTCGAAGACTGCAGCGGGCTGGAATAATTGACGGCAGCTGGTGATGATGACGCTGTTGAATTTCGTAGGGTTTCAGTGTAAAGAGCTGCTTCGTCAAAGATGCTGTGCAGTCTTTGACAAGCTTCTGCTGCTGCTGCTGCTGCTGCTATGCTGTCGTTTTCTGCTGCTATCATTGTGGTGTTTGTGATGAAAGTCTGTCGTTTCGCAGCCACCGCTCTGAGAATCAAGCACCTGTCGCCCGTACAAGCACAAACGAAAGGTTCAAACGAAAAGTGCAGTCAACTCGTAACTCCATTTTAAAAGGAACAGCGAAAAACTGGTCTAAGTGCACAATATTAATTCTTTTCTGTTCTTACTTTACTTTTTCCATGTTACTTTTCATAATATGGCACTTGGTCCACCTTTCGTTTTCTTACCGCTGCGTATTAACTTACTCATTAGACTTTGTGATCAACTTACAGACTAGGCTATTCGTCAAGTTGTTCAAAACTAAATATGGATATTGTAAAAAATTGTCAGTTTTGCTTTGGCTTTGAAGTGCCCAGTGAGCTATTTAATTAACGTAGGCAGAAAACCGAGAAAGATAAGCTCCTCTCTAGATTTAGCAGTTGTCAATGTAAATTCTGCTGACAACAAGTTGTCGTATGCTTTTACATATCTTTTTCTGTACCTCGTGTACGATTTTACTATAATAATACTATTGAGTGTAAAATAATCACAATAACAATAATAGCCAAAACACAAAAGTTGCCGAAAATGAATTAAAATAGAAAGCGATTATGCGAAATCCGAAAGTCAGTTAGATCAGTCTGATTCCGATGTGTATAAAACTTTACACTGCGGCATAAACAGAAACCCCAAAATTATCGATCGTAACTTGAAGACAGATTAACAGATGCTAATTATTTTAGTATGAATATTTTTGAGACAACTGGCCTCAAAAATAGCATGTTTTCACATAAGATTAAAATACTTCACTCTCGATGCTGTCATGGACGTAAATAGGCCTACTGTGCGATTACCGCTTGGCAACTTACATGTAACTGCTAACTCACTTAACACTATTTAAAGCATATTTCCTCAGCACCAAACTGACAGCTAAATTTTGTTCGGATATTTTTAATTAGTGGCTACTACAGTTGCTAAACAGTTCGTGGAAATTCAATGTCATTCGACTAAGTTATGGAAAAAGCAACAGTTGTGCCTTTTTATTGAAAGACAATGTAGTAGATTAATAATGACACGCCATCGCCGGTACACACCTGTAAAAAAGCCAGGCTTTCGCCGTAGATGCGATTTAGCCGCTATGCTAGCTGCTGCAACCGGCAAAGATGCTACCTAGATACCGTTTGACTGTGGCGAGAGGTCGGTGCTAGCGCTATTATACTGTGGCCTACGCGTTAGCTTGCGCTGTCTTCTTGTCGCTGCAACCGTGGCGTGCCACTAACAAAGCTCGGATTCCACCACTGCCTTTACATACTAAAGGTTAAAAGTAATGTATAGGCTCTTTGTAGGAAACCTATCTCAGAGCTACGGAGCGTCACCTGCCGTATGATATCACGCAGTATTACTTGCCAGCCGACACAGGTGAACTGCCTTGACACCAGTCAGATAGGCCGGTACTCGATTAACCTTACCCCGTAGGGATTAAAGGCTAAGTTAACCTTTGATTTGTTGCGGATTTGTTGTTGTAAAATTTGTAGCTAGATTTAATGGAACCTACTTATAAGGAAAGGAAGGGGAAATAAATAAGAAAGCAAGGAAAGCGAACAGACGGGCGCGAATAAAAAGAGAGGGAAAAAGGAAAAAAAGATAAAAAAGATAAATAAGAATTAGGGAAAAAGAACAAAAAAATTATTGCCAACCTTGTTGGTGTGATAATTTTGCAGCCTTGTTGTTGTACAAATCGTCCTGGATTTGCTGTATACTTTCGATGTGTCGATGTGTTGTGTAGCATGTCGAGGGTAGAACGGCGAAACATCCTATCTGTTGTCAATGACATTTAAATTAAATTAAAACAACTTTCTACGCAATGCATTTTTGCTAAGTTTGTTAATAAATGCACTCAAAATTTTTGCTATATTTTATTATGCAAGTAAAAAGCATTTAGTCTCACATTTCGTATTTATGAAAAATTGTTTTTGACAGGCTAAACTTTGCCGGAGGTGTAAGGGCAGTTACTGGTTCTCCGTGCTACAACGCATTGTCAGTGTGAGTCACGCGTCGCAGATAAACTAGAAACCATCCAAGACGGGATGATTAAACATGTAACCCTATTTCATTTTTGCGCGCGAAAGCAGCTCTGCTTTCAGCACGTCTTAGTCTTCATTGCTCGACAACGGCTTCAGTCCACATCCGTAATGCGTTTATGTGCTTCGGATTGTCATTCATGTGAAATTTCAAAGTAATATCTGCCCTGACACGTATTAATTATACATTCAGGATTTCTGTGAATCTGCGACACTAGTTTTTTTCCGGTAGATATATAGTTTTTTGAAAAACTTACAAAAATCGGTTTCGCCATATTTGCTAAATTCGTAGATCCGTCAATACCTGATAACATAAAATGTCACGTTGCGAACATTCTGAATGCCCGCTACCATACTACGGTTTTGTAGGCCTCCAGGCTCCAAATGAAAACGAACAGCAGTACAGTTAAAATAGACAGTAAAAATATGTCTATGTTCCAGCAACCAGGGACAATATTTCGCTTTCGCTTAGCTTTTTTTTATGCGTAAATTTTATGACTTGAAGTATCCGATCGACTTTATCTAGGTCTTGTTACTTCATTGTATCTTAAATATTGTATTTTTATTCTACTGTTGAACTGGTCAGCTCTACTGAAGTTGTCCCTGGATGACATTATTATTATCATTATTTTTGGCAGTAAAATCGCGGTCATCTCTAAAATTCGCTACATTTCATTTACCATAAAAACAGCGTTATATATATGCTAACCATGTTGATGAATGACTGGTGCTAAAGTCTACGGGTGCACATAAGTGTGATATCCGTTTGCATTCGAAGTTCGAACGTTTCTGTAAGAACAACTGTAGCCCACATAGCGTACGAGTAACTTATATCGTGTGCCAGCAGCAGTGACGCCACGGAGAAGTACATGTAGGCCTAGTAAATGACGAGTGGCGATCTCACAAGATGGCCAGTTTACTTTGCAGAAAACCGCTCTCTGGCTGACGGACAATGAGAAAGAACCGTAACGAGATGTAAGTCTAACGCCCTTGTGTGACAGAGAGCTGACAGCTCACGCAAGTCTTGTAGGCCACCTACATGTATATGGCATTAGGCTGCTAAGCTGTTTACGTCCGTCATTATGTAGGCCTACCGGTAAACTTCTCTTCTTGACGTCAGCAACAGTTTTCACTGTGGTAATTTTTGTTACTCTCGTTTTAATTTTTAGTTTTGTGTATTAGTATGTTTGTTTAAGTAGTCTAGCAGCACTAGTAGTTTGAAACGTAAACAGAAATGTTTTTCCAATGCGCTCACTAAGTGATCTCAATCAGGCTACAGCGCGCCATACTCAGATGCATGCTCTGATCACAAGACTAAGAAAGTGTGCCTATGGCTGAAATATCTAAATCAACAACAACAACAACATTTAAGCAAACCCATCAGATGGGTCAACAGCTGCATGCGTAAAATTCGGCAACTTTCGCCAGTACACAACAGAGACAGAATAATTGCTCGTACGGCGTCCAATCGCATCTCTCTCGATCAGTCTTGGTGACGCGTTCTGCTTAAATCGCAATGACAGCTAGTTTTTGTTGCGTGAGAAATTTACGCTTGTCGTTAACGTTCCATCATGATTCCATGCGTATCCGGGCAACGGTGTCGAGAAATTAACTACGCATAGATGAAATCGACCTTGCTACTTCAGCTTCCAGAGCAGACGGCAGAGCAGCCGTTTGTGCGTCTGTCAGTAAGTAAGCAACTGAGTAAGTTAGTAAGCAAAGTAAATTTATCAAACGCATAATGTCGGCGAGAGATTCGTGTAAAGAGAAAAAGCTTGAGCCCTCTACGCTTTGGCGTATAAATTACGGGCCAGTTTTAATGCAAATAGCCCACTTAAGTTCGCCTTTTTTCCGTAAAAATAAACATAAAATCGAATATTGTTGTATGAAATAGAAAGCGTGAAAAATAGTTTCGATGAAATTTAGTAGACAGCAGAAAAGCCATAAGAGAAACAAGTTTTAATAAGGTTTGCAATTATTGTAATGTGTACTACAACTACAATACATACAGACACTACGTCATACTTGTTTCTTGCAATGCGGTATTGCAAGTGGGCATGTATTTAATACAGAAACGCGTAGGATACCTGACACAGACGCATTTTAGATTTATAGGTCAGTGCAAAAATAGTAGGCTTACCCGTGGCACTTTTCAGTCAACTTCATTATAAGCCACTGAAATAATGACCGCTAGCGGTGGCGTATGGGAAATGACGCAGCGGAAGTGTAGGACAGTTGCTCTTTCCGTCTATCCGGCGAGTCAGCCGACGACAAAGGGGATTTTTTTCGGTAGTTTGCTCGGATATAAAGTATGACCAATTTTCACTAGTCTATTCAAGCCAGGTCGAAATTCGCGGGTCTTTCCAACCATGCCAGGTTTTCGACTGGACAGAAAAAGGGAAAATGGGCCTGACTATTTTGGCCTTTCGGGCGTCCATCCGCGAAGAGCTTTTTTGCCGTCAGCTGGGCTTTATTTGGCGTCAATTAAACTAGTTTGTCGAAAGGCTTACAGTGACCGGATGACATGTAGCGTACAGATACTAAAAGCCAGCGTCTTCGGCCAATAATTTCCGGCTTCACACAGAAATAGCGTTTGCTTTAAATGTGAATGATTTTGTTCTAATTAGCTAGACCTAACTAGCCGTGTCTTTTAGTTTGTCTTTTAAGCATAACTGTGCGATTATACTGATAGGTTGCTGTGGATTCTATACACTTTAAATTGAATAACTTTGTTGGAAAGTGAATTTCAGCCTTTAAATTTCGCAGGGTAGTGTGGCGACATACGCATTTAAAGCCAGGTTGCTGATCAGCGATCACTCTTTTTGCAGTTTATTCTGAGATGTAACAGCGAAAGATTTATTATTACCAAACACTGCAGTGATTTGCGTCATATTGCTGATGACCATGGCGTCAAGCTCCACTGGCGGATGCAAAAGCGAGAATGGGGGAGCATGGCGAGCGTAGGCCTAGTAGCGCGAGCCTATAATTTGGATCTGAGGCAGAGCCCCCAGCGGGGTCCAGGGGCAGATTCCCCTAAAGCAAAAGGGTTTTGGCAATCATGCAAAATTGCCGCTTAGATACAAAGTGACTTTTTAAAAATATTCTTATCATGTTGACATGTTGTTTCAAAGAAAAATGTGGCCGTATTGGCCACAACATATGACTGATAGAATGTTTACACGACTCAGCAAACGTCCAGCAAACTTGCAGCAAATGTATTCAAAATACACGTGAATTGCTGGACGTTTGCTAGATCGTGTAAACACTCCACGAAGGAGGCATACCGATTACCCCCCTCCTGAATCCGCCATGTCAGTGACAAGATGCGACTGCTGTTTACAGTAATTGCTAGCGAGTCGCATGTTTTTGTAAGCTTCCTACATAATACGTCATATAGTTGTTTTTCGAAAACGTGCTGTGCAGTAGCACATCTAGACCAGAGAAAAGCAGCCAGAATTTTAGAGAATTTTAGTGAATTATTTCTGAAGCGCATTCAACTCTCAAATTTCTCTCCTTGGGCGCTTCCTTGGGCATGTAAAGCATTTCAGTATTTTAATGACGGAAAAGTTCGCAGAAAGTTCAGAATTTCGGTGGTTCGGCACTAAGTAAAAATGTGACTCTAGTGCAAGACATCAACACGAACTCTATAAATAACGAACAGACGGTAGCTACCTAACAGTACGTATAGAGTTGTGTGTATTTAATTTCACGACAATCACGAACATCTTAGCACGAAATGATTAGTTATACTCCGTTTACAAGACCGAGCAAACATCGAGCAAATATGAAGCATGCATAAAGCATGCATAAAGCATAGAGCAGACATCGAGCAAGCATCGAGTTAACATCGAACAAACATCGAGCTGGCTCATCCAGCTAACATATAGCCAGCTCATCGAGCCAGCTTGATCGTGTAAACGGAGTATTAGTGAAACCGAGCGTAGAAAAATTACATTTATAGCCGAACAGCGAGATGCGAAGAATATCGCTTTATCAGGGATTACACTGATATAGGACCACACGCAATGAATTTGTCGCCATAGCGTTGTCGTGTTAATTAGACTACCGGGAGCTTAGCGTTCGCTGTAGGCTACTACGTATGCGCTAATAAAACTACCCCTCTCTTCAAAAACTTTAATATCTTCGAAACAGCGTAGTTATTTTAATCGATTTTTTCAATTATTAAAGAGCAAAGGCAGACACTTTAGACTTTTACACTGCAAAACTGTCTAGTTTTTGTCGCAAATAATCTCGGAAAATTTTGTAAAAAAATATTAAACTGTGCATGCTGAAAATAATCTATATCTTTAAAAATAGAGATGTTTTAGTTTGGACTGTGATTGGCTGGCTCACGACGTCATATAGACGTCACCATGGCGACACATAATGAACATCATTATAGCTAGCGGCTACGCTGCAGCGCTGTGTATCGATGCCGCAGGCCGAGTTGAGGCCCGAAGGGCCGAAAATTGAGGCCGCAAAGGCAAATATACTATGGCAAAGATCAAGCGGACAAGGAGCGTAGAAATGATGACAATTCGCGGATGTTTGTAACCCGACAACTGCACTGCGCGTCAAAGAATTAATAAGGAACGCGATACAGAGTTGTTGACGTCGTGCCCAGGAGCTCAGGAAACCGAACAAAACGTATAGTGACGTTTGCCGTCTATGTGAAGTAAGCTTACCCTGCGGACAGCCAATACGGCGTATTCTACGCATAGTAGACCATGCACATTTGTTGCTACACGAACAAATTAGCGAAACTAGATGGTGGTTAAGACTCTGTCGACTGCTATGCCTCCGCCAACAGGAGATAACTATAAAGCCAAAAAGTGCATTTTGTGGCACAATTGACCCCAGCGTGACCTCGACCCTTCATTTTTTGACCCCCAAATGTAATGCGTTTGTTTTTCCCCAAAGTCCGTTAGTGTTAGAAGTTTGGTCAAATTCCGTCAAAAACACGCAGATGTCAATCTTCACTCACGCACGCACGGACGAACACACTGGAAACATAATGCATCCGGCCACTACGTTGGCAGAGGCATAAAAATGCGTTCAACTAGTTAGGTGTGAAAGTGTGTTTAGAGCGACAGAGATGAAAAAAACCGAAATGAACTGAAATGGCGTAACTGCTATTGAGTGTGCGCTGCGGCTTTCATTTCAGCTGGCGCTAGCTTGCTCGAAGGTAAACTACAGTTTCAACTCGATGAGTTAATTGGCCGACCGTAACCGTCGACCTTATGGTACGGTTGTCGTCTGTCCGTCCGTTGTCGTCGTCTGTCACGAATGTATTGTGGCCAAACCAAAAGGTGCGAGATAGGGCCTATAGGTTGCTATTGATCACTAACAAAAAGTCGTATAGGCTATGGCTTTTAAGTGACATGGAAATCGATGACCTCGGATGACCTTGAAGGGCCATAACGCACTATGATTGTGCCAGTCTTGCAAAAGTATTGTGACTAAACGGTAAGTAGTATGGGTCGACAATGGTACCATCGGATAAGGCGTTGGCTACTTTCTATAGGCTGTTAATAGTGACCATGTTTCTCTTTGCAGCGGTTTGGCCGCAATTTTCAATGAAATTTTTTAAGCTATAAGTTGCCGTATCTTGGAGACGGTGGGAGATAGGGCCAAGGTTACTATTAATCATTAATAAAAAAGTGGCATACGCCCATTCACATTACATGAAAATCATTAACCTTGGATGACCTTGAAGCGGTGTAAGATTGCTCACTAATATGAAATCGCATACGCCCTTTGAGATAAAAAGAAAAACATTGACTTCGGATGAGCTTGAAGGTCACTGACAACCAGTACGGTCAGCTATCTTAGCGACAGCTGAGCTGAGGTTCTTATTTTGCGTTTTTTTTTGTTCTCGTTCAACTGCTAACATTTGCCAGGTAAAAAGCGATATCGTGTTTGTCCGTCAGATAGGGCTACAAAAAAATCGATCGGATTAGAGTAGGTCTATACGGAACAAGCAGTAGGTCTGCAGATGCTAGCCCGCGGATACATGCAAAACGTTTTGCTGGACAGCTGGACAGATGAATCGAAGTCTGGGTGTAGGCTAACCGGAGCTTAGGCTAAGACGAGCCTGCATGGCAAACGCTAGCAGCGACGAAGATCGAACAAATAAATTGGCGACAAAAAGGTCGAAACTTTGGGCAAAATATCTCCTCCCATGCCGATAAGGGGATCTGTCGGAAAGTTTTTGTGAGCTCCCCTCACCCAGAGCGGATTCTCATTTCTGCCACATTACGACAGCATCTCTGCCATGATCCGGCAGCGCGTGAAATAAGGAAAAAAACAAAAAGCTACGTTTTTTATTTACGTTGGCAAAAGTTTAATTTTAGTTTTAATTTTTTTTATAAAAAACGCATTTGCAAACGTTTTTAAATATTTTTTCTTAACGTTTGTTACAACTAGACCGATTGTTTTTTTAATCAATACGTCTCCAAGAACCGTTGTAATAAAAATAATGAACGTGTCGGTTTATCATAAAGAACGTAAGTTTACATTAAATCATTTAAACGTACGTTCTTTTGTCCTGGTAAACTGTGTTCGCGTACATTGCAGGGTAGGCCAAAAAAGTAAGTAACTTCTATGTCTTCGCCAAATTTTGACTAGTTTTCAAAATTCTTTCACGTGACACATTTTGTGGAAAATTTGCAGTAACTTTGTTATCAAATATTCCACTACACCTTAACTGCGTCGTTACACTTTCTTGTGAGATATAAATCGTCAAACATCACTGTGATCAAAATGAATAGGCTACGTGTGCAAACACTCAACTCAACTCAACTCGGGTTTAATAAAAAACGATAGCCGATGGATAAAAAAATATACAAACATAAAAGTAGCAACTACGCATAGCTAATAGAGCATACAAAATACGAAATAGTCCACACTTAACACTCCTTTAAGCCCGGTTCACATCCACATATATATATTTCTAGATACACCAAAACAAAGCACTCACTGTTATATATGTTTATATTTTTAAGTTATTGGTATATAGTCAGGGCAAAGTAGATAAAATACCGATATTTGTTAGTTCTCGTCCGTGGTATGGGATAGGCGGTATGTCGTCAGAGTCGAGAAATAGTATCCGAGTCTCGTCGTTGGGGAAAAAGGTCGTGTAAACAACTTATATTTTAAAATAATTTTTTAAATAATTTTGTCGATTTAAATGTATGTTAAGTTGTCGATACACTTCTAGTACTCGTAAAACCACAGTTGGCAAAGATATAGACAAAACTTGGAAGTTTACTTTTTGGCCTATCCCGTATTTCAGACAGAAGCCCACGAATTGCACGCTCAGTTTTGAACTTCTGAACTACGAGGAGCGTTCTATAAGTTCCAGGACTACATCCCTTATACAACGAAAATAAATCGCACATTTCTGACAGTTATGTTACTTTTTAACATATTTTTCCCGCAGTTCACTGCAATGTTTCCAACTTTCCATTGTTCTACAAGTCGGCTGGAACCAGTAGCATTAAGTTTTTCATTGGCACCTGTAGAAATTTTCGGACAAAATGCTGTAGAACATCTTCATCGTTTTTAAACTTAATGTCTTTTTAATGTCTCCAAGTGATTCACTCGCTGGTCCAAACAAATAAAAATTACTTGGAGCAAAATCTGGACTCTATGGCAAATGCTGTAGCATATCTCTTTTTTGAACTGTTAGGGCACTGTCATTTTAAAGAATGCCACTTTTCTGCAGCAAACCTGGTCAACTGCTGCGAATCGCTGGTCTTAATCAATCAGACAATAATGCCTGGTGATATTGTGCATTTACAGTATGTCCTTCAAGCAAAAAGTCTGCAAGAACAACTCTTTAAGTAAACCAAAAAATACTTTGTCTGCAGCTGACCGTTTTTGCCATATGCAGTGCTCCAACACTGACATCATCACTAACTGACTAATGATC
>Ga0056128_1007017_pt1 | contig 14204 bp, 9 predicted proteins | sample WorMetLIZISLAND2_FD_71113 | JGI IMG/M metagenome (GOLD analysis project Ga0056128, IMG submission 71113) | Marine gutless worms symbiont microbial communities from Max Planck institute for Marine Microbiology, Germany - Olavius geniculatus... ... | reverse complement strand
AGTTTGATCTTAGCAGCTAACAATCTATGATCCGTGTTTGCCGGACACTCTGCACCACGATGCACTCTACAAGACAAAAATGCAGCTCTATCGCGAACAATGGTGTGATCTATTTCCTTCTTGGTATGATGGTCATTAGAGATCCAAGTGAACCTGTGGATGTTTCGGCGTTGGAACCACGAGCCAAGGATAGATAGGCCGTAAGCTGCACAAAACGTGAGGAATCTTCAAAATTAATATATGACAATAAACGCACTAATTCACAAGAGCATAAAGACAAATTAGCAATAACGCCAACAATGCAACATCCGGCAATCAACCTGATATTTGAAGACGAACTGTCTTAACAGCACCACCCCAGGGTCCAGCCAGAGAGATGAACGACTTTATATACTTGTTTTTCCAGCGGCTGGACTGATGTGTTAGCAGGTAGTGAACGTACAGGTTTCCCATGCTGTGACCAACCAGTATGACTGGCTGCCGGTCACTGTCCTCGTAAGAACTGACAATCAGCTGCTTCAGATTATCCAGATATTCCAACATCTCATCTAAAAAAGCAACCATATAAACTGGTATAATAATAATTTAACTGTATCTATAAAATGAAAACAATGCTGCTGCTTGTCAAGTGACAAAAAACAGTATCTGTCTCCTAACATTACTTCTACATAACTCTAGTCCAGTAGTCATAACAAAATTGGACCAAAGTTCAACAAATCAAGTCACTGCATGCAGAAGACATCATAGTTTGCAATGTTGTTTTGAACTCCAATTGTCAATATCTTGCTCCATTCTGGAAAAAATGATGATCTACACCATGTCCAGTAAAAAAACTAATCCCCTAGACATCGTGCAATAAAAATGTCAAATCTGAATGAATCTGAATAGAGTTTCACACACTTAATCATCAATAAATTCCTAAACCAACTGCCAAATTTCATTAAAAAATATTATTTCACAGCAGAGTTATTAATTGTTGAATATCGATAACAAAATATCTCCGTTACCAATATGGCGTTACACAGGTAAACCCTTCTGTTACTGTACATTTGCATAACTCCAACAACTAACAACTGATTCTAACAAAATTCCACGTCGACAGTGTATCATTTGTTGGCAATCAAAGTGCCAAATTTCAGCAAAATCTACTGTAGCAAACAATAGTTACAGCGGTTTTTGTAAGGTCACCCCAAAACACTTCAGTTTCAATTCTTAGTGTCTAACGTTATCCACAAAGACCTGAAACTGAAGTGTTATGAGGTGATCTCACAAAAACCGCTGTAACTATTGTTTGCTTAGGCAGATTTAACTGAAATTGTTGCTGTAAAATTTTGTTAAAAATCAGCTGTTGTTATGCAGATGTAAAATAACAGAGGGGGTTACTTGCGTAACGCCATATTGGTAACGGAGATATTTTGTTGTCGATATACAACATTTAATAACTTTGGTAAAAAAATAACATTTTTCAATAAAATTTGGCAATCGTTTCACGAATTTATTAAAAATTAAGTGTACAAAACCTTATTGAGATTTATTCAGATTTGACATCTAGGGGATTAGTTTTTTTACCAGACACAGTGTAAGTGCAAACTTGTCAAAAATTTGATCCTATTTTTAGGGAGGGGAGATAAGATCAAATTTTGCTACCTAGTTTTTTAACCACACCCACTTTTGATCTAGTCTAGAAACAAACTTTGCTCCAACAAGCAACAACTGACAAATGGTCACTGTTCTAATTTACACCCAGTCTAAGCTGGAGCAACTCCTAAAAATGGCAGGCAAAAAGATTTTAAAAGTGGCAAAAAGACACAAAGCAATGGATGGACATGCTGTTAAGTAATGGACTATATTTTCAAACACAATGTTTTTAATACACACAACTGAAACTGGCAGACTGCTACATTACCCTATCAGTACAGAAAGTTTCAAGTCTGCCTATACATGCTAATAAATAACAGATAATTCACTTTCTAACTCAAAGTACTTCACTACAAATATAAATAAATTTTGTCTTTGTTATCGATTATTAACATGGCATTAAAAATAATCAGCATGACAACTGCCTGAAATATGGTAATATGTCCGCAGAAGTTAGCTCAGTGCTAATTTAGCTACAATCAGCAGACTCTGAACTCACTTGGAGCTTTACGAAAGTCATACGGTGCACCACGCAGATTCTGTCCTCTAACATAGCTGAAGTTCTTAACCAAAGACTCCACGATTGGATTAAAGTATGAAGCTAAAGCACAGCCAAAACAAGGCTAAATATATAAAAATATTTTAAATATAGCTCAATACAACATAGCACACAAACCATTTATGATATATTACTACCCACTTATAAATCAAATATCATGTTAATCAAAAAGTTTCTTAAACACCATGTTCGCTAAAACGATCTTTATTTACATATATAATACAATACATATTTCCTAACATTACACAACAAAAAATTCCAAATATCTCGTTCAATTTCATCACGATTTCTAGACCAAAGTTTGTCAAATAAAGCGTAAACTTGCTAAAATGTGATCATGTGACAAAGTTTCATGGCAACTGGCTGAAGAACCTCAAAGACTACATGCTAAAATAAAAAGTGTCTTAAAAAACAACAGCCTGTCTTTATTATAGCTGCCTTGACAGACAAGATCTATGTTACGCACTGTAGCTCAGATGACTCGAGTCCAGCCACTCAACAGTGGAGGTGTTCCCAAAGCCAGGCTGACGAATTTGAACTCCGGGCTGATTCGATGTCCTTCCAGTTATATTATTGTACTGCAATCTACCAACAGCAACCAGTTAGTTTATCTAGCTCTCACTGTAGCTAGTTCTACATACTGCAAAAGCAGCAATTTAGCATAAATGCAACCTTAAATACGGTATAAATTTGCAAAATTACACCAAAACTAAAATTAATAAATAATGATGGCAGAAATTAACACATTAAAATGCAAATTTGTTCTTCAATTTGTCTGCTTCCTTTATGTCACGTTATGAAATCTTTTTGCCTTTTCTTTGCTGGGTGACAATCACAGTGACATTAGACTACTAATGCACTAGTGCTCTACCGTAAATAAGCAGCTGACATATCAAACTTCAGTAATATGCATCTGTTAGGATGTGAGCTCATACTTCTGCTAAAATGCTTCACTATTAATGCATACGCAGTTATCTAGGTGGTAGGTAATGAAACGGTGAGCAATTTTAATTCATTACAACATGAGATCGGTTGTTACAATTACTGTAAAAGCAAAAAAATGACAACAAATTGCAAACATCAGCAGCATGATTGATTACTCACTTCATATTATCGACGAAGCAGTCGACAGCATACGGTGCAAGCAACTCCAGGTTGAGCCACAGTGGATACCAATCTTCAGTTTTCTTTGTGCACAGCCAGTGGACAACACTGGGCTTATCCAACTTTGCCTCATACTGACTACCTCCATCACCAGGCACTGTCAGTTAGTTAACACAGTTGCAATATCAGACACATGCTATCACTCAGTTTACTGATGAAATTGGCAAGGTGGTTTAAGAAAGCCTACAGCAGCTCCTGCCCGCAGGCAGTCACCCATCGCAGTACTAACTGAGCCCGGTGTAGAGTAACTTCGTTTCAACCGAAACGCGTTACCAACTACGCCACGCTACCAACGCCAGTAACGTGGCGCCGCCTTGTGAATGATATAGACTTGTGCAGCCCGATATCACGAAAAAAATCCATAAAACCCCCTATTTTGGCGTTCAACATCATCCAAGGTCATTGAATTTGGCGCCAATCGACAGCCAGTGTACGATTTCCTATTAGTGATTAATAGTAACCTAGGCCCTGTCTCGCACTGTTACTGAGATACAGTGAGTTTTTGGCCGAAAATCGCACTTTTGCCCACCCCCCTCTCATTTAGGGCCCTCGTTCGGGGTGACCCCCTTCGAATTTACGGAAAAGCTTTACGGTTCCTGAAACTAGAGTCTTCCAGGCAGCCGATGGTGAAGATTTGGAGATCCTAGCTCAGACCGTTTTTGCCTGATCCACCCGTGTGACGGACGGACGGACAGACAGAATTGCGATGGCTAAGACGTGCTGAAAGCATAGCTGCTTTTGCGCATAAAAAGATTAAAGCATGGACTGAAGTCCATTGCACACAATCAAAAGTTAAGCCCAATTAAGCTAGCACACAACCTGCCATATGGATTATAAATAAGCTGAATCATACTCGTATCGAATTATAAGACTTTTAACGCAATTATACTGATGATCCGGATATGTTAGATTTATACTATATTCGTTTTATGTTCTCTTTGTGCTCGATAGAGTTATTTTCACCACCGGTTAGTGATCGCTCTGGACACAGACTAGATATACTTTTATGTACGCATAATAAATGTTCAATTACAATGTTGTTTCTCATTATTATTCGTACTTTAAGCACAATATGGACCCACCAAAAACAAACGGCGGTAATTTTTTCGTCGGAGCTGGCGATGCGAGCGTCATCAGCAAGACGCAGAAAACGATACCAACAGCTCTAACTTTCCAATTCGACACCATGGCGACCGATAGTAGCACTAATCAGTTCTTCTAACAAGTGCAAAGCATACTGTATGCATACGAAATTTGTCAATCAGCAACTGCGTATCATACAATCACTACAGATGCCTTCATCAGACATCATTAGGACATCTGTACCCATCCATCACTCATGACTACAATTCACACCACCAGCACAGAGTAAACAAATCTGTCATGTGATTCCATTATATGACGTCACAATTAAACATAAACAAAGAAAATAGAGATGTGCGAAACCGCATATTTCGCAGTTTAGCGGTTTAACCCATCAAAAATTTTGAAAAATAACGATAAAGATGACAATAATTTTATTGTTCGAAGCACAAAGCTGCACAATATAAAGCAAAACAAGTTACAGTCAGATACTCAAAAACAGGGCCATCCCCGGGAATACCCAGGAGCGGGAATTTGCGAAAATACATATTTTTGCATTTTAGGCATTTTTCATCTACGAAACAGTCTAAATTATCGTTTTCAAATGCATCGGGTGTATTAGCAAATCAACATTACCGACTACTATCCATATGGACCATGGACAAATATCGAACATGCATGAATACATCACCATTTTAAGATGCAGGGGTGTGCCGAATACTCGAATACTTGATTACTCGGTTTTGTTAAACGAATACTAAAAGTTACTAAAAGTTTGGACTCCTATGAAGAAATTGAAAATATTGCACAAAACAGACACAAATGGAGGGCCTGTGTCCGGACAGCATGTCATGCAACCTTCTGCATCAGAAGACGACAGCTGATGATGATGAACAGTTACTCGATACCGATTTATTTGAAGAGTGTAGGGTAGGCACATTATTAGGCACATTATTATTTAAATCAGGCTAATCGCGACACTCTTCACTGGCTGCCAGTCACGGCCAGGATACCGTTTAAGATTGCTGCTTTGACCTTCGATTGTGTCCGGGATACTGCTCCCGTCTACCTCAAGCAAGTCATCTGCCCAGTCTCGGACTTGTCACGTCGATCACTCCGTTCGGCTGGCCGCGGCGACCTATTCGTTTCGCGGGCTAACACGTCCATTGGCCAGCGAAGTTTCTCCATCGCGGCTTCTGTCGTCTGGAACGCGCTTCCACCTGATCTACGTTCACCGCACAACAGTCGCAAACAGTTCCGATCTAAGCTGAAAACCTTTCTTTTTAGACAAGTCTACACTGTAACTGTAACTGTAACTGTACTCGCCGACCACTCGATTAATAAAATACTCGGATAGCACAGCCTTACCATCGGCTGGTCATTCGTTAGATAGATATTTTATGGCAAAAATGTAAACAAAAATTGCTAAAATAAATTGCTGAAAATGTCAAAGCCACTTAGTGTCAGCAATTGGCTTTTGCCATATCTTTTAACAGAAACAGCAGAGAAATTTTTTGAAACTGATTGTTTGAACACGAGGGATTTGTCACCGAAAACGCAGTTGGTAAAAGTGATAAAGGTACGTATTGCTGAGCGCGAATGTTGTGTGAGGACTGAGGTTTTCCCCGAGAGCGTTTTCGCATACCTAGAATACCTACCTTTACCGAACAGTTTCGTACAATTTCTCATAAATGAACACTGTACTGTACCCACTGCAGCATGGTTTCTGTTCTAGACGCTCTTGCGAGACACAGCTAATTGAATTCGTTCACGACGTGGTGACTACCAGTAACAATAATTCTAGCGGTAGATCGGCGATCTTGCTGTTAGCACTGGAAAATTGCTAGAGGTAGATCGGGTAGGCACATTATTAGGTACATGGTAAAACGTATGTTCCTGGTAGTCATAGGACCATGCCACGACACTGACACGTATTTAAATCAGGCTTATTCAGTATTATATGAGAGTCCATCTCAAGCCATATCTGTTTCTTTATAACACAGACTTAAAAATATATTGTTTTTGAATAAATTTGGTAATTGATAACAAAGTGACTGATGTTTCAGTCCCAACCACAGTCCTGGTAATGCAGTGAAGAAATATGGCTGCATTCTTACGTTAATAATGTGATAAATGTAGTCAGATAAAGCGGCGATCTACCACTAGTAATTTTCTGCTCACTAGTGCGAGATCGCCGATCTACTTCTAGCACTGACCTACCAGTAATAGGGTGTTTACATGATCTAGCAAACGTCCAGCATTAGCACGTGTATTTTGAACGCAGGACGCTACAGTATCGGAAAATCCGCCGCGCTAAGTGCCGTCCATTTGCTTGAGTGGCGGAATTTCTGCCTTGCAAAAAAATGCTGCTTGCCTTTGCCACGGACACGGCGGGCTCGGGTAAAGTGCATGGTGTGAGGCGCGAGGTGCGAGGAGAGTATAGTGCGAGGGAGCATGCAAGGCGGCACGCGATTGGTTGGCTATAAATAGATTCCTCGCATTTTACCCACCACTCTCAACGCACAGGAACCAGTCAATGGATTACGGACCTGTGGCCGCCAGCGTGCGACCTGCAAGCACTTGAGCATGGTGAGATGAAAGGCGCAGCATGCACGCCGACGCCGTGAAGCAGTCAACAGTGCGATCAGCCAGGACTGCAGCTTACGTAATGACCAGGACTGCTGATGACGTTGCCGATGCGAGCAGCCATTCACCTGGGAGCATAATTGTCCATGGCTAATCGACTGATTGGCAGGTGGTGGACAACAGAAATGATACTACTTGGCATCAACATGCTGTTGTGTGTCAGTAGTATAATGCTGTGTTGAGTAGGCCTACGGTGTAGTACTAGCCTGCTGTACACCTGATGAAGCAGACGTCTGTTTAACTGTAACTGGTGCCTGGGAGGCTGGGCCTGACTGTGCTGTACCTGGAAGACCACCCACATTGGCTGGTGTGCAGTAGCTGCTACTGTCCACTCTGGGAAAATGTATAGTAGACCAGCTGACAGCATACCAAGTAGTGGTCTCCCAGTGCAGCATCCTAACCACCAGCAGTATTTGAAGCCTCTTGATAGCAGGTGTCTGCCAATTCTCATATTGATTTTTGGCAAGGTATTATACAGGGTGGGCCAAAAAAAGTAAGCTATGGCACTTTGTCCATATCTTCAGTAAATATTGATCAATTTTCACAATTTTTTTCACCAGTGGACTCTGTAAGAAATTTGCTACTCAGTGGCATGCACACCACACTTATTATGTCACTACACTACCTTGTAAAATACAAATGTTCAAAAACATACAATATCTACAGATGGACAGAAGGTCTAATGGTAAATTTTTGAAGTATTTTGCTTAAATGTTAAAATGTGAGTTATAGTAAGTGTCAAAAACACTGCGATCTATAAATGCAGCTTATAACTGAGCTAGGTTCCAGCTTGTTTGTTGGGTGCCATGCTGATACATTTAGGCATTGTGGACAGAATATATATCATTTGGGTGATTGGGTACTCAAAATAGTTGACTTGAACACATTTTAGTAATTTTATCCTCATCAAGTGTTATTAGCAATAGCATGATTCTTTAGACTGTGTACCATATGATCATCTTTTGCTGTTATGTCATGTAGTAATTGCATTGCTTGTCATGTAAAATTGAGTTTTTTTTATATTGTTTCACTATCTTCCACATTGAGGATGACATAGTAAGGCTTTCAGCAGTATACATGGTGGCAGAAATTCAGAATGATGGAGTACTGAGTCAGCTTAGAAACTTTTTACTATCCATATGAGCTAATGTGCATTATGATGTAAACGATCATAATACCTTGCTGAACTTGATTCCTGATTGTCTGCGGTGATGACTAGGCATGAAACTGTGAATTGTATATTGTATTTAGTATAGACTCTATATTGTAGCATATGGGAGTTTCGGGTCGAGGAGTCATTCGACAAGTCAGGGATCTGCAAGTGTTTATCAATGCGCTGTTTCCTGAAGATGTTGTTGCTCAAGCTTTTTTGTAAGTTGATATTATACCTTTCCATTTTCATATCATTCAGGACCTTTTCTGGCTTTCAGTTTTGTGGTTCACGACACTGTTCTGCCAGCTGCTTTTGTCTTCTCCTTTTCATTTCATATTTTCATAATCACAGCCATAATAAAGACCATTACAAAGATGTGGTACAATGGCCGAGGGTGATAAATTTCTTCAGATATAAGCTGGTGGTTAGATTGCTGCTATCTGTTCTAGGCTCGCTTCTAGTGGTGGCAAGTGAGCTTTTTCAGTTGAGTTATGTATCTTGATGGTCAAATGTTGAATGGTTGATAATCTAAAGCTTAGAAACTACTTTATGTGATGGGTGCCTTTATATGTGGCAGTGTCTCATGTGTTTTGTTACATTTGATTTTTGTGAACTAGCCTTTTTGAAATTACTCCCGGCTAATTTACCTTGGGTTAGGCAGGACCCCCAGCGTTTGGTCTTTGGAATTGTTGTGGCAATATCATTTACACATTATGGAACAATACGATGTGTTGTAAAGGAGGCGGTCCAGACGGCCGTCAAAACAGCCGTCAAAAACACCAACTGTTCAGAAACAGCCGTCCGGACCGCCAGTGTGACCCCTCCTTAAGTGTTCAACCATTAGCGAATGTTGATGTCTGTGCAGTTAACAGTGTTTGGTTGGTACTTGATGCTTGGTTGTAGGTCAGAAGATTCTCAGATGGACTGGCTTAACTCTATGGTGATCCTAAGGAAATACCACTTGGAGATCACACCACCTGCTAGCATGGTAGCATCACATTCTGTTTATATCATAATGCTGTTGATGATTTTCATTTGCCACTCATTAATCCACCCTGAAGCGATAGCTTTTGGAGCGGACTTATGTTTTACTGCAGATGTTTTTTATTTATTTGTTTCGCCATGCTATCTCTAAGCTCCATTGGTCGATCGCTGTGAAATTTTGCACCATCGTCTGTAGTAGGTTGTGTTTTGAAAATTGGGTCCAAAAGTTTGGGGGTGTTCCGTAAAAAAAATTCCGGTAGACAAAAACATACAAACTTTGACCCAATTTTGGATGACTTCAAAATTTGACTGTGAATATCTCCGGACAAGTACTCCATCGACTGCAATTGCTCCCACGTTTGGCGAAAAAAGTCCAGTGAACTTTGGTCCACAAATTGCGGAGATCTGAGGGTGAAATCATACCCACCCAGATTGACTTTTCCGGAGACCATATTTTGGCTCTTAAAGGGTGCTGCGCCCTAAAATTTTTACACGTGCTAAAGAATGACAAACTCTTGCTAGTACACGCCCCACCGGGGTCCCCCTTACAATTTTATATTCAGAGGGGGTCCAAAATTGGCTTAAAATTTAGCAAATGCATGGCTATAACAGGCCGTAGTGGCAGTAGCCCAACGAAACTTTGCCACTTGATGTGCTGCTGGGTGGGAGTGATGATGTGCATACAACTTTTGAGGGGCAGCGCCCTCTTAAAATTTGGAAGACCAAGAAATGGGTGCGATTAAGGACAACTTTTTAGTTTGACTGCGAATATCTCTGGAACGCATAGAGATATCGCCAGGCAGTCAACAAAGTTATCATCGGCAATTCATTTTGCGTTGAACAAAAAAATTGGTGAACTTTGGTCCACTAACTAAAAAGTTATAGCTGCGCATGTTGACCCGCCTTAAGTCAGCATTGCACATTCTGCATATGCTAATGCACTTGAGTTGAGGCCACGTGACTTTGCTACCAGGGGATTTTCATTCCCTGGAATTTTCCCTTCACTCGGAGTTACGGTGCCGAGCGTACTCACGTTGGGCTTTGCCCCAAATTTCTAGTTTTTTAAGCTTACATGTAGTTTAATTTATCTTTAGTTTTCTGGCCTTACTCTTTTGATTTACATTAGTAGATTAGTAGGCCTGAAGTTCTACACTTGTCTCAAAAAAACATCCCAAACATTTTCGATCTTAACTTGAAGAAGGATTATCAGATTTTAATAATTTTTGGCTTAAATATTCCGGGGACAACTGGCCATCAAACAGTTATTTAATTTCCCACCTCACCCAATGTCTGTTTTTGCACTACCTGGGAAAACCTGAACCAACAAAATATTACATTTTTATCTAATGCAATATTATTACTGGTTCCAAATAATGCTCAAAGACATATTTTGTTCACATTTTTGACATTTTGGCTGATATTTCATGTAATTGTTCTGTTTTTCAACTGCCTACTGCAAAATTGCTCGAAATGTCTGCCCGTTGCATGAACACAGGCATGGAGATAATTTCTCTGTTCATTGACAGCAGTGTCGATAATGTTCTGCTTCAGACAAATTCAGACTTCATCAGTCGCTTCTTGAATTCATAAACATTCCTGAACATCATCTGGTAGACACACGTCTGCAAGACAGCCAAACCATGTAATCGACTGGCTGTTGAGGACCACAGATCTGGATAGATGAAACTTATTGACTTTTTTCATTCATTTCAACTCGTATTTTGCTTGATCTGCTTTCTCCCCAGGTAGTGCAAAAGCAGACGTTAAGTGAGTCAAGAGGTTAAACAGTTATTTAATAGCCAGTTGTGTCCAAAATATTTGGGCCAAAAATTGTGAAAATCTGATAATCTTTCATCAAGTTACGATCTATAATGTCGGGATGTTTTTTTTCACATTTTTATGTATTTTAACACATATTTTGCTTGATCTGATTTCCCTTGGTAGTGCAGAAGCAAACACTGGGTTAGGTGGGAAACTGAACAGTCGTTTGATGGCAAGTTGTGTCAGGAATATTTGCATAAAAAATTATTAGAATCTGTTAATTTTTGTTGAAGTTACAGTCGAAAATGTCAGGGATGTTCTTTGAGACACAGTGTACATTTGATTTACATTGTTCCTGATTTTACTGACAGTAGCTTACAGATAAACTCTGTTGAAAGTGAAATATATATTTTTTAAATATTTTTACTACATGCCTTACATAATGCAGAGAGCCAATGTAACATATGGACAGTCTTTATGCAAAGTCTTATCAAAAGTTGGCAGGAATATTTCCGGATCTGACTTTTGCATCAGTAGCTAGAAAAAGTTAAAAGTTTTAGTTCAGAAAACGTGTTGTACTTTTTAGGTATTTGCTAAAGGTGTTGTGCTGCTTTGAATCATGCGAATGTATGCAGGATGAAAATCCAGAGCTGTTGCTAGTTGTAACAGACTGCTGTCTGTTTAACCTTCAGCAAGGGTTCCATTTCAAGGATAACCCTCAGCACTGGTGTGTGGATATACTGTGCATGTCATTCTTACGCTTTGTTTAATCAAATATTCTAGATGTAATAAATATTTATTCCACATGTAGCTTGGAACTACCATGTCACACTTGCACTTATGTTGTCATTGCTTCAACTTTCTGTCATTTCGCTGCCAGGTAACAACCTTGGGCAAGTTGATCGCACACATGTACCTCTGTCACAAAGCAGTATAATTTGGTGCCGACCTATTCGTCAGGAAGGTAACAGCAGTACATGGAGAGGTACAGCTTACCACTCGTACAAATGAGCAGTTAGTCTGTGGTTTACTGCCGGCTCAGGGCCTTTTAAATGAAGATGAGCGCCAACCCCAAGGTTCAAGCAGAACTGTGAGAGGGTGATGTTTGGTTCTATGGAAAACTCTACCTTCTACTGTATAATATGCATTATAAGAGGCCATCATATCATGACAGTGTTTATGGATTGCTGGACAGTTTTGTGATGTTGTCAAGTTAATTTTTTGTGTTTTTGCCTGGGAGGCCAGGCTGACTTCTCCTCATTTTAGTGCATTTTAAAACTTTTTAGTTTTGTCATATTGGGTTGCAAAGTTTTGACTAATTCTTGTTGTACAAATGACGGCAATCTTTCTCTGCGTACTTCATGCACATGTCTGAGTGCACGTGTGCCTTGCATAGATGACAGATATTTAATTGATTCAACTGTCACAAGGATAGATAATTTGGTCACAAAGACAGATGAACTAGTGACATATTTAAGATGTTGGGCTCAAAGTCAAAGTCACATGAAGGTCAAGTATTTTGAGTTATTGCGATGGATGTAGGCTTCCATATTGACAGTAGTTTTATTATGTCGTTTTCATTCCCAACAGCATAAGTCTATATCGTATATTACACACATCTGTTTAATGTTGTTTAATGTTACAGGTCTTGTTCTGAACAGTTGCTGAATCAAGTTCGTAATCATATAAATCGGTGAGTTCTGCAGCAGTGTTGAATTGTCATGTGGCACTGGTTAGTTGCCTGCAGTGAGTGTTAATAAGGATGAGGATGGCATTTAGCTTCAAGTTAAATTTTGAGGCATCGTCACGGAAAATGATTCTGCTTGAACTAAGGTCCTTAGCATAGGGCTCACCTCTTAAGGCATTTCGAACAACCAAGGGTTAATTAAACTGAGTTATGCTAGAATACAGTTTATACCAACTATTAGCAGCCAGCAGCAGCATTGAATCACTACTGTAGCCCAGTCAGTGTCACCAGTTCCCTTGGTAACAGGTCCTGCTGTTGTGCACAACTTGTTGTTGTCATTATCTACCCCTGCCTATGTCTATGAGCATCACTGGTACTCGTTTTTGCCTGCCCATTTTGGGATGATCAGGCTGAGTCAATCTTGTTGTTGGTGGTGGTGCCTGTATGGAGGTGGGCTAGATGCCCCAAAAAGATGAGGAAGTCTACCAGGTTGTTACTGTTTTGAAACACATTATGTCAGTGGCACACTATCTAAATGTGATCGGGCGGGTAATTTGATATTTGTCTTGATTTTGGTGTCGCATGACTTTGAACTGGAACGAAAATGGTGATGTGAAGATTCGACCGGCAGTCTTGTATGACAGCATGAGATTAATTTTTATTGGGGCTTTTTTTAGTTGCTGCTTTTAGTGAAGAACATTAGCGTAGAATTTGTTGACTGCAAGTTTGTTTGTCGATGTGGCAGATCGGATGCAGATGTTACTGAAGCTAGTGACTTTGACAATACATTTAACACAATTCCACTATCGCAGCTGCTGATGGAGATGGATAAGAGAGCTGACAGTTCAGAGGCCTCCCAGCAGCCGTATCAGTGTCAGTGTATCACTGACGAGCATCAGCCGGCCTGTGTTCGCATTGAACACTTCACAGTCAGTCCTGACGATCAGACAAGTCTCAGTAACATTGCCGGTAATTTGTCTGATTTTATGCACTTAGTTGCTTCCGGCATTACTGTAGGCTGTATATGTGATCATGCTCCAGCTGTACATTGTAAGAGTGATAATAGCTTAAGAGTTCAATAGAATTTAATTAGAAGGTAATAGTCTGTCTGTCTGCCTTCTTACCACATGCTGTCACAGAATTGCAGGGTGGAACAAAATAAAGTGAATCATTTCATTTTTTTCTTAATACTGAGTATTGTAATTCACGCAGATGCAGAAAGCTAACGTAGCATATTGACAGTAGCTACACAGACTTCACTAAGGCTTTTGATGTTGTTGATCATACTGTCATAATGAGTAAATTGGCCAAATTGCAATTGCCTGGCAATATTTATAACTGGGTCGGTGCCTTTTTATCGAATTGGGACCAGATCTGTCGTTACAGAGGTTTTGTTTCAAAATCTAATACTTGTAACCGAGGATTTGTCCAAGGCTCCGGTCTAGGACCTACTTTGTTTGTAGTCTTAACACTAGACTTAAACACTGTATCTAACTATAATGTAATAGTTAAGTTTGCAGATGATTCAA
>Ga0056128_1007016_pt1 | contig 14204 bp, 7 predicted proteins | sample WorMetLIZISLAND2_FD_71113 | JGI IMG/M metagenome (GOLD analysis project Ga0056128, IMG submission 71113) | Marine gutless worms symbiont microbial communities from Max Planck institute for Marine Microbiology, Germany - Olavius geniculatus... ... | reverse complement strand
TCTGCAGCAAACCTGGTCAATTGCTGGTAGTAATCAATCAGACAATAATGCCTGGTAATATTGTTCATTCACAGTATGCCTTTTAAGCAAAAAAGTCTGCAAGAACAACTCTTTAAGTAAACCAAAAAATGCTTTGTCTGCAGCTGACCGTTTTTGCCATAAGCAGTGCTTCAACACTGACATCATCACTAACTGACTACCTTTTTTGGTAATGATGGCTGCAAAACCGGGCAAACTATTCAAATACTTTCAATTGTAATAAAGTGTCACTGCTAATGACTACAAATAATCTACAATAAATTTCAGCACTTTTTACACCTTCTGCGACTAGAAAATTTTATGGTTATTGTCTAATCTAATTTTCTAAACAAACATCATCGCCCATCATTTATATCTTAATAATGATGACGTCACAACGTGACGCCATAAATGATAAATTGTAAGTGATGTACAATAGTGGCAGTACAACTTCATAATAGTTTTGGTTTTCAGCTGTCACTGTGTGCTTACTGAGAAGAACAGTCCTGGAACTTACTGAACGCCCCTCGTACACTAATTCTCCACAGCACAAACTTTGTAGCCAGGCAGAATGTGTTATAAATGGGCCTACCAGGCTACATCGCCCTGAGTAACCTATGGTACTTGTTGCATTATATCTATGCAGTAGTAGCAAATTTAGTTAAGTTTTAAATTGCTGAAATGGTGAGAACTTATCAAAAATTCATAATCACACTGTCATTCTGGCACATGACCAAGACCTTTAAATCAGAATGCAATACATGTTAATTACAAGTTCTGTGACAAGAACAATACGTATAATGTTCTGTCTAAACATGCTTAGAGAAAACCTCTTGCTAGCACACTGCAAAGGATACCTCTTGCATGTTTTTCTTTAGTAGCACACTCCTGAGAATTTACTGCTTTCTGTATACTTGCTGTCTGCAAACATAACGTTAATGCCACACACTGAACTCACAGTTGCCACTAGATGCTGTAACATACTGTAAATAATATAGCACCAACAGCACTGTATGGACTAAACAGATGACACACACAACACACTGATTGGACAGCAATGCAAAACAAAATACATTGATCACTTACCTTAACTATTTATTCAATACAAATACTAACTATACCTTTCTTATCAACAGACTACAAAATTATAGGAATAAGCAACATGTTTACCTCAGATCTCTGGTTTCCTTCAGTGTTAGCCCACATATCCATATGAGAGATGGCACTAAATACCGAAAACCCTTACCCTAACCAAGAACAATCAAAGTTTCGGATAGTTTTCGGCTATTTTCTGTATTCAGTGCTACAGCATATGACCATAAATATTCTGGTTCCATCAAAAATATTATCATATGCTACACTTCTTTCAGTAACTCATAAGTTAAAAAGTAAATAAAAGTTGCAAATGTGATCAATTCTATAGCTGACCAATTGCACAAAAACCACTTCTATCAGCCAAGCCAGTTCTCACAGCTATTAATTATTAGTATTAATGCTAAATATCAGACAACTGATCACACAGCTTTAGTTTTCACGTTAAATAAAAATACCTCCACAGATCCGATTATTAAATGGTCACACACAGCACACAGAACCTTTATTTTCACTGCTAAATCACACAATCCTAACCTATGCTGAAATGAATATAAAGAGTGGTAGTATTCCACCATCAATTACATATCTGCCTTTTAAAACTTCACTTAAAAACAGCACACTGTTCTTCAGTGTAGTTTTTACGGCCATCTAGAATAAATGCATTAGAATTTGTTTGAGTACATGTATTATATAAACTTACACTTGATCTGCTTGCTCACTATGTTGAAGTGGAACACACAGAAAAAAGAAGTCCAGGACTCAAGTGGCATCGTAGATTAAAAAAGCAGACAGAGCAGGAAGTAGCAATTTTCCAACAGTCAGCTAAAAATTTCTGAAAAATAAGTTTACTGATGCTCAAAATTGCATGGTTGTTCGATGGCAAGTTGTGTCAGGAATATTCGTACCAAAAGTTATCAACATTAGGTAGAAAGCTAGCACTGGCCAATGGCCAACTGAGCAGATGATGAGGCAAGATGGTGGTCATTTTAATTAGTGTCACATCATTAACTACAGTCATTTCCTTTGACATTAACAGATGTATACTAACAGCATCTGTTGATGAACCAACAGCTGTGATCACATTCAATGAACAGGTTAAAATGTTGTTTTTGTTTGAAATGTTGAGATGAGGAGTCATCCATAAATGATGTCATGCGATTTTAAGAAAAAAATTAATCTCCCCTTCATCACATTTTGTCACTTTGCTCTAGAGCCCCCATCAAATATGACATCACAAACATCTTCACCCCTCCCCCAGGCAGCCTGTAGGCCTAGTGTAGCCTGCAGAGATAAGTTTCAGTGTACCGGTATATAAATTATGCTATGTAAAAATTATATTTGTTATCAAAGTTGTCTACTGGTGACCTGATACAAAAAATTGTGTGAAACTATTAAAACTAAGCATAGTGTTCCAAACTGTTTCTAGGCCTACTCATCTTGCCACATATGGCAAGTTGCCAAAGTGAATTGGCTGTCCATTGTGCTTTCCCACAGATGTGACGTGTGTGACGTTGCACCACTACCTTTAACCCCCTGCCCAGCATCACACATCCTAACAGAGTTACAATACCTTTCGGAAATATTGTGTGTGATATTGGACACACATTCAGCATAGGAGTAGAGAACAGATCATTGTTATGTCGCATATGCCCTCCAAGATCCTCCCACTAAGGGAAGGTGTACTTTGCGGAATGCAGAAATTATTTGTGGAATAAGGTATATTTTAAAAAAGGTAAAGGGAGCCATGCCCCAGCTGGGGCGTAGGCGGAGTGCTCATCTCCCACTCAAAAATGACGACAACAATGCTGTATTTTGCCGAATCAAAACTGCGGAAAATGCTCTTGTTGTTGAATTATGTCACTTGAATAGGTGTACAATTCTACAGAGTGCTCAACCACCATGCCCACAAGCCTCGTAGTGCCTTGCAGGAGAAGATATTAGGCTAATTTATATAATTGTTTTGGTAGACCTACGTTACCTTGATTTCGCATTTAGGATTTTAATCAGGCGTTTTAATCGATTTGTTAATTTTAGCCAATCAAAACATCACACAAATGGCTGAAAAACTAACTGATTGTTGCTATCTTCCTGAAACTTTTATACGACGTAGGAAAAATGACGACGATGCTGTACACAAATTAGGCCTAATGTAATCAAAGCTTGCAAAAGTAGAGGTGTTCATCGTCGCCAGCTCGATGTTAAACAGGCGCTGATGCCAAGCCACAAGATGCTGCATGAACCGGGAACCCATCTGTGATCGTGCCTTCATGGCAGATCAAATGAAACAACACGGTAGGCCACGTCAAGAATCGTTTGTAAATTGGGCTTAAACTATACCTGAGTTGACCTTGCATTCGTGTGTGATGTGTCGGCTTACGCTCGTGAGTTAACGGGACTTCAAGGCGTTTCAAGAGTTAAGTTGAAGACGTCATTGCATGATTACTTTGCCAACTGTGTGACCGCGTCGTTTGTGATGTGTCGATGTCGATTTGAGACTTAAATGAAAGCCTCAGCCTACGCGAAGTTGATTATTTGATTTTATTTGAATTTTGCAGAATGCGGAATGCACCAATGCGGAAAAACTCTTAGGTGTAATTTGCGGATCGTTCCGCAGGTGAAATTCCGCAAAATACACCTTTTCGAAATTCCGCATTCCGCAAAGTACACCTTCCCTCCCACTAACGGCTAGTCACGACACATTTCCGTCACGCACATTCAAACGTGTGGCATGCTCGGATTTATACAACACAAAATTTAAAAATTAAAATTAAAAAAACAATGGTTTCGTAGCCACAAGCCGAAATACTTAATCTACACTGTGAGAACTTAAACAGAAGCTGGCACGATCAAAATAATTCACCATTCACATTCAGTGCTGGCCGTACACGCCCACTTTCTATAGTGAGAATCACACCTGTGCTTTTTCGAAGTTTTCTCTCTCAGTATCAACGGCAGCCCTGTTACGTCCAGTAAGCACGCGAGGAATATGAACAGACGACATTACTACAGTCAACGTTCGTAAATATCGACAATCATTAACCGCTAATCAATCAAAATAACTTTACGATCGACCAACATCATTTCGCATTTTCAATAAACAACTTTAGTAAATAAGTAACAAGAAACGACATCATTACTGTCTCCAAAAAGAAGTAAGTAACTTTGGCAGAAACAACTGAATGGATTTTTTTTAGCTTTCATGCCTTTCACCGCTGCAAAATGAATGTAAATATGCGCAACTTGCATGTAATGTATTAGTGTAATAATATGGCTAAGCGACCCTTTGACAAACAGAAATTGCCAGACACCACATGGCATCAGCTGTTATGCCATTGACAAAAAAACGTCGTTTCGATAGGACTGTGACGGAGTGAAACTTTCTGCAGCTAAACGTCAATATTGTTCGAAGAAAACGTGTTGCTCTGACACCTTGCTTCTTAGCTCAACGTGTGCATACAATGATAAATTAATTAACGTGGCTCATGTGAAAAATCTATTGATAAACCAATAACTATTGAGCAAATATTGTGTAATGGGTTGCCTTAATCACATTTTCAGGACTCTTTCAAGCGCAACTGCTGTGGAAAATAACGCATACAAGACAGGCTAGACAGCAAAACTTAGCTCTTAGCACAGGTTAGCAACCATAAGCATTTTCTCTTCTGTGGGTACTGTAAAACTGCTAAAAGAAGCCCCCAGCTTCTATTAGAACATTTGACAAACCCCCGCTTGTATTGGAGACCCGGCTTCTATTAAACCAACCTGGCATAACAGAGTAATACACTTTTTCTATGGTTAGCGTGCACAATACTATTATTACAATACAGTTTAGAGCGAGTGTCTAAGACTAGTGCACATACAATTAATCACTACTACTACTACAACTGCCAGTACACTTACAACAATGATCCAGCTTATATTAGGGACCCGGCTTTTATTTGAATCCCGGCTTTTATTAAAACATCAGTCTCAGACCCCCGGCTTGTATTAGAGACCCGGCTATTATATGAGACTCGGCTTGTATTAGCACTTTTACGGTACATTTATGACCTGCCATTGTAAATTTTGCTAAGTAATATTTTAAAAGGCAAAATATAAAATGTAGTGTTTAAAGAGTGGCGGGATATATAGCCACAACTTCACGGTGTTATCAATTTTCAAGAGTGCTGCTGTGCTAATACAGAATATTGTAAATCAATCAAAAAACATTTGAACTTGCTTATTCTATGACTCACAGTCTACAGTGTTTGAACATGGCAACGTCCATTTTCATTTTATCCAATACACCACATGTTCATTTTGCATGCTTCTAACATCAAAACGCTGTTCTTTCCCTAGCAACAAACAATGATATTCAATACCACCTCCATCCTACTGTGCTTAGCAATACAGTAACGGATAAATGAGACAGACGGAAATAACGCATAGGAGCACAACAACAATATCTAAATACTGCATACAAACCGTCATGGCTATAAGGCACAAATTACAACTGAAAACTAACATGCAACTATTGCACATAACAGTTGAATATATGTGTACGAAAACACATGATATAAAGAACCAACTACAGAGAGTAGAAAAATGTGAAGTTAAAGTACTCATAGTAGCTGAAAATTTGAAAAAGCACTGCTTAACTCAATCGGCAATAAACAGATTAAAAAACTATTACACATGACACATGAGTGACAAATAATTTATAATACCAAACTAACCGGAATATTTCACATAGCGGCATAACAGTTCCAAAGCCAATGGTAAATTATGGACCTAACACTCAGTCGTGGCCATGTGACAGATCAGACAAAATGCATACAGAATGGTATCTGTCACTGTGAATAAGCAAAGCAGACAAACGTATCGAAATTGGCCATTTAAAGACGAAAAATAATCTGACTAACAATAATATGAACATTTTCAAATTAACACGTGTAACACATTCACAATAACTCAACCCATTATTAATCATGCACGGATTAATCTGTTATTAAAAAGGAAATAAACATTTAGATGAATTTCTGCAACAGGTAAGACAAAATGGCAGTGTATTTATTACAACCAGTGATCTGCACCTGCTACTGATGCTGAAAACATTTTGTTATTGAATCAAAAACATTCTGCTATTGAGAATGTCACATACGAGGGTTATCAAAAAGTAATGAGAATCAATGTATTACACTTAAATTTTTTTCACTATTTATATATCAGTAAAAAGAACATTTTCCATCAACACATATGAATTTGTTGCAGATGTGGTCATTGTACATGTAATTTATGATGTCATAGAGCGTTAAATAGAAAAAGATTCACAGCGTCAGCGCAAACAACACCGAATCATGCAGAGTGGACAAAAATTGACGATAGTTACTGTGTGCATAGTGATCTTATTGTATGAAGCTAGAGTTGCCAACAGTTTGTTGGGCAATCACAGACTTGGAGTCTGAACTGCAGTACTGGATTTATAACAGAGTGCGTAGGGCTCGCTCTCGGGCCCCCGCACATTGAGGGCCTTTGTGTAACAAATCAGGAATGTTGCTAATCCTTTCATCAACACAACAGATGTCATAAACTGTTAACCTTTCAATAAAATTTTACTGGTAATGTTAAATTTTGACGTGACATCATTATTAGCTCAAGCACTGTAGGTATGGCCAGAACAGATCTAAGGTATCCTATATTCATAGTTGCGAACAAGAAATTCATAAACGCATTTGTTAGCGCTTTCCGAAAATCAGATGATTCAGAACAGCACATTGCTAAATTTGACTGCAGGCTGGAGAATTATTGTGCAACAACGAGCCTAATTCTACGCTGTTCGCGTGAACACTCCAAATCGTTTCTGTTTAATTCACTGTGACGTCATAAATTACAATGACAACACATCCACAGCAAACCCACGTGTCTCGTAAAAATGCACTTTTTACTGATGTATAGATTGTAAAAAATATTCAAGTCTAATACATTGATTCTCATTACTTATTGTTCAACCTCGTAAGTTGGATGGGGCAGCACTGTGGCATGTGCTTGGCAAGTTGGGGTGATTTCAGTTTGCCTGGACTGAATGGGGATGCCTTGCTTAAGTTGACCAGGCTTATCAAGCGAGATGGTACGATTAAGACCACTGTACACTAAAAGCAACTAATAAAGTGGCCAGATTCTACTGGGTCCATGTGCATGCTGTGAGAAGAAAGCTGCATGGTGTCGTCTGAGATAACCAAATTATCGGGCCTCATCTACTGAAATTGTTACACAGCATTTAATACAAGCTCTGCATCCAGCAAAATAAAGCAGCAAAATAAGTGCAAATAGTAAAAAAAATTCAACAAAACCTCAGCACTGCACTGAAGTGACTTAGTCTGACCGACACAGTTCCCTTGCAGCAAAGACAAAATCAAAAGACAAAATTTAAAAAAATGTAAAATGGTATCTTTGCGATGGACTGAACTGTATAAGTTTTTATAATTTGTTCATGAGTAGACAAGTTGACACATGAAAAACGATGCTTAGCAAAACATCTGTCATATTGCTACTTTTAGGCTGCATAGCTTGCAAGTTAAGATCACCAGGACATTAAAATAAAGTACTTTAGGGATAAAGGGACACTAAGTGTTACTGATAACAAAATGATATACATAAACATTCAACAAAATTAATGCTGCAAGATGGACATTATGGTGCATCATAGATCAACAACAATCTGCAACTTGCACAAGCAAGCTGTGATACTGATCTCAAAAAATCAGCACAAAGCAAGACTGCTGTCAAACAAAGTTAATGCCAATGAGAATTCTAATGTAGTTCAAAATGTATGCAAGTTTCACACATTAGTAAGCTATTATCACGTGTCATTAAAAAGCAGAAAAGAAAACAAAACGACTTTAGCAGACGAGCAATTTTACTATATTCTTATCTCAACTCTATCCCTGGGCTGCTCTGGGATGCAAAGCAGCTTTTCATCAATACAGGGTCTGGGAGTGATGTAAGCTCTTGGCAAATGCAGGGCATAGCCTGGCAGCAAACGCATTTTTATCTCTGCCAAGGTGAACATAGTGAACATTAGAGGAGATTAAGAGATTGGTCGTTCTGTTCGTCTGTGAGTGACATCATTGCACAAGCAGCAACGCCGGCTATTACTTTTCCTTCCCTTGCCCCTGCTGCGAAGTGGCTCTTCCTTCTCCCTCCCCTTTCCTTGTTGTAGGGTGTAGTTGTAGGCGTAGTAGTAATAGAAGTAGTAGTAATGTTTAAATCACTTCACTTAGCGGAGATATGCACTCTCATGAGTGGCTTCTTGTTATGCATTGCAAGCTTGAAATTACGTCTGGTGGCAATGATTTTGGTGACTTTTGTGCAATGCTGTTGGGGAAGGGGGGAGGGAGAGGTGGCAAAAAAGTAGAACCCATTGAACCCACAATGGCTATGAGCCTGGTATTATTTCAAACGTCATACAACTGAATGAACCACAGCCCATCATGCATTCAACACTAGAATTAACAAATAAACATCCTATGAACTATTCACCATTCACCATAGTGACATCAGCAGATTCACACAAAGTACAATCACTACTAAAACGTTACCGGGAATGTAAGATTATACATATGGGTTGCTATGATTAGAAATCACTAAAAATATGATATTTGATACTTCTCTGCTACAGCATAAAAAATCCTACTGACAACATAAAATACATACTGGATAACGTGGGACATAAATAAGATACAATCACCGATAAGCAGTGTATGAATGACACCGACACCAACTTGAAACAGACTCTCCAAGATGCTGCAATTGTGATTTTGTAAAATTCTTAGTTCCACTGTAATATTCACATTATCCCCAAATGCCAGTTTTTGATTGTTTCATGCTCCTTCAACAAATAGAACTAAAATTGAAAGAATTGCACAAGTATAAAAAAGTAATAAGAAATAAACAATAAACATTGTAAATGTGAAAAAGTGTGTTTTGTTTTCAGTTCTGATGAATCAGGACAATACAGAGCAAATACAATCACTCGAATCAACCTAGCAATTTAACCATCAACTCGGCCACAATCAGTCCAACAATTCTGCTGCAATTTTTACAATCAGACTGCCATGACGTTAGTCCTGCTATTCGAGAAGGTCGGTTTTTACTTTCCTATGTGCTGATGCGTGAAGAACAATCTACACTCTCAGGATATCAACTGCAAGTGAGAAATGTTTACTCTGAACAATCTCGAGCAGTGGAAGTCGCCGGCTGGCCTAACTCCAGACATCACAAGAGTAGCGACTGTGTGAACGCAAGCGTTTCAGATACTCCTGGGCTGAAGCTTCATCCATCGAGCCATGCTTTGAGACAATCTTATGCAGCACCGTGTCCACGTCCTGCGCCATGCGTCGAGCATCACTGCAACAGTTCAGTAGTCAGCAGCAAACTATAATTGTTTGTTCGTAAACAAAACAATGGAAAAGCACAACACACACTACCACCAAAATAGCACAAGAATCATTTTCAGCTTTTGGAATTCACTGCCTGTTAGCATTTGTGCATGTTCGACATCACCCACTTTCCGTGGTCTAATCAAAGCCACTGTTTCAAGCAGGCTTTCACTTCCTCCTAGCCACTCAAACGCAAGTGCCTTAGAAGTGTCTGACACTGCCCATCATAAAAGATTCTGCTTACTAACTTAATGACTTAACCTGCTTAGTTAACTGTTCTTATATTAAACAAAACACTTAAAAGTGAACAGTTTCAACTGTTTGAACTGCTGCTTTTGAAAACATTTTTGACCAAATGATAAAAATGTGACAAACTGTATTTAATTGGTAAAGAACACCTTCCAAGTTCTCTTATATACACTTACTCTCACTTACTTACAAGCAAACTTAAATGCCAATTGACATAGAAAACAAATATATAAGTAACAACAGTTATCAATCAAATAATCAATCACAATAAGACTTCTAAACTAACCTCAGTAATACAAACTACCATACTGCTAGGCCACTACTGCAACAGAAAAGTAGCAATTAACTAAATAAAATTACTTTATAAACTCGATCACTCATAAGATACAAAAATGCACTGACCCACAGACATAGATATGTCCGCCTTTGTCGAGGATTCGCCACACCTCCTCTCCATTCTGCTCCAGCAAATGCTGCACGTAGACCTTGTGTGCCTGATCACGAGAGAATGCAACATACAGCTTCGTCAGCAGACCCTCCTCCACATACTTTGCCAGTTCCTCTTCATAGATGTAGTCCTCATGCTGGTGCCGACATCCAAAGAACAGAACTGTCTCACCGACCGGCTTCCCTGCATTCATAGCAGTGTAACACTGACTGAAAAGCATCAACAGAGTATTCATAGACTGCAACGATAAAAAAAATCAAAAACGGAACTTTATTTGACAAGATAATACAAATGTACAGATAATACCAGATATTCTGACTTTTGTGTTATGCTAGCTTGTGCACTATTACCTTAACTAACTAGAGGGCGCTCATGAGAGTGCATATCTTTGCCAAATGAAGTGATCTAAACACAAAAAGGGGAGGCATAAGGAAGAGCTGCTTCGCTGCAGGGGAGGGAGGTTAATGTAATAACCAGCGTTGCTGCTTGCCCTGTTGGTGCAATGACATCATTACTATTATTAGTCATCATGTACACAGACAGATGGAACGACAAACACACAGAATGACCAATCTCCTAATTTCCTCCAATGTTCACTACGTCGACTCGGCAGATATAATTAACTAAATAAAATAATCAACATAAATATACTTAAATATTCATCTCAGATAGGCCTACTGGAATAATAAAATTAGCATTACCAGACAACTACTGTCACAAAATCAACTTTTTTTCTGTGATATGCTACCACACACAACACTGCAATAACTCTTCACTTCCTGCAATAACTCTTCAGTTCCAGCAATGACAACGTTAACTACAGCTAAAATAATAAAAAAAGAAACAAACACTAAATAGGGATGTGACAAAGCAGAAAAATATTTGCATTCGTCGAATGTGAATATTAACTTTACTATTCGTCAAATAACAAATGCGAATGCGAGTACTTATTCAGAAAAAAACAAACTTCACTATACCAGTATTTTGCGCCCTTGTAACTTTGAATAAAGCAAAACATCCAAAGTAGCTGTTAGCTGTTAAATCAGTAAAAATTAGTAGCTAAGGCAAAATTCAATCAATCAAGTTCCATTAAGAAAATGCAACATCCAGAGCATTCATTGCTCTCTTCAGTCAGTATCAGTTATCTAAAGTTCAATAAAATTCAATCATGTCAAATAAAATGAAATCTTCGCATTCGACAGAAATGCTCCCAACTCTTCGTTGAATATCGAATAGCTGAAAAGTGGTCAATATTCGAACTATGTCAAAGGCGAATACAAAGTTTGTCACATTCCTAACATTAAACAGTCAAAACGACCAATGATACTGCTAATATAGAGATGAAATAACTTGCTGAAATAAAATAGTTAAAACTACTGCAAGAATATATGACAATGATGGTAGACTACTACAATGATGACTACTACATCTACAATGATGACTATGAATACTACTACAACAGAAACTATGACTACAAGTACCACACAACCTATGGTTTTGGCCTAACTAGCCAACTTATCTAATTATTTACTGCAGCTTGACCAGTCCAAGTAACCTTTTTCAGAATTAGCAAAGTAAGACCGTTACTGGCCAAACACGAGAAAGCAAATAAGTCTGACTTACCATCCTTGAACACCGAGTATCGATCCTGAATGAAGCCACGCATTGGAGCTAAGCCAGTTCCGGGACCAACCAGGATAACAGGCACCGACGGCTTGAAAGGCAAACGAAACTGAGACTTGCGGATGAAGATCGGTACAGTTGGTCTCTCGAACTCAGTCGGCTGCCTGTAGCGGAGCCAACCGGTTGCAACGCCATGCATCTGACGCTTGGTCAGTGTCTCATACTCAACTAGCACAGCCGTTATTGACACTCGATCCGGATGAAGCTGCAACAGTCAGAACAAAAGTCTCGAATACAATCACTAAATGAACACTACACTGTGCCCCCCCCCAAAGTCCCACTTTCTCATTTTCCATATATTTGCCAAATATTAATCAATTTTCAAAACTCTTTCACTAACGCAATACTGTGAACTGAACAATCAGCAATAAAGTAGTTGTTAAATATCCCACCAAACTTTAACTGTGTTGCTACACTACCATGTGAAACATAAATTTTGCTGCCCACTTTTAAATTTGTTTCACCGCCTTTGTTTCTAGTGCGATTGCAAGTGATTGAAAGCCAACATTGGTATTTCGCGTAAACATATTAGTCAGGGAAAACGATTCAGTCATTTTCCTGGAAAGTCGAGGAAAAGTCAGGGAAAATGAATTCTGCAGAGTAGTAGGAACCATGGTACTGATATTAACATTTTGTGTGAGAAGTTTCAAATGCCATTTTTCAATGGCATTTGAAACTTCTCACACAAAATGTTAAGTGGAGATACAAATAATCTGCGAGCAAAGCAAGCAGAAAAAAATTTTGAACTGTTGTATGCAGTCTGCGTAAAACAGTTCAAACTTTTTTCTGCATCTTTGTTAACTTTTGCACCCTGGTACTTTGATTTTCCCTGAATTTCCCTCACATCCCCTGACCGTAGGAACCATGCAGTATTCAGTAGCTGTCCGTGGCAGACTTGCCTTGGGTGAGGAAGAGATGGAGTAGTAGCGAGCCTGCAGTCTGGGCAGCATTTCACACAGATGATCCATTGGCGGCTGAACTGACGGCAAATCCTCCAGAACATGAAGAATTGTCCGATGATGGTTGACGATCCAGTCCAGATACAAATCCTGCGAATGAAATCAACAGAAAGAACTGCCAACTGGTAAACACTGTTATTAACGTAATGGTAACACAGTCAGCAAGATAAGACCAATCTATACATCTATGCATGTCAATCTATGCAGCTGTCTAAAACAACATTATAGGATTACTCACGCCAGACAATAGCGAGTTACTGGGCATCATGTAATCATCAAACAAAAATCATGTGAAGTAAAAAAAGTAGGTCCTATTATGCCAGTTGACTAAAGCTATTTTCATGCAAATGAGAAAACATCAATCAATTCTGGGCAATGCAGGTAAAGTGCTGCGCCAACAACTTGGCAACACGGCAATCAGATGCAAAAGCAAATTAACAGAAATGAGAAACAATGATGCTACAACACAACCAGATGCAATGGTAGCTAATGGAAAATGTGAAAAGAGACGGCAGTGATAACAATGTGATAACAACAATAGCTAACACAATTATTATGCTTATGCTTATGCTTATCACTGTAGCTGTTATGAAAAGTCCGTTAGATGGTGCTTTCGCAGAAACCGTATATGCCACAAAAAGAAACAAAAAATTACAACAAAATATCAGTAACACTGTAGCACGTTCATAACGTATACAGAAGCACAAAATGGCACTGTTGTCCCACTTTCCAGTTTCCAATGCTAAAACGGCCAAAAAAATCTTTAAAAATCATGCATTGGCAAGTCTGTGCTCCCCATATTGTTCCACTGCATCACTGCCATATCAAGTTTAACAACTACCGCTAATGTTATTTATTACTAAAACATACAACACATTCATCACAAAATGCATTTACATACTAGATGATGAATATTACATAGCTAAAGCTATAGCAGACCTTTCCTTCAGGTGTTGACTGAGATAACTTCAGCAGAAAATCCTTCTCATCAGGATTACTGGCATACTCAGCTAAATCCTTCAGCACGTTGGTTCGTGGGCATGAAGTAATGTCCAAATAGTGAAGCAGAGCAGTACGATACGTTGTAGGACATGGGAACGGATTCTTCTTGCTGGCTTCCTCTGAATACAACAGTCAACAGTCAGCAGCAAACTGAACAAGAAATTTGAGCTAATGCTCACGAGACGCGCGAAAGCCTATAGCAGTTCCTCTTCACAAACTGTCAGTCTGTCTCCAGCCTTTTCGTCGCAGTTCATTCTTTGATTTTGTGCTGCAGCAGAAGATCGCAAAAATTAATAATAAACAGCATGTCTGTACCTATTTGCAATCGTTTTC
>Ga0056128_1007015_pt1 | contig 14204 bp, 8 predicted proteins | sample WorMetLIZISLAND2_FD_71113 | JGI IMG/M metagenome (GOLD analysis project Ga0056128, IMG submission 71113) | Marine gutless worms symbiont microbial communities from Max Planck institute for Marine Microbiology, Germany - Olavius geniculatus... ... | reverse complement strand
GACACAGGCTGGTGCAGCGGCCGGCTAGGCAACCCCAGTCAGCTGTACCAAGGTCCCCACCTTCCGTAACTCATGTAAATAAGTTACTACTCATTTTGCCGTCCCACGGAGGGTAGAAGGCTGAGTCGACCTAGATCAGTCAGTCAATTGATCCGTCAGCCAGTCAAAATATTTAATCAGAGGCGCATCAAGTCTCAATTTCTGCGCAGACTTATTAACAACCGTTTGCTGTTACAGCTCGCTAAGCTAACGGTTCAGACAAAAAGCTATAACTGCCGGTAGAATAGCCGACCGTACTGGTTATCAGTGACCTTTAAGGTCATCAGAGGTCAACGATTTTCATATCATTTGAAAGCCAATATGCCACTTTCTGTTAGTGATTAATATTAACTTTTGCAAGCCGTATCTTTCACCGTTTTCGAGATATGGCCAGTTTTCCGTTGAAAACGTACATTTTCTTACCCCCACCATTTAACCGTAAATTTAAAAATGTTCCCTTTGCATCATATCGCTGAAAATTTGCGTGCCTACGTTTAAGACACATTGCTAATTATTCGTGTAAAAAGTTTTTTTTCTACGTCTTAACGCTTATATAGCAGCAGCCTGATCATCATTTTCTTAACCACGGAAGACAGAGAATTGTCGGTTTCTTATTTTTTACAGAACAAAAAATAGCAAACGACGACATTTACCGGGTGAAGAACGTTGAGTTGCTTCGTGCCGTTCCACAGGGCGTCGATGTGCCAGCGAAGAGAGACTTTGACGCTGGATTTGACCGTCTCGTCGGCGTGAGACTCTAGCGCCTGGAAAAGATAACCGCCGGCGACGGCGTAGGTCACGGTCAACATCGTCAGACCGACGGTTGACAGCAGGAACGCAGCCACGCGTTTGCACACCTTCAAGCACTTCTGTTGCCGGTGGTTTGATCGCCTCAACACTCCGGCGCTGACGGACGGAGATACCAACGACGACGACGACGACGTCAGTTTGTCCTCAACGACACCAGCGGAGACTATTTCCGCTTCCGCCGGAAAGAGTTCGCCGCCATTCTGCGACAGCGGTACGTCGGCTTGATCGTCGTAGCTATAATTGCAGACATCGGAGGCAGTAGTGAGCGTGACCACGTCGCTGGTGCGTTTGCGCTTCCGGTACGCCGGCAGAAACCGGAAGTCGATTGGCGTCTCTGCGGTGTCCATTGTCAACATGGCGTGCGCCGCGCAATGGGTAGCAGACGAGATCCGGAAACTGTATTCGATATACGCCCGACGGCAGCGTTTCAACGTGATAGACCTATAGAAACAAATTTTTATAGGCTTATATGTCCCACGAAATAGCAGTGTAGCATCCTGCCTGCAGTTTTCTATCAAATAAGCGGAGAATGAACTTCAATTGAGCGATAAATGTCGTAATGTACTCATCATCATCATCATCGTCATTCTCTTAATCGTCATAATTGCCAAAAAATGCTTAGCACATGGACCTAGGCCTACCCCGTTGCAATAGTCGCAGTTCAGTACACTACATTACTGCTGCGTACAATGACGACAGATAAGTTTATCAGTGAGTTACAGCAGTCGAGGCTAGTGCGGTCGGTGCTCTGCTGTTAATGCACTGCTCTTAACGTCTCCTGACGTTTCTTAGCCGCCGCGTATGATTCTTGCAGGGTATATCGTGGCGACTGAAAACACGAGACTGCAATATGAGGGGAAAATGAGCAGGTCGAGTCACGGGGCGTTGCTAAACCGAGTTTAAAAATTCGCTATGCCAATGAGCGTTGAAATCTTATCAACGACGCCAAGATAAAGGCTGGCGTGTCACTTACGACAGGGGCGTAGGTACGCACGACATGTACGATTATTCCTCAGGACGGTGTTGGCTTGCAAGATCCACAATGAACAAACGTCCGACACTGACGACTGTGACGACGATAGACCCAGTGCTAGCGATCAGCGGCCGTCAGCTGTCGTGAATCCGCAGACGCAGGACCTGTGTGAAGTCAGGCTTGCCGTGGATATGAAATTTGCCATCCATATCCATATCCATATCCATATCCATATCCACATTTTTTCCGTGGATATCCATGGATATATCCATATCTACAGACGCCTATCTTGCGTACATATAGCCACTAAATTTTCGCGAAATACAGCACAGCAGTGCCAGAGCGTCCATCTCCCCAAGGCATTTCTTTTGTGAAACTGTTACAAAATAAATAACAGTAAAAAATAAAACACATTTGCATTGAAATATGATTTTAGAAAAGTATTTCTTGGCTCTCTTGAAAATCTACGCTAATTATTTTATTGCCCTTGCTATAGCCGACTCTCAGTCGTCTTTTTAATCGTAACAAATGTATTGTGGCTAAACGGTCGTAAGTAGTTGGCGATACTGTTGGATAGGGCGATAACGACTACCTATAAGCCGTTGAAAGTAACCATGTCTCTATCTGCAGCTTTTTGGCCGCAAATTTGAATGCAATGCTTCTGCCTGCAGCCGTCACTTACGTGCGCCAAATTACCGTATCTTATTCTAGCACTGATTTTAGCGTCCAGTGTAGCAACGTCACCCGATCGTGTGTGGGACTGCAGTCACTCTGGAAAGTCGCTATTTTTCCGCAACCGGAAGTCGGACACTGGCCTTCAGATATAGGCGGTACGGTCAACCCATCGCAGCAGCAGCTGGAATTTTTGTTCTCCAAGACGCATGTTGCATTCATGTACGCCTACAGGTATAGATAGAGTAAACGCTTTGAAGAACACTTGGTTTGTACTCCCTACTAGCATTAAATTTGTTAGGAATCCAAAACGTTTGTAATTTTGTTACCGTTTGATAAAAAAGAATAAAAAATAATCTCATAAATTGATAGACCGTTTGTTGTTTAAACAACAGTATTAAAGCACCACAGCACCTGTTGCTGCTTTAGTGCACATAAATTAATTTAGGCTAACTGTCACTGATTATTCATTTGACTCAATAACATAAATAAACGAGAAAATGAAGAGTAAGAACTACAGAGAGAAAAATATTATATAGAGATAAAACACTTAAAGATTCAGTTTAATTAGCAAATGCGACAGCACAATATCCACGGATATATCCACAGGATGGCTGAAGTCTGATATCCACACAATATGAAGTCTGCCTCGTTCAACCACGCGACGAACGAGATGCGCTTGCAACGTGTGAAAACCACATTTCTGAGCGTCGTGTTCCGTGTCACTCAGATATAGCAGTGCAGATGCAATGTCATAAACATGACTCTGGGCTTTTTCATAGCAATGCTGTCTGAACTATATCGAACATAATTTGGCTGCCATGAAATTTTAATGTTTTTCCTACGTATTTTCTTTCCTAATTTTAAGACGTATATAAATAATTCCTATTCAGAAAATAAAACGTTTTACCTTTGAAAGTGGTATGTAGACTCAAATCCTGCACCGTTAACGTTATTTAGAGCCTATAAGTAAACTTGCGTTCTTTGCATTTTTTAAACCCGCATTTCTTGCGTTCAATTTTCCAGTCTCGCATTTTCAGCATCCCCGCTATATCACTCACTATAGGCCTAGTCGTGTTCTGCAGTGCTTCGTTATAATGCATGAACATCTCTACGCAGAAGCCAGCAGGTATGCATGCCTCACACGTCGACGCGGCCGAAATGATCGGCGACAAGTCACGCTATAATAGTTCGGTCAGTGCTGATGAACAAGACACTTTGAGTTTGGCGCCGGAACTACTGCTACTACTACTACACTGTGTCTCAGAAAAAAATTCAAAATTGTTTTTGTCATAACTTTGTGAAATGTTTGCTAACTTTAATATTTTTGGCAGATTGATGGCTAAGACGACGAAATTATGTAAGTTGCGCTCACTTTTCACCTCACCTAATTTATGTCAGTGCACTACCTTGTGAACATAGATGCTCCAAATTGTTGCATAATGTTGAGTTTTTGTCTCAAGTAAACGCTGTAACGAGTTAATTAGGCACAAAATACATTAAAATGTGAATTATTTAACATAATTATAAGTTTGTATAACAAATCGCTTGCAAATTATAATTTATGCCAAATGAAAGTGTGCTCCGCATACAAAAGTGTAATGGCTTAGATGCAACGCCAGTGGCTGATAGCAGAATCAGCGATCGACTGATCAAAAGCATTCACTCATCGATTAGACGTGTTTTAAGCTTATCAGCGAGCTATTTTGTTGTCTGCTGTTTTCAGCAAAAAATTTTTAATACCTCAAAATTAGTAAACCACGTCGCACCCTCTGTCGAATTGATGATGCAAAAGTGAGCCATCTGATAGGGCCTACAAATAATCGCCGCGTAATGTAACAATTTGGAGCATCTGTGTTTCACACGGTAGTGCGTTGACATAAATTAGGTGAGGCGGTAGATGAGTGCACCTTACATAATAATATCGTCTTGGTCATCACTGTCCCAAAAATTATCAAAGTTGGTGGAAATTTGACAAAGTTATACCAAAAACAATTTTGACTGTTTTTTAGACACGGTGTACCGTAACTACTACTACAGTTACTACTACTGTATTACTACTTTGCACGTACGCTGTGACTGTATCGCTTTCATTCACTTTTGCCCAGTCGATCGCTACAGCGTTATCCTTCTATGGGTGGCCAGCATGCCAGCGGCGTCGTGCAATAAAAATTGATTAAATGTTGGAGGTGAAGGCAAAAAGTTGCAATAATTTTTAGATACACGGCTGCAGATGTCCGACAGAGATGATACGAAATGCTCAAAACTCTAATTTTGCCTTTAAATCTTTTTCAAAATGGCGACCTCCAACCCCAAATTTTGTATTTTTGGAAGATCATTCTCCGATGGAGAGAAAATATTCAGGCAGGCTTAAACTTAGTAGTGAGGCAATGGCTCTTTGTTCTTTTTGCCACGACGCCGCTATGACGGATGTGTATTTCTCTGTGATTATCAATCATTTGTGATACAGTCTGTCATGTAAGTTAGGGGGGTGAGTGAGTGAGTGAGTGAGTGAGTAGGGTTTAACGTCCCACCCGACACAGTATAGGTCATTTTGGGGACAGCCTTTCCAGGCGAAATGTACACAAAGACATAATAACGAAACAGTAAGTTTAACCTGTAAGTTATTGGAAAATATTAAATAAATTATTACCTCTGTCCGATGAGCACGGCGCTGCCCACAAATCATCTCATTTATCTCCTTTCTGATATAAAATATCGGTATTCACCATGTATTGAAGAACTATACTGTGTCCTAAAAAGGAAGCCACTTTTTAAATTGACCTACCTAGCTCCGTAAAAATGGCCTATTTTAATAATATTTGGCACGCAACATCAAGGAGAACCTTGACGTGAATGACTATAGTTTTGCCCATTTTACTGTAATACTATCATTGCACTACTTTGTGAAATGCAAAAGTTGTAGTTTGGCCATTTACAACAATGAATTTATACCGAGTAGCTTATGCGTTAGGCTAAAAAATGATTAGGCCTAACTGAATAGCGATTAGCAACTATATTGTCTCTCAAAAAAGTCATAAGTGTTACGTCACATCATCTTTATTACAGCATGTGCTCAAAATGTTCTTCTCCAGCACGAACTTAAACGGTGGACGTTGACGCTACTCACCAACAGCACGTTCAATAACCACGTGACCCAGAGCGGCTCACTCGCTATTGATGCGTCATTTTATTTCAGTTCGTTGACGTATGATCTTAAAATAAATAAGATTAATGTTAAACAAGTAGTCTAACAGATTTTTCAATAGTTTTGTTGTCTGAGTTTTTTTGTGTCGTCGCATGCGTTATTCAGCGTGAATTCATTTTTTTATAAACGGTGTGACGTTAAGTCGTGGTTTGCTGAAAACGATTGACTGCTAAATGCTGATAAGTCTGAGGTGATGATGATCGACACATCCTCTCAACTACGCTTGGCGGCAACCTTCAGCACCGTGACAGTCGCTGATTCCCACCTTACTGTGTCCAGTCAGTTGAAGTCTCTGGGTGTCATTTTCGACCCTAGATTAACTTTTGACGCTCACGTCTCATCGGTTTGTAAGGCGTGTAATTACACATATGGGCACTACGACACATTCGGAGAGTACTGCCACAAGACGTTGCTAAGACACTTGCATCCAGTATAGTCAGTTCCAGGCTCGACTATTGCAATGCCGTTCTCTACGGAACACCCAACTCGACAACCTCGAAACTACAGAAGGTGCAGAACTGTCTCGCTCGCGTAGTGTTGCAACAGCGGAAGTTTTGTCACGCACAACCTCTTTTAAAATCATTACACTGACTTCCAATATCTCAGCGAATCAACTTCAAACTGGCAACTTTGGCTTTCAAGATACAGTCTACTTCACGACCTAAATACCTTCATCAGCTGATCTCCAGTCAACATCCTGGTTCATCGATGACATTGCGCTCATCAACTCGTCCTCTACTCCAAGCACCACGCACCCGAACTGCATACGGCGGTCGTGCTTTTAGTTCAGCCGTACCAGCTATCTGGAACAATCTTCCAACTTCAGTCATTGAAGCAAACAGTTTGCCGGCATTCCGTCGTCGACTCAAGACACATCTGTTTACTTTTGCTTTTGAAAACAGTGGTTAACTGTAACGTAGCTAGCGCCTCTGTATCTTTACACACGTTTAGTTTTATGGCGCTTTATAAGTTCGTTTTTAACTTTAACTTAACTTCTGCATTTCACAAGGTGGTGTAGCAACGGTATTAAAGTAAAATGAGCAAACTTTTAGTTCTTTACGTTAAGTTTTTTCTTAATGCTTCATGCCAAAAGTTACAAAAAAATCGGCCAGTGTTTCACAGAACTATGCAAAAAATAAAAGTGGCTTCCTTTTTGGGACACGGTGTACAGAACGGGTTGGAGTGTTTTGTCCCCACGAAGTTGGTGGAGCCATTTGTTTCTGGAGTGGCCTAGACGATACGTCTCAGGGAGACGACCATGTCGACGTGGCAGAGCATAGATGATGTGTCTCAAACGACTGTAAGAAATTTCGTCGAAACCAAGTCGTAACCTTTGTTGAGTCTTATGCGTAAGCCTACAGATAAACAGGCAGAAACGGGTAAGGCCTAAACAAACATCGCCTGCTCATTTCAGCGAGAGTGAAAAGTAACTAGAAAGCAGTCAGAGCTCGCACACCTCTACCACGGCAATGTCGTTCGCTAGGTGGCAGCACCATCTTCGGTTTTGCAGCGGTTTCCCTTATGCCCCATTGAAAGCAATGGTAACGAAAATTTCAAAGTGATCCAGAATTCAGGATTCCCTCCGGATCACCCCTAAAATTGAATCACTGGTAGCTTGTGCCATTCCCGACATACCCTCAAAATTTCAGAAAGATCCGTCTATAACTTTTTGAGTTATCTTGCTAACACACAGACAGACAGACAGACAAACAAACAAACAAACAAATTAAAGTCTGGCAAAAACATAACCTCTTTGGCGGAGGTAAAAATCGTGATTTTGGGGTTAACTGAAGCCGACGATTGATGACGTGTTTCGTAGGCTAGCTAATGCGGAAAAGTGCGTTGCCCATTGGGACATTATAATAGGTTCACGCGTTACTGCTGTGCTGTGGGCAGGCATTACGCCTCATCAGCGAATATCCACGCGAACGTACGGCATTTTACTTATTTATATGTCCACCATAGCACGTCAAGTGGGTGTCACCACTCACCGTGTGGTCGTCGGGTCGAGTTATTAGATTTACCGCCTATACACTGTGTCCGGAAAAAAGTCTACACTTTTTCCTGAATAACTTCAACAAATTCAAACTTAATTTTTATAACTTTTAACACACGTTATCACAATGATACGCTTTACTAAAAGCATGTAAAACTTGTCTTTAAAATTAACTTATCACTAAGTAATAAGTATAGCTAATTTAATCGCGAACTCATCGATAACGCCATTTTTGCGGAAAGATAACGTCTAAATGAGCCTCTGGAATATGAAAACAGGAAAACTGATGAAAGAAAATTGCAGTAAAAAAACTTCAGAGATTGTTGGCATAAAAATAAATTATCTTTTATCAATTTTTTTTACCTACTCTTGTTTTTCGCCGTGTTAACGCATGGCCGTCGCGTGCTGAACGAGAACGTCGTTGTGCAGCAGCCGTTATCATCAGGCAGCGTTAAACATGATCGACCTCTCCTGAATCCGTGTTGAGAATTAACAATGAATAACTTCTCTTCCAAATGACGAACCAGTATCTTGGATAATAGACTCGAACAGCTTGCAAATGACATTGGTCAGATGTACCTGTCTATAATTTTCGGCATGGATTCTATCTCCTTTCTTGTATATTGGACTTACATTCGAAACTTTCCAGTCTGTCGGTAATGCACCTTTATAACCTCGCATCTTTTATGTCTTACTCAGTACTGGCTGTGGTCACAGATAGCCTGCTTCGAAAATGATGATGATGATGAGACGGTAACTGGAACATTCGATGCGACGTTTTTTATGTCGTTAATTAGCGCAACCTTACTTCAACGTGGAAACTGCATTAGTTATTCTATGGTTTTTCGATAGTGTGTTTGTTTGTTTTGTTCGTTAACTTTTCGACATCACTTCGAAAGTGAGTTGTTAGGGTGCTTGTCAGAGGAACTAGATTTGCATTTGTGGTTTATTGTTGTGATGGATGGTATAAAATACTGCAATTTACGCAACAGATCAGTTTAGTTTTGTACCGATATTTATTAGCCGACGGTGACGGAAGACCCTATATAGCCAGTGAACTGCCCTCAAAATATAAAAATTGTATTTAAACGAAACTGGCACAAACCCTGGCGAAAAGTTATCAACCTGTCCTCAAATTTTAATGATTTAGAAAGCGTTTTTGCAAAGATTTACGTCTTATGAGTTATTATCTGTAATAAAATTGTTGGGTTTTTGTTATCTTTTGTTGAAGGAGATTTTTTTTGCAATAAAACAGCAAAAATTGGCGTAGACATGGCATTATGCCTTTTGATAGCCAATGCGACGTCATGCATAATTTTAGCGAAATTGTGTTCGATGTAACGTACTAAACGTACCTTTTTTTCATCGTTCGGCGTTGAAGTCTTTGATTTGATCGTTTTAACTTAGCATCATTCAAGTTTTTATGCAAGCGAAACAGAATTTGTCAACATCAACATCTGAACCAGAAAAACATTGAACTTCACAAAGTAATGTAACGTATTCACAAATGCGAGGTATACTAATCATAGTGTGTCAATATTTTACGTTTGTTTACGTTTTTGTGTTCGATTAAATGTCCGCAATTAAATGTGAAATATTTGACCAGGTAACATAGCTAACACTAGTCTAAACCCTATCCCTAAGCCTAAACTCTAACCTCAACTCTAACCGAAATTTTTGCTTACGAGCAATTTAAATTGGCCCAGTGATACTAGTGGCCGGCCATTGGTAACACCGGGCCACTTTAAATCGCTCGTGAGCAACAATTAAGCAAAAACCCGCAAGTTTTGTTTTAGATATTGACTAATAAGATGAAGTAGTGTGCAAAAAAGTAATTTAGAACGCAATGATCCAAGGACAGGTTGGTATCCCTTGGCCTAAACCCTAACTATTGACGTTATCCCTAACCTTAACCCTAACTGACTCTGACCCTAAAGTTGAAAAATGCGAAATTTTAAAAGAATTTTTGCTTTTTTGAACAGGGTCGGGTAAAATGTGAGGCGCGAGACGCGAGGTGCGAGGAGGGTATAGTGCGAGGGAGCGTGCAAGGCGGCACGCAATTCGTCGGCTATAAATAGATTCCTCGCAGTTTATCCGCATTCTGAATGCACGGGAACGACTCAGTGGATTATGGCAATACGGCCTGGCGGCTGCCAGCATGGGACCTGCGAGCACAGCGAGATGAACGGCACTGTAAGCATGCTGCATGCCTCACGCCGGGGAGCAGTCAACAGTGCGGGAAGTAAATGCGAGTGGCCATTCAACTGGGAGCATAATGGTTGACGGCTAATTGACTTTGATTGACAGGTGGTGGACAACAGAAATGATACTACTTGGCGTGAACATGGAAACCACAACAGCATCTGCAGACTGCAGGAGCAGATGCTAGATGCTGTTGTGGGTCAGCAGTATAATGCTGTGATGAGTAGGCCTACGGTATATCAGAGTGCAGTGCGGTAGTGCTGACACTGTTGTAAGGGCGATGAACGTTAAGTACAGGAAATGGCGTTTGGGGGGGGTCCTATAACTCCAAAACTTCTTAACTGATTTCCATAAAACTTGGCATCAGTGATCACATCGCCCCAACCCCACATGTAAAATTTGGTTATTATTATTATTATAAACGAAAAGATTAGCGTGACATTTAGCCCGAAATAGACTACAAGGACACGTAACATAATTACAATAGTTAACATGTTCGGCAAACAGAAAACCAGTAGACAGTTGGAATCAGCGTCACTAATACGATATTGCGAAGAGATATGTCTTCAAATGACGCTTGAAAGTCAACAGTGACGACGATAGGCTGTTCCATGCACAGGCAGCAGCAACTGGGAAAGTGCAAGTATTTAGAATGGCTAGTCAACAATCATTTCAACGAAGGCAGCAGCAGTTGCAGAAATGTCAACAGAATTGTAAATAGCGGTTGTAATAATGTTATGATGACTTTTTTTGTTAAATCAGTGCTGCTTTTGTGTTGTCTGTGAACAGAGAGTGAGTTTGCAATACACTGCTATGATGGAAGGCAGTTATGATGAAGGCGTTGATGAGGTGAGAAAATAGATTACCATTTATTTAGGCCCTGTCAGTGTTTATTACCTCCGCCAAGGAGGTAATGTTTTTGCCGGTTTTTGTTGGTTTGTCTGTCTGTGAGTCAGCAAGATAATTCAAAAAGTTATGGACGGATCTTTCTGAAATTTTGTGGTATGTCCGGCATGGCACAAACTACCAGTGATTCAGTTTTGGGGGTGATCCGGCAGGAATCATGGATTCTGGATCACTTTGAAATTTTCGTTAGCATGGGTTTTAAGGGAAACTGCCATTGTTGCTATGGTGCTGGCACCTGGCGAACAACATGGCGTTGAGTCAAGGTTTTTTTAGGTCACATAGAACTAGGTCAATGTAGAAAATGCAACTATAGTTTGAAACGCACTCAAAACTTCCGCTTGTTTAATTTCGTTGGACAAGCTGTGTCGGAACAACATGGCCTTGGCGGAGGTCTGCGGGCTATGACTGCTTTCTAGTTGATTTTGTAACTTTGTTTTTACCTGGCCTAGTTTTTACCTGCACTAGTTTGTAGAGGATTCATAATACTAATGTACTTGTGTAAGCAGCAGCTAGATTTAATTGCATTTTATCCAGATATACGTTAGTCTAGGTGTTTGGCATGCATCTGTGCACTGTTGTTGCCTCTTGTGACAGTATTTCTGCCATTTTTTAAAGAACTTTGTGCATTGGGTTGCATTTTGTATGTACAGTATGTAACTGCTGTTTGTTTTCATTTTTAAGCATTGGCGCACTATGGGAAGGTCCAGGAAAATGTTTTGACAGTCATGGAAAGTCGTGGAATTTTTTGCCTTCGCTAACTTAGTGGCCAGTGGCATTATGAACTTCCAGAGTGTTGTGCGTCCGTGCGTGAGTCCCGAACAAACATTTTTGACAAAGTATCTTGGGTATTATTTGTTGGCGGAATCTGACCAAACTTTTACCACTAACGGACTTTGGGGTAAGTATGAACATGTCAAATTTTGGCATCAAAAGGTCACAGTTCAAGGTCATGGTGGGGTTAAATATGCCCTAAAATGCACTTTTTGGTCTTGTAGTTGTCACTTGTTGGCAGAGGCATAATAGTCGACAGAATAACCACCATCTAGTTTGCTGAGAAAAAGTGTTGGAACCTTGATAATGTGTGTAGGGGTGGACAACGTGGCATACATAGGTCGAGGGTCAGAGTGATGATCAGATCGTGTGTAGACAGTGAGTGACTGGCTGTGGAGGTGTGGAGGTGTATGGGTGTAACGTATGTGAGTAGGTGGTGGATGACGAAGTCTACGTTGGTTCGGAGGGTGACGCCGAGGGTCACAGTGACGATCAGATCGTGACCGATGAGCTTTTGGATGTTGACGATGCTTATGCTGGTACTGACTACTCTGCTGCGGATGCTGACACTGCTGCTGAGGAGGGTAACGCAACTGTTGATGAGGGTGTCAAGGGTGATGATGGACAGCCAGCAGCTGCTGATGCTGATTCTGTGCAGAAAGCTCCTCGTAAGAGAAGTCGGTCAAGGTCGCCGCCAGCCAGTCGTGAGAAGGACGACTTTGACGACGATGAGCTGGATTCTGATGTTGATGAAACAGGTAGACTAGAAGAATTGCTAATTGGAACACATATGGCAGAGGTGGTGAATTTTATTTCACTTTTTAAAATGAGATGGAAAAGTTCATTTTTTTTGGTTTCATTTTCAATGACTTGATGCATAGATATGTCTTCTGTATTTTTCAAAATTTTCCGGCAGTGACACTTTGGACCCCCATAACTGGAAGGGCCAAGACTCCTTCACAGACATCTACCACTTAGTTCCACTGTTGGCAAGTCCAATTGTCACGTGTAGAAACAGTAGAAAATTATGGCAAAAAATGGCAAAAAACATGGCAAACTTTTGTGAAAGACACAAAAATCTTGGCAAAGACACGACATTAAATCAAAGGTCCAAAGATTATACAGTATAAAACTCAGCATCTAGCATGGACATCTATCATTACATGCAGTGGAAGGTTTTCATCTGTAAAATTTAATCAGTGTGGAGCAATAAAGTACATAATTTCTACAATAACATAATGGCCACATATTGAGTCAGTATGTAACAAAGCCCACTGACTTTGGTGGCAGAGGCAAATGTATATATTTTTGTGTTAAAATTGCACAACTTAACTGATGCTGATGCTCAACTTATGCTGATTATAAACAAGAAGTTTTTGTAAAAACGCAAAACCACAGCATTTTGGCTCAAAACGCAGCATTTTGGCTCAAAACGCAGCATTTTGGCATAATCTCGGCATCTTGACAATCACGACATTCGTGTTTCCATGATTTTCTTCTGTCCCTAGTCAGGGGACTGACAGCACCACATTTGAGGCTCCATATCTTTGTAACCAGCAGATTGGTGCTACTTCCTTATGATTGAAATCAATCCACAATATCTCTCTGCTGCCATGTTTGACACGAAAAGCCCAGCAAAGGGGAACGTGCAACAGTGGTGCATGTTTGAAAGTCCAGTAAAACAAAATGAGTCACTGGCGGCTAATTATCTGTAGTGTTTTACTTGTGCTTACCAGAGGACATGACCTGTCTCGCTCTGCAAACACCATATCAGCTGGAAATCGCAAAATTTTTCTACCCCCCTCTCATTTAGCACCTTCATTCAGGGTGACCCCCTTTGAATTTATGGAAAAGCTTTACAGTTCCTGAAACTAGAGTCTTTCTGGCAGCCAATGATGAAGATTTGGTGATCTTAGCTTGCACCGTTTTTGACTGATCCACCCGTGTGACAGACAGACGGATGGACGGTCGGACAGACAGAATTACGATGGCTAAGACATGCTACAGCAGTAGCTGCTGTTGCGCGTAAAAACTAAATACCTATGTCCCAGCAAGGGGTTATCAGATCTGCTTCATGTTTAAAGTTTGAAGGTTGGGTTTATGGGTTAGTGGGTTGAATAGCTCTGGTCGAGTTTTTGCTGTCAGTGGAAAATGTGCAAGGAGTATACGTTAGATTGTTTTAAAGGTTCATGGCCACGGTCAAACTCACTCGCGCAATTTCTGTAGATTTAAATTAGACATTTAACCTCGCATATATATTATGTTGATTTGAGCTTCATAAGTATATGAAATTAATGCATGAATTCAAACGAAATGCGGCATTACGTTACGTTACGCAAAATACTCTAATCTATCAGTGCCTGCGGTGACGTCATGACCCTAGCCCATATAGATCATGAATATTAATGGCCTAGCCAACGACGTCATTATTCTAGGCTAGGCCATTAATATTCATGATGTCAATAGGCTAAACTCATGACGTCACCACAGACCATCATGGCGGCACATTTTCTACGTCGTTTTCGTAGATCGTCGACTTCAAAGGTAAATTTTTCCGTGTTGACAAAACGCTGGGCGCCGATATTACTGTCAAAGTTATCAGAAAATTCTGCACTTTCAGGAAAATG
>Ga0056128_1007014_pt1 | contig 14207 bp, 6 predicted proteins | sample WorMetLIZISLAND2_FD_71113 | JGI IMG/M metagenome (GOLD analysis project Ga0056128, IMG submission 71113) | Marine gutless worms symbiont microbial communities from Max Planck institute for Marine Microbiology, Germany - Olavius geniculatus... ... | reverse complement strand
GGCCTCACCGAGAATGGTCAGATGACATTGAGCAGTGGTGTGGGGCAACCCTGCAGGAGTTAAGCCACGCTGCCCTAGATAGGCAGCGGTGGGCAGCGATAGTAACAATGGCGTCAGATACCAACGGGCGTTGAGCCCACGGTTGTCGATGATGATGACGATGATGTATAAAATAAAACACAACATCTGCAATATATTTCGCAAGTGTTATTTTTGCTTTATACTTAATCATAACCGATCCCACGCGAGGCCCGGATAGTATCTTGATGGATGACTGTCAATGGACAGTCAATCACTCGGGTCAACTCAGCCTTTCATCCTTTCGGGATAGATAAATCGAGTACCAGCTTGTCTGGCTCTATGGTTAAGGCGAAATGCGTTCAACTGTGTCGAGTGGCAGCTATCGCTGCGTGATCCTATATGCCAGGTGATGCTCTGTAGCTCTAAACTGGGTTTCCTATGGAAAACTATTACACACACCGTTTAACCGTTTTACTATAGACGATATGAACGCAACGAACGAACGAACTGTTATAGAGACTGTCGACTTTCGGCAGTACCGCCGGCGTGTTCTTCCTGTGCAGGACCTTCACCGTCGTCTTGGGTCTGGCGCCAGCACCCTCCAGCGTCGCCGTGTCGCGTGATCCCACGTCACGTGACAAGATGGCGGCGTCCTGGTCGTTAGCACGTGGTTCGTCGGGCTGTAAGTCGGCCGTGTCTTGTAGCGAGAGTGAAGCGATGTTTGCCGCTGCGGTCTCCTCGTCGACGTTTGCTGCGGCGTCGTTCTCGCTGCCGCTCTCCGACACGCTGCACAATACAGTTAGGCCTGAACAAATTTTCCTAATTCCGGTTTCCGTCCGTCCATAAAAATACTGCGTTTGTAAAATTGTTATTAGACCTTCAAATATGTTTTACTCCTCGCGCGCTACATTCCTAACGTAGCGAAAAGGATTATATGAAATGAGTGTAATATTGAGGACCGACCGACGACCGACCTCTGTTCCTGAAACAGCCTTCCTGGTAGAACTTCAAACGGCCATATCTCCATAACGATGTTAGATAGACGCATGGTCACAATGGACCACCCATAGGAAGTCGACCACCGCGAGTCGAATGGTCACGTGACCGATAACGTCACGCGACCCCAAAAGGTCAAGGTCGTGACCCCATTAGCTTTTAGGCACCATATTTTGATAATGGTGCCAGATAGACGGGGAGACAATTTCCAATAACGACCTCGACGTCAGTCACTATAATATTAGACCGGTCTCAAATTGACGCCGGGTTTCTAATACAAGTTGAAGAAACTAAAAAAGCACGTAGAAAAATACAAGAAAGAATAATGTGCTCGAGAAGTACATTAGATTGGTCATAATCTAATAATATTTCTTACCAACTTTTTAGTTTGTTTTATTGAAAAACTAAAAAAAAATCTGTTTGTATAGTCTGCTATGCATTTTCTTTAGTTTTTACGGGTATTATATTTAGGCTACTATTTATTTTTGCAACGTGAAGAAAGTATTGTCTCCACGCTCGTATTAGTGTTTCCATTCTATAATCTTACGTTTACCAGAAAAAAAACATTTTTACACAGAAGTGCATATAACTTTTTATCAGCTAGATCCAGTGTGGGAAAGAGTGCAAGAAAACATCGGCTTACTAAGCCCGTAAAGTCTGCATCGCGTCGCTGTCGATCTTTAGTGATTGTCTCCCGACTTTTCCGTTTTATCGTTCATATCCGGACCTACTTACTGACGCTTTATTGCAGTCCTAGAAATGATGTTTATTATTCAGCTTACGTTAAATATCTTCATAAATCTCTATATGATGATGACGACGTCAGGGGCGTCTATCCCCCTTCAGCGCCAACCTTCCCCCAAGTCGCACCAACTCAACTAATCTATAGCCTTCAGGCTTTCGAGTTTAGCTGTATATGGACACAAGCAGATAAAAGAAAACTTCTCGAAAAAAATCGCGTAGATCGATTTATTGAACTCGATTAATAAAACGACTTTTCGCACAAAGCCTTTCACTCAAACGACCTTGGCAAACACAGCCACGAACGTTTAAGCAAAGTGAGGGGTTTAAGAGAACGCTGTAAGCTCCACCAGCGGTGTTCGGGGCGGAGCCCTGGCCGTAAACACATTCTGACGCATTTGAAGTTCTTGAAACTCATCTCGTGGTAACATATGTTTAACATTTTAAAAAATTAAATACATAATTCACCACCAGAAAAAAATCCCACTTTCACCAACTTTTTCAAAAAGCAACTTGCTTCCAACTATGAATGGAATGGATGCCCCTGGAACGTAGATGACGAGGAACGCTTACGCGGCAGCGCTGATTGGCTGAGCGCGGAATGACGTCAGTATGGCGTCATCAGTGGTGAGTGAGCGGCGTAGTCCAGTCGAAGCAGTGCCAGCAGTCGCACTACCTGGCTGCTGATGCGGCGCTGCGTCCTGCAGTAAATCGTCAGAAGCTTCTTCACACAGCGAAGCCGCGGTCGTCAGAGATATGTGCTTCGTAAAACCTGCCGTCCGACACACACCTAGTCAGATAACGTCTACTGAATCACTGCGCAAATATTTTTGGCTTTTGCACCTGCACTAATATTTTACGCTAAACATTTGCATAAATGTTATGCAATACGATATCCGTTTATTAAAAGCCACTGTCAGAGCACACACACGTTTTGTATTAGGCCCTAAATCTTGGATACTTAAATTAAAATATTCAGGTGTTTTACAAATACAGAAATATAAAAATACATAAATAAAAAAAACAATTTCAGTAAAAGTTTTGTGTAACAATCTGTTTACAGAATTAGACATAGGTGTGTGGAGTTAAGCCTATCGTATTTGCATGACATTTTTGACACGATTGCGTGCAGTATAAAAATCACTGACTTAAATATGCTTAAAAAGGCGGTAGAAAATTGCAAAATAAAACGCACAAGTGTTTTCAAGCCCAGGCTGCGCAAGTAAAATGTTGCGCAAAATTGTTAGCCACAACTGAACACGGCTCGAAAAACGAACATACGATATGGTTATCTGCAAAATAAGAAAAAATGTTTGCACACCATCCGTGCAAATATTTGTTAACATTGCATTTAACTACGGCTCAAGTCGGACAATTTGCGCTATCTGTTCGTTGTACTGCGTCTGAAGATATGGACGTCTTCTTGTAGATGACAGACGTAATTACATTTAATGAGTCGCTATCGAGTCACGCAACGAGACACTATTATTAGCAGACAATACGAACGCATCTTCGTATTATGCATGACATTAGCTAAGTAGACGTAAGCCTCATTGCACTAATTAGCCACGAACCGGATTTCAGCGCGTCTTCATCTTTTTTCGCCCCAGGCACTACCGGCGATCAAACGAAAATAAAAAAAATCTCGGCAAAGCTTTGCTGAGTCACTTACCTAGCTGCTGCACCAGAATCAAGGTGTGAGTACCCTCGCCAGTGTCGTAGCCTAGAGGGGAGGGCAGGGGGCCCAGGCCCCCTAATTCTCCAGACAAAACATAAGCATACGTATAGACTGCACAAAATTTGCCAATTTTGTCAGTTTATTTTCGGGAAAATAATTAAAATTGTTGTCACCAGATCGCATCTTTTAAAGCTAAAATGCACCAAATTTGATTTCAACTGGGGCTCTGCCCCAGACCCCGCTGGGGGAGCTCACAGCGCTTCATCAGACCCCTAGCTGGATTTTAGGGGTCCTACTTCTAGGAGAAGGGAGGGAAGAAGAAAAAAAGAGTAAAAGTAAAAAGGGGAAAGCAGGAAGGGGAGGGACAAAAAAGGAAGGGAAGGGGAAAGGAGACGAGGCCCCCCAATTAAAATTTCTGGCTATACGCCACTGACCCTCGCAGGCTCGCACATGTGCGATGAGATGAAAAATGCAATACAATAAAGGCAACCGGAGCGAGGTCACCGTCGGCTCTGTTTACTGTTTATCATAGAGCGAAACGTAGCGCTACAGCGTTACAGAAAAGCTAGGCCTATATTTTATCGCAGGAGTTCGAATGTGCTGCGACGAAACAAAGTAAGTTGTTTCGCAGTTGTTTTTGCTTGTTTCGTTGCATTTCTTTCTGCCATAGACCTAAGGCGAGCGAAAGAGCGCGTACTTGTATAACTGGGGTTCGCTCAAAGACGAAGACGTGCTGCGAACAGTGCTTAAAGTGTGACGGGAAACGTAGCCTAAGCATCGTTCACTGACCTCGCATAAAACTGCTGCTAATAAAGCGATACAGATGGAACGACCGTTTCTGCCATAATGGTCTTAATAAATACCTGATACTGTAACACAGTGGTGGCTCTGAGCTTAAGATCATACAGAAATGCAGAGAACAGCACAGGTTTTTAGAATACTGTTTATTTTTGAAGTTCTCTCATCTCAAATTGACACTTAGAACACGGCTGTAAGTAACGAACCATTCAGGCGTATTGTGAAGCGAGTGAGTGACAGAGAACCCGCGGCATCGCTGTCGACAGAGCAGCCTTAACGACACGAGAAAAAACAAGAAAGCATTCTTTAATCCGGCAAAACATTGCTTGCGCATCATGCAAAAAGGCGGCGTGTTGTTCTGAGATCGTGGAATGCTGCTTGCATTGCTGCATAGGCCAAATATTGCGTGCAACAATACAAGCAGACTGAAAAACGGGAGACGGCACGGCGCTGCATCAAACGTTGGCTGCCATTCGTACCAGAAGATGACATATGAAGTAGGCCTAGTGCTGCAATAAGCTTAGTAGGTGCTAAATATCAAATAATTATGGTTATCACATAAAAATAATTTAGCAGATCAGTGAGGCACCTCGGTCGTGTTTGTGAACGTGGACGTGGCGTGGAGTGTCACGTCGCGAGAAGACACGACGTCCAGTCGCCGAGTAACTATGAGTACTTCGTGACGACCAACGTCTGCTCACCGCAACCACGTCATCAGCTGGTTCTCGACTCTCAGAGTCTTCCGCTGCACACACGACTAGACAAGCCACTGCCGACGCCCTGTAACTGACTGTCGTCTGTCATATTCGTGCACACTGCTTAAGCCCAAATTCCATTACGCTGACTTTGCGACAAAGTCCATTACATGTTTGCCACAAAGTCCTTCAAATCGATGGAATTACATGCCAGTTGGCAGGATAGTCTTGCGGGGTCCAGTGACACGTTGTATTAAATGAAAATCCCTGAACCCTAATTACAAAGTAAGAGGAAAATTTTGGAGGCGGTTAAACCCCACAGCCAAAACGTACACTTTCCTATTTATGATCTACCAAGAAAAGGAACAGTACTGCGCCAAAACTTACACTTGCATTTGTCTACCAATGACTCATCAGATGCTAGCACCGATCAGTGATTTTGTTTCTCACAAATTTACTTTCGACTTGTATGTTTTGAGTTAACAGCCCGTGAGCAACAGACAGACAAGCAGACAGACGGCGGGACAGACGAACAAGACGCGTAATGTGGCCTATTACGATGCCGCATTAACATAGCAGACCATTATAAAAGTCAAACACGAAATATGTTGAAATGTATAATAGATACAGCTACTGAGCTGCTTAGCGAAAGGTATTCTCCATTGGGCGGTTACCCGCAATATTTCACCTTCGTGTTTTTACAAAATTGCTACTTAAAAGGTGCTGAATAACGTAAAATAACAATAACAATTTTAACGCTGCGACAGTGCTTTAATCGTTGGAAAAACTCTATTTGCAATGACAGTATATAGCTAGAGTTAGTCGTGTCACACAAAGTTATTTTAATGAAAAAAATCTACACGTGCTCTTTGTTAGCTGTTAAACTTAAACCTTTGATTAACACTGAAACCATGTTTCGCTCCAAACTGTTGCGAATGCGCCGAAACTGCTAGATTTCACCCACGCGTGTAAATAAAGCAAAAGCAAAAACTGCGTCGACGACGTAGTCTACGTTGACGCAGCGTGCATAGGATATACTGACTGACCGGACTGTCGGCGTTGTGTTAATTGGTCAGCGTCTTGACCACTGGTCTGACCATCGCACTGACCGGTTGACCACGGCCGAGTCTGTTCATCGCAATCCACTTCAAGACAGACATCACCAAACAGACATGTCACTCATCACTCATCAGCATCATTAGCATTCACGCCAGCAGCAACAGCAGCATTTTTATCTCGACAAGTAGCCAGTCTAAGATCCAATTGCTTAATGTACAGGGTGCAGCAGAAAAAAGTAAACCCCTAAAGTTTTTCGCTGTTTTCTCAGCAAACGTTTGGAATTTTAATTTGAAATTTTACACATGTATTTATCAAAAACTTCTACATCTAACTGCCAAGTAAAATTTGATTCTGTAAAAAAACGACAAAATTACAAATTTTTTAACATGACCGCCTACCGATTTTTCAGCATTCAAAAAATGTTCTGGCTACAACACCAATTTAATAACATCGATGAACAACACAGTTAAATAATGATCAAATGCCAAAAATCCACTGTCACTGCAAATGTTCGAAGTGGACCGCCAGCTCCAAGTTACAACACCAGCTTCCAGTCGCCTTATTTGAGAAATCTTTTACAGCCTTGTCGATCAGTCCCTGTGGCAGGTTGTCCCAAATAACCTGAAACGCTTCCTTGAGTTCGGCGCTTGTTTTCGGCTTTGTTTTAAGCTCGCGGTAAGCCTTCAACATTGCACTCCACACTTAGTTTATATTCGGCGAATTTAAAGGCCATTGGTCTTTTATGATGATATCTGGACAGCTGGCCCGCAGCCAGGTCTGTGCACTGCACGGCGTTGCGCGCTGTGTGTGCTGACGTGTCGTCATGCTAAAAGATGAATCCAGTGGGCAGCTGGCGATTGCTTGAAAGGAACGATAATTTAGTGATAATTTATAAACAATATAAATTACACTTTATCAAAACGTCACTGTGACGTCATCGGCAGTAACGTGTAACCAGTTTTTGAAAATTAAATAACATTTTTAGCTTGAACATTTTTAATGCTGCAAAATAGGTAGGCGGTCATGTTAAAAGTCTATAACTTAGTCGTTTTCCAACAAAATCATATTTGCTTGGCAGTTAGATGTAGAAGTTTCATTAAATAAAGCTGTAAAATTTATATTAAAATCTCGAACGGTTGCTGAGAAAAAAGCGAAAAACTTTAGGGGTCCACTTTTTTTCCGCACCCTGTAGGTATGTGCAATTGTGGGATAAGTGAGTGCTAAAAACTTTTACACCCGAACCGTGTTTATTCCACGGCTGTCGACAGTAGGTAGTGTAAGCCTACACTGTCGCTGCACGCTCGATCGAGTGTACTCATGCAGTTATCAACCCGTAATACCACTGCAGACATAGTGCTAGAGATAGGCAGTGTACAAGCGCTACCGTTGTATAAAGTTGCCATACCGCTTACTGAATCAGCAGTTGTGCATATGTATGGACGATTTTGTTTTATAGCTTTATTCTACCGAATACCTTGTTTTGTATTAAGCTTAGTCTCAAATCGGTGTCTGAGTACATGTTAATATATCTACGGAGATAAATTGCTCAACTGCAAATGTATCGAGTTGGAAAAAATGCATTTTAAGTTGTACAGACAGTAAAAGCACCGGAACGGTTGCAATCCATGCAACGTATTCGCAAGGTGTCACTGCTGAATGCAAGCTAGGATTAGCTATACATAATGCATCGACTGCGCACGGCTGGACTGATCGATAGCGCACGCGGGCAGATCAGCGACACCTCGAAATGTCGTAGGCGCTTTTGAACCGGATAATTAACTGCGAAATGAGTGGCTATCCGTCAGTCAAGAGCTTTGCCATCCTGTCTTTCGTACGATGACAACCAGACAACGAAAACATCAAACCGTTATCACTTCACTGATCCACAATCCACCAAAACTGTTCTCCACAATCTGATTTTTATAGTTTAGTTTGTAAAAACAAAATTAGTGTAAACGTTCCTAGAACCGTGCACCAAAAACGTATTTTTGGTTGTTTTTGTTTCCGGATTAGGAACCCGTATACGGGAATGCCCATCTACAACTGTTTTACTACCCAAGGTGTTCGCAGCCAAGCAACAATAGAAACTACTCAAACTGTTGTCTGACTTCGGTGCGCCTCACCGGGAGAAGTTTCCTCCGGCAAGTCAGGGTCAGTGGCAGCTGACGACAGTGAAGAGTGTTGCTGGTCAGCCAGAGAGTGACCGTGAAGTCCAGTCAGACGTCGTGTTGGTCTTGGAGGAGGTGCGCACACCTGCTGCTGCTCTTCTGACGTCATCAACGCGTCATTGGCGCCAATCGATTCACCTGTCGTATAGCAGTCTGCTATATGGCTTTCATTACACCGATGCATCGCCTGCTGGTTAATAACGGATGTATAATGTATGCATGCATGCAACTGCAGTGCCGGGGCGTGCAGTTTCGGGCAGTTTCGAGAATATCATACCCCATTTACACGATGAAGCAAACATGAAGCAAACATGAAGCTCTCAGCAAGCAGACCTGATGGAACCATGAAACATTGAACTTAGAGCACACGTCGTGCACGTGTATTTTGAATACTTTTGCTTCATGTTTGTTTTATGCATGCTTCCTCGTGTAAACGGGGTATTAGTCTCGATGTGTGCAGTGAAAAGTGTTCATGTTAAACAATCCAACACAGTGTTCATCATGACCGCCCTTAGCTGCAATGATCAAGACTGATCGTTTCCAAAGCTGTCCAGTGTCAGGCATTAGTCTTAACCTAGAAAACATTTACATGACATTGACAGTCTAAGTACGCTACAAAAAGCTTTCAAGTTTCAACTCAATTTCGGATAACTTAATCTTGATCTTGCAGCCTTTGATTTTTTGCTTATTACTATACATGGCACGACACTGCTCTGATGCGGCTTAGCTACAGCTGCTAGGCTAATACTTATGCTTTTGGAAAACACGTTTCACTAGTGAAGATGCCTTTTTGCTGTAAGGGCTTTGTCGCAGAAGCGGGGGGGGGCGGTTGTCATGAAAGGACTGTGTCGGACAAGAGCGAAGAAAAAGAAGTGTAAATGAAACGCGAAAACCACTTACACAATGTCCAGTCATAAAACCGAACGCGGCGGCGGCGGTGGTCGACCATGGGCAAGAGGTGATAATGGTGATAATGGAGCCGATCAATAGAAGACGCTTTTCATGATTTATCTACTGACTGAATACAGATTGACGTCATTATGACGAATGACAAAGAGGCGAGGAGGCACGTGTCGTTAGATTCACCTGCCATTGCGTTGGCATGCACGCAGGCGTACAGACACACATACATACAGAAAGACTGAGATACAGCGATAAAGGAAGTTATGAGATGGGTCACCTGTCGCTGGCTGCTGAGGCAATTGACTGAGCGCAGACTGCTGCTGCTGCTGTTGGGCGCTTTCATCGTTGTCACCATAGCAACCGAGCGGCGCAGCGTCTGAGCACTGGGCGATGCAGGAAGCACCAGCATCCGCCGCCGGCAACACGGCGTCATCGACCAGACCACCCACCGCGTCACATGCCGAACTCCCGGCCACGCCGCACTGCTCGCCGTCGTCTTGTTGATCGTGCACTGACCGGCGGCTTTCTGACGTCATCGTCTCATCTTCGTTATCATCATCAGCCTCCATCAGCTCGCCGATTTGATCAACGTGGCTGCTACGTAGACTCGATGCCGCCGGCTGCTTCTGATCCGCTGCAGCATCCAACCAACACATAACGCACGCACGCACTAGGCCTATCTCGTCTCGTCAGTACACGTCTTCACATAGTCAGCACTCGACATGCTCAGCTCGCCCACAAACCGCCAGATATATACTTTTTGTGCTCAGAAAATATTTTTCGCATAAAAAAACCCACACGATTGCCCAGTCATCACGTGCACGTGAGTCTTAGCACTGAAGTTAACGGGTCTACTCCCCCTTTATCCGTAAGCTGAGTAATTAAATATAACACACAGTTTATCCGGTTTGACACTAGCAGCTAATCTTATTGAACAAAAAAGACAAATAGTAAAGTAAAAACTAGTAAAAACGTTTCGAGTTTCGAAAGCTTCGCACTGTGTGTTTACCAATACATACAACACGTGAAAACTGAGTATTACAATTATGTACAGACGTCTAGGTCTACTAGTCTATATAGGCAACGCGCAACTAATTATCCCACTTACAGTGATTTGTGCCACTGGACTACTTTGGAAAATTTTGATCGCAAATTTTTTGTCATATTTACTACGATATGTCACTTTTTTGTTCTTTGTAACATATCGTTAATTTTTATTTTAATTTTTTATAGTTGTGAAAAATTAAACTTGAAGGTGTTTTCCATGCAATCCATTCATTATGCCATATCAAGTATACAAGTATAGCATGGCCGCTCAGTTGCGGTCAAGAAGCAGCTTCTAGATCAATGTGATGACGCGATGGCGCAGCCATAGGGGGCATTGGGGCGCATGCCCCCTAAGAAGCTACTGAGGCACTCAAAATAGTGTCATAATGCACCGAAATACTTCATTTTCACACACAAAATCGGATATTTTTAAGAAAGGGCACAGCCACTTCTCAAGTGCCCCCTACATCCAGATACTGGCTACGCCACTGTGACGACGGCATTGATGCAGGTAACGTGCAGCGGATAGGCCTAAGCAAATGTTGACCTTCCGGCATATCAGGAAATAATCGGTCAGAAAGGAACTATATGATCACACAATAAGCTGACGTTTCAAACGTCTACCACAGTGTTGTTATGTTTTCAAAGCCTCGCATTACTAAATTTTGCTAAACTTTTGATTTTCCACTCATACTGCCAGTCAATAAACCTCACTCGAAACGCAACCAATTTTCTGGAAAGTAATGTAGCCTACGTACCAAAACCGTGTTGAGAGTGAGTTTAATGGCCAATTTATACCTACGACGCCGACGCGAGTTTCGTCGCCATCGTAGGTATAAATTGGCCATAACACGGATCTCGCTTAAAATGCGTTAAAGTTATCGGTGACCACAAAGTGAGAATTTTTGTGCGGCCGTTCTAAAAAGCCGCAGTACAGATCTTGCCTGTCCACCCGTCCGTCCGTCCGTCTGTCTTTGCATCCCATGCGGCTCCTAACTCAAAAACTAAAAGGTGCAAAAACAAAATCAGTGTAGAAACGTTGAGTAACTGCTGTGCCAATTTTCAGCTCAAAAGACCAAAAGTCAGAGCTAAGATTAGTTCTATGTGGACGGCCGCATGATATGTCGGCGCTGTGACGACGACACATACGTCTCTAGTTTCAGACGAGTGCTGAAAATGACAGAAAACAACTTACCGGCACAGCGCACTATCGGCGTATCTTTGCGTGAGTAGCCCTGCAGACAGCAGACAGACGGAAAACGTCACAAGACGCTCGGTATCAAACATACGTCGCTATGGGCGCTGGCACATGTCCAAAATGAAATGAACAAACTAAAACAACTGAAAACGTGTAATTTCGTTCTATTGCAGCAGTATATTTTATTGCAGTGGTTCGCATGTACCGCGATGAAAATAGCTAAAAGGTGTGTGCAACTATTGATGAAAAACTTTTAACGGACTAAGTTGTTTATTGTTTTATAGGCAAATTGTTTCGCTTCATTCTGCTGCAGGTGTGCGAGTGCTTTAGCTTCGCGTGTTGGTGACTGATGGGAGAGACTCGAGTCTAGACACCGGCTGCTGAGGCTGACAGCAACTACGACAGACTGTCTGTCATCTGTACACGGCTGACGTATCACGTACCACTATGTCAGATGCAGACGCCGCAAGTTTGTCGCATATAACAAGAGCACAGCTGGCGATTACGATTACAAATTTAATAGGTATCTTTTAAAAATTAACCATTATTTAAGTTTTGATTTTGAATACAATTAGCAGTGGTTATTGTGCATGATAAACGCATGATTTTATCAACTTTATAAGTTATTCAGTTAAGAGCTGTCACCAATGCACTGAAACAACAATATATGTTTATGATATGAGCCTAAATGTTTGTTTAATCCAATCACGTTCTCCGGAAAAAATGATTGTTGCTAACCAATCTCTTGAATCTCTTGGAAAACTGGATTCAACTTTGTTTCCAATTTGACTCTTTTAGCTACGGACCAGCAGTACATTTAATCAGCTGGAAAACATTTGTATCACATTTGCATTGATTACGTTTATTAGCTTACGAGATAATGCTGGAGTGGAAAACGTTAAATGGGGTCACGTCACATGGTTTGTAAGGACCGCCAGTTTGTCGTTCTAACACTCTGTGTCCTAGAAAAATGATTTCTGCTGTTTTGAACTTTTGGATGTGTGACTTGGTCGCCCTTACACAGTAATGTGAACTGGTAAGTTTTTTCATATTTAATTAAACTGTAAAAGCACTTAGCTGAACGCAACAAAGGATATCAAAGAGGTTTTTACCTCCCGCAAAAAATACTGTACAATCCAACAAAACACGCTTCTGGTCTTTGAAATAGTGAAAGCAACGAAAAAAATTGACATAAGTTATAACATTTTCGACTGACCTGTTAAGATTACTGTAAACAGTTACTGTATTGTTACTTTTATTCTGCGCATGTACATTTGTGGTAGTGAAAGTTTTTTGTTGTACAAACGTTTTAATAAGAGTCGTTTGTAGTCACAAGTTGCTACGTGTACTTGTACTTGTACTTGAATTTGTACTTGTGCTTCTAGTTGTAGGCCTACTGTAGGCCTACTGTCGCGCTGTACACCGTCTTCGGTGATAATATAGTAGACATTTAAATTACTTCTTTATTGCTTTAATACATAATAATATTCTTTTATTTCGTATCATTAGAATTACGTTTTAGTGCCATGTTTGTCATGGAAAAACCAAGTAAAAATAAAACTAGTGGCATATTTAATCAATCAGTCAATCATTATTAATTTGTCTTATAAAACAGTAGGGTCTACCTACGCAAAAACGATGTGGTTAGCAGGCGAGGCAGTGAAGCAGCAACACGCCGAGCACACGGCACGGGTAAAATACGGCGAAATTATACATCCATAAAACTTATAAGACGCACAAAAGCAACCGCTTAAAAACGGAATCTATAACCTACAAAAACAGATAGTATAAAACGCGTAGGCTATGTCCGTAAGTGAATAATGGTCACTCACCTTTCTCATGGCGTTGAGTGAATCGTCATTAACACGTAACGAACGACGTCGGTGCAGCTTCAGTGTTGTGCAGCAGCAGCAGCAGCAGCAACGACGGCTTGGGATGTTGTCCACTACAGTGCAGAGATAGTGAGTGGACGAAGGCGTCGATATGACGCCTGCGGCACTGTGATGCAGCCTACACGTGCTGCATAATGCAGTTACTGAAACAGACGGAAGCGGGACTGTACGTGCCAAAGACAGCTACACTGTCACTGCCAGTAGAATCTGCAAAGCTGGGGGTTTCCAGTCAAACGACTAGAAAGAAGCGGGTACCCCTCAGTCAGTAGTGATTGGCAAAATTTGTTTGAATTTAATTTTGCTTTTTAAACTTTATTGTGTACAATACGTAACGTAAACGTAAAGTCCTTCCCGAGCGACACGGTTTTTATACGGCGGCGGTGATCTCTGTTTCCTTATAGCTTTCGGCTAGAGATTATTTTTCATTGCCATACTACTGATATGAGGCTAGTGCATCGTGCGTTGTGCATGTTGACGTTCCAACTATCGCTGGTACTCAATGCGCCTTCTTACGGATGGATGGCCAGGCTGAGTACATGGATGGTTACATACCGAGATGGTTTGCCCGTCCGCTGACTGTCACCCATCCAAGTACTCACCCTGCCCGGCGTAGGTTAACTTCGTTTAAGCACTCAACGACGTTACCGGATACTGACTAGGCCAAATGACCGCCTATTATGTAGGACTACTATAATGCAATAAAACTACTATAATACTGGGCTCAGCGTGGCTGAGCGGCGCTCGCGACAGTCGGCCGAGCTGAAATGTGAAAAAGGTAATTTTTGGCGCTGCGCGGAAACGTGCTGCGCGTAATCGTGAGCACCCCAGTAGATCGTGTTGAAACGTTTAGTTCGTGGCTGTGATGGACGGTGTGTTTTGCATGGACGCACGTGCGATAGAACGCGATACGCCATCAGTCACAAGTCATCAGTCAAGCGTGACGCTTGACTGAAGTGAGATTATATATATATATATATATATATATATATATATATATATATATATACATTT
>Ga0056128_1007012_pt1 | contig 14207 bp, 13 predicted proteins | sample WorMetLIZISLAND2_FD_71113 | JGI IMG/M metagenome (GOLD analysis project Ga0056128, IMG submission 71113) | Marine gutless worms symbiont microbial communities from Max Planck institute for Marine Microbiology, Germany - Olavius geniculatus... ... | reverse complement strand
AAGGTCATCGATGTTGATAAATCCCAAAAGCCTGTCACCAGTGCTTGTTATGATAAGCAGCATGTATGTACCTATCTGCAACCGTTTTCACATTATTCGAGCCAATAACGGCAAAATGACATCTTTTTTAGGGGGGTACTCCTCTTTGACGCCCTCGTTCGAGGAGAACCCCTGCACCCAGTGGCACGAAATTTTGTCACGATAAACTAGAGACCTTGGGGCAGTCCACGGTGAAGATTTCGTGACTCTAGCTTGCACCATTTTGATACAGCTCACGAGTGTGACGGACGGACGGACAGACAGACAGACAGACGGACGGACGCCCAGACGATGGCAAAGACACGTGAAGCATTCTGCTTTCGCGCGTAAAAAGACATCTAGTAAAAGATGTATATTACCCTGAGTACTTTTAAGGGAAGTTTTATTTTCGATCATCTGTTGTTTGGTGTTATAGAAGTTGATGCATTGATTTACCTACATGTGATAAAAATGTTTGTTATGATTTTAGGATGGAGCGTTGGCATGCAAAACTTATTTCTGGCTTTGCAATGTTTGTGATAATTCTTATCTGTTTCCTGCTGCCCATCAAGCTTACCGGATTTTTCCGTCGTAGAGGTGATAAAGGACAGTACTTTCTTGACCTGCTGGGGTGTTTTGCTGGTGGCGTTTTCCTGGCTGCTTATCTGATATTCATGGCACCGTCCGTGCGGCAGCTGTTACTTGAGAATCTGATGCAGCCGAATAGAATTGAGTATCCCATTCCCGACATGCTGATCGGTGTTGGCTTTTTTATTCTGCTGTTTATCAACCGCATTGTTATAAACATGAGCAAGGTTTCAAAGCGACGAAGTAAACGTCTGAAACAGATTCAAGAGCTGAATGCATTGCCGGATAAATTAGACGGAGAATGTCAGCATGCACATGCACCACCAAATGAGAAGAAAGTGGCAAATGGTAATGCACAGATTGCACACGCGATGGTACGGTCACCAGACACAACGTCCACGGGGCTTGTTGAGAACGATGCTGCATGCATCAGTGATATTGATTTCGATGACTCGGAGGATGCTTGCCCCGTGCATGCCAACAACCCCTACCCACTGCCACGACGCTCGTCAATAACAGATGTCGCCAAGCAGGATTCCACCATACGAAGCATTGTCATGATGTTGGCACTCTCGCTCGATTCGGTGCTCGAAGGCATAACAACTGGACTGAAGACTACAATGATTGAGGTGGGAACCATCTTGGGTATATTTATGCTGTGACACTCTATGCTAACTTAGTGGTGAAGCTAATAGTCAGATGTTAATCTGTCAGTAGTTACCCTAACATACTTTTTATCATTTTTTCATGACTACCAGTAATATTATGTTTGTACATCTGTACGACCGGTGCACATGTTTTTTGTGACTTGACCAAGATGCTGTCACTATATGCATAGTGCATTGTAGTAGGTGTCAAAACATCAAGTAGTCAGTTTACTTACAGATAGACACCAGTATTTAATGTGCTATTTTCTGCATTTTTATAGTGCTTATTTTACAAGTGTAATTGTCAAACTTCATTTTCTAATGCACATAGGCCTATAACAGTCAGAAGTCATCATTTACTTGATCAATGTTTTGATGGCTTAAAGAGTGCTGTTCTACTGTATCATATATTGTAACTAGTGTGTATCAAAATTATGTGTGCTAAGCAATTTGTTACCATATTTCACCTGCAAGTTATAGAGTTAGTTTTACATGACATTTGTGTGTGTGTATAGTGTTATCATAATTGTTTAATTGAAGCCCAAGTGTGCTGATAACTTGTGTATTTTATGCATTGCAGGTTTGGGCAATTTTTATCGGAAACCTTGTCCATGAGACGGTCATTGCATTTTGCCTTGGCCTTCAGCTTGTCCGTGTTCATAACAGTCACAAGCCTGTGGTGATTGCAGCCGTGGCTTATGCCCTGATGAATCCATTCGGACTGTTTCTCACTATGGCCATTTTTGAATCGATCCGCACAAGCCCAAGCATCGACCTTGCCAACGGCATGTTTCAGGCACTGTCATCGGGCTGCTTCATCTATGTCACATTCTGCGAGATTCTCGAGGGTCAGATAACTCATCGAACATCATTTGCCAAGATCAGTTCCATGTTTGCCGGCTACGCCACAATGGCCGTTTTTGCTGCAGTGCCGGGCAGCAGTTCTTACAGCTTTGTCATTGCTGACGCTATCACCAATTGCTCATCAGCTCAGCTTGGAAACTAGGCTTAGATACTGTAAATTAATTTGTTATTCAGTTATACATTGTGAGCCACATTGTTTCCAGAGTTTGAGGAAGAGTGCTGTGTATGTTTAATGATGATAGAGACTCTGTTGAATGTGGTGTACATTTCTGAGCATTCATTTCCCTTATTTATTTTACAACTGAAAAAAAACACGTAAAACAGGGTTGAACGGATTGGTTAACCATGTGACAGGAGCAGGATGTTCTTATTCCATATTTTGAGCTTGTGACTTGTCAGTTGGTTTGATTGACATTTCCAGTGCCACAGTGAGATTGAGTGATGTCACACGATTATCTGTTCATTGTCTTGATTTGTTTCAGGTTTATTGTATATGTCATCAGACCTGCTGTACAGAGTGAGCTTTGGCTGGACGTCAGCAGGCTACTGAATCGAGTTATGTTAGGTTTTTGTTTTTGTTTTATTACTTTAGGTTTTTGTGTTTTTGGACACATGTGTTTATTGTGTCTACTGTGTACTATGTGGGTAATGTCAGCCAGCAACAATGTAGAAGGTCAGTCTGACAGTGTGTCTGTTTCAGTGTATGTTGATGATTGCATTTGACCGACTCTCCCCACTGTATTGTGTCCAAGTTTGGTTATTGATGTTATTTTTGTATAATATGTTGGGGTTGATTGTTAAAAGTAGTTTGACATGTATGTAATCTGATGCATTATCAGTAGGGCCCACAGTTTTCCGCAGGCCGCAGAATTTTGAGCCAAGCTGCGGAATTTGCCCTTTTCTGCAGAATTTTGATATTGCCGCATAATTTTGCGGAATTTTACAGAAGTTAACAAATGACCGATGATTTGTACGATCGTCGGCTTTAGACTAACTATATCACAGAGAAGAATCAAACTGAACTGCCTATAAAACTGCGCCCCTACTAATAATCACCATCGTATACGGCACAATCATAAATTAACACAATGCGACTAATTGACAAATTGCACTTTTGAAAAGAAAAAAGATAGATAATTTCCTTTGTATGTTGCTAGCATAACTGAGCGCCATGCCAGCATCCAAAAACTGAAGTTTTTTTTTAAACAGAATAAAGCTTAGTTTGCACACAAAAGAAAGGCCGCAGTAAGCCGCAGAATTTTGCAAAATGGCCCTCGGAATTTGGCAAAATTTTCCACATGAAACTGTGGGCCCTAATTATCAGTAAGTGCTTCAGTGTGTATGTTGTTGACATGTTGTTTATTTGTTGACACTCTTCGGTTTATTAGTCACTTGCACAGTGTAACACTACAATTGTTTTCAGTGACATTTTGTTATGTATTTGAGATGTTAAGAACATGTTTGACATTTTTCCATGTCCAAGTTGTATTAGCGCCATTGTTTGATGCTGTCTGGTATTCTGTCACATTCACTAGTGTTGTACTTCTGTAGTCATATCTACCGGTACATTTGATATGCTTCACGTGGTATTTTTGTATAGCTACATTATGATTTTTACAGAGCATATTTGTGGAAAGCTGTTCTAGTCATCTGAATTATCTCAATAAGGAAATTTAAGATTTTTTAAAGGTGGCATGATTGTTGTACTAACATTGTCATACTTGTGAAGTTTGCTGCTTTGACTCCAGTGACTCAGGCTTTGCCGTGTGAAATACTAGGTTAATAAGTAATGGGAAAATAACAAGTATCGGCACCTTGGGCCCATATCGTTTGCTACTCTTGCTGTGATGCTAATATGGTTTGTACAATTGGCCATTCATTTTGATGCTTGTGTGATGTGTGTCATGCTTATATGTGTTGTGTAATAATATTTTGAAATCTGTGCAGTGTATGTTAAGTCCTTTGGCCACATTTAGGCTGATTTTGCAATAGACTTAATGCACTACAGCAGGTGTTACTCATTTAAATAATTTTGATCTTTGTTCAGAGTATGATGTTTTAGTGTATGTTTGTGCTAATGTTGACTACCAGTACAAAGCTTGTCCAGAATAAGATTGTTTAATGAAAAATTGTAAATAGCTGATGTAAACGTAGACCTAGCACAAGTGTATTTACTAACTGACTTTGTGGTGTATTTTGTTGTTTGAATTGTTGTTGGTGATAATATTGCTTAGTATGTGTCTCACGGTTTTCTGTTTTCAGTATGTTTGGGTTTGATCTCAGATGAAAAACTTTTCTGTGAGACTTTGTTTGCATGTCAAAAATTCAGTAAGCGGCTGCTGTTGATTTTTCATTAAACGTGAATTATTTTTGTGACTGCATCGTCATTATAGCTTCACTGTGCCAGCAATGAGTGCACAAGTTTTCTAAAATGAAAACTAGTTATGCTGTTTATCTAACCACACCAAAAACAAAAACTAAAAATCTCGCACTTTTCGAACTTTATACTTACGATTCACTCCCACAAGCTGTTGGGGGTTATAAGTAAAATTGCTGTTAATTCGTTGGCAGATTGAGTTAGATACAGTGATAATAGAGCAACCCCAGACAGTCAGCCTATCTTACCCCCCTGGAACCGTGCCTCAGGGCCTTCAATGCGTCTTTATCTTTTGGCACTACATAAAACATTTACTTACTTATTTACTTACTTATTCTCCGCATAGTTAAAATGTGTCCTAGTAGGCAATGGTTGTTCTAAGAAAACCAGAGTAACAGTATAGTGTAACTTCAGAATCATGATGTTCTTTTATTAACTCAACATGTGAAAATGCAAGAAACACGTACAATAACGTAAATAAACTATGAGAGTTTAAAAAGTTTATAATGTGTGATAAATGTGGCCTAATGTAGGCCTACACTGTGTCTCAAAAACATGTTAATTTACTGTTAACAATAAGTAATGCTGCAAATTACATTAGCCACCATTAGTACTGTACTTGTTCGTGTTGACATTAGCCATGAAAATATTTTCTGCTGCTTTATATTTCGGTTTCTTTAAATTCTCATACCAATGCTAGCATCCACACTAAATAATACTTGGGGCTACTATACAGGGTGGGCCAAAAAATGGCACCATTTTGTACACCTTATAATTTCACCAAATATTAGCTGATTTTTAAAATTTTTTCAGTTCAGAATTAGGAGACAATTTGTAATAAAACTATCATTATATGTACCACCACACCTCAAGTGCGTCGCTACACTACCTTGTGAAATGTCAGATGATGCACTCAAGCCAGCAACGCCACTGACCAGTTGCGTGATCAACGTTGATCGAGCCTGGCATGTGGCTCCTAAACAGCCCGGACTTGAATCCAGTCAGTTATGCTGTTCGAGATGTTCTTCAACAGATGGCCTATCAATGTTGACGATTCACGACAGTCAACCAGCTGAAGCAGGCGATTGTGAGTGGGGCAAACTGCCGCAGTGTTTGGTTAATCGTGCCATTGGTCAATGGCGTCGAAGTCTTGGATGCGTCATCCAGTAGCATAGTGGACACATTAAACATTTGATGGAAAAACTGTGAGATGCGACTTTAAATTTAGACAATAACTGAGACAGCAAACACGTTTCTGTTGTTAATTTCTTACAATGTATTGTCGCAGAAGTTGTCTTGTTATTAAAATTATTGTTATTCTTAAGACACTACCATTTTACAAGGTAGTGTAGCGACACACTTGAGGTGTGATGAGATCTAATAGTTTTATTACAAATTGACTCCTGATTTTGACAGTGAAAAAATTTTGAAGGTTAATATTTGGTAAAATTATAAGGTGTACAAAAAATGGTGCCATTTTTGGCCCACCCTGTATATTACAATATCACTGAGCACAAGTATAATAATTACAATCACAGCAATTGTAATGTTTTGTGGAGTCTATTTCTACGGAATCCAGTTTTTGTAATCAGCATTGATGGATTTGGTTATGTTCAGTTGAATGTTGTCAGCATAGTCATAAATGTAACATAAAAAGTGTAAAAAAAGTCTTGTCACGTTAAAACAACAACGTAACGCATCTCCTATCAAAAACAGCTCGATGTGTAAACACACAACAGGAATACCAATGATATAAACAGGACTTTTCTCCAGACCAAGACTTTTTTTCCTGGAGGATTGCCAACAAAAATTAGAACCCTGGCCTTCAAAATAAGTTGGTTTCAATCACTGGTATTCGGCAGAAAAGACTGAACACTTAATTAACTATGTGCGGTAAATACGCGTTAAGTTGTGAGTACAGTTGGTGGCTGCTCAGAAATGTCGCAGACCATAAATTAGCAGATGTGATTTGGCATAAGCTGTTCGTAGTTAGGCGCTGCATTAATCCTATACGTCCAGCTGTTCCCCTTTCATCCTTTCTTCCTCTCTCCTGTTATATAGGTCTACAATTAAATCGATCGTTTGTTTATAAATTTAGTTGGCAAACAAACATTTTCTCTCGATTTCTCGCTAATGTATCCCTTTTTCCCTTTTTCTCCCTTTTATCACGTCCTTTCCAGCGTTGTGATCTCTTTCAGTTGGATTCTCCAGCCGCCGCCGTCGATTCTACAGGGCCTCGAAAAACGTGTTTGGAAGCAAGCTGGAGAGAGATAGTGAAAAGATATAACTGAGGTCCGAACTCACACCAACTTTCCCACGAAGAGCGAAGAACCTCGCCTAACCCTTATGACGGAGCATTTGCTCCAAAGTTAGTACATGGAGTAGGTAAAGATTCCCCTGATTACGAGTAACCCAACGAACGCGCCGTTTCGTTACATCTGGAACGGAACGGTGGTGTAGTTGGACAACGCGACGGTGCTGGCGTGTTCATCGTCGTCAACGGGGATCATGACGAGAAGACTCATGACGATGAAGCCGGCCAGGGCGCTGGTGACCTTGCTGATGCTCGTGTCTCGCGGATCGATCTCCTCCTGCAGGATTTCGAAGAACGTGACGAAAATGAACGTGCCGGTCGCGAACGCCTGCAGCACGCCGTCGACGATGCCCATTGTCGCCGTCGGTCGACCCACCTCAGACATCACCATTCCTGTATACACATGCACCGCGCGATACATCCAACGTCACGCAACAGCTAGCAGTCTTTCTTTGACAGTCAGAATGTGGTGCACCGACTTTTGACGCGGGGAAGTTTCGGTGAATGTCGAACCGTGAAACGGGGATGTAACGGGGAAGTTTCGAGCTTTCAAACCCGAGATGGTTGCGAGTTGCGACAAAAACCGTGAAGAATACGCGACAAATCTGTTTGTGTTGCTTTAATGGAATCGTGACAAGACACGAGTAAAGTCGCCGACAAAGTCAGCGAACTTTTGCGACTTTGTCTCCGACTTTGGTGCAAAGTCGGCGTAATAAAATTTGGATTTAAACGCGTAGGACAGGATGACACAAACGGATTCTAAACTATATGACAAGCATCAATCATGTCAGTCAATCAATCACGTTTATTAAACCGGATGAACACACAAATGTACAACATTTTAAACCTGCGGGCTAGTTCAAGGGACACAAAAAGCCGTTGCGTCATCGCGTGCCCACAATGCAGCAACTACAAGCAATGTTCGATGTTAGAACGAGCAGACATAGTAAGGAGGGAGGAAAAAAAATTCGCATATAGGCCTAGACCCAAGATCACTTTCCCACCATTGCAGAACTTAAACATCACCGCGCAAATTGTCGGAGAAAACTTTATAGGCCTACTGACTGCGTAGTAATAAAGTTTGAACTTTACACAGATGAGTACCGCGCCGATGTCACTAGTGGGGTATGGCACCTTTTGCCTTTACCTTTACAGAGCTAATATTCACAACCCTACATACGTCAATCCTCGGGCTCCCCAAGCTCAGGAGGCGCCGCCAAAAACGTCCGCGTTACACCTGGCTACGGACCCTGGAAGACGACATCCAGCCGCTCAACCACGGACTCAACTCAGCGTGGCGAAAGCCCAAGATCGATGACGATGAAAGTAGCGCGTGGAAACGGCTATTCGCTCAGTCCGGGGTATTTTTATGCTCGTTTGAAAAAAAGATGACGACGACGATGATATAAACTGAGCGCTTTTTCACGTAATTGATTATTATACACAGTGCACTGAAACGCCAAATGAGTCTGACAGCAAGCCTACGGTACGGTACCGACTGCGACGCCGATGGGTTCGACAATGGAACAGACGAACGCCGTGACGTAGTGCTGTTTCGTCGAGTACGCGCATTTGACGAACTGCAGGCCGAGGCTGAAGCTGATGATCGTCTCGTGACAGAGCAGCGCTATGAGCAGTGTGAACGCGCCGGCCACCGTGCGCTGCAGACCGAGAGAGATGCCCTCGAACAGATGGTGCAGCGACAGAGCCAGAATCAGTATCAGTGAACGCATGCCGTGGTAGGCGCCTCCGTCCTCTGCCGTGTCGTCATCGCCGCCGCTCGGTGATGTACCGGTGCTTGAACCGGTGCCCGTGACGTCATCGACGTTGCTGACAGCATGCACGACTGCGGCGTCCGATGTGTGGCCGGCGCCTTCGTCTACAGCAGCGTCCTTGCAGTAGCCGACGTTGTCGCAGTTGCAGTTCGTTGCTGGTTCTTCCGTCTGTTAAATCAAATCGAATATATTGTCAGTAAAACAACTGACAGACCACCGCAATTGTACAGTGTAAAAGAACACGAGGTACAAAAACAACACAGTCAACGACTTTGACAGATCAACACGAAGACTATACACAATAGGCCTACGCTTCTACGCATGACAAAATTTTAGTCAGCAAATGAAATGAGACGTACGGTCCAGAAGCCGCATATCCCGTTTTCTGTTCCTAAAATTGCATGTTTGCAGCATGCAGGTTTAAAGCGCTGGTAGCATTGACCTTCTACCTTTCAATGTGAAAGTTGGCAAACCACTTATCGTTCTTGTTATGTTTAAAATTCACATTAATTTTGATTTTTACGCGCGAGAAATAGCATAGCTATAGCGCGTATTAGCTACGGTAGTTCTGTCTATCTGTCTGTCTGTCTTGTCTGTTACGTCCTGGTACCGATCGAAGCCCAAACGAGATAAAGACTTCTGGTTTTCACCGTGTGATAGCCTAGAGTCTCTAGTATTTCGCGACCAAATTTCGTGCCGCTGGGTGAAAAAGTTTCCCTCGAACGAGGGCGTGAAAGAAGGGCACCCTCTTAAAAAGACGTTATTTTACCGCTATTGGCTTGTCTAGCGTGAAAATGGTTGCAGGCACAGACATGCTGCTAGTCATAACAACAAGCACTGGCGACGAGCTTCTTAGAAATGTCAACGTCACTTTGATGACACTGAATGACTTTAACTACCCCCCCAAATAATAGGGGGTGTGGTGAATTTTTTGAGATTTCGGGATGCAACACACATTTCAAGAGTGAATTGTGCCGAAATGGCTAGAGATAGACCAAGACAACCTGCATATGAAATTTTTAGCATCGGGTGTAGATCTTAACAGTCCAAGTTCGGATTCGGACCCTCTAAATTCAAGGAGGCCTGCGCACGCGGGTGCCAAGGCGGGATACCCCTCTAAAAAATGGTTATTTATCCGCTATTGGCTTGTCTAGCATGAAAATGGTTGCAGATAGGCACATACATGCTGCTTATCATAACAAGCAGTAAATAAGCACTGGCGATAAGCTTCTTAGAAATGTCAACATCGTGACCTGGAATGGGCTTGAACCCCCAAAATAAAGCTTTTAGTGAATTTTGTGATTTTCGGCCGCAGAAAAGTGAATTGCGACGAAATGGATGGAGATAGAGCAAGATTACCTGCGAACAGGAACTGTTATAGACTTCTGCGCGTCTTATGAACATTAGTTCAGATTTCTTGTTTTAAACTCTTTTGTTTTTTAGTTATGAGCCGTATACGAAACAGACGGTTTACTGATGGCCGCTCAAAAGCTGTATGCCTTACCATGTAAATACATTATGCACTGTAGTAAATCTAACTGTTGTTGTATAATGTGACGAATACACGAGGTGATCGTCGCCGCGACAATCGCCGCGACTGGCTGCATGTAGTAAATACATAAAGAGACTGTCGCGCAGCAATCGAACAGGCGATCGTTTGAACAACCGGTTGCTGCGATCGTCGCCGCTACGATCGCCGCATTAACCGGTCGCCTGCTGTGAATACGAGGCGACAGTCGCCACATCAGTTGCTCGAATTAAACCTACTAAATAGTTAATACGGGCGAACGATGTGACGATCGCCGATCGCCGGTCCATCGCCAGTTGGATGTGGTGAATACACGAGAAGACGGTCGCGACGATCGTCACTGCGCGATCGGTCGCCACGACGATCGCCTCGACTATTCGCCATGTCGCCCGCCTACAGTCAAAAAGTGGAAACAGGCCTTGTGGTTAGACGAATTGCTGTTGACATCGACGCTTGTGTCGAATCGTCGATCGATGTTATTACGCACAAATTCTCCGCCATACATTTGATAATTGGAACATTTGTCCAGCCGTCTCGCCTACAAACGTAACATAAGTCACGTACAGCACATAAACCACAGCTAAACTCACTAGGTTTCTGGTTATGTCTGTCGCCACATAAACGGCCGGAAATCAGGTTGTTACTTAAACTAATGCTTAATTTTCGTATGCGACTTTATGCATTTTGACGATGGTGACGAACATTAACAGACTAGTACCAATTCAACTAACAGAAGACGTACTCGGTACCACGAAATTAACCTGGTCAATATTATCGACCTTCTCCGAATTATGTGTAAGTCCACTAAAGTCCCGTTTTCCATGCACATTTGATGGCCGATCAACTTGATCTCCGATCATCTTTGGCACTTGATCAAAGATTATCTCAATGACCGTCTTTTCATCAATGTGTGCTTTGATCAACTCAGCCCCTACCCTTAGCGTGACGTGAAATAAGTAATAGATTATAGGCTATGGCATGAAGGAATACTGTAGCAGATTAGGGTGGTGGTATGTCGCAGGGCTGCACCGCTCGCTCGTTCGTTTGGGCAGTGGATGGCTGCATAATGCGCCGCGGTAGCTCATGCTAATCAGCTGCCATTTCTGAGACTGCAAAACGTTTCTAGTCATGAGTCTGACTCACTTTAGCAGCTACTTGATCAATATCAAGATCAAGTACTTGAATTTTGCCGTTTTGCAGCTGACCTGTGTTCGTCGCTTGCTCCAGCGCATGACCAGCTTCTCAGCAAAAAGCACGCCGAAGAAGCCGCAGCCGATGATGAAATCAGGCAACGGATATGTGATGTGTTGCGGTGCCAGTAAAGCTTCCTCCAGAATGTCTCGCACCTGTCAGTAATTAACATCACACGCACACTAGTCGAAAACGCGCGTGTGACTGTCTCATTAGCAACCTTGATCACAAATAGTCCAAATATTGAATCGTCTCAGAGAAACGGCGACTGAAAAGACGAGAAGCGCGACTTTTTTGTGCTCCCTCTCGTGTATCACAACACCTTAACTTGTGTTCGGAGTTTGAATATAGACCACTGTGTGTTTCAGGTGCAGTTAAAACACAACAAGAAGTTTAGCTGTCGCAAGGGTGCGACGATCGTACCAGCTATATCCAAAGGCTTTCGGTCGGACTTTCGATCGCAGAAAGAAAGCGATTTTTCGAGTGACTAGAGCTCATACACGCTATGGCGACGCTGCTATATCAAACGCTACAATGAACGCTAGGATACGATACAGTAATTTCACGCACGTGGGTGACGGCTGCAAGTAGCAACTTTGCATTAAAGATTGCGGCCAAATCACTGTGGACAGAGACATGTTTACTATTGACGGTCTATAGAAGATCGTCATCGCCGTATGTAACGGTACTATCACCGACCCCCTACAACGTACGGTTTAGCCACAATAAATGCGTTACAGACACACACAGACAGACAACAGACAGACGACGCATCGTATGCAAGGCTTGATCGACCTAACACTATACCAAAAATGCTAAATAAAAGTGTAGTGTTCAGTGAACGTTCACGGCACATTAAATATGTTTGTGGGCTTGCCGGACAGACGTACCTCGGGTCCCATGTGCAGCAGATAGGTGGCTAGGAAGATGCCACCACCAAAGCACATTAGCAAGCAAAGGATGCGCTTTCCTCGATAGCCCTGACGCTCAATCCAGCCGATCATATGATGAGGAATTGCGGTGAAGATGAACGGCAGCAGAAACGTCAGTATGAGGCCAATCAGCTTTGCCACCCAGCGATCCATCTCTGCAATGATAATTTATTAGATTACGTTTGTAGCGGCAACATTACACAGGAACTGACGGACGGACAGAAAACTTGCGGCGGCAATATCGCGCTCTGTATTAAATGCATCGCGCAGCAAAAAAATGTGCACAAAATAGCCATAATAACAAAATGCGGATTCACACGAATATAAATAAACAAATAAAAAAAGTTATTATGATATGGACGTTATTTCGTTGTGTTTTTTGGTCCAAACGAATCACTGGAAGTAATTTCGGCAAAACAAGTTGTCTTGGTCATTAATCTTAGAATACCGTTATGAGTATTTTTTAAATCGTCGAACCGTTAGTGAACCAAAGGTTTCGATACTATCGCCATATTTTTAGCCAGTCTCTCTTTCTAGATGCATCGATCTATATGGGGTGTGCATGGATACGATTACACGTCATTTGACTGCACCGGATGCCCCATTCTATCTCCCCATAGCCTCATAGCCTCGACTGGAGGATAACAGGGAAGATTATTAGAATTTATTATGTTAATTACATATGCACGCGTACAATGGAGTTCTTACAATTTTAGGTTTAGCTTGTTTTTGGTATCTTGTGTTTTGTGTTTCTGTAAAGGTTAAACTTACCGTCCCCGAAATGACCTATACTGTGTCGGGTGGGACGTTAAACCCTACTTACTCACTCACTCATAAAGCTACCAGGTTATTAATAATCAGCGCACCTGTGTGAGCCATGCCATAGCAAGGCCGCTTCTACTACAGTCATCGTGAATCATAATCAATGGCGGTGACCTATATGACCCGTCATTTTACAAGGCCTCTGCTGCAAACAGTGCAGCTATTAAAATTTTAAGTTCAAAAGAGTGCTACAGTTTTATAAACTTACCAACTGCATGTAGTCTTAACTCAATTTATAAATTGTGCATGTATAGGCCTGTTCACGTGGCTATCGTTAGGCCTATTTGCGCAGCACGGGCCTATGCATGCTATTGTTTGTTCATTCAATTATTTAACACCGCTTTCATTGCGAAAAAAATCAGCGATGGGGCGAATAGTCCCGTCTTTTTCTTGGAGAAAAAAGTTTCACGTGGCCGTATCCAAAATAGAACTGTCACTATCATTGACCTGTGGGTCGTGGGATGGCTTGTCTAATGAATGCAGTAGAATGTTGGAAGAAATAAATCGAGCACCGGCAAAATATATATAGTTGTGCAACAGACATTTTAGAATCGACGACTTAACGAAAAAGTCAATAAAATGTAAACAGTAGGCCTATAAAAATGCACTAAGTGATCAGCGTGTCCAGTAACTGAATAAAAATTTTTATACTTGCCTTGACTGCAGCCGTAAGCCTCATAAACGGCAACGGCGTTAACAGTACCTGCTTGCGCGGTAAGCCTACATGTACATGAAGCTTAAGGTCTTGAATTAGACTACGGTGCGCGCCTTAGAGCTGGCGCACAAAGCATTTGACAGTAACGACAAATCAATGTTGAATAACAGCGCGTTGTCGGTTTTTACGCGCACCATGCCATCGAATGGGCGGGTAATGCCGACGTATCATGCCGTCTGTCCGTCAGTCCGTGACGTTATACTCTGATCAACTTAGGCCTATGCGACGAATTCTATTACAGGAATAACTAGAAATTTGGGGCAAAGCCCAACGTGAGTCCGCCCGGCGCCCTAAGTCCGACTGGGGGAAATTAGGGGGGAGGGGGGAAATTTCCCCGGCATCAAAGTCACGTGGCCCGAACTCAAATGCATTGGTATACGCCGAACGCGCATTGTCGACTTAGGGTAGGTCAACATGAGCGCTTATAACTTTGTTC
>Ga0056128_1007010_pt1 | contig 14208 bp, 7 predicted proteins | sample WorMetLIZISLAND2_FD_71113 | JGI IMG/M metagenome (GOLD analysis project Ga0056128, IMG submission 71113) | Marine gutless worms symbiont microbial communities from Max Planck institute for Marine Microbiology, Germany - Olavius geniculatus... ... | reverse complement strand
CTCAATCAGATCAGGGGTTTTGATTCTGCGGGGGGTCGAATTTTTGGCTTTCCCATAAGAAAGAGAAGTCGCCGTTAACACAGGGCTTGAACTACCGTTCAGCCTGTGATTTGAGTATCTTGGATTCTTGGCATTTTATGGCATTATTTTGAATCATTTTTATATCTGTTGCAAATGCACAATGTAATTTTTTTTGAATAAATAACTTAATAGCTAAGTTATTTCTTCATCGCTGCACTGGGACTAATAGTTAGTCGGGAAAAGCCAGTACCATTGTCAGTGGCGTCTGTCTTTATACCTAGTTGGCCCAACTTATGCCCAGTGAAAAATAGGGGGAAGTTTTGTTAAGGGTGTAGATCAAAATGTTTCCCCTATTTTCCAAAGGGCACTCTACACTCTTAACAGAACTTTCCCCTAGAGAGGAGAAGGAGCTCGAAAGAGAGATACTTGAGTTCAAAATGGGGGGGGGAGTTGCACCCGTTTTTGATTCCAGATTTTGGGGGATAGAATTAGAAGCCACCGACTATTGTTGTGTTTGGTGAATAATGGTGTTTAGGTCTCGTATGGGAAACATGCATGGTTGGGGAGGGCCGTTGCCTGACAGCTGGCACACAGGTCAGCTGGCGCTACAGCGTCAGATACTGGCTCGCATGAGGTCTCTGGGAATGCTGCCCGTACTGCCGGCATTCGCTGGCTACGTGCCCGACGCTGTCAGCCGTCTTTTTCCACTCGCCAACGTGACTCACATGCGACACTGGGGACGATTCGCACCGCCGTACTGCTGGCATGTTCAAATCTTTTCTGATTTGATTGGTGTCGGACTTATGATTGTGAGGTCCTGGGTTTGACTGTTGGTCTGGTCACTCTCGTGTGGTTACTACTTGGATGGGTGACAGCTTCATTTCCCCCTGTCCTTCAATAGACAGCTTTATGAAATTGGTGACTGTCTGGAGGAAAACAGGGAAGATTATTAGGACTGCCATTAACGTTAAATATGCACAATTATTATTGGCAGTTCTTACAATTTTATGTTTTGGTCGTTTTTTGTGTGTTTTGTGCTTCATAAAGGTTTAACTTTCTGTGAAGGTTAAACTTTTTGTTCCGTTATTATGTGTATGTGCAATTTTGCCTGCAAAGGTCATCCCCGAAATGACCTATACTGTGTCGGGCGGGACGTTAAATCCAACTCACTCACTCATTCAGCTTCATTTTTCAACTTCACAAAGCGGTAGAGGTTTGTGTTTTTACTGGAGCTGTTCAACTCGGACTTTTCGAACTGAAAATTGGCACACCAGGATCGTTCATGCCAATTTTGGTTTTTCTGCTCTGTTTTGTTTTTAGTTTAGTAACTCGTACTCAAGGGACAGGTTGGCAAGACCTGTGTTGTGACTGTGCTTGGGACAGCTGCACAGCACTCTGAGGGTGTTGTCTAAGAGCAAGTTATGCAGTTGTGTCTTTTCTTGACGGTTTTCTTTGCCTTTCCAAAGAACTTTTTTTTTCTTATTTTCCTAAACTAATTCAACCAATCAGATGTGCTTATACCGACCATGTGACATAATCACTTTAGTTTCAGAACTTCTTTGGAAAACTTTTTATTTTGGCTTATCGACAGGAAACGCAATTTACACATCGCTTCATTGTTTAAGTTGGCCAAATGTCAATTTGTTTTATATACTTATTGTTGACTTTCATCGCAGCATCACGCAAATAACATATGACGTCACATATGACGTTTAAGCTGAGTGTCAACATTGCGTACTTTTTACAAATTTCATTACGTAGCTTTCTCCATGTAAGACTAGGTGAATGCTTTCCTACATATTTGCCTAAATTCTTCCTAAGAAGTTTCCAGAGAAGTTTTGAAAATTGTGCACTTTTTCTCAAAATCTTCTTTGGAAGATCTCAAATTCTTCCAAAGACATTTTCCAAACAAGTTTCGAAAATTTGCATACTTTCTTTGGAAAAGAAGTCTTTCAAAGATCTTCCTAAGAAGTTTCAAAAATGTGGCCCCTGAACTTGTGTTGCATTGCACGGGTTGTAGGAAGCTAACCAACTGGCAGTTCAGTAGTTGAGTTCATTTCATAAATTATTCAAATTGAGTCACGTTCAGTTTGGTTAAGTGCGTTTTATTCGCTCTGTACGTACCTTTAGTTGTACTATAAAACCTACTGTTTTAGCACTATACATTTTCATGCATTTATGCTGAAGTATTATTGTAAACACTGAACTTAATTAAATAGTTTTATTTTTCAGCACTCTGCTACTTGATGTGGAGGATCCTTTGTTTGTTAAATTTGGACGTGCTTTTCTGGATGAGGTTCACATTTTTCTTCTGTTGTTTTCATATAGTTTATTAGTGCTTTTGTAGTTGATATTGGATTTTCTTTTATTGTAATAACATTTTTAGACTCAGACTTTTAATGTTTTGTGACTTGAGAACTTTGTTTTTGTGAAATATTTTTTGAGTGTCATATCTATTGTGGGTAAATGTATAGAGTTACCAGTAGATCATTGTAGCCTATGTATTTTTACATGTGTGTGTGTGTGTGTGTCTGTTCTTCTGGTCTATATGTACAGAATGGGCAAAAAAAATGACCCAACTTGTTTTTGTCAGAACGTCGTCAAATCGTCACCAAATTTGCTAATTTTTGTCACACAGATAGCCAAGACAATAATGTGAGGTACACTCATTGCCCACCTCACCTTATTTCTGTCAGTGCACTACCGTGTAAAATGCAGATGCTCTAAATTGTTGCATAATGCTGAGTTGTTTTGCCTGTAAAAGTTCAAACAACTTAATTTAGGACACAATAAACTAAAATGTGATTTATTTAACAGGATTATAAATTTGTGTAACAACTTGCTTCCAAATTATTAGAATTTATGTTTTAGGCATGATGCTGCGGCTGATAGTAGCATTGATGATCAATTTATCATTAATATAATACTCGTTCATGGATTGAATGTGTTTTGAGCTCATCAGTGATCTATTTTGTTGTCTTGGTGTAAAACTTCTAATACTACCAAATTATTAAATTACGTGGCGCCCTCTGTCGAATTGGTAATGAAAAGGTGTGCAATCTGATACTGATAATCATCGCGTAATGTAACAATATGGAGCATTTGCATTTTACATGGTAGTGCATTGACAGAAATTCAGTGAGGTGGAAAATAAGTGTACCTCACATAATTCTATCATCTCCGTCGTCTATATGCCAAAAATTAGCAAATTTGGTGAAGATTTGACGAAGTTTTAACAAAAAAAAGTTGGGTCAATTTTTTGGCCCACCCTGCACACTGTGTAAGCGATACAATCCATGACATTATCGATCACTAGATTTTGATAATGTTTGCCCCAGGTAGTGCAGAAGCAGACGTTAGATGAGGTGGGAACTTGAATGTTCATTTGATGACCAGTTATGTCAGGAATGTTTATGTCAAAAATTGTTAAAATCTGATAACGCTTCTCCAAGTTACAATCGATAATATTACGGTTGTTTTTGACGTTTTTTGTTCATTTTACGACTTGTCTGGTGTGTTCAATTTTTCCCAGGTAGTGTAGATTATCTGGTGGTCAGTTATGTCAGGATTATGCATATTATGCATATTAGAAATTGTTGAAATCTGGTAATCCTTCAAGTTGCGGTCAATAATGTCAGGGATCTTTTTTGAGGCACGGTACGTGTACAAGTTTTGGGCACCATAATTTTGCAGCCAGACGTCACAGAGTCATGTGACGTATGGTTGCTGAATTGTGGTGCCGTAAACTTTGTGCCATTCTTTTCTGGAACACCCTGCATATGTGATGTCTGTTTATGTGTTGACAGTATATAGCTGAGTTTGGCACGGATCACGTCTACAGTGCTGATACGTTCAATGAGAACCAGCCTAAGTCCAGGTACTGCTGCACACTACTTGGCCGAGTGGCGTCTTGAGTGGAAAAAAAATTAGCGGGACAAGAATTTGGGATTTTCCAACAGCTGCAAATTTTCGACAGAATTTCAACAGACAGCCACGAATTTACAATGGAGAAGATATGAATGCAAAAACTTTCAATTTTGTTTCTATATGTCCAGCAACATGTGGGTTTTTCAGCCCAAAATGGATAAAGAATTTTCCGATAAGTAGATTTTCTGACAATTTTTCGAGAGTCTACAACGCCACTGTTGCTACTAGTACTCTGCATCTTTTTAGTTTTTAGTTGGTTAAACTTATTAGCTTTTATTATTTGTTGTTTATAGCAGTGTACATCACCAGATGCAGTTTTTGGGGTGCAAAAATGCTCCAATATATGTTTGCAGTCGGGGGTCTCCCCTGCACTATTCATTGCCATTATTACAGTTACTTATGTTTTGATAACCTATGGAAAAATAAGATTACGGCTCTGGAAAAGCCTTGAAAACTCTCAGGAATTTTTTTCTGCTACTTTGTGGTCAGCCTGACTACCAAGTCACTATTATATAAATGTTTATAGCATGTTTGTCATCACTGGCTGTGTGTACGGTTTGCAGAGATCCATCATATCTGAGACGTGCTGGTAGAGCTGTTTATGATTCTATGCTGGCCGCCGATTCCGATGCTATTTGGTTAGAATAATTACCTCTGTTTGCTTACTGAATAATCAACTGATTAAAAACAGCCGGAGCATACGAATGAACAGACAGTGCTAGTTCCAATGATTCAAACTGTAGCCAAACTTGTAGTAAATTTGCATGAATAGGCTATATTGGCTATCGACCCTCTAACTTATAGTAAATCAAAACAATTTTATATCTAAAATTAGAATTTAAATTTGAATCAGATCTGTGAAGCTTGATTGATTATATATATATGCATTTTTTCTTTTCTTTTGTGTTGCTGCTGTGTTTTTTATTGTCTACCATTATCGGTGAATTGAAGATCACCAATGAAGTTGAATGAATAAAAATTAGAGCTGTCAAATTAACGTGTTAATTAACATGTTAATGCATTAATAAATCAACGCATGTTAAAAAATTAATGCAGATGCGTAAATTTGTTTAATTTACTAAATTCTGTGAAACAAAAGTTCCAATATTTTGTTAAACTGCGGTTATTTGACAATCAAATGAATTCAAGTAACTAAACTGTAGAACTTGCCGTTTCATCACTGCTGTGAATAAATATTATTTAGATGACAGGCTAATAGATTTACAGATTACATCAGTTATTGTTGAAAAATGTGTTTTTAACTTTCTGTATTGTACAGGCATGGCCCCTCCTAACGTCGTGGGGCTCAGGCTAACTCCCCCCTACTTTCCCTTTCGATGGGCCTTGGTGCTCTGGTAAAAAAGTAACACTTTGGCAGCTCTAGTAAAAATTGTCTACTGGTTGATTTATCTTTATGCTCTTAATGCAAGTTAATGCATTTTAATGATGCTGATTTCATTGCTGGTTTATTCATAATGAGAAAGTTATATAAATTCAACAAATTATAACCTTTTTAGTCAATTTGTTGACTTTTTGGCAACTGCTGGCCAGGTGTCACTACATGCATATATATATATAGAAAAAGTGGTTTATTTATAATATGTGATAAATTAATAATTAATGGTATTAGTTTGTTGTTGCTGCAGGTCAGTACAGTTTGTTAATGACGCTAATTTCATAATATATAATAAATAAATGAATGAATGAATAATAAGTGATAGTAGTTTGTTTTCAATGCAGGTTAATGCAGGGCTGGCTGTTCGTTAACGATGCTTATTTCTGGCAGACTGAACAGGCTCAGGCTTTACTTACATCTGTTCCACTGGTACAACACTGCTGCTTCGATATTATTTTGCTTCATAAATAATTTGATGATTATTTTTCAAAAATACCACACAGTAAACCTGGAGTTAGTGTTAGAACAAGCTGTGTTTTTATACGAATCCAGTCCACTGTTTTGATATCGTTATCATTATTGTTATATATTGTATATTTTTTATATTATATCATACAATTTTGTTTTATTTTATTTTTTAGAAATTCGAACATTACGTTGGTACAGTCTGATTTCATGTCAGCATTGGTGATTGACTGAACGTCATTTTTGCATGTTTTTGCTTAAAAACGTTTTATTTTTTGCTGCATTTGGTGCTTATAGTTCCTATCCAACTGCTAAACTAACACTACGCAAGCTTTTGCTATCTACTGTAGTTTACAGTCAACTAGAAATGCCCAGATTTTCGAGGTAAGTAATGTTTATAGTCTACAAATTTAACAGATTAGATAAATTTTAATTGATTAATTTGTTTATTGATTAATTGATTAATTAATTGTTGATTTCTGCAGCCGTTAAAAAATCAATGCATGTTATGTGTGATCGCAGGGTAAGCTGATAGTACTTGATCTGTACTCAGAAGTGCTACCCCAGTACGAGCGACTGCATTCATACTATGGCCAGCCGTTCATCTGGTGTATGCTGCATAACTATGGAGGCACGCTGTCACTCTATGGCACCATAGAGACTGTCAACGAGGTGCTCTAGTAGTAGTAGTTGTTGTTGTTGTAATAGTACTGGTCGTTCTAGTGCTAGTTGTATCATGATACATAACTAAAGCAGCACACTGTCTCTCTATGGCACCATAGAAACTGTCGACAGGTTAGTCTGGTAGTTGTAATAGTGGTTTCTGTTGTTGTAGTAACTAGTAGTATGCTGCATAACTGTCAACCAGGTACTGATGTAGTTGTTGTAGTCGTTGTTTTTGTAGTAGTAGTGATAGTAGTGGTGGTGGTAGTCTTTGTAGTATAAAGGTAAAGATAAAGTCATGTATAGCTCTTAATACGAAACCCATCACAGAGCTACAGAGTGTCATCTGCCATATGGGATCACACAGTGTTAGCTGCCATCTGACAGGTGAACATGTCCCGCTTTAACACTAGCTAGACAGGGGGATACTGACTCGATTTATCTACCCCCTAGGGGGGATGAAAGGCTGAGTTGACCGTCATGTTGGTTATATATCGAGATGCTTTACCTGTCTGCAGACAGTCACCCATCCAAGAAGTAACCACTTAATACTACTGCTACTATTAATGTCTCTGTCTGTAGGGTCCGAGTAAAGCCCGGTTTCTGGTGAACAGTACAATGGTGGGTATCGGGCTGACAATGGAGGGAACGGGTCAGAACAACGTTATTTATGAGTTTATGCTGGAGAATGGATGGCGGCGACAACCTCGTGACATTGCTCACTGGTTAGTATTTAATTAGTATTTCATTCTTTGGTTAAATAACATTAATTTAGATTTTTTGTTTCGTTAATATTTGCTTTCTCTTTTTTTGTAGTTTATTGTCTAACATTATCATCGGCACAGTTTAATTTAATGCACGTCTGATTCGCTTTGACTTACAAATTTTACCAAAATCAGGTGTTTGTATGAGTTATGCAATTGTACAGTAACAGAGGGTAACGTCATATTGGTAACGGAGATATTTTGTTATTGATATTCAACTGTTAATAACTCCGCTAAGAAAGAATATTTTTCAACGAAATTTGGTGATTGCCTGAGCAATTTATTTTAAATTAAGTGCACAGATTTTATTTGAGATTCTTTTAGACTGGACATTTCTGTTGCATGATGTCCAGGGGGGGTATTTTTCCGGACACAGTGTAAAATACTCAAGTCGCAATATCAGACCTGCTTGCTCGGACCCTCTTGCTGGATTTGGGATTTGGGGTGAAAAGGGGCGAGAAGGGAGTGGAAAAAAGAAAAGGAAGGGGGAAGGGATAGTTGTTTTTTTCACTGATAGCACAAAGATTGCATGTGAACATTGTCAGGATTGAGAAGTACACAAGACGACGTTATGGAACCTATTCAGCAGATGTTGATCACGCCTGGCAACTGCTAGCGGTCTGTTTGTCAGTGTTATACTACTACTATAATTACTACTACTGCTGTACAGCTCGTTTAGCTGATTTTAATTGGCTTTATTTATAATCTGCGTGTTCTCTTCTGTTGTAAAATCTGATAGTATTGCTGCTAATTTTGTATATTTTTATGTGATCTTTACTTTGTTTTCATTCTGTATTAACGGCTTCATGGTGCAACAGTAGGGTGTCAGACTTGCAACAAAGAGGTCGTGGGTTTGACTCTCGGTCAGGTCACTATCAAGAGGTTACTACTTGAATAGGTGATGCGTAAACCATCTCAGTACATGCGCAATATCAAGGTTAACTCAGCCTTTCATCCCTTTGGGGTAGGTAAATCGAGTATCAACCTATTGTCGGCCTGTTTGGCTGAGGTTAAGATGGGGCTGCATTCACCTGTGGCTTGTGGCAGGTAGCACTGTGTGATGTCATATGGCAGGTGACGCTCCATAGCTCTGTGATGGGTTTTTTCGTATTAAAGAGCTATACACCGTCTTTATTTTTATTATGTCAACAACAACTACAGGGTGGGTCAGTAAAAAACGTGGCACTAACTTTTGCCCATATCTTCGCCAATTATTGACCGATTTTCAGAATTCTTTCACTGGCACACTCTGCAGACAATTTGCAGTAATGTGATTATTATATATCGCACCACACTGTAAATGCATCTTTACACTACTTTGTGAAATTTGAGTGAAATATACATATGTAACAATTATAGTAAACAAACACTTTCGTAAATGAAAAGAAAAACACTTCAGACCAACATTGCAGTAAATGGTCTGTATGACACTAGACCGTGTGGATATAACACAGTCTAGCATCATACGAATCATTCATCTCGATGTTGGTCTGAAGTGTTTTTATTATATACCTAAATGTTTGTTACTATTGTTAGTTTTTTCTTACATTTATATTTTACAAGGTAGTGTAGAGATGCATTTACACTGTGGTGGGATATATAATAATCACATTATTGCAAATTTGAAGAAATTTGAAAATTGGTCAATAATTGGCAAAGATATGGACAAAAGCGAAGTGCCACATTTTCATGGCCCATAGTGTATTTTGCTTGTGTACAGTCAACGGTGTACAGTTGCACCGATGGTCAGAAGCATCATAACCAAGGTGGATTTGTACATCGGCCAAGCACACGTGTAACATTTGATGTAAATATTATCATTTGCTTACTTTCATTTTTTGTCTGGGAAATCACGGATATTATAATACTGCAACGATTCAATGCTCTTCGTTTTTTGCAGCTGTTAACAATAAAAATTTTTATCAATAGTTAACTTTACTTAGATTTAGAATTAATTAATCATCATTTTCAGTTAGAAGCTAACAGTGGTAATTCAAAAAAGTGCGTTGTTTTTTAAACACATGTTATTAAGTATAAGCTGTTGCTGAGGTGCAATTAATGAGTGTTTTTAACCCAATCTTGTGGACAGACAAAAAAAGTTGACTTTTCTGAAACAAAAAAAAACAGGTGATTCAGATGATAATCAGATGCGAGTCATAGTGCCTTTGTGTCTACTTTATAATGTTTTTATTGGCATAACTTGATCGAAATTTTAACTGTAAAAATTCTCTTAGTCGTTTTCATTTTGTTTAATTTTTTAAAATATTAATCATGTGTAATTAATTGTTAACCTTTTCATGGTAGTTTTCTCAGTCTCTACTGATTTGTGATGCATATCAAGTGCTTGCAATATTCATTTTTAATCTTTTTTTTGTAATCTAATGTTGCCAATAACTAGATTATAAATGTTATAATCTCCGCCTTTAGAATTTGCCTGCTGACTTTGAATTCTTAGTACGCATATTTGTGTCTGCTGTTAAAAACATGTAGCAACACATTTGTTTAGTCATAGGACTGAATTTATTTGGACGCATGTTGTGCTAATGAGCCAGGTCTGGTATTCAGTGGAAGACTTCTTCGAAGCATGGGACCATCTTATTTCAGCGTCGACCACGTTTTCAAACAGCAGTCTGTTTAGGTATTAGTTCTGCACATAATTGTTGGTAAATACGTTCTTAATATGTATTCGTGCACTGTACCAGTAGTTGTCTTCGTTATGGTCTGCACAAGCTTGATGATGATGATAATGGACAATTTGAAAGCAGTACAGGGTTTCTACAGGTCAGGGAAAACTAGAAAAAGTCAGGGAATTTCTGTGGTCAGGGAAAGTCAGGGGAAAATATTATTTTTGAAAAGTCACGGAAAAGTCAGGGGAAATGATTTTGGATGATATCTATGATTTTTTTTGCGTTTCAAAATATTAAAAAGCAGGCAAATTTGTAGTTTCCATTAAACGTCCAATAGCTAGAAGTGTTTCAGCTTTAGGGGGACATCACCCCTGTGATCCCCCAACCAGGGTCTCTGTTGTTTGCATATTGCTCCGTGTATCATTTCTGATATTTGTGCGTTTGGGTTATTGTTTCAATATGGTCAGGGAAATTGTCATTCCATGACTGGAAAAGTCGGGAAAAAATCATCGAATTTTGCTACAGAAGACCTGTAGGAACCCTGGTAATAAATGTTAACTGAGCGTCATTAAAACTAGAAATTCAGGGCAAGGCCCAACGTGAGGCCGCCCAGCGCCATAAGACTGATTTGCTTGACTATCAGCTTGTGGTAAAAAGGGGTTAAATGCTCATTTCTCCAAAACCCCTCAACAGATCTTGCTGAAATTTGGCATCCAATTTCTCGATATTTTTGTGCTGAAGTTGTTTTTGGTTTACCGTGTAGAATGCAGTGCAGCTTGAGAGCGTGTGTTGTAGGTATGATTTAGTGGATGTGACCAGGGAGGCAATGCAACTTCTGTTCATGCTGTTTTACAACGAAACTGTGGAGAATTATCAACGACACCATTACTCACTGTTCAAGTCAGTTTTAGTGGTAGAAGTAGTAGTAGTTGTTGTAGTAGTAATAGCATTCATTACTGCAAAACTTTGCACAATTTTTAAAAACACACGTAGTCAAGCATTTGGTTGTGTTGTTTATTTCATCGTCTTACTTAATTTTTACTTACAAACTCTTTTTTTATTCGTCTATGAAAACGTTCTTTCCTGTGCATATACAAGTGCCGTTGATGTTTCAGTGCCACAGGGATGATTTTTACTCGCTTCGCGTGAAACTTTGATCACAATGCGAAAATTGTGGATGGGTCTGCTACAGTGCATTGATCAACTACTATACACTGATGTACAGATAGGGTTTCACACAGGTTGCAGCAGGTCCAGTTGGCTTGGTTGTGTAACAGTAGAATGTTTGACTTATGATCGCAAGGTCGTGGGTTCGTCTCCCGGTCAGGTCGCTGTCAAGTGGTTACTACTTGGATGGGTGACTGTCTGCAGACAGGTAAACCATCTCGCTATATAACCAACGCCAAGGTCAACTTAGCCTTCCATCCCTTTGGGATAGGTAAGTCGAGTACTGGCCTGTCCGGTTGTGGTTAAGGCGGGGCGCGTTTATCTGTGTCGGGTGGTAGATGTGTGATCTCATGTGGCAGGTGATGCTCTGCAGCTTGGAGATGGGTTTTTGTCAAGAGCTGTACATGTACACAACCTTTAACTCTTTAATGTGTCATTTGTTTGTCTATGTGTAGACATTACAGCACGGAGTTATTGAACCTACTACAACTGATTGACAAGCTGCTGTCCAGCGATGGTCATTTTCTGCTTGGCGCATGGCTGGAAGCCGCCAAGAACTTATCGACCAGTGACGAAGAACAACGACTTTATGAGTACAACGCTCGCAATCAGATCACACTCTGGGGACCTCAGGGCAACGTATGTCATCTACCCTAATCTAAAACATAATAAAGGTCTACACTTTGGGTCTTAGCCAGGTAACCGCAGGCCTGGTGGATAATAATAATAATAATAATAGTCGTTAAAGCACAGGACCTTAGGGCAATGTATGTAATCTTTTGTAGTTACACAGTTTAATATAGCACCAAGAACATAGTTCCTCTGTACTTCTGAGTACTGGTTCTGTATGCACCGTGTTCGGAAAAAAGAGTCGGGATTTTTTCCTGAATAACTTCAACAAATGTAAATTTACTTTTATAATTTTTGGCACACATTATCACAATGATACACTTTACTAAAACATCTAAAACTCATCTTCAAAATTTACTTCTTACTGAGTATAGCTAATGTAATTATGACGTCATGGAAAATGCCATTTTTGCAGAAAGATAACGTCTAAATGAGCCTCTGCAATACGAAAAGAAGGAAAATCTTAAAGAAAATTGCAGTAAAAATCTTGAGACATTGTTGGCATATAAATAAGTTACCTCTTATCAAAAATTTTTTAACCTAATCTTGATTTTCGCCATGTTAAGTGTGGCCGTCACGTGCGCAACGGGAACGTCGTTGTGCAGCAGCCGTTATCAGCAGGCAGCGTCATTTCTGCAGCATGCGTTAGCGTCGCGGTAGTGTACATTTGTAAAATAGTTGTTGGCTCAAAATTTGGGTAATAGCAAGTTTTGTCACTGTTGCTGACAACTGAAGCAGCCACAGACAAAAGAGACTATTTTTCTGCACTTCTATTTATTTTGGCATGGAGTAAAGTAAGAATATGGTAAAGTGGCGCCAGTTTTCGGCCAAAGTGGACTATTAGTACATTGTCAGTTGCGCGTTACCTTTTCAATCTTGCCTACCAAAAATTATAAACAAACGTTCAGATTTGTTTAAGTTATTAACCAAAACACTCTTAGCGTTTTTCACCTCAGATACAATGAAAACGGCATTTTTGATGACGTCATAATTACGTCAGCTCTACGTAGTGACATAGCAATATAAAGAGAAAATATCTCAACAGTTTAATCAAGTGAATATTCAGGACTATTCGTACCAGAAATTATGAAAATATGTTTAAGTTTGTCAAAGATATGTTGAAAATACCGTAGACTCTTTTTTCCGGACACGGTGTAAATGATCATTATCATTATCATTATCGTCGTGATTCAGAAGCACTGTGATGACGCCAACCTGTGTCCTAGGCTGAAGTAAACAATTCCAGAGTTGAGATATTCAAGCAGATATGTGAAAATACCCACCAGGTTTTTTGGATAAACCCACCTAAAAACTCGCTGAAACCCCACCCAAAATCCCACCCCAAACTTAATCCAGTTTTAGTTTCTTCTTTCACTAGTAGTGGAATATTTTGTTATTGCAAAGTTTTTGAAACATTTGGACCTAAGAATTTGCAACTATAAACTGATCTCACATTTTTCCCTTTTCATGGGATGACTGAGTTGACTGTCCAGTATACGTTTGTTCACCTGTGTTCAGATCCGTATGGCAGGTGACGCTCCGTAGCTCTGAGATGGGTTTCCCATGAAGAGCTAGAGACAACCTTTGACTCATAATGTTCGTATGTGAATGCAGATACTTGACTACGCCAACAAGCAGTGGGCCGGACTCGTCCAGGCGTCTGTATACATTTTCCTTTTCATTTCTAATAATAAATTACATATTAACTTTTATGTGGCCATCATAATAGACTGCATGTTGGGTCTTGCTCGTCCATCCGTCTGTCTGTCCTTTACGTACTGTTTCTAACTTGAAAAGAGAAATGTGTAGACAAACCGAAATTGGTGTGTACGTTCCCCATGGCAGGAGTGATTGGTGTGACAATGTTCAGCTGTAAAGTTCGGTTAGGGTTAGGGGAGTTGTGCAATGCATACCTTACGTTGTACATATTAGGCAGACGGCCTCATATTATGTCAGCACTGGTCTGACATACTTTTTTTAGTTTTAGCAGTATGTTAGCTGCAAGGATAATTATTTTAGTTGTGTATAAATTGTTGTTTTAGTGCACGCTTTGAAGGTGGCAGTCTGGCTTAGTTGATAACATCATTCTTTGCATCAGTGAAGTTAATCAACGCCGGGCTCGGTTAATACTTGGATGGGTGACCGTCAACAGGTGGATAAACCATTTTAGTATATAACCAGCCACCCAGGTCAACTCAGCCTGGCCATCTCTCTGTGGTTAGATGCAATGAATAACAGTGAAAGCTGGAACATAACTGCTACTTAAATATCGTATTTACACATCTCTGGGACACCATTTCATTGACCTCAATTCCATGTGTTTGTCTGGGTGTCTATCTAGCTATTACTTTCCACGCTGGAAACTGTTTGTCAAAGAGCTCGAGCGTCAGTGGGTCAGTGTTCTCGAAAATTGTTTTTTTTCACATTCAGTAAACAGCAGTTACACTTTGATAATCATAATGTTCCCTAACTCAGCTTTTATTTAATGTAGGTGTATTTGGGCACATATCTACTCAGCACTGGTCTAGCGGGATCCACAGCAGAGGGG
>Ga0056128_1007008_pt1 | contig 14211 bp, 11 predicted proteins | sample WorMetLIZISLAND2_FD_71113 | JGI IMG/M metagenome (GOLD analysis project Ga0056128, IMG submission 71113) | Marine gutless worms symbiont microbial communities from Max Planck institute for Marine Microbiology, Germany - Olavius geniculatus... ... | reverse complement strand
GAAGCAACATGACATATGACCTGGACTGTTCAAAGGAAATAGCAGTCAGAATGGCAAAGGCAATGGCAAACCTGAAGGCCTTGGACAAGATTTGGAAAAGTAAGGCGATCACTGTGGAAACAAAGCTCAGCATCCTGAAGACATGTGTGTTCAGTGCAATGCTGTACAGTTGTGAAACATGGACAGTTACAAAACGCTGCGAAAGCCGAATCCTGTCCTTTGAGAAAAAATGCTACCGGAAAATTCTAAGGATAGGATGGACACAAAAGGTCACTAATGAAAAATTGTACAGAAAGATTCAATTGACAGAAACCCTGCTGCAGAAAGTGATACAGAGAAAATTGCGCCTCTTCGGCCTTATCTGCAGAATGAACGACAGCAAAAAGATAAAGACCCTGGTGTTCGGAATGATGGATGGTTCAAACAAAAGAGGACGGCCTCACCGAGAATGGTCAGATGACATTAAGCAGTGGTGTAAGACAACCCTGCAGGAGTTAAGCCACGCTGCCCTAGATAAACAGCGATGGGCAGCGATAGTAATAATGGCATCAGACACCAACGGGCGTCGATGATGATGATGATGAGATGCCTCTTAGTGCAAAATTTTGTGTAAATCTGACCAAGGGGGCTTTTCGGAAAATAGGCGAAATATGCGCAAAAAATTTTATTTATAACTAACTATGCGTATACCTTTTTTGCTTCAACAGACCTACAGGTCAGACGCCTTATAAAATTTTTACCCGCGATAACTCAAACGACGCGGCCTTACGCAAAGTGCAAATTTTTAAAGTTTAAAAATTAAAATTAAATATTTAACGTATTTATTCACAAAATTTAAAAAAAATTACAATATTAGAAATTAGACAATTTTTTAAATGGTTATAACATTGGCTGTGTATAAGATAGAGTCGTAATTTTTAGTTTTCGATATGGTTTTCGAGGATGGCCTATCTAATGGTGTCATTCAATTTCACCACGGACACTCACTGGTTGCCATAACAACAAAATCTGGGACAAAATGGGTTGTAACTCGGCTTGTGAAAGAAAGATCTGCGAGATTCTGGCGTCTACAGGTAGGTTTTCGGAGACGGGCCATTAAATGCTGCCTATCGCATTTTTCTCGGCTGACAACCGCTGCCATGGTAACGAAATTTTAAACAAAATGGGCTATAACTCGGTTTGTGTGTAGCAAAGACCGGCAGACCGGTAATCGACCGACAACCGATTGGAGGAATACCGGCACCGTCTAGGTACGATCAGCTAATGTCACCGTCGATTTAGCAGTATCAGCAAATGAGTGTAGGTAGTGGAAACCCTTACCAAATCCGCCACTGTCTTTTTTGATCTTGTTAATCGACTCCGCATATGGAACCGGACCCGTTACCACTTCTACTATTGTCTTGAAACTCTGCAGACTCCTGTTGCCGTTAAAAAATAGCAGTAAGCTTCGCCTACTACGACGTAGTAATACCGCCAAGTGAAATTGTAGATCCCAAAAAGTTGGATGGCGACGATAAAGATACTGTCGTAGAGACCTGTTTAGAGTCGTCTGACGAGTTCATCACCACACGACGCATCCAGCAAACAGCTACCAGCACTCGAACACAAAAAAAAATGCTTCTGCGACGCCGCGACATGGTCGGCAAGTCAGTGGATGATGAGATAGCTATTAGAGCCAACTTTGACGAGTTTTTTTGTTGGCGTCCGCTCCGATAAAAAGATCAGAGATGGAGTAAGTCAGCGGATTGAACGTGCCGAACTTTCTGGTTTTTGAAATAAGTGGTCACACGTTCTCCGCCGTCCATCACAATAGTTATTATTACCAGAACACTCTGAGTCTTCTGACGCTGCTACGGAAAAAGAAGAAAATCCCCCCCCGCGACAAACGAAAAATGTTTTACATAGGGGAGTCTGACGACGATAGCCCAGATTGCCGCTGCAGCACCAGATTTTTGAAAGACACCATCCGTTAGCGGTATACAAGAAAACTACATAAAGAACAATATTTTATCAATACTCCATTCGGCGCAATTTAAACACATTATACAAATCGCAGTGCAGCAGCATGAGCAAATGCAAGTTTTAGGCTTTATATTTCTCTAACGGTGCAAGATAGACGCATGGTTACAATGGACCACCAACAGGAAGCCACATATGCCGAGTCAAACAGTCTCGCGACCGATAACGTCACGTGATTCCAAAAGGTTAAAATCGTGACCCCATCATTTTTGAAGCCCCATATCTTTGTAACGGCGCAAGCTAACCTCATGATTACAATGAACCACTTATAGGAAGTCACCCACCGCGAGTCAAATGGTCACATGATTGGTTTAATCACATTATTGCTTTTAACTCACAAACTTACAATTTAGTTTGCTAATAAAACAGCAAATGTTAGGCTAAATATAAAAAAAACTTACCAGTTTACATTACTGTGTAAAAGCGACCAAGTCACACTTCCAAAACAGCATAAATCATTATGATAAAATACAGAGTGATAGAACGACGAACTGTTTGCCCTTACAAACTATATGACGTGACCCTATTTAACCCTCCTACTACCGCAATTTCTACAACCATCCGATACCACTGCGGCCGACGTTGACCCCAATCACTTTTGACTATTATTTAGCACATTTCTGCGTGTAAATTTGCTTTTACGTTGTTATTTATTTGTTATGTTTAATTTCACATGCAACACCTGTTCTAACAATTGTAGATGCAACTGTTGCAGTAGTTGTTGCAACAATGTTGCAGCAGATATTCTGGCAACTGTTGTTGCAATTATAATAGCTATTGTAGTTGCAGCTAATGTAATTATTGCAACAGATGTTGCCGTGATATTTGCTGCAACAGTTGCCGCAGCTTTTCTTAGATTAACAATTGTTGTTGAAAAAGTTGTTGAAACGTTGCAGTACTTGTTGCAGTACTTGTCGCAGCAACTGTTGCAGCAGTTTTTGTAAGAGTGTTGCAGCAACGGGTGACAGTCTGTTGCAGCAGTTATTGTAATTATTGCAGCAAATATTGTTTTCAAATTTGCTAAACTGTTGTTGTATAAACAGTTGTTGCAAGAGTTGCTGCAACTGTTGCAATGGGCGACAGTTCTTGTTGCAGTAGTTATAAAAAATTTTGCAGCAAATGTTGTTGCCACATTGTTCAAACTGATGCAACAGCTGTTTTTGCATTAAAATTGTTGCAAAAGTTACTGCAGCTGTTGCAGCAACTGTTGCAGCAGTTGTTGCAAGAGTGTTGAAGCAGCGGATGACAGTCTGCAATCATTGCGGCAGACGTTGCCAGATTTATTGCAACTGTTGCAACAACTGTTGCAGGAATGGTGCAGCAACAGAAAACAGTCTTTGTTGCAGAAGTTATTGTAATTATTGCAGCAAATGTTGTAGCCAGATTTGCTGCAACTTTTGTTGTATAAACAATTGTTGCAAACGTGTCTGCAACTGTTGCAGCAATTGTTGCAAAAATGTTGCAACAAAGAGTCGTTGCAGCAGTTAATGTATTTATTGCAGCAAATGTTGTTGTTAGAGTTGCTCGATCTGTTGCAGCAGCTGTTGTTGTGCTAAAAATTGTTGCGAAAATTGTTGCAACTGTTGCAGCGAGTGTGTCAGAAGGTGACAGTATTTGTTGCAGTAGTTATTGTAATTATTGCAGAAGATGTTGTTGCCAGATTTGCTGTAACGGTTGCAACATCTGTCGTTGTATTAACAGTTGTGGCAAGAGTTGTTGCAACTGTTTTGCAGCTGTTGTTGCAAAAGTGTTGCAGCAGTAAATGACAATTCTTGTTGCAGCATGTATGGTAATTAATGCTGCAAATGTTGTTGCCACATTTACTGCAGCTTGTCACGATTGATTTTCACTTAGCATCGTTTTGTGTCAGTTAAATAAAAAGCGTGGAGTGATTGCGCCATTTTCCTCTACGCGGTGTGTTTATCTTACGTGTTTTTAAAATGTCGTTTTGCGTTTTTGTGCGCCCCTGTAGTTCTTAGTGCATAAGCGTGTTTTTGGATAACCGCTTATAAGTTTGTATGTTATGTGCCATGACCTGACGGGTTTGGCTAATAGTTGATCGCGTCGTCGTGTGCGCGGAAAAAGTGGACCGTTAGACAAAGACCGCTATTATCTGTACCGGTATTGTTAAGCTGTCAGTCGCTACTGTGAGTTGGAAGCGACCGGTTTTGCTGCGGTAAATGCAGCTGTAGAAGCCATGTGTTATGGCGTGCTTGTAACCCAGTCGGCCGTCGGGTGTTTGGGAATAGATTGTTAGCCGTCGTCAGCGATTCTGGGATGGGCTACGTTCCACCAGAAAGCTGTATGCACTGGTTGGGGTCGTTTTGTAATCGTGAAGCCGCTGTTGAGCGACAAGATAAGTTTCGTTGTATTTTGCTGAGTCATATTGACTTTAGATGTTATTCGTTGCCTCTAGTAATAGCTGTCCGGCTAATGATTGACATTGTGTTTGTTTGACGTTCTAATATATATTGAGTGATAAACGTATTTTGGATGCATAATGCATATACGTAAAGCTAGACCTATACAGCGTACAGAGGTGTAGTACTTATTTATATTTGGGTGTGTATTTATTCTTATAGGTTGTGTGTAGTATTTATTTGGTTTAGCTGACTGTACGTCGGTTTGTTGTATTATTCTGGTGCTAGTTAACCGTTTCGTAATTGTGTATAACTATTGCGTTGCGACAGAGTAAGTTATTGTCGTGCGCTCGTTTGATAAGCTTTAGAGTTGGGACAGAAACGTCGCCATTCGGTGAATCTGGAGTGAGACGTCACTTCTGAAGCTGAGATCGAAGCGTCCCCGTGGCAGTCGTTGGAGCTAGTCACGAAGAATCTTCGTTAAACTGGAGCTGCGCGTCGTCCAGGGAGCTGCTGCTTGCCCGTCGCCGCTGCTCCGACTTGTGCTGCTGTTGCTGTGAACTTTCCTCGTCGCTGCTGTCGTCGGAGAAATCCGTTGACTGTGGGACCTTCGACGTACTGTGCCGTGAGTTTTTTTTCCACCTGTGTAGCTAGTAGTATTGTGTATTGTTAGTAGTATTGTGTTTTTTCGGCGTAAATTTGGCCGTTGAGCGTATAACGGCGTCTCTGTGACGTGGACGCCATTGTCTAAATTATGACATCGTAAATAGTCGGCAAAAACTTGTTTTGTGTGAAAGTTGCCGTCGCAGTTAACTCGAAATTTATTTTTGTTGCCAGCGCTAAAGTTTGTTATTCGTAGGACACTCTAAACTGCCGTAAAACTCTACTGTCGCTGGTACAGGCGCATAAGTTGACTATAAGTGCGCACGTATTTTGTCTGTAGATGGTTATTGTAACTGTTTGTTTTTTGGCGTCCTTTGTATTATTACGTGTTAATATTTTAATTTCTTTTTTACCATTATTATTCGTAAAAGATAAACCAAATAGACAGACTGTTTTGTACTGTTGTATTATTGTTCTTTTGCCGCGTTATTATATCGTATATGTGTCGTCGCTGTCCGTCTTGATTTTAATACAAAAAAATACCGTGAGATTTATTTGCCTGTTTGTGCGTTTGATTATCTTTATGACTACATAGGACTAATCAGGGTTTGTAAAGCCTTGTAGAATCGTAGGAGCCGTATATAACTCAAGCTTGCGGTTACAGCTATCAAGCTGTGACACAGCTGTTGCAGCAGCTTCTGTAGTATTTTCAATTGTTGCAAAGTTACTGCAACTGTTGCAGCAAATGTTGCTATGTCACGATAAAAAGCAATCGCTGCATTTTAAACTTCTAAAGTTGCAACAGTAAAAATTGAGATGTTAAAAGTCACGAAATTTTCAAATTTTATTTTTAACCACAACAGAAAAAAAATACACCAAAAGTTTTTTTGGGGTCAACGTTGACCCCACGGAGTGGTAACCTTTACCACTCCAAAATTATCTCGTAACCTAATAAACGTAGTCAATGCAAATGTAATGCAAATGTTTTAGCTGATTAAATGTACTGCTAATCCGTAGCTAAAAGAGTCAAATTGGAAACAAAGTTAAATCTAGTCTTTTAAAATAGATTCTATTTTTTTCCAAAAAGTCAAGTAACAACAAAAAATCTATTTAATTAATGTGCACAACGTTAGTTGTTTAAAGTAAAACAAATTTGCTTCTTGCTTTTAACAGCTGTTAGTGGCGAAATAGATGTCAACTGACTTAGGTGTTTGGCATATCTAAGCCAAAAGTGGGTCAAATACAGCTCAACAGTCGTGACTGAACAGTGTTTCATTAATATGAGCAAGTTTTCTTAAACAGAACATACTCAGCATTTTGTTTCAATTAAGGAAACTATAGCTGTTCCATTCAGTGCAATTTAAACACATTTTACAAATTACTGTGTAGCAGCACAGCTGTTGTTTACATCACATTATCGCTCATACACTCAACACCGATAAACTTTCAGTGTGCACAGGATTAGCAACTACAAAGTCACTTCGCAAAAACGGCGTGTGCCATCTTCACTACTGGCGCTTCATTTAAGGTCCTAGGCCTGTCAACCAAAAATCAGCAATCGTCAGTATTTGCTAATCGAGTCGATAACACACACCATACTTACCTAAAATCAAAAGCGAAACCACCGTAGAGTACTAATTATTCCTGACTTTCAATAAGCAGCTCATAGATTTCGAGTAAGTAAAGTGTTTTAATTAAGGAACCGTTCCAATTCAGGCAACTCTCTTTTATTAACTTACAAAATAATGTAGAATGGAAAACGTTAAATGGGGTGACGTCACATGGTTTGTAAGGGTAGCCAGTTCGTCATTCTCTCACTCTGTGTCCTAGCAAAATGATTTTTGCTGTTTTGGCTGTGTGACTTGGTGGCCCTTACACAGTAATGCAAACTAGTGAGTTTTTTTATACTTAATCTTTTTTAGCGTCTTAAATGGATAGATAAGGAAGTCAAAAAAATGCTGAAACACGGAATTGTAAAACCCGCCGCTAGTCCTTGGGCATCCAACGTAATATTAATGAAGAAAAAATGGGACTTTGCGGTTTTGTATCAAGTATCGCCGGCTAATTTCTGTAACTAGACAGGATAGTTACTTTTTGCCGCTAATTAACAACTGTCTTAATGTCATATCCGGATCTTCATGGTGCAGAACCCTTGACTTAAGCTACGGATTCTACAATATACCAATCGCTGAAGGAGAACGCGATAATTTCACCTTCGTCAAACGAAGCGGCTGTTAAAGGTTTACTGTCATGCCTTTCGGACTGACTTGCGCACCAAGCGTATTTCAACGACTAATAGACTTTATTAATAGACTTTATTTTGTGCTGATTCTCGTACATTACTTGCTTAGTATATCTGAATGACGTGATGGTTTTTGGACAAAGTTTTGAGGAACAGCTTTACCGCCTGGATGAGGTATTTGACAGACTTCAGTCCGCCAAGCTAAAATTGAAACCGTCAAAGTGTTCACTTTTTCAACAAAGTGTTGAATTCCTCGGACACGTGGTCTCCGAACAGGGAATAGCGATGCAGGATGAAAAGGTCTCCGCCATCCGCGATTGGCCGCCTTGCCAATCGAGTTTTTATGGAACTAAGCGGGTATTACCGCCGATTCGTGAAAGACTTTTCTGTTATCGCCGCACCCCTTTAGGATTTCATAAAGAAAAAAGTCGATTTTTGTTGGACGCTGCAATGCCATCAGGCCTTTGACGAATTAAAACACCGCTTGATGTTCGGACCCATTCTTGCTTCACCAGAGAACGACGGAACTTATATTCAAAACACCGACGCTTCCGTCACTAAAGTGGTTGCCGTTTTATTCCAACTACAGTCTGGAATGATGAAGGTTATCGCCTGTGCCTCGAGAACGACGTCAGTCGCCAAGATGAAGTATGAGACAACGCGGAAAAAGCTTTTAGCAGTGGTCTACGGTTTTAAACAATTTTTGCAATATTTACTTGGCCGTCATATTATCATTCGTACCGACCACGCCGCTTTTTCTTGGCTCTGCCGCACACCAGAACTGATGCCGCAACTCGCTAGGTGGCTTACCCTTATTGAGCAATACGATTACGAGAACGCACACCTCTCTGGGAAACGGCACGGTAACGCGGCCGGATTGAGCGAGAAACCAGATAGACGACAGATGACAAAGACATTCGTCAAATAAATGGCGAAAATGCTCCGCTGAGTTTTACGTTAACAACCGTTAAAAAAGGAAAGGACGAGTTTGACCAAGTAGTAGACGAGTTACCGCCAAGTGAAGCGAGAATAATTTATTAAAGCGGAGACGGTGTCACCGCTTCGGTTGGAGAGTCTTTGCACCGCCAGCAGAAGGATGACACGAAATTGGGATATGTAATAACTATGCGAATAACAGAGGCAACACTGCCGAGCAAGAAAAAAAACTGCAGACCCACACTGAGCTGACAAAAAAGATGGTAACTAGATGGAAAGATTTGAAGATATATGACGGACTGGTTTACCGCCGGAAAAAAGTCCGCGCGCCGGAGAACCGGATTTTATGCAGTTACTGTTATCGTGCTCGCAAGTAGAAAAATGTCTACACCAATGCTATGCCAGAACGGTAGGAGGACATTTCCGTATTCAGAAGAAAATGGACTAGGTCCACCAAAGATTTAACTGCTTAACTTGAAAAGCAGATACGAAACGGTTTTGTCAGCAATGTTCAGAGTGTACCGGTTACCACCGTAGAGAATTGGCCAAGCAAGGACCCTTGCAGCCTGTACTTCTTGGTGCTCCGTATAAAAAATGGTACGTCGATTTGACCGGTCCGCATTTTAACTCAAACCGCGAAAACATCTCGATACTGGCATGTCTCGATGGCTGAACCAAGTGGGCCGAAGCATTTCCGTTAAGAAACAAAGCAACGAAAGCCGTAGCTAAGGTTTTGGTCGAGCAAGTCTTTACCCGTTACGGCGGCCCGCTTTCCATCTTAAGTGACCAAGGCAAAAAGTGGATGGCCGGATAATGGCAGAAGTATGCCGTTTATTTGGAATAGAGAAGCTCAGGACCACGCCATATTAGCCTTCTACCAACAGGGTAAAACGGTTTTTCCGCACCATAAATAGTGTCCTGGCAAAAATCGTTGCAAAAAAACCAGCGTGACTGGGACATTCGAATTATTATATGTCATAGCTGCTTTCTGCGCAACCCGCCACAACACGACCGGCTATTCGTCAAATTTTTTTGTGCTAGGACGTGAAACCAGATTTTGTGTATGAATCACCGGAGGAAGAAAATGACGAAAACTACGATCGTTTTGTAGAACAAATGCGAGAAAGATTGGTTACCGCCTATACCGAGGTTCGCCAGCATATGCAGCGCAGTGCGGAAAAAAAACAAACGGTATTATGATTTAGGTCTTAAGCCTAAGAAAATTTGAGGTAAAACAATGGGTCCTGTACTTTAATCCGCACAAGCTGAGAGGAAAACATATGAAATGGTGTCGTCAATTCGAGAGACCCTACCTTGTTATCGTGACACCATCCTTTGTTACTGCTAAAATTCAGCGTACCGCACGAATAACGGGAAACGTGGTGCATATAAACAAACTGAAAGCATATCTTGGCACGCCGCCTCTCTCTTGGCTTACCGCCGCAACAAGCGACGACAATAAGATTGCAGACCCGGAGCCGGCTACAAATCCTATATCGCCAAATATTCTAATAGGCCCTATAATGTCACTGTCCGCCGAACAACAGCCAACGCCGAGACCTGTATATCGACGGCGCAATAATGTCAAAAAACAAAAGACTTAGGTTAATATATATCTAACCCCACGTTACCGACGTCAATGGTAGTAGAGGGAAGTCCTATGTTATCAGACAGCCGGAAAGCTGTGGTGAGTTCGAGTAGTAAAATAAATGTTAGCAGTGTGCAGCCGGATACTGATCTCACCCTGGTAAAGGAGGTGGATACGATGTCGGTAGATGAGAGATCTACCGTGGTAAAAATACCCTTGATTGTCAAAGAGCTAGCAAACGTATTGAAAGAAAAATATAAAGTTTCAGATAAAAACGCCCACGTCCGGTCCTACGACAACGATCGCCGCCTCGGAAAGAGAAGGGATAATAGCAGACGATTGATCATGTGACAACGTCCGCCGTGGTCATAAGTAAAGTAGAGAATGTGGAGATAACTGAAACGCCTCTGCTTAACCCCACGTTAGTGCATGTGACTCCAACAGAGAAAAGAAAATAAAAGATCGAAGTGTCGCCGACAAGACTTGAAAATGTGACAAAGCCCATTCAAGTGTAATAACGCCCAAATTCCATTACGCCGACTTTGCGGACACAAATCATAGAAGTTTGCGACACAAATCACGTCGCCGACTTTCATGATTTGTGTCGCGGACTCTCGTGATTTGTGTCCACGACAACGTCCGCGGACTTTGTCGCCGACTTTTTCGTTGACTTTCCCCGTGCATTGTAACAAAATAAATTTCATTAGAGCGATACAAACGGGTTTGTCGCGGACTTGTCATGGACTTTGTCGCAAACATCTCGACATGTCGATATAATTTGTGTCCGCGACTTTTGTGGTTTGTGTCGGCGACTTTTATCGAAACTTTATGGTTTCATAATTTGTCACCGTTTGTGTTCGCGACTTTCATGATTTGTGTCTACGACTTTCCCCGCGGGAAAGTTTTGGTGAAAGTCGGCGTAGTGGAATTTAGGCTTAAGGCAGCAAAGTCGAAATGGCCGTAGTTCGTCTATTACGGTTACCGCCGATATACACTCTGCGTGCTGCAATGATAACCCGGAAGATATCATGTCATACATTTAGTCACCATCGGGAGATGACGTCCCTTGCTATTGCATAAAAGACAGAGCCGCCGATATAGACCGCAGTATAGTGTAGAACACGGTAAGGACGAACCCATTAGCTGGCAAATTTGTCCCTGCTAGTACGGAGTCTGGAAAAAGAGAAAAGTGAACTATAGAATTGATTGGGCGGCAAGAGAAAAACGTCAGCAGCGAAATAAAAGGTTGCCAAACAGATATGCAGACATTCAAATAAATGGGAAAAACGTAAAAATTTAATACCATTAATTCCACCTCAGCTTAGGTAATTACAATAGCCTAGGTATACTGTGGTAAAAATGACATTATCAACATTGCCTTGGCTTAGAAAATGTCGTTATAACTTTAGTAACTTCGCCGATAAAAACAAAAATACAACCAAGTTTTATAAAATGAATAAATTTCTTTGATGGAAGTAGGTCCCATTTAATAAGATGCCGCTAAACCCCTGTATTATTACTTCACTGAATAGTAGGGTTTATTATTATCTAAAGTTTACGCTTTATAGTTGATACTTTTCTGCATGCTTTTATTCTTATGTTGATATGTACAAAAATTTTTTTAAAATATTTTTTGTGCGGAACTGACATTTAATGCGCGGATTTTTCTGTAACCTACATTTGGGCTGATTGCCAGATCTGTTACCAGAATTGCCAGGACCATTGTCCGACTTTGCTAACATTCGTTTTCGTTAAGCAGCAGCAACGACCGATACTTGATCGCCGCCGAGTTAATTGTTTATTCAACGACGATTTATTGTTAACGTCGCCGTGCCCGGTAGACAAAAGCGCTATCAACAAAGCCGCGACAGATCGACTCGCCAATGCTAGCTTGTCAGATGCTGCCAGTGAAATAGAATTCGCAAGCTGATTATCGCCGTATAGAGAAGAGATAGATTTTGTTGTTGCCGTCGCCAGGGACAAAATGACTTTTGCCATATTGCCGCCTAAAACACAGGCGAAAGTCCTGTTGTAATGTCCATTGCTAGCATCGTCGTTATCGAATTATCATGTTATCACCCCGGCAATATTGCCGCCAGTTTTCAGTCATTATCTGACGAACGTTGTCCTGTTACAATATTGCCACCGCCAGAAATAATGCGAAAGCATTCGGATCGCATAATATTTTGGTCATATTCTGCTCCATATAAAGCAAAACCTTGGGTTGTAAAAATGTCCAGTGCCAGAGACGTTGTTACCTAGTCATCTTGATAGCCGTCAGAGTAGTATAGAGTGATAGAGACTTTAGGTAGAAAGGTTTTACGCTACCGCTTCCGGGTAAAAATAAGTAATAAATGTCCGGTGTGCGAGGCCACGCCGCACGTTTTTTTCGCCAGAAATTTAGGGTTTGGTTTCATGGTGAGTGACTTGTCCAAGGTTTCATAATAAGCGATGGAGTAATGTTTATTTTCACGTTAAAATGTGACGCCAGGTCACCGCGCCCCACGTTGAGAAGACTGCTGCCGTCGTGTATGAAAGAAAATAGTTTTTGCCCTACTTAAAAAAACTGGCATCGTTTGTATTTACCGCAGCAACATAAACTACCGCAGTGCATTTACCGACTTGTAAGATAATGTGTTTTATGGACATAACTTTTGTAACAGATTTTTCGGTGATCGCCGATATCATTTAGCACTTTCTGCCTGTCAAAACGTAATAAAAACTTCACTAACTATAGCTATCGTAGAATGTTCACTATTCGTCGAGTTAGAATATCAAAATATTTCCGTAGCGTAACTTTAAAACAACTTTGTAAAGATTGCTAGTCGGAAGGTAAACAAAACACAAATTTTTATTTTAAAAACCGCATTTTCCTTAGCTCAACAGTCACTGACGTTGTCGCTATTTTTAGCACATAAAATTTTTTGTTATCGCCATTTTCCGAATTATGGTCACTCCAAAAATGCCTTTAAAAATACTATTTAAACATTTTTTGGAAAGAAATGGTTCGTTGTTTAAGAAAATGCACACATTTAGCAGTTGAATGCCGTTGTCCTCATTTTTCTAGCATTAATATATCTCTAGCGAAAATACGTCGAAAAGCACCTGTCGAAAATTAGAGATTCGTCAGAACGGTTGTTACAAATCTCTCAAAAACTAAGCCCATAATTTTTTGCAAATGTAAAGCTTATATTAGTGTTTCTAATTTTTAATAGAACCCTACCAATAGCTTTAAGAATAATAATTTCGCGTCTTTAATTAATAAAAAATACAAGTTAAAACACTTACCTGGCCAGGTTTCCAAAGCGATTGAGCATTTTTAATAGGTTCAAAGAAGAGCCTGTGCCCGTAATACTTAAACATAGGCAAAACTTGTTTTGTGCAGACCACGCCCTTGAACTAGCCGTATAAAAACCGATGTCAAAGGCAAAAGTGACCGACTTGATACTGACCAAGTTACCGCACGGTAGTCTGGTGGTTCCTTAAGGACCATACCTACAGTGCATGGCGGGTGTAAAAAAGTGACCGAATATAGTAGGCACTTTTTGAGAGCCAAACCAAAGGTAATCTGAGACCGAGGAAACCTTTCTTTGCTGGAGTGACCGCACGTCTAAGGTGTTTTTTTCCTTTAAGAACAGATAGGTACCTTGAACCACGGTCACAAAAAGAGACCACGGTTTCAAAGGTAAAAGTGCAAAAAGTGACATCGAACAAAGGACACCGAAGTGTCCTACGTTCAAAGGAGAAAGTGACATAAGAGTGACTAGGGTTTTTAGTGGTAAGGTATAAAGGTGTCTTAGTGATCTGAGGACCACGATAAAAGTCCTAGCACTAGTAACTAAGTGTAAGGTATTTTAGCTTTAAAATTAGAACTCACCAAAACATAGGACCTTTGCGGTCGTCGTTTAATGTCACCCAGCATTTGACTGTCTTCACGGTAACAGCAAGCCGAAAGGCACTTTTTCATTTGTTTGAGAAGGGATAGTTTAAGATAGCTCGTGGGTCACGTAAATCGAAGTAAGTACGGATCGAAGAAGCTATTGCAGCACGCTTCTCCGTCATTCGTCATCTTCGTGTCTTACTTGCTATGCTCGCCGTGAATGGATAGGGTCAGGTAGCCAAGTGTCCGTTGGATTGTGAGTGCAGGTTTCTAAAGGGTGAATATTGCAACATCCTGCTTGCATTCGTCGTCCAGTGTACATTCTCGAACCGTTCGAATTCGTAGTATAGGAGTTTTTAGGGATAAGGAGCAAAAAGACCTAAGGACATAAGAACCAGTAAGAAAGTACGGGTTTGGCGAAAGGTCACAAACGAGATATACGAGGTAAGAACAAGCTAGTATTAACGGTTGGTTACCCTTCACCTTTCCGATTGTCGTCGTGTCGGAAAAGGCTCGAAGGACCTGTCGTTGTCCGTTTAGTCGACTTGGCGGAAGAGGCTTTGAGAGCGTCCGGGGAGCTTGC
>Ga0056128_1007006_pt1 | contig 14214 bp, 8 predicted proteins | sample WorMetLIZISLAND2_FD_71113 | JGI IMG/M metagenome (GOLD analysis project Ga0056128, IMG submission 71113) | Marine gutless worms symbiont microbial communities from Max Planck institute for Marine Microbiology, Germany - Olavius geniculatus... ... | reverse complement strand
GCGCTCAAACTCGAAAGTTGTCGTAAATCGCGCCAATTTTTGCACGTTTTTTGCCCTCCCAAATTTTAAGGGGGGCGGTGCCCCCAAAATTTGTACTTGCGTTAACACCCCCACCTAGAGGCACGTCAAATGCCAAAATTTCGTCGGGTTGCACCCCGTAACTCCGAAGTTATAAGCGCTCATTTATTGCATTTTAAGCCAATTTTTGACCCCCCTTTGAAAAAAGTTGTAAGGGGGGCTCCCGTCCCCAGTGGGGGGTGCGCTACTAAGACTTGGTCATTCTCTAGCGCGTGTAAAAATTTGGGGGCGCAGCACCCCTAGGGGCTGAAATATGTTTTTTTCCGAAAAATGTGCTTAGGGTACGTCAACATGAGCGCCTATAACTTTGTTCGTAGTGGACAGAATTTCACAAATTTTTTTTGTTCAATGCCGAAAGGATCGTACTTGTCAACGCCGTTTAGATTGTGTCGCTATCTTCATCGGTTTCAGAGATATTCGCGGTCAAACTCAAAAGCTGTCGTAAAACGTACTAAATTTTGAACGTTTTTTGTTCTCCCAAATTTTAAGGGGGCGGTGCCCCCAAATTTCGTAAGTGCGTTAACACCACAACCCAGGGACGCGTCAAGTGCCAAAGTTTCGTCGGGCTACACCCCCTAACTCCGAAGTTATAAGCGCTCATTTTTTGCATTTTAAGCCAATTTTTGACCCCCTTTGAAAAAAGTTGTAAGGGGGGCCGCCGTCCCCGTTGGGGGGGTGCGCTAGTAAGACTTGGTCATTCTCTAGTGCGTGTAAAAATTTGGGGGCGCAGCACCCCCTATGGGCTGAAATATGTTCTTCAGAAATATGCTCTTTGGGTGGGTACGATTCAACATCAAGATCTCCAAGGTCACTGGACCAAACTTCACCGGACTTGTTTCCCCTAACGCAAAAGGAATCGCAGTAGACGGAATAAAAATCCGATTTTGAATATCTTCATCCATTTCGGAGATATTCGCCGCCGAACTTCGAAGTCGTCCGAAATCGGGCCAAATTTTGCATGTTTATGGCCCCTGAAATTTTTTTGGGGTGCGCCCCCCCAAAAAAAATTTTGGACCGGCATTATAAAATAGTGCCTAATACTGACCATCGTGCAAAATTTCACGCCGGTTGGCCCACGCATCTCGGAGATCTCGCGAGGAAGAAAAAAAACATCATGGGTAAAACTTAAGTCCTTCCGAAAACTATCGTTTTCGGGCGGACTAAAAAAGTCGACACATTTTGCATAAGTCCAGCGTTGGTAGTGACGTTAAATTCAGTAGACAACATTGTTGTCTTTTTTGCATTGTTCACTCTTAGTCTGGTCGAAATATGGAAAATATCCCCTTAACCCCCCCAAAAAATGCAACAAAAGGTTTCTCAACTGATTCTGGTAGGTTTTGGTGTACCTTTCAACATACTAAAAGTCTAGGAAAGTCTAACCCCAGGAAATGTTGTTTGTAGGGTTGCTCAGCCAAAAATTTGACCCCTCACAGAATCAAAACCCCTGATCTGATTGGGATAAAATTTGGCACAGTTGATTACGTCAGCTAGATGACCCCTCATGCAAAACACACAGTCAGTGCAATGCGGGCAATATCACCTTTTGTGATTTTTGCTGTTTTTGATGTGCAAGTCCTTAAATGTCGCCATCAACAAGTGTATAAACTTATGTTTTGTACATTATATCTATCATATTGACAACTATCAAAATAAAGAATGCATAACTTTTCAGCTCTGGCATGTGGCTACTCGGCTGCAGCAATATTTCAGCCAAATTACGTGGATTTCAGCAGAGCTGTTCACTGCTAAAAAACTGATTAAAGTACAATGTAGTCTCGGATTTGGATTTTGATCATTTGACTGAATTGACGGTTTTATACACTTCTGTCTTGGCAGAATGATTTTGTGCCAAATCCAGCCCCACCTTCAGCCAGATTTAATTGTCAATCTGGCCAAGTCCAGCTTAGGTCAAATTTAAATAGCTGAAATGTGGTACATCCCCAGTCAAAACAAAGCTTCACCATGACAGGTTTTCATGCACTTTGCAGATTGCACAAGGTGCAAACTGGAACTGAATCCATCATAGTATACGACTTTCAAATCCGCTAATGCAGCAGCACGTCGATCAGCCCCACTCAGGCAGTTCACCAACAAACGCATCAGCTGACGGAGGCAGAATGGATGGGGGAAGGTTGGCTATGCCTTCCAGGGCAGGTGGAAGCTTATAGGAAAACTCAGGCTTGTCCTCCGTAGACGTCACAGATTCAGATGAGCCGTCTTTAGCACTGTCAGATGATGCAGTCTTTGACACCACAGTTTCAGCAGTTTCACTTTCCAGCTTCTTTATTTTTGCCGCCTGTCGGGCCGCAACTGACAAAACAAAAACATAATTTTGCACAGTAACTAACAAACTACAAGGATTCACCAAAATGCAGCCTTTATTTACTAACTTGTTGACATCTCGACAACCACTGGTGCCTTCCTGGGAATGGCTTCTGTTCACCTCTTAACATCTTTTGAGATTACTGCAAGATTCTACAGGCCAGATGTCAATGTCAGTGTCAATATTGAATTTATGTAGTGCAATATCATGAATCATCTCTATTGCACTGAATGCATTAGTATCTCATGAAACGTACAGATTTACAGTTTTTAAGCCACGCCTAAAGCTACTGCTGCAGGGTGATGGATCATGGAGATTGTCCGGTAATGAGTTCCAAGCCATCGGACCCCCAACAGTGAAGGCCCAACGGCTGAACGTGCTTCGTCGAAACCACAGAACGGTAAGGAAGTGTCGACTGGCAGAATCTCAGACGCGGTCGACTGGCAACATCGAAGACTGGGATGCAGTGGTCGACCAGGTACTTCGGCGCTTGATCTTGAAGGCACTGGTGAACCGTAACTGCCAGCTTGTACTGCACTCACTCAGGAACGTTGAGTCAGTGCAGTTCATCATGCAGTAGACGGGATAGGCCTTGATTGAACTTGTGTGTGCCAGAGACGAAACGAGCTGCAGCATTCAGAGCACGTTGAAGCATGTCAGATATGTACTGAGGTGATCCGGCAAGCACGATGTTGCTGTAGTAATCCACAAGCGACATGATAAAGGCATGGACGAGCGTCTTCAAGGAGTCGATGACCAAGGATCATCAAACTCTTTGGAGCTAGCGGAGCGAATAAAAACACTTTGCCGCAACACTTGAGATGTGTTTGTCGAGACTCAAGACCGATGAGATCGTGATGCCAACGATATGAGCATGGTCACTTGGTGTGACACTTTCATCACTGAGACGCAGACCACTGCTGCCCAGTACAGCAAAGGCATGTGACAACCCAGCCCAAAGAAGTTCAGTCTTATCAGCATTCAGCTTAAGATGGTTAGCAAACATCCAGTAACAACAGATGCCATTCCAGTCACGAAAACAACAGCAACAAAGAACAGAAAGAATGACACTCATAACTAGGGCAGTACCGAATAGCAAAATTTACTATTTGGCCGAATAAGAATAATGTGTTATGTTATTCGGCCAAATAAGAATAGAATACGAATAGTTGATGCAAGTTCAAACAGATTGCCAAATGCCCAGGTTTCATTATGGAATGGTAAAAAATTTCAAGATCGGGCATTTTGTATCCATGTTAAACAAATGATACTGACAAACACTACGGACTAACATTACATGACAGTGACTTATGACAGACTCTTGACAGGTGGCAAACGAAATGGTTAAGAAAATGCCACAGAGCACATCGAATGTGGGCGTTATGCTGCTAAGACAGCTGGGCTGACAGCAGCTGTATTTGAGACTGAATTATTCGTGTTTGGTATATTTATGACGGCACTGAATGGCCTATTTTGTGCTGATGTGCCGTTAAGAAACTACTCAGTCGGTATATTTATGGCACTACTATTCGGCTGAATACAAATACACTATTCGGCCTACTATTCGGGCCAAATAGAATACAAACAGAATATCTGGTACAGCCCTACACGTAACACAGTTCGAATACAAGCACTAAATGTAGTTAATACACTCGTGCAGAAAATTAAAAAAAATCAGTGACAGTGACGCAACATCACCCGGGACATGAGGTATATTCGGCACTATTAATTAAAAAATAAATCTGAATATTCGGAATGGCTCTAATAGTCAGCTTCTTGACTGAAAATATGAATAAATGAAAAATGTGTAGATTATTCACTTAGAACTATTAGACTAAGTGCTGTCAAACAACAAACAAGTTTCGAGTTTTATTTTCACAAACCTATCGTTAGACACAGTTTGCCTTTCAGCAGTTTGTTCGATCACAGTGAATGAGTTGATTGAGCCCTATATTAGTCAGTATAGTTATGCCACTTTCATCTGTGGATACGTTATTATAAAATGAAGACAAATTTAACTTTATTATGGAATGTTTACTTTATTTGCAATATCAATGTAAGCGGTGACATAAAAAATTAAAAGCAATGTTACATCCACTTACCAGCTGCCACAAGATGTGCTTTATCGGCAGAAGTTAAGTGTGAAAATTTGCAAGCTGCACCAAACTTACACTCTCCTACAATAGCAGAATACATAAAAAATTTGATGCAAAAATCTATAGTATAAGCTATACGATTCTATATAAATCAATAAATTAATAACTGATCGAATGACTGAAAACCTAATATACAGAAGCGATGTAAAATGGCATATTAAAGCTGACTAAATGTAAGATGGGTAAGGTAGGTAAAGGGTGCTGGACACCACAAGGGGCATCGGCATGGTGCTCGTCTCCCTTTCTGTGGCCAATGAGCCCGTAGATGGATAGACCACTGAGTCTCTGACACATGGCCAGTGCGACACCAGACCTATGGTTACCTTCCCAGCCGCAAGGCATCACCAGCCTTTGACCAGTACAAAATTATACTGCTTGGTGAACAGAAGCATGCGTGTGAACAACTTGCCAAGGGTTCTCACATGGTACTGCACTGGGCAAGACTCAAACCAGTCCACCAACCTCACAATCACCAGTCTGGCATGCTGCCTTTACAACACCAAGCCACATTGGATAAGTGATGATGAGTAATATTTTGCATATTGTGACTTATTATCCTAGTTCAGTAACTGCCTTCATTAACTTCACGCTGAGTATCGACAATCACATTTCAGCAATCTGTGACAATTTTGTTCATCACAGTGTGCAGCTGTGAACCCGAGTTCTGCTGACCAGATCAATGCATTAGTTGTGCTGCTGTTGTGCTGTTATAACAAGAAGCAGGCATTCTCACATTTGCAGTAACATTATGATACTGCTAATACATGGTGTTTCATAAAAAGGACCCCTTTTTGTTTTTTTCATAATTCACTCAAATGATGAGCAATTTACACAAAATTTGTACCAGTTGTAGCGGAAGAAATACTAATTCAAAATATTGCAACAAAATATAACAGTTGATTAAATATTCTTTGCTAGTCCTGACATAATGCTTCGATGGTGAGCTTAATCTGGTTCGCTAATGAAAAATGTTCATTGTGTCAGCACAAAGCAACATGAGGACATGAAGTCAGGCATCTTGCGATCCAAAAATGCAACCATTTTGCAAGCTCAGTGTGCTAGTGCACTGTCTTGCTCAAACGCGTAAAAGTCCAACTATCTCCACAGACATGTAAATGCCATTGATTTGCATGTTTTTGTAACTGTAACTATAAAACTTTAACAATTTGTCATGAATGAACCAGATTTTTCACCACTGGAGCAGGCTGACAGCACCAGTTGAGACTATCCAGTCTGTACCCGTGACACATTATGACGTCAGCATTACGTCATTACGGACTAGCAAAGAATATTTAATCAGCTGCCATATTTTGTTGCAATATTTTCAATTAGTATTTCTTCAGCTACAACTGTTACAAATTTTGTGTAAATTGATCATCATTTGAGTGAATTATTAAACAAACAAAAAAGGGTCCTTTTATGAAACACCGTGTACATAATTAGTATTTGCAGCACCCCAGACATTTTGAGATGTTTGTTGTGACTTTTTGGCAAATGTCTTGCAATGTTTTATCACAAGTTTATCACAAAACACGTGAAAACAAATTAAAACCAGCATTATCAAAAAACACCACAGAGAACTAGTAACAAGGACTGTAAAATCTCAACTTCAGTGTACATGCTCACCTGTCTGCTGGAACTGTCGGCATGGGTTCTTACGAGCATCTTCTGCTAGTAAAATCTCCGGATCTGAAAACATACATGTAGAGAAGAAAAAGATAATTATTAACAACATAATTACACCGTTAGCATTGGCAATCAATATATGGCCAGAATTATTCACACAACACAGCATTTACCTCATGTATGTAAAATCCGCGAATTATAACGATGGCCAGGGTCAAACTCACTCGCGCAATTTCTGTAGATTTAAATTAGACATTTAACCTCGCATATATAATATATAATATATAATATATATATTTGAGCTTCATAAATATATGAAATTAATGCATGAATTCAAATGAAATGCGGCATTACGTTACGTTATGCGAAATATTCTAATCTATCAGTGCCTGTGGTGATGTCATGACCCTAGCCCACGTAGATCATGAATATTAATGGCCTAGCCGACGACGTCATCATTCTAGGCTAGGACATTAATATTAATGACGTCTATAGGCTAAACTCATGTCGTCACAGCAGACCATCATGGTGGCGCGTTTTCTACGTCGTTTTCGTAGAGCGTCGACTTCAAAGGAAAATTTTTTACGTGTTGACAAAACGCTGGACGCCGATATCACTGTCAAAGTTATCAGAAAATTCTGCACTTTCAGGAAAATTGATAAAATGTATATGTTAATTTTAGCGTCCACGGACCATTAACTGCAATCTAAAGCAATAAAAGCGATTAGATTCCAAGACTGTCAACATGACAAAAGTAAGAGTTATTTAATGCATCCATGCACAGCTGTACACCGATATTTCAGTTAGGTTCCCGGCATGCAATGCTAAAAGAAAAAAACGTACCCTGAAATGCGTCGTAATACAATTTTCTCATAGTTCGATGTTGAACTCCGTTCAGATGATTTCGTCTATTCGTAGGATTGTCCGGAAATGTTTTATCACAATAATCGCAGTAGTAACGTTTGCCCATTGCAGATTTTACTAGCAATAAATCATTTTTTTCAGATACTTAATCAACATGTTTACGCTATCACATCCGGTTCCCGTCAGCCGCGTATAAAAGTAGACCATCGTGAAATTAAATTATGGTCTAAGTTAAATGTGAACTACAACTACAAACTGTAAATAAGTAAATTATTAAAGCTTAGGCCAGGTTTGAGAGACCTCTGAGAATACGAAGTAACAAACTTACGAAGGTATAGTACGATGAAACAGAGCAATTTTTTTACATGTAAGTTAGGTGGGCTTTCGCCTACCCACTTGGACAAATCGCCCACCTACTCCAGGCATTTTGCCCAAATGGGTTAATTCATTATTTGCGTTGCGCCATGACCAGTAGAAGTAGTTTGATTACCTAGATTTTTTTAAAAAATTGTCCGTCATCGTCATTGAGCTTGCTTGGTAACCCAATAAGCTTATCCACAGCAATGTAAAATTTCGAAAATTTTTCTGGAGGCGACACCCGATCCCGCCTCAAAAGCAAGAATAGGGGGGGGCGAAGCAAGATGGTAAGAAAAACAGAATAAAAGAACAAATAGAGAAAGAGAGAGGGAAGAGAAAAAAAACCAGAAAAATGGGAATCGCCCACCCACATCGGCGTCATGGATTGAAAAAGTTTATAGGCGGATAGAAAATTAAAATTTACCGACAGATACGAAAAATTTCTGACAGAATTAGGCCTAGTTGCAAATTTCGGACAGCGAAAATTATGGCTGCTCAAAATTTCTATTTTTTTCTATTTTTTTTTTTTGAAATGAGAGTTTTAGCCCCATAGGTTTATTTTGTATTTAAGCTACACGAAAATTGTTCGACTAAAAGAATTTCCGTCAGTTTTTCGACAATCTAAAATTTGGGGTGGAGCAATTCCCCCCTCTCCGGCAACAATGCAACTGCCCCCCCCCACTAATTTTGGCTTAAAAGTTGCACTGCGATGAAATGCTGCGCAGTGGGCTTATCGAACCAAAAATAAACGCTTATAACAGTTTTAGCACGAACAAGAGAAAGACATAGGCCTAAATCACGTCATAGCTATTTTGAAAAAATTATATTGTCCAACCCCAGAAAGCAACCATGCATAACCTAGTATGACGGCACAGATTACAGGCCTGTACAAAATAACCGTATGTAGGGCTTAAAAGTGTTTTTCAATTCCTGTTCTCGCGTTTTACAATTCAATTTCTTGAAAGGTGGATAGAAGAAATTTTCAGTGGCCTAGCCAGAGACGATCGAGAAAATATCCCGACTTTAACTGTGCTTGTGAATGCAAATGTGTGCGGTAAAGTTAATATCTTTAATGCTTTTTCAATATCAACAAGAAGTCCAGCTGACCTAACCAACCGTACTGGTTGTCATTTGTCAGTGACTTTCAAGGTCATCCAAGGTCGATGATCTTCATCTAATCTAAAAGAGCGTAATATGCAGTTCTTATTAGTGATTAATAGTAGCCTAACTTTGGCCGTATCTCTCACCATTTCCGAAATGCAGCCATTTAGGCTAGCTTGAAACTTTCCATTGATAATTACGGCCAAACCGCTGGAGACTGAGACATGGTTACTATTGACAGCCTATCGGAAGTCGCCAGCGTTTTATCCGACGGTACCAACCGTACCATCGCCGACCCCTACGACTTACCGTTTAGCTACAACACCGCTCGTTTGGCGCACCATAGTGCGTTATGACTCTTCAAGGTTGTCCATGGAAGAAAAAAAATTCAAGATTCATATGTGTTGAACTTCAATCTTCTGATCAGTCGTTTGGGTACAGGAGCTTCTAAACATTGATGTAAGTTGGTACCGGCAGTCTTTCGGATACAACAGTGCACTTCGACTCGCATTATTTATTGCTCAGAGAGCATGTGTCTGTGAGAACGCGTACCAGCTGTTGTATTCAGAGCTACTGTATTCACTAGTCAGTCATCGCTGTCTACCTTCGCTGTCTCTCGGCCAGCAGACTTCATTCATCATGTAAATTTACCTGCGATGTGTCTTGTTCTCTAAGCTGCCATCGGCTCGGCAGATGGGTGGGAAACGACATTATAATACAGCAGTTTGTAGTGTAACTTGGCTGCACTGCAGATGGCATAGATAAATGGCGATTTCTTGGCATTTCGATGTTTTTTTTTCTGCCGAAATTATCGTTTTTCAGTGCTGTGGAAGTGCACTTTTGTATAAATCATTACCATCGTCATTTATTTGCCAAACCACAAGTAGGCCTAAATAAAACTCATAAAAACAGCTGACAAGACACCCCAGGCTCAAAAGAGTGATTTTTACTGTACACTGATGTAGTCATGGGGCAGGTGCCCATTCAGTTACTCAAAATAGTGTTAAAATGCATTCAAACACTTTATTATAACACAAAAAAATCTGAAAAATTTATGGGCAAGAGACACAGCCATCTTTCAAGACCCACCCCTCCGCACACTCCATCCCTCAAGTACCCCCTCGCCTTATATTATAGGCCTATTATTATATTATTGTCTACGCCGCGGTTACGGTTAGTCTTAACAAATACCCTGCTCCACCAGTTCTTAAAGTAATAAGTGAAATATTTTTACGTTTTATTTTGTAAAGAAAATGCGCCGTCGCGGTTTAAGCTTACTCCCCATTCATAAAGGCCTACCTGACCAGCTGACCTACTGCAGATATCAGTCATTACATTTTATATGCCGATATTAGGTTTATCGACAAAATGACCCTATGACCTCAGGAAATTTATGACTGAGGTGTTGGGCCATTTGACCACGCCCATAAACAGTCCGCTTACTCACTGTTCTGGTTTGATCGAGACACGTCCGGGTAAATGTCTCAACAGCCTGCAAGACAATTATTTTGCTTTTAAATGTGCAGTATTTTTCTGGGTTTTCATGCGGTTTCGATACGTTTCGGTTAAAATTAGCCCAATGTCTGTGGCCAGAGCCTACAAGCTGGATAGATTTTAAAAGTCAAAGAGTATAGAGTCTACTGGTTAAGGTCGGTAGGTCAAATATTGGAGTTTTGTGGCATCCATATCCATATCGACGCTCTATAGCATCAAAATAGGCCTATCACGTTTTATATACGTGTACAAAATGTGTAGGCCTAGGTCTAAGCATTACGCTCAATACTGCGCGTTACGGTATGACAAATCTAAGTCCAAAATTGGAGATCATGCAGTGGGGAAGATCGCTCCTTCCCAATTTGCGTTGTCACGAATAATTTGATGTTAAATTAAGCTGTGCGGAGTGTCGCGGTCAGTTTGCATGATTTTAGTGCTTTCTCGGCCATCCAACCAAATTTCTGCCAAAAGCCTCCTCTGCTCTACCGGAGCTCCGTTCATGTGATTGATAACTGATTCTCTTATCCTCGAATTGAATAAAATATGCTCGCTTTTTAGCCGACCGCACTAACGCTCGCGCTTATGGTACGAGTTAACATCGTCGTCCTCGTCGTCGTCCGTTTTAACGAAATGTATTGGGGCTAAACGGTGCGAGATAGGGCATAGGTTACTATTGATCACTAACTAGGAAGTCGCATAAGCCCTTTGACATGACAAGAAAATCATTTGCTGGCCTTCCGACACCCGCGTACAGTCGGCCCTCCCTAGCAACAGCTGGGCTTCTTGTTGGCACGTCCTGTACATCAGTCAGACGCGAGTTAACAACGGCGCGACTATACTTAAGCTACTGTTTGGGAGTCGTACCTACCGGATGTCTACGCGATGGCAGGGGGTGACGGAGACGGCACGTGGAGTGATCACGTGACCCCGGTCAGTCAGACCGGCGCGCCTCTGCATGCAGTCGGCGTCATTCATCTTACCTGCGACGCCGACCGCCAGTGATGCTTGGTGTGATGGTGCACCTGGCGTCAGCTGCTGAATCTACGGCTCACCTCCACGCCCGACTGACCAATCACTGCAGTCAGCCATAGGCCCAGACTACCTCACGCGTTAAGCATGATTTCCATTCAACGCAACGGATGCAACGCAAAACCCTTCGTACTTTTTCAAGCAATGGTCTAAAGATCAAGACCAAGTACTTGCTATGGCGCTGCTTACACGAATCAGACTGGTGACGCGAAGCACTTTGCAATTTCGGAAGTGGCAGTTGATTGCCATGAGCTAATGACACCGGCATGCATGTTTCGTTGTACACGTCAGCGAACAAAAAATGGACCCGCGGAGCAGCTGGCAGACATATCACCGCCCCAATCAGCCGAACTAGGCTTTCAACCCGTATAGCCGGTACTCGTTTTCCATTACGTCGAAAGTAGAAGACTGAGTTAGCCTGAGCACGCAGTAAGTTAGAAACTTCTAGTTGCTTGCAAATGACCCGCAATGAGAATCGAACTGTGGAAGTTATGAGTTTAAGTAGCCCAGACGACGCAACATGCATGCCAGAAGAACTATATAGAGGCGTAAAAACCGAGTTGGTTTTAAAAAAATTAGGCTTTTAATAGTTTTTAAGCTTTTTTTGTTTTTTTTGCTTTATTGTTTAATGGACACTGTACACAAAATTACGACCCAAAAACGTTTTATATACCCTGTGCGCTACATAATCACATTGCTTTCTATAAATTAGCAAGATAAACTAATCGTGTCATGGTCGTCATTCAAAATTCACGATCAAAGTGTGAAATAAAATATGATAAATAGTAAATTTTTGTTACAACAAAAAACAAAATGAAAAACCTTAAAAATGACTTTTTAGTTCAGGTTTTTAAAAACCTCACAAATTTAGTTTTTGGACCAATTTTTCAGCCCTGGCCAAAGCGCAAGATTAGGCCGCTGTATAAGCAGCATTTCCTGGGTGGAAACCATGCTTTAGGCTATGTATATCATGGTTACGACATTAGCGGCTGACTGCAGCACCGGAAAGCGATGAGTGAGTGAATCACCATGGTGGTATTGCCTATAGGCCTACTATACTCACTAAGTCCGCTTTGCAAAATCCTTTGTTTTGTTTCCTGGCTCCCGCAATAAAAAAACGCCGACGACGACGACGCATAAAGCTCGAGCGATGACTGTACCGGATCAAGGAAACGAAAAGCACCTTTTTCACCACATCACGTGTCATGGTAATCAGCCAATCATTGGTTAGAGTAACAGTCAGTTCTGTTGTTTGTCCACTAATCCATTTCGAGGCTTCAGAGAGCGATGAACCTGTCACTACCAAGCATGAGTCACTCAGAACTTTATCACAAAAATTCCACTAGCTGGCTCGCCATCAAAATAATGTGTAAAAATAAAAAGTTTAAAAATGTTTTTAAACTGGTCTTATAGCTCTTTATGGATTATGGAAAGCCCAACTCAGAACTATTTAGCGTCACCTGCCTTAGGGCCTATATGGGATCACACAGTGTTACCTGCCACTCGACACACTGCAGGTGAACACGCCCTGCCTTAACCTCAACCAAAAGATAAAAGTTAAAGATATCCACTGTAGTTAAAACATTTTTTGCTAAATTGCTATACAGTATACACTGAAATCAAAATTTGAGTGCAGTTAACGACAGGAACGAGATCGCTTTTCTTGCGAGCTCTATTCAATATTTCTTATTCATTCGTAACTTATGGCGCTTAAATAAATGTGTTTTGACTAACTGACGGATTAGTTGATTGAGTGATTGATTAATGTTCGGAGTAACTGACTGTTGAAAAAAGTTTACGTATTTCACGAAATTCTTCGTAACTTCGTCCATATAGTGGAACTTGAAACCGCGCGCCTGCTGTCACTTAAAGGTCCGTGGACGCTAAAATTAGCATATATATTTTTTTTCCATTTACCTAAAAGAGTATAATGTTCTGATAATTTTGACAGTAATATCGGCGATTAAAGCGACTAGTGACTGTAGTCTGTAGAAGAATTAAGGCATGGGGCTACCCTCAAGTGTCCCTTAAACTTTAGCTTGTCGGAAAATTTTACTCAAAAAAAGAATACAAAAATGCGCTGGAAATCCTCCATTTGTGTATAGGCTTATAAACTTAACTTAGGGGCACAATAGAAATTCTGAGCACTAGTGTGTTTGTTCCACAAAAATTTGCAGTTGTCTATCAGAAAAAACTGCAACTTTTTGTCTCCACACTTGTTGACCATCTGCGCCGCTAGTACCGGGTGGCGCCAAAAACTAACGAACTTCGCGAAACTATAGACAAAAACTTCGTCCTAATTAGCCTACGGCCTAATGAGGACGGGCCTATAACTAGGCTAGCGAAACTATAAGGGCGTGTATACTTTATAGAGATAAATTTCCTTTCGCACATTTGTAGATCACTATGCGCTCTTACTTACTTATAGATTTCAATGATTTCACTAATAACACCACTGAATGCCGCTTAATGACGTAAGACGAGTTAAAAATCCAATTATGTAGCCTAAAGACAGTGTTTCATCACACCGCATCAAAGCAACTCAAACTTTTTTCGACACAAAACGCCCGATTTCATTAGCTCACAAAAATGTACACCGCATTCAACAGATTTGAATCCCCACTCATTATTTAGTGGCAAAACGTCACAGTAGGCCGAATTATTAATCAACTAATTAGCAGAATATCTGCTGAATAGGTTCTCCATTCTTCTTTGTTAATGCTGCTGGACGTTTTTTTCACTGCTATATGACTTTTCTGATTCTGGTTGTCTGACGTCGACATCGTGCGTACAAGCGGCAACGCAAATGATGAACCGCTTGCAAAAATTGCTTTGTGGCGTATGACGCTATTTTGTTTGTATCACGGCTAATAGAGAAGTGTTTTAGGCGAAAATTCCTACTCGTATTCGAAGATGTTTGGTCATTACATACATGCTTTTGCACTGATACATTTCGACTGCTCGGACGAATGATGCCTGCAAATGTTCGGGACGTTTTTTTTGCGCCACTCGGTATAACACTATCGTCGCCTTGATGCTTATTTCTCTGATGCAGCTTTGATGAGACTGTTGATCGGAGGCTGATGTTGGGTACGATTCATGCACTATGCTCACACTGTCGTCGCCCCCTGCGGCGATTCACGCGTGTATCTCATTATCTGCCGTCCCCACCCCACCCCACAACTC
>Ga0056128_1007005_pt1 | contig 14214 bp, 9 predicted proteins | sample WorMetLIZISLAND2_FD_71113 | JGI IMG/M metagenome (GOLD analysis project Ga0056128, IMG submission 71113) | Marine gutless worms symbiont microbial communities from Max Planck institute for Marine Microbiology, Germany - Olavius geniculatus... ... | reverse complement strand
AATGTATGACCCACCTATTTCGTGCTGCGTCACAGACTCCAGTGTCCATGCGCAAGCTGCTTCTGCTCCTCGTGCCTAATTTCTCACTCGAAGGCAGCAACCGGCGACGCGAGGAAGACAGATCATATGGACTGTTCATAAACTATTTGCATGAAGTGGCAGGTCACTAATTTACTGCTTTGTATTGACCTTCTTTGCCCTGTTGTTTTTTGATGTTATATGTGCACAAATGTTGCTTTAATGACACTGTGTGAAATGCAAGTGTCTATATAGTTTGTGGACAGTTGTTTATCATTGCATGCATGTCATGGCAACCAGTGTGCTCACTTTTTACTAGGCAGATACAAGCTTTATCATAAGATGGTCAGATCCATTACCTTCTTCATTTCTGTTCCTGCCCTTCACCTTATGCAACGTATGGCGTCATACTTAAATTCCTCCTTTCGTAAAATTACATGTCATCCAATCCTCGCCTTCATTTCTTAATCTGGTTCCATCCACTCTTTATCCCTTATTCATTTTATAATAATAATAATAATAATAATAATTTTTTTCCTTACGTCCTTCCTGAACTGCAACTAATTCACATTTTACAAACTGCATTCTAACATTTTAATTTTAACTGCTTGTCTTTATGGTTGTAGGGACATTTGTCAGCTGTCTTTGTCCGCAATACCTTACATGTTCTTGCATGAATCAACCCGTTTCTTTTAACAGCACTGTGATTGCAATGTTCAGTGTTCAGTTTGTCTTTTAACCTATGTTTGTCATTGTCAATGCCAGACATGCATGCCATGCTCCCAACTTGAGAAGGACAAGCCCTGGAAAGCCAAACAGCCTGTATCACAAGTAACATAACGGCCAGTTTCAGTGTGAGTCCCATGTCAAGGTCACATGACTGCATAGTGATCAGACACAATGTCTCATATATTGACAACGAAAAGCAGCAGACGTGTCAAGCTGCATGATATGATTCACTATGAGATCTCATCTGTCATAGACTTGTTTTAAGGTCAAAAGGTAAAGTAACAAACTGAATGAGGTCAGTGACTCATTTTAATTTTGGTGTCAACAGGAGCTCTAAGCTGTGCCATGACGCAATCACGACGCATCTAGCTTGTAATGCAGATCAGATCTGACATGACATGCTGGTTGGGTGCAAGTGGCCGTTATTGCCACAACAACATAAAAAAATTCAAGATTTTTTATCACTGTTGATGATTTAATACTGCGCCAGTTAATTACCAGGAAGACCCTGCAGTGTGCCAGCAGCCTCTATGGCTGCATTTTCATACAGTATTGCACCTAGTCGTTCGCAAAGCAGGCGTTGAACGAATCTCCCATTAGTTGTTTTCGACATATTGTCAAGCACAAAACGATGGCTATCTGTGCTGCAGGTGGACGTCGAGAGCCGGTGACCTTAACGAAAATACTGAAGTTTGTAACTGGCAGAGAGTTCGAACCTCTTCTCGGCTTTTCAATACAGCTGAGAATTGATTTTGACGAGAACATATCCCTACCGCATGCGAACACTTGATTAAAAGTGCAAATTAGGCTCGAGTGACATTAACGCCAATAGCACGAAAGGACACCCCTGCAGACACATCTTCCACTCAGTTTTGCCACTCCTATGTAACTGTAGTTCATACTCACAGATTTAGTCTAAGTCGATGTGATCCTGCATTTTACTGTCCCTGCAATTTGTTCGGTCATTTTCAAAGATTGCATTTGCCAGGGCTTGCATTTTCAGTTGCCCCACGCATTTTTATCAAAGCACTAAAGACATGGCAAGATGTCCGTCCAAAGGTGAACACCCCAAATTTTAGCTGGAATGGGAGAGTGGTAGTGAGAAATTGGATCTTCGCATACTAATCTGGCAATATCTTTGAAACGGTTGAAAACAGATTGAAAGTTACTATTGTACAATCTCTGAAGTAAGTAAGTGTGGTTTGCAGCAATGGGCGTACGCTTTTCGATCCTCAACGTTTCATGTTTGTATCAACACAAACAACGGCGTGGAGAGCCAAAACCATGCACTGAAACACGACTATCTTACGGTGTATCGGGGCTCATGACGCTGCTGCTGCAGTTTTTTTTCCGGACACGTACCGGAAGTGAGTCATACTAATGTTGCCTTCCTTTCACGTTACAACAAACTTGTAATGTATTTATTTGTGTGTTATGACACTTGTACATCACAGTAGGCCTGTATTGTTATTGCAATACCCTATAGGCATACTACATTTGTTTGAAATCTGTTGAAACTGCTCTTGACACACAGTAAAGTAACGGTAACGATCTTTACACTGGTTAATTACAGGGTGTGGTCAAAAAACAGCCCCGGCATTAAAAGCAGTGAGGTCTTGATAGTGCATAAATATTTCTTCTCTACATTTTGTAGCTCTGTAGATGAGTCATTTCTACATAGTTGTTGTGAATTTCACAGACATTAATTTATGCGTGTGACATTGGCACAAATGGCAACTTCAGGTCTGATTTTTACCGTGCGACGCCATGCATAGTGTGGTCTTATCGTAAGTTCGTTACGTCTGTCTGTCCCTTTGTTCGTCTGTCTCTCTTTCACAACATGTCGCAAAGTGTAACTACTGACCTACTGGGAAAGCAGCTCCATGTACCAGCAGCTTAAAGATCGTTACATCAGAGATGGAGAGTGGATGCAGATAAGCAGTGATTACCTTAACATCTGTTCGCAAACAGCTAACAGACACATAGCATTGTAGAACTTGTCTCAGCATATCCTAGTATTATAATCTGCGGCCTTACGTTTGAAACACCTATGACCTTATTATGGACCTGTAAAGGTGGAGAAGTGTTTGTTGATCTGCTCCCCAAGAAGTGTGAGCGAGAGTGTGAACGTAGAAGATTTATAGCTTTCAGACATTTTTCCTTGAGGTAATGAAGATGAGGTATGAACGAGAGCTTGCGATCAAAGATCAGACCAAGAAATGTAGTTTTCTCAACGACTGGAATAGGCATACCATTGAGAGACAGCTGTGGATCAAGATGTGGTTTTAGTAGACGACAAAAATGAATACAAACTGTTTTGGAAGTTATTGTGAGGTCATTCTGTAGAAAGGTGGCCATTTCTGCGTCTTCGCCAATCACCACTGTCTGTTTCTGTCGGTGAAATCATGCAGTTAGTACTGCATGCTCACAAGAACAAAAACTGGTTTCAGTTGGTGCGTTTGCACATGCTACAGTGTTACTTACAATGACATCATATCTGCAGCAGACTTATATGAGTCAAATGCACGTTTCACTGATGTACAGATTGTGGAAAATATTCTAGTCTAATATGCCGAGGCCGGAAACTTTTGGGATGGCTCTCGTATTTGATAAATACACTTTATAACTATGGCATTGTGTAGTGTTTTGTATTATGAACGTTGTTAAAGTGTTATGAATATTATGTTAAGTGAATGGGTACTTTGCTAACTGTGTATGCAATGTTATGTAATTTCAGCATTTCTTCGGGCTGATACATCATGCTGCAGGTGATGAGGATCAACCGACAGCAAGCATGTTTGTCCAGTTATATCGCCTACTGTTCGTATACAGTCTGTTCCGACTTCTGCACCGCCATGCCAATAGTTTTGTCCTCTACCAGAAGGTGACACTTGCTGTGCCACAGGTCTGCCAGAACAGTGACCAAGAAACAGAGTGCTATGCAACAGCCTGCTGAATGCATTGACAGCATCTATGCTTATCTCCATAACGAAAGTTCCGTAGATGCAGCGGATGTGCCACCGATGTCAAATCTGTCCGCCAGTACTGTGGATAACATTGTTTTTTATGTTTGTGGGTTTGTTGTCAGGCACTGTCAAAAAGTTGTGGCGTGTTCTTTTTGTGTTTCTCTGTTAAGTGGTGAATGCAGCAAACTGTCGCAGACTCAGCTGATTAACACCAGACTGAGAGGAGCCCTAAGATGGCCGTCAGATGTACTGTTTTTGTGTTTGCAGAAGACTGAAGACCATGTCAGCCAGTACCTGTGTAAGGGTTGTGAGCCCGAAGTATTCAGCAACTTGCTGGAACAAACACTTCCAGCATTTCTGCCACTCAGAAAAAAATTATGTGAATCACATGGCATTGTGGTATGTGCAGAAATTGCTGTGTATTATATAGTTACATGACTGCACTGGCATGCAAACCAAATCACTCAAAATACTAAGTCAGCAAATATGACAAAACAACACCGGAAGATAGCAATAGCAAAGTTGTGTTGAAAGCTAAAATGAGACCATGCTTGTACATTGCTTGCTATGCAAGTACTTTTCACTGGTACGCATTGAGCCTCAACATGAAGGGACAGCCAGGCTGTGTTGACCCAGGTAGCTAGTTGTGCCAAGTTAATTTCCTTGCCTGCTGACTAATCTCTGTACTAACTGTGTCCAACGTACACTGTGTCCGGAAAAAGTCTACGGTTTTTCAACATATCTTTGTCAAACCTTAACCTATTGTCATAATTTTTGGCATGAGTCATCTTAAAAATTCCCTTTATTAAACTGCTGAGATATTTTTCCTTACATTGCCATGTCACAATGTAGAGCTGACGTAATTATGACGTCATCAAAAAAGCCGTTTTTATTGTATCTGAGGTGAAAAAAGCTAAGTGTTTCGGTTAATAACTGTAACAGAATTAAAAATGTTTATAATTTTCTGTAGGCAACATTAAAAAAGCAACATGCAACTGACAGTATACCGATAGTCCACTTCGCCCAAATACTGACGCCACTTTACCGTGTAAAATAAAAACACTTTTCGTATTCATACTTTACTCCACACCAAAATAAACAGAAATGCAGAAAATACGTTTTTAGTCTGTAGCTTCCTTCATTGTCATCAAAGTGAAAAACTTGCTATTAACCAGCTTCTGAGTCAACAACTTTATCACAGATGTACATTACCGCGACGCTAATGCATGATGCAGAAATGACGCTGCCTGCTGATAACGGCTGCTGCACAACGATGTTCCCGTACTGCACACTGTGACAAAGTCACACGTTTGCACCTGTTGTACTGACGAACAATTCGCTTAATTGCGTTTAATGACGTCATTCTCTGCAAGTTTGGGCAAGAACTGCTAATGCTATCTGCTTCGTTAGTTCGAATATATAAAAGATTTGACATCATCGAGCAGTTGCTATAGCAACAATGCGTAAATGAAAGCATCAATCACAAATGGCCAACAGCTTGTGTAACCAGTTGGCAGGGTGACGTAATCCTACATGGCACTGATCAAATGATGCAATTTGACACAATGACATTAGGCTGCTCATTGACAGGATGGCCGTTTTGTGTTGTGTATATACGCTAGATAACTAGATTGTCAACTGGTTGCAATGTGAACAACTTTTACGTGCATTTCATTGCAATTTAGCTGACGTGTGAGCATTCTTTGACACTGCATAGTTGCTGTGCGAACAGTCTGTTTGAGACATTTAGCATAGTTGAAATTAGCTTGTCTGTCAGTATTTCAAGGTCAAAACACCACTTACATCCACTTATACCCTTATATCCCCTATAAATTGCACCGTTACACCCTCTTGTACCCTTATATTCCCTATTATACCTTTATATCCCCTTTACCTTACACCGTTATACCCTTTATACCTTTGCAGCCTCTATACCCTATACCTTATACCCTACACCCTACACCTTATACCCTCCGAGACTATAAAAGAAGGTGCAAAACGCCATTTCGCCAGTTCAGATTCTGAGCTTGAAGAGTGCACATCAAGGAGATCGACTATAGAAGACTAAAGCTCCAGACGACCGGTCAGACGGTATCAGCGATGGCAGCATTGATGCTGACCATGGGAGGCGTGGCCAACGAGTTTTCAATGCAGTGATCATTGGGAACCAGCAAAATTACAGCAGAGGCATAGACCAGCGTGTCAATGTTCATAGCACCAAGGGTGGCAACGAAATTGGCAAAAGGGGTCCTCTGTATTGACCAGGGGTCATTGTGAAACAGCTGGGGTCTGTTATCAATGTAGCACTGATCCTCATAAAGGCATCCCAGTCCCTCCCTCTGTATGAGGTCTGCACCATAGCAGTCTTGAGCGTCTTCTTGTTGACGCTGTGTGAGAAATTGACGCTGTATTGAGAGTGGAATTAAACTAGTCTTTCGTCTGTCAACTTTCCTGGTCCCTATCAAATTACAATAAACATTACTAACATCAAAAAACGTACACCACCACCATGAATAATCAAACCCCGCACAACAAACAGGCCGCAGCACATCCAAGCAGTCACGGTGAGGATGAGGTTTGCGAAGGAGGCAGGAGCGGTTACCCCTCCGACCTACAGACGGCCCTGCAGAAATTACATGTCACGCACTCTGAAGATCGTGACCGGAGAGAGGAGCTGTTCGATTCAGAGACGTCTCATCCAGTGAGCAGTCGCACGAGGAGCAAAGTGAACATTATTAATGACTACTTCGCATTTTCACATTTCTTTCATGACTTTTAGTTTAATTAGTTGGCCTTTGGTTTATGAACATTCAGAGCAGAATAAGTTCTGTCTATCTATATGAACTTTAAATTTTATTAGTATTCTATATTTTTCACTGGTCGCAGACTCAGTCTTAAATTCATTTCTTATATAGTACAGGTGTGGTACACTATTTTTATGTGAGTTCTAGTTCCTCAAAGGTCATTTTCTGGTTTCATATTTGGTTACAAAATGTGCCGACACATTTTTTTTCAGAGAGGGGAAAAATGGAGGAGAGCTTTTTGGTAGCTTAGCTTGGCCAGAGACATTTATCTTACGCTGTAGAGCAGACAGCAGTGTTGGGAAGCAAGTTAAGTCTAGGAATAGAACTCAGCTCGTACTGGCTGAAAGCGTAGCTAGACAAACTAGGCACATTTGGCTCAGGCTGCGTCTGTGACGTAATACTGCTAGAGCTAGAATATTTCTGTCTGGCCACGAGGAAGTGTTAGCAGCAGTGCAGGTCCTGTATTTAGTCAGTCGAGCTCTAGACATCGTTCTGTATGGAGCTCTGCTAGCAGTCGCAATGTAGTGCTTAAGATAGCGGCGTCACCGCTATGAGACGTCGTAACTGTGTGTTCCTATCCTGTAGAACCTTCGCCATTAAATGCTAAATGCTAATTATCTGGACATCATCCTGAGTCGTCTCTGTGTTCCGTAGAACCTTCAGCTAGACAATATGAAGCAGTCTAATCGTTAGAGCGACACAACCAGCCTTCCTACACTGTGATGCAGCTAATTCCCTCAAACCAGGAACTTCCAACAAGAAGGCCGCCATCGCCCACAGTCTTACTACATCTCTGATGGGCTACCCGGCTTTCTTGCATATAGACTTCCAGTATTCGCAAAGCATTCTGGTTGCTACCACTTATGGGCGAACGATTTGGGCAGGGTAAGGGTTCTGACAGCTGTAAGCTGTAAGTACAGTGTGTTTGAAAGCAGATTTGTGTTCAGCTCAAGTTCTCAGTTGTAGCGTGTTTAAAGGTTAAAGGTCTGAATATAGCTCCTAATGAGCAAACCCATCTCAGAGCTACGGAGCGTCACTTGTCATATGGGATCACACAGTGTTACCTGCCACCCGACAAGAGGTGAACGCGCCCCACCTTAACCCCAGCCAGATAGGCCGGTACTCGATTTACCTACTCCGAAGGGATGGAAGGCTGAGTTGACCTAGACTTACATCCAGCAAGCTGGATTTGTACTCATACTTAATGTACTAGAAGCAGCATCTTACCACATTAGTGTAGAGCTTGGGACAGTTTGGTGCATGCACACAAAAAAATCACACCCTCCACAGTAAATCAACCCAGAGTCACCAGTTGTTATTAACGAATTGCTGATGAGTTGAGCCTCTATAAAAACTCAAATTTAACCCCCCAAATCCATCACGTTGGCCTTTTAAAAGAAAAAGCTGTTTTTTAACTGTGTGAATTATTCGCTGTACATACATTGTTAATGCTGATGCACGTTTGCAAAGAACAGGCGGAGATCGCCAAGCTGAAGCGTCAAAATGTAAACCACGCAACCGTGAAGGATGTGCTGCAGAAGAAAGTGAAGAGACAGGCAGACAGGCAGTGTCGGAGCTGCTGATGTTGGACAAGTACGATTTGCACAATTCTGCAGAGCCTGTGGAGGAGGCTGTTGGAAACAAAATCGATCCGATTCAGTTGCCAGCCCAGACACCTCACCGGCTGCAGATCTGTGACAGGACTTTGTTTGGTCCACTACAACCGTGTATGCCACGACCCGATAGCCTTGGATAGTCATCTCATGACCAGACGCTGCAAGAGGGCCGACACTATCCGCTACCTGGATTTTGGATATGATACCAAAACTTGGTGACCGGGTTTCATCCCAGACCCCACTTGGAGAGCTTACAGCACTCTTCCAGACCTCGCTGGTGGGGAGGAGGACTCATATTCGGGCTTTAATCTTTGGGTTTTGAGGCCTCGTCTTGCCTCTGCAATGTTGATTTTGTGCCGACGCCACTGTCACTCAGCAGTCAGAATTCGTTGCTCTTGAATGACTACTGCTTACATTGTAAACAAATTGTCTAGATACAGGGTTCTCACACATTCTATGAAAGTCGTGAAATTCTTGTTCTGAAAATTCAAGGCTTTGAAAGTCCTTGAAACAGAGTTGGTACTTAAAAGTCCTGGAATTTTAGTTTATAAGTTCTTCAAAGACCTGGAATTTTTTCAGTACATTTGGCATCATAAACGTACAGGTCACAGGTTACATGAACATATGTCAGCTTCCAAAGAAAAAAAACTTATTGAGCACTTAGAATTATAGAATTGATATGCTAGCAGTATTTTGAAGTGGTTTCAACTTGATTCCATGCAATTTTTCACATTTAGCAACATGTCGCGTGATGTGTTATGATATTAAGTAATGTCGAGATTTAGTCCAAGTTAATGGTGACAGTTTTTGAAAGTCCTTGAATTTTACTTTTTGACTACAGTGTGAACATCGTTGTTAACTGCTGTTAACAGGACACTATGTCTTGTTACTGATTTCTTGTAGATGCACATAGGTTTGAATGTTCTGTGAGCACAGATGTGGAATTTGGCTGATCCAGGTAGAAAGGGTTGTCTGGACAAGCAGTCTCTATTTCGCCCAAACTAGTTATTCTTGCCAGTTCTGAACATGGTGAGATTTTTCTTGTTGATCATGGATGTAGTGATTACATGTATGTATTGTTAAAGAAATCTTTTGCAAAGCTTAGACATTTGTGACAGTGCCCCTGCTAGCATAATCTTTGGACAATTCTGTTTTTGGTATCAGTGCCTTATTCTAGCTAAATAGCCTTGATATTTGTTTTGTTCATAATTCATAATAATAATGAATTACATTTGTACGCAACACCTAAAACCAAGAAGTCACTATGCGCTGCAGCCTTAGTCAAGCAAATTTGTTTTAAGCTGCTTTTCGACCAGTTCATAGCTTTTATTAACATTGCTGCAGTGCAAAACGGCCACTTATGGCATACTAATTGCCATGATGAAACTGTCAGTACTTACTCGCTGATTTAACAACATGTATTTTTTGACTGAGTTAGTGATAGCTTCTGACATTGGGAGTAGCTAATGGAATGCTGAGTGTTGGGTGTGGTGTTGCAGATTTCCTCCTGACTGAGATAGCATTAGAAAATGCAAATAGATCCGGCGTATTGGCCAACAGGACTGTGAAGGAGTTCAAGGAAGCACGTGAGGTAGACGGTCAGTATGTTGTGTCCGTTGCAGAACGTAAGACAGCTGCAACATACGGCTCAGCAAAAGTCGTTCTATCACCAACGCTTCATCACTACATCTCAGTGTACTGTAAATACATACGACAACAAGTTGTGTCTGGCCAAAACAGTTCAGATGAGTTGTTTCTTAGATGGCTCGGTGCAGGTTTGACCAGTGGACAAATAACAAAGTCAGTGCAGAGAGCATGGAGTAAAGCAGGTCCGGGTGACATCACACTAAACATTGTTTGAAAAACTGCAGTGTCATCAGTGCACCAGGCACATCCTAAACTGACAGCGAGCTTAGCAGACTTGATGTGCCATAAACAGTCAACGGCACAGAAATGCTACAGGTTGGTACAAAGAGAACACAGTTCCGTTGTGGCATCAAAGACGCTGACTGAGACGTTAGCAGAAACTGTGCCTGAGGTTGAACAAATTAGTACTGATACGACCAGTAATACAGCAGTTGCACCTGCAACACAAACACAAGGTTCGGCAGTTTGTTCGGCAGTTAAACCTGTGACACAGACCCGAGGTTCGGCAGTTGGACCTGCAGCAGCAGAACACAGCATCTAGAATGAGACATCATTGTCCATATTTCGCAACTAGTTTCACTCCTAAATTGGTGAAGACCTTATATCTGTGCATGCTGTTGAAACAAAAATTAAGGACAACGAAGTACTGTCAGGTATTGGCAGCAGGAAAGTCTACGATCGTATACGGAGTGAAATTCGCCGGATGTGTGAAAAATCTGAGAAAACATTACCTGTTGAATGTGATACAGCAGCTGAGAGAGTAGCCAGAATGTTCAGTTATGAGAACAATCAGATATCTGACAAGAATGTGACGGTGAATGAGGACAGTGATTCTGAATGTGTCGCTCCATCTACCACAAATCATCTGTTTGCCCCAGAGGATGTCAATATGTTGTTGAAATTATGTGACAAAGTTATCGTTCGAGGTTCCATTTCAGACATTCGCATTCATGACGAGTTAAATAAGACATCTGGGGGTTGAAAATTGATGAAAAAATCCAGTGCATTTCAAATAAAGAACCGCATTAAGTATGAGCGCCGCAAAATTGTACAGGAATTTTAAATGTGTCTGTAGAATAACATTTTCCTGTGCATTTAAAAATGTAGGTACAAAGATGTTAAATTTATGGGTAACATAATTGATTAAACAGAACTAGAATTCATAGTTAAGTCTGCATGCAGCTATTTCAAATAGCACTAAGTCATGTCGACTAAGCAAGTTGGTCATTGCTGTTAAAATCATGCAGATTGAAATGATTGAGAATTCGATATACTCTCTCTTGTGTGTGACAATTGTGGAGTTCACTAAATGTGAAATTTAGTGAACATTTTTTCTGTTGATATGTTTTCGGACAGTTTGCATAGCTTCACTTCACGGTAGTTAGTGCAAACATTGTGTATTTCTAGACCTTATTTCCTGTTTTGTTCATTACTTGCGACATTCACAACTGGTTGGTATTCAAGTTGGCTGAACAAGTTCACCATTATTGATAAACACTGTGCATTCATAATGATGATTGTAGAATCCCCCAAGAATGGGTTTTCGTGTCTTTTTGTGCTTTATTTCTTAATGTTAACTAATGAGACTTGATGACTGATGTAGTGAGACTCAAGCAGTTGTCAGTTTATTATGCCTGTTTTTCTCTGTTTTGGCACACCGGGCACAGATAACTTGCATGAGCTGTGTTTTTAAAGCGGGTTGTAAATGTACACAGAATGATCATTAGTACCATTTCATAGTTTGTCTACAACCAAACGCCACGAAGTTGGTAGTGAGTGAATTGTTGTCGTATGTTTGCTATCATTGTAGTCAGTCTGCGCTGCTATTGGTTATTACGTCATACTATATTCCAGCTGAAATCACTGCTGCCAAAGTGTTTAATTGGGTTCGTGAGGTGATTGACGACTGTGCTTTCACAGTTGAGTGAAGAACGTCTACTTTGACCAGAAGTTTGAAATATTTAGGAATGTTTTTTTGCTGCTGGACAGTAGTTAGAATCTGATATTAGCTGTTCAGTTCGTAAGTTTTATACTGCTGCAAATACAATATATAGCCGTGGTAAATATGCTTCTGAAATGTCAAAATTATTTCTAATGGAGACGTTCCGTTTGCCTTTAATTAGCTATGGTTAGCTTAGCCGAAGGCTTGGGATCAACTGAAGACCGCCGTATCAATGTTGCTGGAAAAGTGATCAAAATATCAGAGCTAGCAACAGCTGCTGAAGGTTGGCGTAGACGTGAACTGACGTTGACAGATGCCAGTAGCCAAGTAAAAGTGAACTTCTGGAGTGAGTTTGCGGATGATGTAAGAGTTGCTATTGGTGATCTGGTGACACTGCGAAACATGAGGGTTGGACTTTTTCGCGGAACAAAAACAATCAACACGACAGTCGAAACCATGATGACAATGGCTTTAGCACTGCCAGTTATGGAAAACATCGTTGTGGATGGAATATCAGTAGATCGCGAAATTGTTACCATACTCAGTGGAGCAAGGATGATTACTGTTTAACTTGGACTGCTGGAAAGTTCGATTGGAATGCACTGGGAAAATCTGGACTTACCAGTGACGTGGAATGTTGATACAAAAGTGAATGAGATAGTTGCGTTCCACATGTTGATTATACCCATATAGTTTACCTGTCAGCAGACGGTCGGTGTGTTTCAAGGTTCATACATATTATGCTGCGTTTTTGTATGCTACAGGACGAGACGGCGGCAAGCGACGACGCCATTCGTTTGGCGGCCGCTCCAAGCCTTAGCAAGGAGGAGAGGTGTCGCCTGTACGCCGCCGTGGATGCACGGTTCACACCGCCGACGGCAGTGTTGAGATCCATCCTGGACGAGTGGCTGCCCGGCATCACTAGCGATAATACCACGCGATTTCTAATGCACCAGAACATGCAGGCAGCCAACGAGATGGTCTCTCACATTCATAAAAAGTCCAAGGCCCAGCAACAGAAGTTGCTGGAAAGCTTCAAAAACTAGGTGATGTGATGAGACAGTATTTCTGTGTTTTGTCTGGCATTAGTGTTGTGGTGATGTGTATTCACATTGACAGTTATGTTTGTATTTTGTCCATTCTGATTGATTTAGATTGTGTTTCAACTGCCGGACTTTGAATTTCTATACCGATATTTAAGTCGTTTTTGCCAGACGTGGAATGTATGCACATGTGGTGATGTGCAGATTCAGTTAAAGTGCGACATAGGGTTAAGTGGGACATTTAAGCCATAGTTAGTCAGAAATATGAATGTTGCATAATAAAAAGAAAAATTTTGCCTTAAAAATAATAAAATTAACAGAAACCACCACGAGGAAGTTTGCAGAAATTCATCACGACAATGAGGCCTTCCCGAATTCTAAGTACTCGAAGGATCATGTCAGTGGGTGGCACTCTGTCCACAGAGATTCAATTGATGCAAAAATTCAATGTCCAAAGTTACTAAACCCCACAGAAAGGATAAGATCTAAGTGTTAGCGACTTAGTGATCGATTGGTATAGTGACCAATGACCAGTTGCACACTGTAGAGTTTATTTGATGTACACTGGTTTGAGTAAGTAGTTTTTTAACAGCACATAAGCATAAAATAAGCCACAAGACTTCTTGCTATTCCTCGTGATACAGAAATGCACACTAGTGTGCAAGGCGCTTGATAAATACAGTGCACTAGTGCAGTAGAACGCAAGTTGCTTTGTAATGTGTTACAAGTGCATGGCCTCTACTCCCAACAGCATGTAATGTGGCTGAGCTAGTGCAAACACTGGAGAATAATGTGATTGTGCATCGGCCCACACTACTGTGTGAGCGTTGACTGTTGTTTTGATTTAAACCGTTGTTTTGCCGTGAAGGTGCACCGAGATCTCAAGACTGCGAATGTCCTAGTGTCTAATGCACACTATTCACAGTTGCCAATGCCGGACGTTTCCAGGTGGTGGCTCTTGCGGTCTGTCGTCGCTAAGCTGACAGACTTTGGGGAATCCCGGTCTAGTGCAGTCAAAACAAGATGCCATGTGACCAAAACGCTCAGTCCTAATGTGGTACGAGGTTCACCGATCTACCAGGCACCGGAGATCTTGAATGGTCCTCATTCTGGTATAGAAATTAAGCACTACAAGCGCATGGACATCTGGTCTTTCGCCATGGTCGTTTTCGAGTTGATGAACCCACACAGTTATGCATACAGGACTGAAATTGCTCAGTCGCCGCAGTTTCAGACCGTGGAGGAATTTCTGCGGAAGGAGCACTCGAGACACATCTTGCCATTGTTTCCAGACAGATTTCAGCAACTGCGGGAAGGTCCTTGGTGCCCGCTAAAGAAAGTGTTTGACATGTGTGCAGTCTACGACCCCAGTAGTAGACCGACAGCAAGCGACATAATGAAGACGCTAGTAGTGGAGCATGTGAACATCACCAATCTGGACAGGTCGCA
>Ga0056128_1007004_pt1 | contig 14214 bp, 10 predicted proteins | sample WorMetLIZISLAND2_FD_71113 | JGI IMG/M metagenome (GOLD analysis project Ga0056128, IMG submission 71113) | Marine gutless worms symbiont microbial communities from Max Planck institute for Marine Microbiology, Germany - Olavius geniculatus... ... | reverse complement strand
TAATTATCATCTAATACATTTCAATCCAATGGTACTGCTCTGCTGCCGCAGCTGAAGAACGGCGGACGTCGTGCTTTTTTTCTTATAAACAAGCGAGTTTTCATGAATTTTTTGGATTGGTTTGGCACGATTTGTGAAAAAAAACTCTCAGATTACGGCGGCGATTCAGATTTTTCCTGGATTTTGCATTATCCACCGGGATTGTTGTATTTACAACATACGGCGCGTAAACTGACTTTCCGTTGTATTCGCCAGGTGGCATCGCCATTCGCGCCAAAGGTTTGAGAGCTCTGGTCGCTTTCAGTCGTCAGTTTAGTTGATTGTTACGTACTAACGAGAACAAAGCGGCAGGAGACGATAAGAGGCATCTGACCGAACTAATACCTAGCAGCCGTTAAGTCTCATTTCACGTAGCAGGCTCACGCTGCTAATCCGCACACTTTGAATTTTACAGCGAACACGGCCCGGATTAGGCTGAGCTGAAGCTAGGATTATAGCGTGAATGTGCTTAGCCTGTCGTTACGAGACCGCGTGCGTCACTGTTGTACCTGGCTTTTACTTAACACGACCTTATTATTCAGCTGGGCAGTAAGACAACTAATACACGCAGTTGTTAGAACGTAGTGGGATAGCCTGTACAGAGAACGATTGGCCCACGACATTGAAGGCTTCGGTCTCTGCAAATGCAAACACATAGGCCTACGAATATCAAGATCATCGTCATAGAAATTGTGTTGTCTGTCACTTATTTAAAAATGAAGGCTCATAGACAGTGAAAATTTCACGAAATATTATGCATACCGTGCAGAGCTAGCAATTCATTGCTATATTTTGTTTGACAGTAGATATACAGAATAGCGACGCAAATTTTCGAACATCAAAAAGTCGATGGCCAAATTGTTTTTTGTCGGAAAAATGTTCTTTAAAAGTACGATATTCGTGGCTGACAATTTTCCATTTTGAAATTAAATTTAAAGGCAAAATTGAAATTTTGAGAACGCCCATAGTCTCCGTCGGAGATCTAGTTTTATAGGCTTACATCAGAAAATTTCAGCTTCCTGTCTCCCTACTTTTTTACGCATTACGCTGCTGTCCAAATGACATTTAGGTGTGCATTAGGTCAAAATAAATAGTCTGGGAACAGCTAGACTTGTCTTGAGACGCTGCAGGCTCAAATACCGACAGATATGAAGTCAGGTAGCAGCTCGTTACTTATTACATAAAAGTTTATACATGAAAGTATTTTTAAAGTGGTTTAATGTTCCAGAAAACTGCTAAACTGTGTCGGAAACTGGACAGGTCCGTCTATACCGACCATAGCGAGACAGAAGAACGGTGAGATCAGACGGTTGGACGAAGCCATCCCGGCTGTGTGGCGAACATAAAGGTCCAATAAACGTAACCTACGATTCTACGATGACTAATCAATGCGGCTAATTCGCTACTGTGCGTTAAGCGCTAGCTGCTTTTATGGATTAAATGCTTAGCCTGATACAGTCGTCAAAAGGGTCATTTATGTAAGCTACCGTACGTGCTGCTGCGTTTTCCTATCCTTTGTTTTATGCAGGTTGCTATAATGTGACTATGCGCTAACTACGATCGCGTCTTGAGATCAGTAGCAGACGCAGCAGCAGCAGCAGCAGCAGTAGAGGTAGTGGCAGCAGTCACATTACATGTAGCTCAGTCAACTGAAAGCCGCCAAACCAGCAGCAACATGGCATCAAAAACGTCGGTGAGTCTCGCCGTGAATTATATTCTTTAAATATTTGATAAACGCTGCGTTTTTTGTTAAACAGATCCAGACTTGCTTTTACCGTAAATGACCAAATTGATTTAAATTTTGGTGTTAATTGTCTGGGGCTGTTAAAGGCAGATGCACAGAAGTTTTCAAAGCTTGCCAAGCAAAAGTCGTGCATTCGAACATTGGTTTATAACAGTCATGTAAACAAGACATTTTTAAAGACCAGTACTTTATGTTTTTTTTATCTTTGAGGCGTCTGGAGAGTAGAGACCAAGATTTTACTGATATACCTTATTCGTATTGTTTATTTGCTATTTACAGTACACATAATCGCTGTTTAATGTTATCACCAAGCAAATCACTGTATTATCATGAATCACAAGTTTCTAACTGTGGCTAAGCAGGGCCGTTTAATCATCGATACGCAGAAAACGAATTTTCCTTTACTTGTCAAAATTGATTTATCGTAACTAGGCTTTGTATTAATAATTAGTACAGTCGCAGTGTGTGCGTCCATGACGAATGGCGCCAAGTTCTTCTGACAGACTGGCCGCCTCGTTGTCTGCATTATTAAATACTGAACCGGTGCAGATGTAAATATGACGGCAATAGTCAGCAGCGACGAGTACAATTGCTGTGTTACGGCAGCTGTTGAATTTCTGCCAGGCGCTGCTCTGATATGAATTTCTCATTGACTCTGCGGCCGATCGCATTGCCAGGTATGACACCGGTCAGTGAGTGTTACAACATTGGCAATAGCAGCGGCTCTGTGAGTATCTATCAGTTTGGACACCGGCACTGACGGAAACACTTGCCCCAGTTTTGTGCAACTGACACTAGGAATCATGCGGGATACTTTTAGCCGACCGTACTAACTGTCGCGCTGATGGCACGCCTGGACGTCCGTCAGTCTTTCTGTCGTCTGTCTACCTTAACGTTTTGTGTTGTAGCTGAACGGTTTGTCATAGAAATTCGGCAATGGTACCTTTGTGTCCACTGGATATAGGCTGTCAAGTAACCAAGTCGTGTCTGCAGCGGTTTGAACGCAATTCGCAATAAAAATGTAATACAAGTTACAGCTGGATAACACCTAGTGGTTGCTGACTACACTGTGCATGACTGCACAGATATAAATTTGATAAATACATTTTGGCCTAATAATGCGATGTTCATATAGAACAGAAAATGGAACCTAATTTCACAAGGGCTTTAGAGCGATGATGCAGTCTTGGCTAGTAGCCTACAAGAGTTAAGTGCAGCTAACATGGCTGCGTGGCACAAATATCAGTATATAGGACGACAAAAATTGCTCCAGATTGATGCGTGATACAGGTTCAGAAAATAGATTCCAAACGCAATAGATTTTTTTGAAAACCCGCAGCAGCTGACTGTTGATCAGCAAAAACTGAAAACTGCACGATAAAACAAAATTTGGCGTAAGCCTACGCTTAAAATCTAGCAAATTATCCAGCTTAGTCTGCCGTGCACAACTAAACAAAAAATTGACGACTGGCGAGTAAAAAATCAGAAAGAACGGTCGATGATCGAGAAAATCCGACAGACAATTCAGCAATCCGTGAAGTAGATATCACTGAGCGCCAATAGTGAACTCTGCGGCCGTGTGTCTTGAATTTTGATGAGGTACAAGTTTGTTGGGAAATATTGGAAACACGCATCGGCGTTGGTCTCGTCGATTTTGGATGCTAATGTGTCACGAGACAGCAGCGATGGGTGGTACTTTAATGATTACTTTGCTCCATATTTACCGTTATGCGTGCTTGTGGCAGAATTTTGAAAATCAGTCACAAAACAATGTAGGTGGCGGAAGCGATTGAATAGGCCTGATTTAACTTTAGTGGCAAATGACAGCATGGCATTACATTTATCTGTCTGTCACATCCTTGAGTAGTTAGGTTAAATTGCAATTTTCCACTAATTTAGCATGACATAATGGTGCATAATGCATTAGTGCATGCTAAAATTAACTTGTCCATAGCTTGTCTGTATATATGAGTTTATTTCGCAAAATGCTGACAATTAAAAACAGTAAAAAAATATAATATACCGAACGCGGTCATTTAAACACGGGGGCGTAAGCGTATATACGTATTTTCGTGATAAAACTTATTGTACTTGATATGTAGGCCTAACATGATGATTATGCGTTCGTTCGGCGATTACCGTCATTATGCTACTCACAATCGTTATTCACTTTTTTCGCTGTCGTGACATGCATACTGCATCTAGCGCTGGTGTATTTTGTGCGACGGTAATTTCACGGATTTAGTTGTTTTTTCTTAACCGCCTAGGTTTTACATTCGCGAATAAAGTTGCAGTACGCGCTTTCATTATGTGAATCAGTAATGGGAATCATACCAGAATCTCATGCCCAAGACTGACGATGCTCATTGCGTACGGCAGAAAATTACACAGAATAATGCAATAAACACAGCGTGTTTTTTCGCACATAGATGACCCTTTGCCCTTTGTCCGTATTATCACTCATAACTGCATACTAAATTCCGAGTAGGCCTATGTTTTTGTAAGTCGCTTTTATATTGCACTAGAAAATATGACGCCGATACATTATGAGCTTACAGGTGGTGGAAATTCGACGAAGTTTTAACAGGAATAATTTTGCAAATTTTTTCGCAATGTAGTTTAGCGATCACTAGGGTAGATACTGATGTCACGGTCGGGCTACAGTCTGTAGTCTGTAGCAGTCCGTACAGGCTGATGATTTCGCGCACAGTTAGGGACGTGATGTCATTATTCTAAGACACTCGTCGGCATGGTCAGCGGCAGCTGCAGCAGCAGCCGACACAGCCAGCGCTAAAGCTGGGCAGTCCGATAAATCAAGTATTTCCAATCGATAGATACAAATGGAAAACGCTTAGAGTACACTTATTTCGACTTTATTTGTAACGCATTGTTTAACAATTAACTATGTCTACATTTTCATACTTGCACTTTAGTATTTTTATGTTTCAGTCTAGCTGTTGGCTGCAACGCGAAACAAGGTGGTTTCATTTATTGACCGTCACATGGTAGCCCTAAACTAAGCAACGTAATAATATCGCAGATCGTACGAAATGCTTTCTGCGTTACGCTGTAAAAATATTGATGCGCTAAAACTGCTACCAGTCATAATGTTATACAAAACATTCAGTTAGCGAAGGTTTTGAGGGGTGATGCGATCTTTAGCGATTTTAACCGACTGTCCTACCAATATGAGCATTTTCCTGAATCTGTACAGGTAAAATAATTTTAAAAATCGGTCAATTTTATTATTAACGCAGTTAGTAATCAGCGAAACTTTATGGTTAGCTTTCCGGTCAAGTCGGGACCACTCTATCTGCGTATTATATCTGTCACTGAAACATTATTATATACTTTATACTGTATGGCTGCGTGTGTCTTTAAAAATAAAAGCTGCAGTGCAGCGATGCAACAGTTTTCAATCTGCAACTCCAGGAGTTTACGTGTTGCGGGCACGCGATGCAGACAGTATAGACAATGCTGGTCTGCATACAGTGCCTCACTGCCGCAGATCCTTTGATTTCCCGAGGCACGCCACAAAGTCGCTGCAGGTCACTAATGCACACAATGAGGATCGTGCTGAAATGTTGACTTCAGTAGGTCTGCGATGTGAAGGTGGCCCGATGGGACTAAACCTCCCGGGTTAACACATTCCCGTCTTTACTCAACAGGGGCATAAGAATCGCATTTTTTCTGACAGGTAGCGTGAATGACAACGTTTTTGGTGTGTTGTGATTATGGTTAGAGGATAGAACGGTGGGATCTTTAGTAATAGTCTTATCGCAAATTTCCCATAGCAGCTGGCAGTGAAAGAATTTTAACAACCCGTTAAAAATTTGCAATTAAGTTATCGATCTAGCTTGGTGTACCAGCTTTTTCTTTGGGAGGGTGGCACGGACGATATGCTTCACTACGGCTATTATGTGACTAAGTAATCGACTGATTTGATCGGATTGATGTCAGATCGAGTCGAATTTAATCATGCGATTATTGAAATGGAGTGATGCGTTTGCCCATCTCCAACTATAGCATTCGACCAGCAGACTGCAGTGCTAAACGGATTTTGCGTCGCCATTGCAACGAGAGAGCACATGCGACTAATGCATTGCAGCACCCTGTCATGCAGTGGGCTATGCTGGTACTATTGCGTGGGTGACTGACGGTCTTCACACTGGCTGATATGTCACAATGCACATAACGTCACTGGGTCACAGTCGCTGTAAGTGAATTAAGCTGTATCCGACCGCATTGCCGGCATCCCGGACATTCTATAATCCAACATTTCGGCGTTTGCGTATTCGTCATACATTTTAGTGGTTTCTCGGCAACAATTCTCTCATAATAAATATCGGGTAATCTAAATGAGTTTTTTCGTGTGAATAGTTCGACTTTTATTTGTCGTTGTTATTCTGCATAACTGGCAATCATTCATTTGTTTAGTCAAGAATATAATTTCGAAAAACATGAAAATACAAAAAAAGAAAAGCACCAAGACATGTAGGCCTAACAGAAAACGATAATAGACAGACGTATATTTGTTGCTGACAAGTGCGATTTACTTTCAGTTTAATCGCCCACGTATGATTTTCTGGTGAATTTTTGTTGTACAACAAATCGACGACAAATCGAAGTGAATGGAGACTAAGCTTTAACGCTGACGAATTCCAGGATTCGCCGAGGTGCGCGGGACATTAGCTGCGTGTTCGAAAACATAATTTACACCGGCGTAACGTCACTTACAGCAGGCGCGTGCATGCGTACAGGTGTGTATCTATTACTCGGAACAGGTGTAAAAGCGTGCAGTCGTCATATAGCGGTAGTGCGGCGTGCGTTCATCGTCTCAGTTGAGTGTTCGCTGCTGCGGCAGCTGCGATCGGTCACTAAATGTTGCATGAGTGAGCGCTGAGCACTACAGCGCCTGACAACCTACTGTGTAGTGCTGTTTTAGTAGCACCGTGGCATTGTCCCTGTCGCCGCAGCAGCCGCCGTGGCGAAAATAAGCAAATAAACGAGCCATTTGTAACAGCGTCCTTCGTGGTGTGACATTACGGGGGATCTGGTTTAAAGCCGGGACTGTGACGTTATGTAGACTTAGTGACGAGACATATGGAACATTACTTTTCGTATTTTTTAACGCGTTGTCAATGTTCTAAATTTTTGTTGTTGCTGCAATGTGTATAGTATTTTATCTAGCTACCTTCTGATATAATTGTCGCGTCGCGTATGTTTGTACTCATGATGTCACTCTGCACGAGAGTTGATAGTCCCTGGCACGTAATCGTGACAACTAGTGCCGGGTACACGTTTACGCGGGACATGCACGTTCGTTACGTTATGTGACCTTGCGCCGTCACGTCCGGTCTCGTCGTCGTTGTCATCCGACGCGTTCTGCACAGACGCGCGTACGTGTTGCTGCTGCTCCGTTCAAGTGCGAATATCGATGCTTGCCGGCGCCGTTTCTGTCGCCAATATTATTCATTTATCTGTTTTGCCACCAGCTGACGATTCCAGACGTGCCGTTACACCGTTGGTCAAGCCTCAGCGATCCCAAAACTACTGAAAAATGTCGTCCGCTGGTCAATTAAGTGCAAGACAATACTTCATTGCTTCTGAACTCCATTGAATATTGGCCGAATGTTCAGAATTTTTCTCACCAGTACAGTTAGCAGTAAAGTAGTCAGTACAAATCCCAAGCTGTCGCAGCATTGCCTTGTGAATGTGACAGTAACGTATTGATGCGTCGTTCTTCACAAGGCAGCCCGCTTGACAATCGCTGTGGGTGCAGATTTTCAGCTAAGCACAATATAAAATTCTAGTTGTATGTTTTACCGGACCGCTGCATGAAAGCGGCGACTTGCGAATTTACGGATTATTGTAGGCTGTGTCGCGTAAGACCAGGGAAGTGGGATTTCAGTAGAACGTCTGCAGTAAATTTCATGTATTCACTAGTCTAGCATTAAAGTCAGGTTAGGACTGCAGTATACTTAGCTTGTATAGCAGTGTATGAACAAGCAATCCATAGGCTTACTACACAGTTTGTGGCTGCACGCTCGGACGAAGCTGCAGGCGATCTACAGATCAGACTAGTTGCAAGTGACGGATGAAAGAAGTTGGTCTGGGAAAAAATTAACACGATCTAATTAGATGTTGGTCGATTATTTCTAACCATTTCACATGAAATTTTGGCGTTTAGCTCGCGCACACTGCGTTCACAAGTCGTATGACGTAGACTGTCTTTTCACACAATCACGAGTCAGACTATCGTTAATAAATACTGACAGTAATTACACGAAACAATATACGCTGTTTATAGGGATTTTACGTACGAAATCGCAGATTTCCCGATTATAAGTCCAAACTCTACTACTTCGATTATTGTAGACACCTCAAGATGAACTGTACAGTATTTCGGCATTTTGAGTTGTCGTCTTGGGCTATCGACTTTTTGTGGACTCGTTGTCTGAACTTGTCGGGTGGATCTGTTGCTGGCCTCTCGTCATTTGTTGTGAATTTACTGCATAACTTATTGTACGGCAAGTCCACAACACGAGTGAGCTGGGCGAGCCCATTGGTCATTGGTTAACGCGTACGTAAGCATAGTCGCGTAAGCCACCGATGCCGTTAAACGGTGCATGCGTACTGTAACGCATTACTGCTTGCCCATTGGTCAGTTCATCAAAAACTAAACCACATCAGTTCAGTTCAGTTACGTCGCTCCATACGCGCCTTGAGAGCAGTTTGTGCTTGAATACTGTAAGCATATATGCCAATATGCGAATGCGACGAATAATTCGTGTGCAGTCGTTGATCCACATACGTAAAACCGATCGATATCAGTGGCCCGGAGCGCAGTGAAAACGACGCGACAACGCACGAATGACGTTGGCGTTAGTTTGTTCCTGTGCATCAAGCAGCCGCTGAAGCACAGCTGTGATGCTGGTGCAGCGATGGTGCGCGGGATAAATCAGGGTGCGTCGTAAACTGTCGGCCAGGCCGCCCGTGCAATTGTTACGTGGCGATGCGGCATGGTCACGCAGCTTAATGTTGCCTGGCTGGCCGGGTGCTCGGTCGTTGTCCAGTGCCGTGTTCTCAATGCATAGTGAAGCTCGTCTGCGCTGTGCCGGACAAATATGAGTGCTGTGCAGTCGTCTGCAACGTAAATTGCATTACCACGCCGTAGGCTATGCGACAATCTAGGGGACGCAGTAATACCGGGTGCTTATGGCTTGCGATCCCCAAATTGTCTACTGAAGCTGAAAAAATAGGTTGCAATCGGGTCAGTTTTACCACGAGTGATTTGTGTTCTCATTTTAGTTCGAAAAAAGTTTTGTCGATGGGTTTTGCTAGTTCGACTTAAATAAGTTATGATTAATTTAGTTTATGTTTGTCTGTATATCTACAAATTTTCTCACATTTTTCGTCATTTGTTGTTTTCATTGTTTTTTTTAAATAATTTTTTTTATTATTTCGAATTAGTATAAAACAAAATATTTGCAGCACACACAGTTTTACGCGCGAAAGCAGCTACTGCTTTCAGCGCGTCTTAGCCATCGCAATTCTGTCTGTCCGTCTGTCCGTCACACGGGTAGATCAGTCAAAAACGGTGAAAGCTAGGATCACTAAATCTTTACCATCGGCTGCATGGAAGACTATAGTTTCAAAAACCGTAAAGCTTTTTCGTAAATTCAAAGGGGGTCATCCTGAACGAGGGCGCTAAATGAGAGGGGGTGGAAAAAAATTTGCGATTTTTATCCAATAAGTCGCTGTATCTCAATAACGGTGCGAGATAGGGCTTAGGTTACTATTAATCACTAATAGGAAGTCGTACACTGGCTTTCGATTGCTACCGAGTTCAATGACCTTGGATGATCTTGACCGCTAAAATAGGGGTTTTATGGATTTTTTGGCGATTTCGGGCTGCGAGACACATTTCAAGAGCGAACTGCATGCGCCGAAACCAATTGATAGACAAGCTGCATACGAAATTTTTAGTATTGAACGTAGATTTCAAAAGTCTAAGTCTCGATTTTCTAGGTTCAGGTAAACCTGCGCACGAAGACGTCAAAGAACGGTACCCCCGTAAAAGTCGCTATTTTTCCGATGTTGGCCAGTATTTCGTGAAAACGGTTGCAGAATGATAAGCATGGGCATGCTATAGGCTTTCGCGCGTCTCGTGAGCATTAGCTGAAATGTTTTGTCATCTTTGGTGAAGTCTTATTTATTCACTGGTCGAGTTGACGCCATCCACGTGACAGGCAAGACGGCGCCAAACGGCTTCAGATTGCTCGATTTTGCGCGCAGATTTTTCGAGGTGGACTCGCAAATGTTTCTTCATCGCGCTGCTAAAGGTTTATTACACATACCGTTCAAGAAGAAATAGTATTTTGATTGTATTTAAACGCCAAATGCCTACTTCGGTGGTTGAATATTGTTTGGTTCAAACGTTTTTACTGCAAATTTCTCGAATAGTTGTCAGTTCAAAAAAAATCTTTGCAACGTATTTTGTTTGCTTTATTAATTTAAATTTGGAGTGTAATGTTGAGAGAGCCCGGTGGCTGAAGCTATGTGGCGATGACGTGCACGTTTCTATTTTTCACATAGGCCTATCGTGACTTAAAACAGTTTACAAACGAGAAACTTGTTCCGTATTCTTCGAAAGTTATCTAAAAAGAATTTATGATAGCGTGCAATGCATGCAACGGGTTAGAATATCATCATTATGTTTAGCAGCTGCAGCAGCAGTAAGAATCAGAAGCGTCGTGAGTTAAAAAAGTAGGCGAGGTAGGAAGTTGCAAGTTTCCAACGGAGGAGATCATGGGTGCTAAACAATTTTAATTTTGCCCTTAAATTTTACCATAATGTGTGGTTTTTCGGCTCGAATTTTGCATTTTCTAAAAAAATTTTCCAACAAGAAGAATTTTTTTCTGACAATTTTTCGACAGACCAATATTTAGGGAGGGGGCAATTGCCACTTCCCCCTTTTCTCCCCTAACACAAAGCAATAAGAAGCGTTGTGTAATAGGGTGTTTATACGATCCAGCAAACTTCCAGCAAAGTTCCAGCAAACGTCCAGCAAACATCCAGCTGGCCTGATGGAATCCCGCTCCCTATCAGCCTATCAGCTGCTTACCCCGCCTCCCATCAGCTGTGGGCTAAGCCGTTGGCGGGCCTAGGCTTAGCCCACAGCTGATATGCGTACGTGTTATATAGGCTTTCCAATATGCCTATCACCAATATCATTAATATTTAAATCTGTGGTTACAACCCGCCCGTCCTCCTAATTACCGTAGAACTTCCAGCTAGCTGGATGAATGCTGGATCGTGTAAACACCCCATAAGGCGCCGAATCGCATCAGCCGCAGTAGCACTGCACACCAAAGAGAGCATGCGTGTGGCTGTAATAATGTCCGTGCACGGCATACGCACAACCTGGGCGCCGCACCGGCGTGTCGGTGCTGCGTGAAATATGCATGCAAACACCATGACAACAGCATCCGCTCTTTCATCTCGCCGACCGACGCGCGCGCTGTACAGTCCAGTTCGCGGCATTCGGCGTCATCGCATTCTCCACTCCTCACTCCCGCGATATTCCAGGAAATGGCACCGCGCACTTCCGTGGATAAATGGAGCTGGACATGCAGCGATTTTGTGGATACCGCCGGGACGACTCCGCCCGGTCAAAATCTCCCGCAGTCGGCTGAAACTGTAGGTTTCAGTAAGTAAACTATCGGTGCATTAAAGTTTTTACGGAAACCGTAATGTTGTTTAACGGGGTAGGCCAGGGGTAGGCCAGGTTCTACTGCGTGATAAACTCAGCCTGCAGAGGCTCTATATTCACATCTGCAGGCTGCGTTCACTGATTGCAAAAAATAAGCGAACGGCCCTCAATTTCGCCCCGCTACAGTCGTAAATGCAAGGTCAGAGAAAGAGAGAAAGATAGGTCTATGGAAGAACGAATACGGTAGGCCTACAGTGTGTGGATACCACCCACGAGTGTGCTTGTGTTGATCTGCAATGCGCGTTGGACGGTTCATAAATATGACAGTTAGCATAGGCCTACATAGAACGATAAGCTGCACGCCTAGCACAACATTTCGCGGAAAGTAAATAAATAATGGTAAAGTACTCCGGCTTGGTGTTTGCATGACGTGACATAAAGTAACATTCGTGGTGATAGAACGTACTGAATCGAGTCGTCTAGCGCTTTCTGTCCTCACTGGTGTGCATTCTTTTTCAGAACTACTCGTGTTAATCGTTTTTCTATTAATGGTGTTTGGTTACATTAATTATAACTTAACTCCGCTAAGTCGATTAGTTGTCGATTTAGTTAAAAAGAAACGCAGATTCAGCATGCCGATACGTGATATCACACAGAACGTGTCGAGTCGATAAAACTTTGACAGAAAAGGCCCAACAGGTCGAGGTGGAAAAGAAAATATCAACAGAAAATTGGTCCACCAGATCGTCATAGAGTGGCGAGCGTGGAATGGCGTCATCAATCTTGTGCTGTCAGCTGGTACTCCATTCGACCTATCCGTCAGACGAAACGACGGCGTTCAGGGTGCATTATTCACGTGACTGTCAGCGCCGTCATCGAATATGACGTGACGACGCCGACCGACACTGATGACGTCACGAATGCGGCGGGTGCGCGGACGTAGCAGAGGCACGACGGCAATGATGTCATTCACCTGCTGCTGATTTCCGGTACAGCAGCTGCCGCACTGGCTGACGGGATAGGTCGAAGGAATATCATATATGCTGGCTGGCTGGTGGTATTATGGCGACAATGACATCGAGCGGCCGATCAAGAGCACTACTGTGTCGTCACCTGCCGCGAATGTCATGCTTTTAACCCTTCTGACCTTCGTCACAGCGTTGGCGCAATTAATGCCATTACCGTAAGTATCCAAATGCATAGGCTACTCGCCGTCGATCGATGATCTTCCATTTTTAGGCGCATTTTGGTAATAGCCAAAATCGAAAAACTAATGTGTCTAGTTTAGAGTCAGAGCTTTAGATTATTTGCCACTAATAGCTCACTGAGAAACGATTAGCATAGAATATATTGTGAGAAACGTATGTTTATTTGTTAGTGACAACTGACAGTTGCATTCATTTTATTGCCTCGGATACTGTGCCGTCTAATGTAGGCCTATTCTTTGTGACTGCTTGGCGCTATACGCTATTCTCCCTGACACACCATTTTCTGTAAATCGCTCAAAAACCTAGAAATCACGATTAAAACATAAACTTAAAATAACTACAATTTCAACAAATTGCATAGCAAATAAAAACTTACAACGTAAATTTCGGACTTTTGAGCTTCTATAGTTTTTTTTGGCAAACTTACAACCTTTGGTTTTTAGATCAGTTATTTAGCCCTGATCAAATGAAATATCAGTCGTCTCTCTGTGCCTTTGCGCTTGCGTGCTTGCGGCTATGTGCACTTATTCTTGCAAAGGGTTAACGCAATTTGTTGATAGGACATCAATTTGATGATGATGAATTGATGATGACGATGACACTGATCGGTGCACTCTGAATTATCTATTACTTCCTGCGCGCTGAAGATTTTGTCCATTTTCTCCAGCTGCTAGTTGCTACCGCACGACTTCAACACGTAGGCCTACTGTCAGACTGAAAATATCGTCACGCTGCGCTGAATGATAGCATTATAACTTACCGTAATTATATTCACTGTGCTCTGAAGCTGTACCGTATACCGCCATATATTGTTGCAATAACTTTTTTCACAAAATTCAAAAACTCACACTGTAGAAAATTTGCATATAGTTGCACACGTAGGATAAACAGAAACACATACGAACCGTAAGGCCTATACTACTTTGTTTCATATGCAGGCGTCGCCTAGATGCACTGGTGCGCTTCCTTGCAACAACTTGACTTCATGATATAGTAGACCTTTTTTGGCATTTTTGTTTATGTTTGTGTGTTTTAAACATATCAGCTTTCAGTTAGCGAAATTATAGTCGTTATGTGCTAGTCGTTATATGAATACAATTTTTACAATTTTTTGCATGTTAAAATTTGAAATTTTTAATGATTAATTTTGTTGCTAGGCCCCTAAAGTTAGTGTAATTATCAAAATAATATCTATACAGCAAATTGCTGTTAAGACTATACTTAATAGGCTACATTGTATTATTTTAGTCGTTCATAGTTGCAATTCATTGATTGTCTATCGATTTATCAATTTCAAGGGTGTTTCAGACCATTGTGCATAGATATAGCGCTCAGTACAATTCGCTAAATATTCTTTTTTATCAATGCACTTGGCATGTAATAGCCGCTGTTTGTAGGCAAAGCACTGTCTCCGTATCGCACGCCCGCGCTTATTATAAAGAAAAACGAAACGTCTTACGATGGACGATATGGACGTGCTTGAAGTTGTGCGTTGGTCATATATATAT
>Ga0056128_1007003_pt1 | contig 14216 bp, 9 predicted proteins | sample WorMetLIZISLAND2_FD_71113 | JGI IMG/M metagenome (GOLD analysis project Ga0056128, IMG submission 71113) | Marine gutless worms symbiont microbial communities from Max Planck institute for Marine Microbiology, Germany - Olavius geniculatus... ... | reverse complement strand
TACCAAGGTCCCCACCTTCCGTAACCCATGTAAATGAGTTACTACTCATTTTACCATCCCACGGAGAGTAGAAGGCTGAGTCGACCTAAAGTTTAACTAAAGTCGACAGAAGTTTTTTTTGCAGTTGTGGGTGCTAACGCAAGTGCCCATTGTGCCAGGTAATACTTGGTCAAGGTAATATAACGTTAAGAACACTTTTTACAATGGCTAAAATAACTTCAAGCCAGTGCAGTGACGTGAAAATTTGTGACAAATTAGCGAACGTTTAGTCACATAAATATACAAAATTATTACAGCCACTTAGTTCTGTTGGAGTAGCATTAATTTTATCTGGGGTCTGACAAGAAGTGCATAAATTCACAACGAATATTAATCGGCTAACGTTTGCAGTTGTGAAAAAAAATGCAAGGAAAAAATACTGAACTGTGACAGTTTTGTGGTGGAAGATGGCATTTATACCTCAAAAAATAACCGACTTCTTTGGTACTGACAAGACATTCATCTTACAGTTTCAATAAAAAGAAAGACAAAGTGATAATTTTTGAAAAAAAAATTACAGCGCAAAAAGGTGCCCGATTAATAACATTTGGATAGTCACAGGCAACAAAACGAACTGCTGCATGCTTCTACATGTGATGTGTCGGTGTAAAAAATATTTACACCAGTGACGAGAATAACAAATGCTGGAAGACGGGCAATAAAGCAAGTAGTCACACAACTCTAACAACATTTATATTGAGCACACACATCATTTCTGACAATGTGCTCAACCAAAGGACACCAGAACACACCGTTCATCAGTGCTAAGCAATGAAATAGCTGAGGTGGCAGACTGGCAGTCCAGAACATATTTTTGAGTCGGTCAGTTTTGAAAACCACAGACAGAAATGGTCGTTACCAGAACATTTTCAAACACTGCAATATGCTACAACACGGAGTTAAATATTTTGCTTCAACTACACACAGAGGCACATTCCAGCCATACAATTCTTACGTTGAATCTTATGTCTATGAAAAAAATATACAACTACAACCATTTAAGTTTTTTCCCCAACCATTCATAACTAGGCAGTCTTGAGACTGGAATGTAGTCCGTAAGAGCAATTCGCTCATGTGTCAATAAAAGGTCGTAAGACAGTTTTTTGAGTTGGGGTTATTGGCTCATAGTCAAAAGTGCTATATTTTGATATATTTTTCGGTCTTTATTGCATTTTAACAGTCAAAGTTGGCACAGACTGTTTCTGGCTTTACGTTTGTTGAAAAAGCTTTCAGAGAAGAATTGGGCCAGGACCTGAAGAAAATAAATTCCACTGGCATGACAGAGTGTCTGAAAGGCAGTAGCCATGCACGATCCATTCACATGTCGGACTTCCAGAAACCATTCAACTTCTGTACCAAAGCGAAAAGGAGATGGACATTTCACGGTTGTCTGTCCAGTGCATTACAAAGCATGATGTTCAGCTGAAAATCTACAAGCGCTTGTCAGGGTTACAGTCATTTGACAGATGGCGCCACTTCATTTTCCAAAATTCTTTCTAATAAATTACAAAATGGTGTTAAGCATGAAATAACGTTGACCTGTGCCAAATTTGGTGCCAATCAGATAAATATTTTTCAAGTTACAAAGCCCATAAAACAAGCTGGTCCCATTTTTTGACTCGCTTGGCTTTGCATCTTTGATATAAGCGTGCACTGCCACAGTAAAATGTCATAACTTGCAGGTTACGACATCCTTCCACGCAAAGAGTTGATAAGAAGGTTGTAACGTTGGAGTTATGACGTTTTGCCACGTGTACATTTTTCGCTATTATCCTGGTTCCTAGTAAACACACTTACGACCATTTACCAACACACGAGCAAGCTGTATGCGATAGCATTGTCCGGACCCATAACTGAGCTATCTCTCTCTACGAACTGCTATGACTACTGCTGCGACTAATACGAAGCACGCACACAGAAGCATATCATATCAGGCGTGTCTACGTCCATTAAGGATTACACTCAAAGTGAATTACTAGTACATTTCTCAAAGAGGGCAACTTTTAATACCAGGACGACGGTCACAGTTCCACCAGAAGCATTCCGTCAGGCTAAAAATGCACCAAATTCATTTTTGGGTGGGGCTTTACCCTGGACCATGCTGGGGCTGGATCATGACACTCCCCCATATCCACTAATCGGCCGAAGAATGAGATACCCTCCCCATTCCTCACCCCAAATACAAGCGCCTCGACCATTTCGTCCCCCGCCTGGAAACTCCCATGAGTGCAGATGCTGTCACCTGTGATTCAAATTTCAATAGGGAGAAGAGGAAGTAGTCATTGGAGAGGGTTTGCGTAGTGTGTAAAAGGGGATAGGCGCCCATTTATCATATCATATAGACACTTACAGCAACGGTAGTACTAACAATAACAATCTGCGTGCGGAAAACAGTGGACGAAGAAATGAAGTGAACTATAACAACAAACTACGAAAAGGGACACAAAACTAACTTTGCTCGTGCAGGAAAAAAACTCAATAGATCACAAAACACGGCCAGGTTATTCATAAAATACCCTTCCTACTACAATTCTGGAATCTCACCACGGAGCTAGTAGTGAAACTAATTGGAAACCGATGGTTGTAAAGCTAGAATGCACTACAAAACGGTATGATGAAAGTAGGCATTTAAGCGTTGTACAAAGCACCAACGTGTTCATTTTTAGGGTGGGAATCTTTACCTCCGAGGCATGGAACAATTTTGGCCTAACATGACACACAACACTGCACACAAATATGAGGTGGTGGGGCATAAACAGTAGAACATTCATGCTTTATCAAGCTACATCAAGCAATTGGCCAGTTTTGGAAACATTTAGCCTCGTAAAACACAGACCACACTTCACTGCAATAATCGAGGCTAACCACATCTACGACTGTTAACCAGACAGAGGTAAACCAAAACAAATACACAATCTCATCAGCAAAGGTAATTAGTAAGAAACACGAAAAGAGCCTTGTACTACCACAAGACAGAGAATGCACCACTTGTCGCTCAAAACAGTATCAAAATGCTAGCTATGACAGGACACTGACGACACACGACAACACCACAAATTATACAACAGTCAATGATTATCTTTTCCCCACCATTTACATCAACCAATAAGTTCATGTGAAACATGAAATCTTTACAGCTTTACGGCATCGAAAAGAACCAGCCAGTTACTAAATAATGGCTCACAATAGCATTTTTAAAATGATCCTTCAGAAGCCGGTAATATCAATGTAGAAAATATGCAAACAATCCATTGTCAGGTTTGCATTGTATGCAGCAGAACAGAAAAGCAATGAATAATTCAATTCCCTGATGATTGTAACACCATCCGCTGATCGTCAGATGCACGCCACTTTCCACGGAATATGCAATTTTCCAATTAACCCAAAACACCTCAAAACCCAATGGGTTGGTCTTTTAAAGAACCTGGGTTTGTGCGGAATGGCCCAGGTTTATTGGCACCACTCTTTTATTAAACCGTTTTAACTTCTGGACGTATTCGAGTTTCTAGTTTACCCACAGCTCATGGCAGTAAGCGTTGTGCAACTCGGCTAAGATGCGCGGAGGCACAGATTGGACGTAAAAAGGCGAACTGTTGACAGCAAGCAGACTTCACTAAATGAGCAACTCGGAAGACGGTCACATATCAGCCACAGTGCCACGCACACCACAGGCTTATACACAATACATACACAGAGTGATGTCATGGCAGAAGGGGAGGAGGGACCAGTTGCCCACTCTGAATTTATGGCAGTCAAAATGTCAGAAAATCCTCGTCAGAAAATTTTTGTCCAAGAATGCTAAATTTAGGGCTGAAAACCCCCTATTTTGGGAAAATTTAGGGGCACGATTAGAATTTTGACTACCCAATGCCACCGGTTATCTCTTCTGTTGGAAATTCACAAGTGTCCGTTAGAATTCCGTCAGAAATTTGCAGTGCCTGTCGGGAAATTGTGATTTCCTGCCCACCTACTTTTCTAACACATGACGCCACTGCACACAATTACATACATACATGTACATTAGTCAAGTTTTCAATCCGTAATAAAATCACAACGGCACAACATTTAAGTAAGTAATAAGCTTGTAACGGCAATCAATAATAACAATGATAATAACGACATTGATGTATGCACACAATATATCAGTTTCCTGTATACATATATACAGCAAAGTTGTTTAAAATGGTGTGATGTTGATATTATGAGCATTTAACAGTTAATCAAACGATTAGTTTAAATCTCATAAAAAATACTCGGGAGTATATTATGTGAAATTACACAGAACTTGTTCTAATTTTATTCCACAGCTTCATTTGATTCTTATAATTTGCTACGAAGCATTAAATGACTACCAATTTAAGAACAGATTAGCAAATTTGTACAGCAACTACTGAATAAATTGGCCAGCCTATGAATGATAAGCTAAAAAATAATTCTGGTTAGTCGTGACTCCAATGACTTAGAAAGAAGGCATTTCTGCACATTATAAATTAGACAAGGCAGACAATCAATCGGCTTGCAAATACATGTAAGCACTTAACTCTCCAACGATAGTCACTTCTGAGATCAACAAGCATAATATTTACATCGGGGATCGGCAATTTTCGGTCAATCGGTCATACAAAAATCACTTTCCATAAGTCCAGTAAAAGCTGTGACAATATCGATAAAGATCTCTTGCAATAACTATGACGAAACACGCTGATGTAAGAAAACACAGAACGTCACAAAATGCTACGAAAACTACTTACAAACTTCATGTAAAAAATACGGCCATGTTTACAGGCTAGTTTGCCGGCCGGTATTCGAATATGCTGTGAAATCTAACCTGATAGATTTTGGGAAATGTGTATTTAACCCAAAAGTTCGACCAGCCAGTTTTCATTCTGCAGTAACAGCAAAAATAATGGGCTCTCAGTTACTACGTTGCCTCAATGTTTCACAATCATTGTTTCAACAGTTGCCAAATCTAAGTTACATGTTGCTTAAAGGGTACCGGTAATGTAACATTTAACTAACCGATCACAAAGTCATCTTCCAGTTAATTACATGCTGCAGTGGCATATCTTATAAAATCTACACCGGTGCCAACCGCAACATTATAACTATTCATGGACTTTGCATACAGCCTGGTTTTCATTAGAGATTGGAAAGAACCTTCATTGTTAGTGTTTGGTTCTATTCGGGTTATGCCAAAAGTAGAGTTCTTGTTCAGTTATGGTTCTTTATGACAACGAGCTCAGTTCAGTTCAAAGTTTACACGTACTTTTCAATTCCAAATTTAGTTCAGTTTGGCTCTATCCAAAATGTCAGGTTCAATTCTCACCTCTAGCTTGCAGAAAGCACACTGTACAAATAAATTAAAATGCTGGTATCATAAGCAAGAGTTGTGGCTCGGTAGTCTAACGGTAACGTGCCGGACTTGTAATCCTGAGGTCACTCGGGGGCACAGGTTCGACTCCGCACCAGGACACTGCCGGGTAACAACCTTAAGGCAAGTTGTTCACACACATATGCCTCTGTCACCAAGCAGTATAATTTGGTACCGGTCAAAGGGCGGTGATGCCCCGCGGCTGGGAAGGTAACCGTAGGTCTGGCGTCGCACTGGCCATGCGCCACGGACTCAAGTGGTTTATCCACCTACGGGTTCAACGGCCACAAGTGGGAGATGAGCATTCCGCCTACGCCCCAACTGGGGCATGGCTCCCTTTACCTTTACCTTTATCATAAGCAAGAGGGATGCTGAACGAGATGACCAATTTAAAGTACGCTGTCTGAACACGTCACAATGCAGTTTGATGATGCGAACTGATAATGTATGCAGCCAGCTGCTATAAAATTAGAAGAAGTGTTCCACAAATAGGTTATTAATGGCACCATAACATTAACTGTCAGTCGGTGGAAATACTGAAGATTTTGTACCAAAATTAGTCTCAGTGTCTAAGCAACAGTTTCCTAGTTTGAAGTCAACATGTGCAAAATAAAAGAAAATTTTACAACATTGACAACAATTCCAGATTAAGTAAATATATGACCAAAAATTGTGTTAAATATTTCCCACAATAAAGATCACATCAAGTTAACATAAAATGTAAAGATTAAGTAAACAGATGACAAAAATGGTCTTGAATATTTCCCATAATAAAAATGCAGTGAGCTTCGTGCAGTTATAACGAATATGCATGTAGCACATCCCATATGAAATACCATTACAATAAATAACCACCAATTAATTTTCCCAAAAAATGCAGCGGGCCTACCAAGTTTTCCGTCAAACATGGAAGCTTTACATTTACAGCAGTCAATAGGTTGTTGCACCAAAACACTAACACACTGATAAACAAAGGCTCAAATTTAACAAATTAATAGTTTCTGGAAGCACTGTGACTATGCCGAGCTGCAAAATGTACAATTTTGAATCTAATGAACTGATGCCCACCTTTGACTTACTGCAGAGTCGACCAGTGTACTGCTGGTGATATTATGAGTAAAAGAAAATGCAAGAACCACACAAATGCACACACACAAACATGAAGGACTGATGTAAGAGGCGTGTTAGCAAGCCTCAATATATTGGACTAAAAAAAATTTACTGTCAATACACTACAGCTGTAAGACATACAGGGTGTGGCAAAAAAAGTAGCCCCCTAAAGTTTTTCGCTATTTTCTCAGCAACCGTTTGGGATTTTAACTCCTAAGATCTGTGTGGCTTCGTAATCTGATGGTTTGCATGATCACGAGATCACAGGTTCGACTCAAGGCCATTTCACTGCCAAGCAACAACCCTGGCCAAGTTGTTTACACATGCGCCTCTGACACCAAGCAGTAAATTTCGTACCAGCCTAATCGCTGGGAAGCTAACAGCAGCATATGGGAAAGGTGTGGTCTGCAGGTTAGTGGATGGAAATGGAGATAGGCACCAACCCTACGTCTGCACAGTCACTGAGACAGCACACTAGCAATCGGGTGATGACTTTACCCTTTACCACATGAGTTCCTAAAGAATGTACGTTTTACCGATATGTGGACTGCAAAGAATTTTTAGTCCAATAAATCAAGGCTCGTTACCGCAAGAACACCGCTCGCAGTTGGCGTAAGTCCACAGTCTCAAGACTGGGAGGAGTTTGGCTCGCACTGGAGCAGTCGGACAATGGAAGGATCACTCTTAGCACCCTCAATGAACTCTTCCAGAGACAGCCGGCCATCCAGATTCTTGTCCATCTGACGGAAGATCTTATCCGTGCGCTTCTCCGGCGTCGACTCATCGTCAGGCATCTTCATCACCGTACCTACCATCTTGTAGATCGCCTGCGAACAACAATGCAACAATGGCCTGGTAACGTAACAGTACTATCAGTAGGCCCAACAGTTTTCTACGGGCTGCAGAATTTCGAGCCAAGCCGCGGAATTTTTCCTTTGCTGCAAAATTTCGATATTTCTGCGGAATTTTGTGGAATTTTGCGGAAGTTAAAAAAAATTCACTGGTGATTAGTACAATTTTTGACGTGATGGCGTACTTTTATCATGGAAAAAATCAAACTGATCGAACTGGCAGAAGCTGTGGGCCCTATTAATAGCTATCGCACAATCATAAACAAACGCAGCACAACCTGACAGACTGCACTTTTAAAACAAAAAAAGAAAAGTAATTTTTTTGTACATTGATAGCATAACTCAGCACAATGTCACTATGCCAGCTGGCCCTTCAGAAACTACAGTTTTTGAACATGACATTTTACTTACAGAAGGATGGCCGCTGTGAGCCGCGGAATTTGGGCAATTTTGCTACGGTAAGCCGCGGAATTTTGCAAACTGGCCGGCGGAATTTGGCAAAATTTTCCGCGGAAAACTGTGGGCCCTAACTATCAGACTTATGATTGAGAGGTCGCGGGTTTGACTCCTAGGTTTGACTAGTATAGTACTTGGATGTGTGACTGTCTGCGGACAGGAAAACCATGTAGATATGTAACCAATATCAAGATTGACACAGCTTTCCATCCCTAAACTAAATCGAGTACCGGTCTGGCTGGCTGGGGTTAAGATTGGGGTGCATTCGCCAGTGTCGGGTGGCAGGTAACATTGTGTGTGTGATACAATATGGCCGTTGGTGCAATGGTGCTCCATGGCACTGCAATGGGTTTCACATACATATCATTTAACCTTTTAACCCTTGAATTGAGTGATAAGCAAAAAAATCATATCAGTACCGGATACATCATACATGACAATGCTAGCCAAACACAGTGACAAAGCATCTTACTGTGACAATCTCGAGCATCTCCTGGCGCGAGATGTAGCCGTTGCCATCCAAGTCGTACATGCTGAACGCCCACTTGAGTTTTTGCTCCAGCCGGCCGCGTGACGTCACGCTCAGTGCACAGATGAACTCGCGGAAGTCTATTGTCCCATCGCCGTTCGCATCAAACGTCCGGAAGACGTGCTCTGCGAACCGAGATGCATCGCCGTAAGGGAAGAAGTTGCCGTAGATCTTCTTGAATTCTTCGACTGACAGGTGCCCCGATGGACAGTCCTACAGCGCACAATAAACTCAAAAGTGAATGAAAAATTCTTTAAATGTAGCCGACGGCAACTTGATAATCCAAAGGTTCAACAGTGTGAGGGTTTATCAGTATGTAAGTAAGTAAGTAAGTAAGTAAGTAAACGATTTATAAAGCGCTAAAGTCTCAAAGAATCAGGGCGAAAGGATAATGGACGCTAGGTGGCAGAAAAGTCTGACTAAAAGTAGTGGGTCTTTAAGTGACGTCTGAAGGTAGCCAAGGTTTGACACTGACGAATTTGAGGAGATAAGGAGTTTCAAAATGTAAGTTTCTTATACACTTCTACAGATGTTGACTCAAATCTCCACATTTCCTCTCTATGGTTAGGGGTTAAGAACTTAGGGTTAAAGTTAGGGTTAATGAAAATGCACATTACCGTATACACCTTCAGACTAGCAAACCTTCGGATTACAGATGGACAACCATTTAGCCAATGTGGTACATAGGAATGGTGAAAAAATCACAGCGAGACAAGACAAAGATGACTTCATGCGTGAGCCACATTAAGATGATCCATGGGTTATTATGTGTACCAGTAACCATAGCATTACTTGACAGGCACATGTGCAGTTCAGCCATACAAGCCCTGAGTCATCACCGCCTTACATCTAGAGAAATTTGTCATGACAAAGTGATAAGCAAACAGTGATGCTAGCCTGTGATAGAACACATTGCCTTCCAAGGGATGCGCACATAACAGTGAGCTAAGCTATTATCTAGCAAGATCAGCATAAAATGTCTGAGAAACTTTTTAGTACAAATTGTGTGTGTGATGATTTACACGCAAATTACACACAATAATTGCTACTGTCCTGGCATTGCAACTACTTGCAAGTCTTGCATCACTGAATGGTACCTGTCAAGTGAAGTCAAAGCTCATCAAAATTCATTGATAGATTTTTCAGTTATTAGGGATGCAAATGACCAGATCCAAAACATCTGTACTGCATAATCCAGGTGAAAAATTAGCCCTATGCCTGCAGTTGACTCCTCAACAGTTCATAGCAGTTTTGCAACATTTTGTACCAGTTCAAAGTCATGCGACACAAAAACTAAGCCAAATATCAAAAATTCACACAAAACCAATTTACATATAGTCACGTAGCCGAATTTAAGAAAGACTAGTCATTTGCCAGCTCACATTGCAAATAGTGGAGTGGATAGACTTTGAAAATTGATACTGAAAGTCTCATAATGTTGATGATGATAACCTTGACCATGCATTAGGTCATATGGCATACCATCACAGGGCTCCCAGGAGCAAGAATTAAATTTCAGGACCCAATGTTTACAAAATTTCAGGACAATTTCAGGACATTTTTGTCGGTTTCATGAGGCTCAAGACACAGAAAATGTACGTTTTTCTGTCCTCATAAATGTTATTCGTTGAAGCAGATCAGTATTGCAGTACTACAGATGTTACTAGAACAAACGTCACACAAAACAATGAAATGTCACAACAGAAAACATGACTTGATTGAGTCCTGTTAACTAAGTAAAGTACAAAATGAATGCAATGCCGTAATGACAGCATAACAAAGGTCCATATCAGGATTCAGGATATTCTGACCAAATGAAGAAAATTTCAGGACAACTGCTGATTTCAGGACAATTTCAAGACATCTGTGACAATTCAGGAATTTCATGACAACTAGAGCCCTGCCATCATGCTACCACTTATTATCTAGCTTTATTTGGTCAGCTCATTCAAGAAATCAAGCTAAAAATGAAAACAGCAGTAAATGGCCAAGAAGGCAAATGCAACTAAGAGTTTGTACCTTGAGAAAACCTTTGTACCATTCCTGTATTTCATCGTCGTTGAACTGTGTGTTGGCACGGAGATCCTCAAGCTGCTCGGGCTTTAGCTTGCTGTTCTGCTTCCCCATCAATCAGTCAGTTACTTGCACCAATTATCAGCTGCTGTATGGTAGGCAATCAATACAGTTTGATTAGCTGTTGTCTGCTTGTTAGCAGCCCCAATACTGCAAAAACACAGCATATAATCCATCAACAGTAATAGTGTCGAGGCAATAATTACACCATTAACACATGCGTCAATTTCACATGCATCATTAATATTGCTGATGTTGTAAATAGACAACATCAACAGGATGGCTGGAATGATGACCAATGACCAAAAACATGACAGTGAACTTGACGAAATGGCAACATAACAATTTTTAATTACACGAATATTATTCGATCAACAAATAACCTAAATGTTGGAACTTCTACTCCATAGAATTTAATAAATTTACGTAGGGGCCTATGTGTGTTATTTTTTTAATGTCCATTAATTCTTTAATGCATTAAAATGTTAAGCTAACATGTTAATTATTCTTTGACATAGCCACTAGAGCTCTGCACGTGCCAAAATTTCATTGCCCAGCCCGACCCGACCCGGCCCGACGTCATTTCGGCTCAGCCCGGCAACATTCTTTCCTTTATTATACAAGATGAACTAAAAAGATGATTAATCGCCACAATTTGTATTCATATCATATCTTTTCAAAATACTGAGAGGTTAAAAAATTTTTCAGTTTACTCTCAGCTGCACAATGACAGAATTGGACCATAATGGCCTGCTCGTGAACTTACAGCATGGACCTAAAATCTTACTGCACAACTTAAATCTGTTTATTTCAGTTTTATTAGGTAGTTAATTAACTTTCTTCTACATTTCAGTCTCGCCAGGCCGTCGACTTCCGACAAAGTATCAGTGGCTGCAGTGACATCAGACCAGTTCAACGTCTAACAGTGATGGCATCAGGATCTCAGCGGCCTGGCGGCGTCGGGCGTTATCCGTTTTCCCCGAACCGAAAGTAGCAAATTCTGCGTTGCTTCTATCAGTTCGCCTAACTGAAAATAAAATTAATGTTGACACAATGCCTGTTCGTCCCAGTCCCAGGGCTGATTCGTCCTCTTGACATTTCACCTCCCCCCCCCGGCTTATTCACCAGCTGGCTTGTTCACCCCTCAAAAATGTAAGTTTGACTTCTATTGTCCTGTCTGCCAGTGGATAGTAAGTAACTATGTCTTGGCATGTTTTAGCCGACTACGTCTGTTCCATCCTGTTTCAGACACTCCCGAGCCCCCAGTGCAGTGAAGAGGGTGGCAATCCATCCACAAATATGATACAGAGTCTGCTAGCGGCATGACCGAGATTAGAGTTCGGCTGAAAACTGTTAGACATTCACGGACTTTGGCTCGGTGTTATTGTCAGTGTAGATCTACACTGACAATAACATTTACGCGGCCTTCGGGAGCGAAAAGTCCATAAACAGTTCATCAGTTCGCAAACACTAGTACAGGTTTTACCGAGCTAGAACACACGCAGAAACGATATGCTGACTCGAACCAACAGAGACATACATGCTTAAGCGGTCACGAGCAGCAGACGTTTTAGTTCAATGTGCGCAGAAATGATTCAAACGCAGAAGACGCAACCTCATAAACGTACACAAATAGTCCAGCGAACAAGATGGCCGTACGCAGGCTGGCGTGACGTAATATGTAAACAAACACTTCAGCCACCGCCCACCAGTGTAGAGCTGGGTCGGTGTCCGTATTTTAAGTAGCTATCGGTATCGTTGTCGGGTATTTTAAAATATGTATTCAAAAATCGTCATTAATGACTGACTGCAATTCCTGGATTGATTTCTTAATTACAATCAAAATAATTATCGTTAAAATAAGTTAAATGTGATCGAACGTACCAGCACTTAAGTATTTTCGGTATTTCTTGGTCGGTATTCGTTGTTATATTTCGGTATCTCTACAAATATTAAATACCGACGTCGGTATCGAACTATCGGTATTTGAAAATATCGCGATATCGATTCGATATCGGTACTACCGACCCATGCGGCGCCTACACGCCTACACAGTGGCTGATTGCCAGGTCGGTGTGCGTGTTCATCTCGAGATCCCATGGCCTGAACAAAGACACTATACAAACTACGACATAGCAGGCTACTTGATTTATTGCTTTTAATTTGACCTTGGCGGCACTTTAGAGACACGCAAAGGCAAGCTCCTTTAGGGTACAGTTTCGCCGAGATTCACTGCTGGATACGGATACGGGGCTAACCGCTAATGCATAGCGCGATGTGCCCGTTTGCGTCCCAGTTTCTGTTCGTACGCATTGCGCCTACCCACGAAGGGATGGCCAGGCTGAGTTGACCTAAACATGGGTGGTTATGTGGGCGTATTTTATTACATAGACCTACGCAGTGTTTGAATTGTGAAAAATTACCCGGGGGTTGAACTTTTCGACGGTCGGAGCCTGACCAAATTTGTGATGTAAACTGTATGTATACAGTATATAGCTGACCCCCAGAACATAATTTGACAGTGTGTTAGGGGGGTTGGGAAAACAGTTGAGGGGTTTAACCCCCAACCCACCTTGGCAATTCAAACACTGGACCTACCATGTTCAAGGCGGTATACGCCCGCGAACGATCGCTCATCGTCGGTAGGCCAATTTTTAACACAGCTGTTTCAAGGAAAATTTGATCAAGTCGTCTTATATAGGCAGAATAGGAATATAAATATTCAGGGAGTGCTTAATTTCATTCTTATACGCCAATTGAATCTGCAGATTGCAATGATAGGCCTATGACGTGAGATTGGCCTGTGTTGGTGTCAATTTCATCGAGATTTTCTTAATCAGTGCCCCAAAGTCCAGTACGTGGCGTTGCGCCAATTCCCAAACTGTTCCCTGAATTCCCAAACCGTTAAGGATTGGCAAAAAGAAATTTTTTTGTCTAGATATGCCTGTCCAAAAGTGCAAAATGTGGAAATTAAAAAATCCCCATTTTGTGAATACTTATGGCCTATGGCGAATTACATGTAGACCTAATTGCAATAAAAATGTCGAAAATTTGCAGTCTGTCGGAAAATTGCAATTTTTTGCCTCGCCTAATTTTTCAACCCACGACGCTGCTGCCCAAGTCAAAAAAATACCTCTAGCAACATTTTCTCGTTGCTTGCGTTCTGAGATTTCCGTCGCCATCAGCATGTTAAGTCGACTCGACGCAATCATTAATCGCTAGGCCTATACTACGTACGCCAACTGTAGACCCCAAGCGGCAGTGCGCAAGAGTCAGGACTCCTACGTACGTGGTTCAGCTTAGCAGTCAATTACGAGCAGTCAATTAAAGAGACGACGTCGATGGGACGAAGCGGTCTCCGAAGTCGTCTGTCTGAATGTTTGCGGTCCGTGACTAACGTCGCTGCGACGTAAAATCTACGTCTGCACGACTTTTCGTGATCAACAACTGACACGTAGACTAATTATTGCGGACGCAGCCATTTGCAAAAGTGGGCGATCACTGCAGTGTCGACATTACTCAACTCCGAGGATTTGTGCATTATCGGAAAAGAAGAATCCCGAGCCGAAATTTTGGCGGAGCCTCCCCAAAAAATTTTTAGGGGCCAAAAACATGCAAAATTTGGCCCGATTTCGGTCGACTTCGAAGTTGGGCGGCCAATTTCTTCGGAACGGATGAAGATATTCAAAATCGGTGAGTTACTTGTTCGACACCGATTCCTCCCGCGTTAGGCGAAACAAGTCCGGTGAAGTTTGGTCCAGTAACCTTGGAGATCTCGATGTTGAAT
>Ga0056128_1007000_pt1 | contig 14221 bp, 9 predicted proteins | sample WorMetLIZISLAND2_FD_71113 | JGI IMG/M metagenome (GOLD analysis project Ga0056128, IMG submission 71113) | Marine gutless worms symbiont microbial communities from Max Planck institute for Marine Microbiology, Germany - Olavius geniculatus... ... | reverse complement strand
GCACCCATCCAGGTAAGCCCCATATCTTGAAGGTCTTCTTTGAATGTTGCCCTCCAGGTCTTCGTCGGTCTTCCTGGTCTGCGTTTGCCGTTGTCAAGTAACCAATTCATGGCCTTGTAAGCTAGTCTGTTTTCAGGCAGACGTAAGATGTGACCCGCAAATCTCAGCCTCCTTTGTCGTACTATCTCAGATAAGCTTCCCAAATCAACTCTTCGCAGGACTTCGTCGTTGAAAATGTGGTCACGCCATGATATTCCCAGAATAGTGCGGAGACACTTCTGGTGGAAAACGTTTAGTGCTGATCAATGATGATCAGCACTAAATACTGACGGGAGGTATTCAAACGCCGAGGGACTACGGCGCCGACTGCGAACTAGACCTAATCAATTTTGTCAGACGTAATTTACGGTCAACGTCTTCGGTCTGAGACGTTCGGCAACTGGATGGTCGGCCGCATAATGATGCTGGCATTCGATCGGCACCTATATTTGTTGTTGTTATACTGTAGCAGTGTAGCTGCTGCTCTGGCTTTCACGACCGCTGCTACCCACTTCCCGCTGGCCTTTAACAAGCGTAAACAGTAGGACAGTTTCTATTAAAATCGCTACACTTTTTAAGCGCTGCAGCTTGCAACTCGCACAATGGGCGCACACACTAACACTGCAAACCGTAGGTCCAGTTGTTCGCTGACGCGGGCAATGGATGGCCGCATGGCTGCGGTATCATTAGCTCATGCCCACTAGCTGCCACTTCCAAGATTGTAAAGCGCTTCTGGTCGCGAGACTGACTCATGCAAGAAGCGCTATAGCAAGTACCAGACCTTTTATCTTTACCTTTACACAGACAGCGATTCAACCCCTTACTGGCGCATCAGCCTCAGACTTGTTTACAATCGAGAGAACCAGCAAGGTGAACGTTCGACTATAGATGCTCACCTATACCGCTGTAAACAACCTACAGTAAGCGAGCGGGCCAAGTTCAGCGGAATCCTGTAAGACCGTCGTACTCACATTAACACACGACCACAATACACATGGCAAGTGAATGCAACATGCAACTTAGGCGTCGTTATGTTCGTCGTCTGAATTGAACAGGTAAACAGCCTGCTCTTGCGTTGCAAGGTTTCTAACATGGAATCTCAATGAGAAACTTAAAACGGTATAAATAACTGAAGCTTCATTGTAAAAAAGCTATAAATAATAGACTTAGGGCCTAACGTGAGACAGGGTGTCTGTAAACTGTGACTGAACATGTCATTAGCGGTGAGCGATGCATAGATGGAAACAAACGGTTCAGCCAGTACGAGTAGCCTAATAAAGAATGAAGAGGTAAATCGCGGTAGGTCTATAGATGCTTTAGATAGACAGCTTAAGTTTACTTGTGACTGACTAACGAAGATGCTATTTGGCTGATATGTTTGACAGCTGATGATTGTCGAGATGGAAACGCTGAAAAATGTCGCGTCGTGGGCGGCGAGTGAACTGCGCGTGCTGTGGTGTCTCGTCTGCTTCCTCGCCGCAACGCTCGTCAATTGGATCCAGTTCCAGATTCCGTCCATGAAAGCTCGTCACTTGGCCGAGCTCAACGAGCGTGCTCGGATGCAGTCGTTCTCCGGCAACTGGCAGGTAACTCAATAGGTTGGTCACTTATAAGCTTTAACGAAAATATGCCGAAAACATATGGACCTAGACGAAAAGCAAGCGGGGAATCAGTTAAATGTATTGATAGCAACAACAGATTATCGTCCGGTGTTTGAATAAAGCCTCATTCCTTATCTCCCGTCGGCCATGGACGCTGAATGAATGCCGACATTGAACAAAAACGGCGAACAGAATTGATAGCTTCAGCACTGAACAAGCTGTATAGTGACGAAAATATCAAGCAAAGATGTCGTCAGGCCTTGTGCCGACATTTATGCGGCCGTCCGCAGTCGCACACAATGCACTGCAGCTATACGGTACCGTATAGGCCTAAGTTTAGTGAGAAACTGACCAGTCGACCCGTGCAATCTGTATGCTCTAAGTAAAAGCAAACGAGATATTAGCCTGCATCATTTTCTGGAGGTTTTTGACGGCCCGTAAATAATTAAATAAAAGTAAATTTATACAACACATAACGTTGAAAATAACTTCTGACGTAACCTTCACTTTTGACGTTTAGAGCAGATAATTGGCAGTTGGCACAGCAGTACAATAAGCGCCGTGCGGTTGTGACTTAAGAAAGCTGCATGGTAATCTTGCCCCGGGGATCGTTTGCACCAACTGTAGTCCTTTGTATATGCTGTTCAGAGTTAGAAAATTGTGTGAGACGGACGGACGGACGGGCAATACCCGCACTGCGGCCTGTTAGGACGTGCCCGCATAATAACAGTCTAATTTCTATAGCGCTGTGGTACGGTGCGGTGGTGACTTAAGAAGACTGGTATAATGTAGGCTACGTGTATAATTGCTATGCATTCCATTATGCGCAGGACACGTTGCTGACATGGCGCTGTATTCGCAGTCAGCTGCACAGTCGTATTCTGGACGTGCGTAAGACGGTGCGTCAGGGCGGTCCGCCGGTGGACGGTGATGTGGTCGACCTGGACGGCATGACTCGACGGCTACTTGACTTCCGACGTGGATTACGGCCACTCGTCCTAGTCTTCGGTAGCTGCAGCTGACCACCGTTCATGGCCGAGTTTGACGGCGTCTGCCGAATGGCGGCCGACAACGCAGACCTCGCCGACTTCATTGTCGTCTACATCGAGGAAGCTCATCCGACCGACGGCTGGGCGTTCCCGGGCAACTACGTCATCGAACAACATCGTACTCTCGAAGACCGTCTTGCTGCCGCAGCCAAACTGACCAGACTCGTCTCTGCACTGCCGGCTAACATGACCGTGGTCGCCGACAGCATGACGGACGCGCTGAACCATGCCTACGGCGGTCTGTATGAACGACTGTATGTCATCCACGGCGACACGGTGGTCTACCAGGGACAGCGAGGTCCGTACGGTTTCCGACCAAGCCGCTTGGCGGACTGGTTAAACACGCATCGAGACACGCTCAGGATGTAGTTGAAAGCAAAGTTAAACTCTGGTGTTGCTCTGTTCACTATTAGTACTATTATTATTAGTACTATTAGTACTATTGTCGCTTTTGATCTTGTAGTTCGAACAGGTCGTAATCACAACGGGCATTATTTTATTAAAACGTCTTTTGGGGTATCCCTCTCAATATATCCAGTTCCAAAGTTAACCGCATGCGATGGTAGAGACCGTTCTGAGCTCTGAAACTCACGTACCCCGTGAACAGTTAGTTGACTCAGAGTCAACTAACTGTTCTTCCCTTCAGGCCTTCTATTGTCCTCTCAAACACCTTCCCATTATGCCATGGGAACTGACGAATGCAGCACATACGGCCAATCTGTGACGGTAGGCAGCAGACAGCGTCGTGGAAGGAAGTCGGTGAATTAATGACGGACAAAGGTCGAAAGCAGCAGTTGATGCTGGCCTTGTTCTAATGCTATATGGTCACAGTCTTCTGACGTTCTGTGCTGCGAATGTGTGACGGATTGACCGCAATGCTACACTGTTATTAAGACTTTTTTGGTCATGTACGAGTTTGCTGCATTTGCACAACTAGGTGATGCGTGTCTATAGTTAACAAACACTACACCAAGACGGTTCAATCCATCGTAGTTGCTCTAGAAACCGTGGCGTTTTATGACAGCAAAATTGACATGTTTAATATGAGTAGCGCTGTATGCACAGTTTTCTATGATGTAGTTAAGATTGTTGTGTACAATGTTAATTGAACGAAATACTAATAAGTATACTAAATTTTCCCAGTATTCTAGAATTTTTACAACGTTTTCGAAGAGCAAGGAGTGAAACAGTCACGTGTGCATTGCGACAGTTAAAGCGTAGTCGTAAAACAGCTTTATCAAAGAAACAGGATGTAAACAAACGGATTTGGTGCTAACAAAGTAAACAGCAGTATCTAGGTGACGACGTGGTGTTATACGTTGTGTCCGATCGGGGGCGCTGAAAATGCAAGTACTGGAAAATGCAAGTACGGAAAATGTGAGTACGTGCCTGTAAATATTTTTGTGGACAGTGGCGTATTTAGGATTTGGCAAAGGGGGAGCATGGCGAGTGCGTGGAGCGCGAGTCTATAACGGGGGTCTGGGGGCGGAGCCCCTGGTCGGGGGGTTAAGGGGGCGAAGCCCCCCTGAAGCTGAAACACTTTTTGCTTCTGAATGTTCTATAAGACAGTTCTATAAGTAGCATCAAAATGTCATGTGTAGGCCTAATTGACGCAAATATGCAAGCAGTTCTTGCATCAGAAGTGTTTAGTTATCTACGAAAAAAACTGTTGGCTATTGCACATTTTGAAATATTTGTACTTGCATTTTCCGTACTTGCATTTTCAGTCGCGCCGTCCGATCAAAGCCGAGCACACGTTTAGTACAATACTACCTGCATGGGTGACTGTCTGCGGGCAGGTAAAAATATTTTGGTACAATGTGTTACATAACTAACCACACAGGTAAACTCCATCTTCCATCCCTCTGGGGTAAATAAATCGAGTACCAGCTTGTCTGGCTAGGGTTAAGGCGAGTCGCGTTCACCTGTGTTTTGTGGCAAATGGCAGAGGTAACACTCTGTGATCTCATTGTGGCAGTCTGGTAGATATCGCTACGTAGCTCGAAATCAGTTTTCTTTTAACCTTGTAACTAAACAGTCGGATATTCACAAGGCGACGAGTCGTCACCTGCAGATCCTGTGGTTTGGTTGAGAGAGGTCCTCTGGCTTTCTGGACGGCAGCCGCTCGTGCAGTGCGTCTCCTGGGTCCAGCGGCTGACTGGGCGCCGGCAGCTTGAGTCGGAGTGATTGCAGCCTCTCCTGCTACAGCAGCTGCGTCAACTTCATCCGCTCCACCTTCACAAGTCATGCTAGCAGTATCACTAATAACCTACAACAAAGTTTCCTACGGCGTTTCCTAGATAATATTGGACGCAGCGCTTAACCCACTACTGCATAGCGTCCTAAATAAAGGACAGCTACTTTGACGCTACATCATAAAATAAGTCATGCAGTAATGGGTTAAACAATTTTTAAAACGTGCGACATGGGGGAGCCTTAATGTGTGGGGGTCTGGGAGCGAGCCCCAAACATCTCCCTTAAATTCAGCAGTGCCAGGCACTGCAGCCCAATCCCAAAGTTACAGTTACCCAGCAAGCTGTTCGCGACTCTGGCTTCGTACAATAAGACCACCATACATACAGCAGATACTTGACTTATAGTAACTATTATCACTTTCAAAATTTGAAAAAATTTTCTCTGTGGTGTCCGCTATCTAAACAATGAATGACTCAAGTCTGTGGTTGAAGCCTGCCTGAAGGGACCGACACCGACATAAAAACGCTTTATGACGTCATAAGTTACAATGACGTCAAATCCGCTTTAAGCTCGCGGTTCCAGAGAAATTCGCGTTTTATAGGTGTATAGATATTGAAAAGTTTGTCAGTGTAACATATCGACTTGCAAAACTTTTTGAATGCCCTTCGTAACTCGTCGTCAGGTAGACTAATGATGCACGCCTGTCTGCAAAAGCATTGTAGTCATGTTTCGTCATAAGTTTAACTGTACGTTCTCACATTGTGGTAAACAGTTTCTATGAGCAATATGTAGGCCTATCTAGGCTATGTAGGCCTATATTACGTGTTCGTTATGCAGACAAATTACAAATCGTAGGACGATTTCTTTGTGTAATTCTGTATCGTATTTTAATCTTTATTCTCGACTATTTTTCATACTACTCTGCCCCATCTTTTTCTTAACCCATTACTGCATGACTTATTGTATGATGTAGCGTCAAAATAGGTGTCCTTTATTTAGGACGCTATGCAGTAATGGGTTTTAATCTTTCACAAAAACTACTGATATCACTAACTGTTAACATTTCAATAAAATTTTACTGACAACGTTAAATCCCGACGTGACATCGCAATTGACATAAGGATTCTTGTTTATGGCCAGCACAGATTTTGGCTACGGTGTGTTCATATTGCAAATAAGAAATTCATGAACGTATTTGTCAGGACTTCCACAAAATCACACACACCGGGGTCTCACGTTCGTAAATCTGACTGCAGACTGTAGAATTGTCGTGTGTATATTTGCTCTGCTTGCGTTAGCACTCCAAATCCTATCTGTTTAACGCTTTATGATGTCATAAATTTCAATGACGTCAGATCCGCTTTTAGCTCATACGAGTATGGGAGAAATATAACTTTTACTGGTGTATAAATTTTAAATTTATTAGTCTAATATAGGGGGACCTATCAAGTTGTAAATTTGTCTAATTTTTTCCGTACAACTGACACAGATTTTAGCATTAAATATTTATAATCGCGAATGAGTAATTCACGCACAGCTGGCGGAAGGGTCCCCCGTACCTTCCCGGCCGGGGGGGGGCTCACGTATGTCAACGGGCCTCATGCTATTTACGAAAAAATTCTAGTTCTTTAAAATATATTCAAAATATAAAATAAGTAAACATGTGGAAAGTTTACCCAAAATGGACAATTCTATTATTTTTCATTAATGTACAGTAATATGTGACGTATTGCGGTTTATTAAACTTTATTTTTTGCAAAGACAACACAAATTGTACCTAATTTTGTGCGTTTCAATTTATTTTTAAAAGTAGACATATTTGCAGCTTTCATTGAACGTCCAAAAGCGAAAAGTGCTTCAGCTTCAAGGGGGCTTCGCCCTCTGACCCTCTTACCAGGGGCTCTGCCCCTGGACCCGCTGGGGGCTCCGCCCTAGACCCACATTATAGGGGCCTCACAGTTGTATTGGGGGGGGGGCTTCAGCTCTCTGGCGCCAGCACTGAATTCACGGACGTATTTGTCAAGGCTCTCCAAAATTATATGTCCCAGCGCCTCGTGTTAAAAAATCCGACAGTAAAATGAAAAGATGTCATGCAACAGCGAGCCCAATTTTATGCTGTTTGCGCTGGCACTCCAAATTGTTCCTGTTCAACGCTCTATGACGTTATACATTACAATGACGTCATATCCGCTTTAGGCCCGCCCATACGTGGTAAGGAAAAACATACGTTTTATTGGTGTATAAATTTTGAAAAGTTTTTCAGTCTAACATATCGACTTGCAAAACGTTTTGAATGCCCTTCGTAATGAATAAGATGAACCTCGTTTAAATTTAATAACTTAGGCCCTTAAGCTTGTTCTACTGCGCCGCCAAAATAAAGTTAGGTCCCCACGCGTAACGACTTTCAGCACTTCCCGTCTTCTGCACTCAGATGTCTGCGCTTACGTATACAATAAAACTAAAACTATTTTTAGTCACGGATTTTTACGACAATAAGACCGACCAGCATCTGTTGCCTGTTCATCTAAGCCGGAAATTCCGCCGCCTTGCAGACCAGCTTCAGCCCCAGGGGGCGGCTTGTAGATGACACTCAGTGATAACTGAGCCTGCACACAGTCGTATGCGTACAGAGTTATGTCATTCACTTAACCCTTACTTTTGGTCATGCAGACACCAGCTTATAAGACAAGTGCATCGCGCGGTGTGCCTGTTTATGTCCCAGCTTTCATCTACTCACGGAAGGTTGGCTAGGCTTAGTTGACGTGAGTGACTAGCTATACTTACCGAGATGATTTACCCGTCTGCCAACAGTCACCCATCCAAGTACTAACCACAGCGAGTTGAAGACGTGACGGATCACCTCACTCAACTTCAGAATTAAACCGCTTAAACGTAAACAATTTTTACGATTTTCTTAAAACTTAACAGCCAGAACGAGTCTGACGGTTTGGCTGAAATGCACAGTGCGGCCATCCTCTTACAGCATAGCTGCAACGCACGTGCACACAATTACGAAAATATAGGCTTACAACACACTGTTAGACTACTGTTAATTAACAATAAACACACCTTCAATCATTCCACAGTGTTCTAGCAGACTTATTCTACAGGGTGGGCCAATAAAACCGGACCTGTTTAAGCGTTGATAACTCAGCGACGGTTAGCGGTAGAAAGACGTGTGATACGTCAAAACTTTCAGAATGCTGTAAGGAATAAACGACAAATTTGCACAGTGAAGCATTCTTAGCTTAATTTGCATAAATATTCGTCACCCCCGAAAATTCTGCCAAATTTGACTGTAACACATGGATTTAACATAGATATTTGAGCTTTTATAACTTAGCGATGTTCATTGATGGAAAGGCGGATAATATGCGAAAAGTGTCAAAATTGTGTACAGAAAAAGTGTACATCTTGCATGTCTCAGCATTTAAATATTCTTTGCTTGATCTACACAATTTACCCCATCCCTAAAATCATGCTAAATTGGCAGTAACGCATGGATTTAAGTTGCTTTTCATTCAGCATACAATAAATATATCAACAATCATTAACACATATGTTGAGTTTAGATAGAATTCGACACAGGCAGTTGCCCAGCTTTTGCATTCACAACCGTCATCAGTCCTTTTAGGCAGCTGATCGACCGCTGGAGTCAATGTGTTCAGGATCAGGTGAGCCCAGCATTCGATTAGCACACGTTTTAGCTGGTCAGTTACTGAAATCTTGCGACCATGCTATCTGTTGCAATGCCCTAACACTGAGTAATTCACAGAATTTAAATCTAGACTTTTTGGCAGCGAGTTTTTGAGTTCAATGAACTCGGGCACATGGGAGTGCAAGCAAATGCCTAATTTCAGGGGTAATGAAGATTTATGCAAATTAGGCAAAGAATATTCAAATGATTTGCTATGCAACTTCGGCCCTTTTGTCTACAACATTCTAAAACTTTTGACATATCACACGTTTTTCTACGGGTAACCATCGTTGAGTTATCAACGCTCAAACAGGTCCGTTTTTTGGCCCAAACTGTATGTACACTTGTACAGCAATCAGTAGCATGAATCATTATACTTGCCCCTAGAGGTCTCTGGTTCGCGTCGCTGAGTGAAACGTCGATTTTAGCGCCAGCCGACCGCAACACGTTTGACATCAGAACCGTGCATTTTCCAACCAATCTATATATAACACGCACAAACTACGACACTTGACACGTTGTGCCACAGACGTAGACTGATTAAATTATCAAATAAGATTTTTACCGTGCGTCTGTGTTCCCTTAGCATCTGAAAATGAATTTTGCTGATTATTTTGCCTCTCGGAACACTTCTGATGCTAGCTAAACTGATAGCTTATAGCGAGAGAGCAATTTGTGACCGTTTTTTCAGCCCTTCCCCTTGCTATGATTTTTACTAAAAAAATTTGAGCATGCGTTATGGTATAGGCCGAATTGGCGACATTATTGATAAGAACTGTTTTCCGAGTGCGGTGTTCTATCAGGTTCTGCGAGAATAGCAAGCGGTTTTTGCACTTTTGATCTTTTATAGTATAAGTTCTATTTGGCGCCTAATTAGGGACACTGTTATCTAGCTTATAATGACTAAGCATTTCTAGAACCCGATTTAGCGGGAGCAGTGAGGAAACATTTCCACTTATAATGGTCGCCAATTAGTTCCTGCACTATTGTCGTTCTATGCATGGTTGCTATATAATTTGTTCGAATAAGTCATGACTCAACTCCAGAGACTAACTACTCATATTTTTTGCCTTTTCCAGACTGACGAAATCTCTGTTGACCATGAATGCGGGCGACCAAGCAATTAAACGTTCTATTACAAACATAATACAAACGAAACCATATAATAAGCTGATTCAAGTATTTAACTGTAACTGTATATGATATGACACATAATTATGTTTAATGAAACCTGTTCCTGCCAACTCTTTCCCAGTCTTTAACAAAAATTTTAAGTTCATCTTGCTCCAAAACCGGTTGTCCTTTGAGGTCGAACACCAGCGTCTGAAATCACGCAAAACACAATTGCTATCACTATTTACTTTATTTCATTTATTTATTTATTATCAAGTTCGTACACGAAATGCACATGCACAATCAGTGCTATTACTCAAACGAGCAAACATGTCGGCGTCTAGTGCCGACATGCTGCGGCCGTCTGTCCAGTACTTGTGCGCCGATCGTAAACTGAGCCTAAGAATGATAAAGTCTCCGTGGGAAAAAAGAACAGTACTTAAAGTGCCGTCAGTAGGCACTTATTCCCAGCTCTGCGGCGAATTGCATGACCATGGAACTATAATTAAACTACTAGGCCCTATAGCTGTTCTATTGTTTCGCGGTGTCGAAGCTAGCCGGTTAATGTAAAATGTTACAATAACGGACTCGCTGACGTGACAGCTCAGTTTGGCATAGAAACCTACATGCATGCCGGTACCGGTATTGCACGTTCAGCTATATAGAAGCGCGGTGATAATAGGAACTGATTACCGTTATAGCAGGCTTTGCAACTGTACCGGTATTATAGAGCGCCCATATAATTATTACAGTACACTCTAATCGTTCTGTTAGTATACCTCCATTCATCCACGATTAACTGCTAGGCTGCTTGCTATCTGTTTGTTACAAAGCCAACAACAAACACAGACACATGCTTTTTAATTCTCAAATTAATTTCGGTTTTAGTTTTATGAAGCTAATTAAACTGATGAACTTTGGTTTACATATTTTGACACTTTTGGAAAGCCCTCAGGCAGGGCTACAAGTCACCAAAATTTTGTGGACCAAAGTTTAAAAATGGCGGAGATATGTCGAGAAAGGCGAAAAACGCAAACCCCCCCCCCACTTTCTCGAAACTGATGAACTTTGGTCCACATTTTTTGACACTTTTGGAAAGCCCTCGGGCAGGGCTACAATTGGCCAGAAATTTGTGGGCGAAAGTTCAAAAGCGGCGGAAATATGGCGATGGGGGTCGAAAAACGGAAAATCCCCACCTTCTCGAAACTGATAAACTTTCGTCCACATATTTTAACGCCTTTAGAAAGCCCTCGGGCAGGGGTGCAAGAAGCCAAAAATTTGTGGGCCAAAGTTTAAAACGGCCGAGATATTGCGATCCAAAAAACAGAAAACCCAACTTTTTGCAACAACTAACATTTTTCGCTCAAAAATACGTCTGACCTTAGAGAAAAAACATTTGCGTCCAAAAGTGTGAAAATTTCGTCGAGATCAGCTGCCGCAAAGTCGAATTACACGTTTCCGAACTGCTTCATTGCTCGTTCATTATAAAGGCCGCGATGGGACTTAATCTCTGCGAGCGAATTTGCGGGAAAATGTTAATTTTCGCGATTTTTAAACATGCGAAAACGACTGGCAACAGCTAGGAGGCTGAAATTTGGCATGAATGTTTATCGTCGTCCACTTTAACGTAATCTTTACTTTGACCCAGATCGCATCGTAAATGCGGCCGTCAGGCCTCGCCAAAGTAGCCACTTTGCAGCGTTATCGCGAAAAAACCAAGTCCAAAATGGGGTTTTCACCCATATCTCAAAAACAGTTCGATCGATTTCGACAATCCCATATCTCCGGATTGGGAGCAGATATTCGCGCACTCTCTTCACCATTGGGTAGGGGCGGGTCCCGCTACAAATTCGGTCAGAGCCAAAATTTTTGTGGGGGGACTCCAAGTGGGTCAAAAGTGGGTGCAAAGAAACGGAGATTTGTTCTCGGTCGATTTTGGGGGTGTTCTGGCCCCCTTACCCTCCATTCTGAATATTGCGGAAAATGCCTCGGTGGACAGTGAATCCACATTGTAATCTGCAAAAATGACATCTTTGGGGGGGCTTTAGCTCCCAAACGGTAGCCCCCAGGGGGCTGAGCCGCGGCGACATTTCTGGTACGGGGGACCGTGTCGGCCGATGGTAATAAGGAGGCCGAAGAACCGGAAATAATTTTTTTTTCGAAAATGTTCAAACTTTTAAATCGCCCTCCTGAGGAGGTCTTTGACCCCAGAGCCACCCCCCCTCCCGGTCGCGCCGAAGGGTGCGCCCCGTCGTTGACCTCATGTGACCCAAAGGGCATCCCCCTGGCATTCATAAAAGTGCTCATTTGAAGTTTTTTAGGAAATTCCGAGAGGACCACTTTATGCTATGTGGTGGAAATCCACTATCGACGGAGTCGGCTTCTAAACCCCTCTACAACTTCTTGCATACTTCCAATTACCGAATCTTTGCTTACGTTTCGTTTCGTGACGCGATAAATGTGAGCTCCGCTGTTAAATCTAGAGGCGCAGTGAGCAGACTGGAACGTTTTAAATAGCCCTACATCGCTGTTGCTGCATTCCAAGCCAGCAGCGTTATCAGCTGAGAAAGAAAAGCATAAAAACCAGTCTGTGTAATAGTCTGTGTCTGGCATTATAAGCCCATACAGTAACGTAAGCTGGACAAGCCCAATTTATTACACAATAGACTTAGATGCAATGAATTTATATTGTTGTGATTAAAAAAAACTAATTAAATAAATAATTAAATAAATTAAATAACTAAAAAACCGCCTTGCAGACCAGCTTCAGCTTCAGTCGTTTTATCTTACGTAAGGATGTTTTTGAGTGTATAGTATTGCAAAAACAATTAATTTGTAATAGGCGTTGATCAAGAAAAAAATCGCTGCAAACACGCTGAATATGGTTAATAAAAATTCATTATGAACGATTTCTATTATTATTTTGCATACTGAACTATAAGATACGTGTACTCTACTCCAGACAATTTTTAATCCACATTTTACGTACTTTTATTACTACATAAAACATTACGAAAGTAAGTTCCAGGTTATTACTGTCATGGTTTCACACGCCATACCTCATTCCAGACAGGATTAAGTTCTCCCTTGATAACTTGAGTCTTCTTAGTAATTCCTGCATCATACTAATACCGTAAAACATTTACCTCTATTAAGTAATAAAACACCGAGCAAACTGTTCTAAAGATAACACACCAGGCTTAAAACAGATTATTACCGGTACGTGAAACTGTACAAACATCAGTGGCGTCGTGGCAATGCCCTCTCCGTCCCCCTAAATTTTTACCTGTCGAAAAAATTGTCTGGAAATTTTTTGGCAGATTTTCGTCAAAAAATGCAAAATTCGAAGCTAAAACCCTCAGATTTGGAAAAAATTTTGAGACCAAATCGAAATTTTGAGCATGTCTTGCAAAAATTGCAACTTACTGCCCCACGCCCTTTTCTGAATCCTGCCTGCTCATCCCGTAGGGTGCAAATTACCGCATCTTGCAGTCTGTTTAGCAGCACTCTGCTGAAGACTTTGCCGGGCGTAGAAAGTAGTGTAATTCCTCGCCAAAGTATTTAAATACCATATTCGACAACTCCCAAATCTCCTTTTGTACGATTTTTGTCGCTCTTCAGGTATTTATAATGCGCCTTATAGTCAACCGAGAGCTTTAAGGAACGCCCTGGCCCGTAGCTCGCCCGGTGAACGAAGTTTCGAGACATAATTATGTTGTCAACTTGCAATCCGACTGTAGTTAAACGTATAATAACCGGCTATACGGTGATGTCTGACACTTGACACACGGGCTGGTTACTGCGCTGTTGTTTGCTGATGATTACCACATTGCTGAGTTAAGACTGCCTGCAGTTTTCATCAACCACAACGCACGCAACTCAAGCATTATAGACTAGTTATGTACGTCGCCTCTATCCTTGCGTTTTGGCTGTTGCGTGGTTTGCGTCAGCTGCGTCCGTTGCGTCTTGCTTGTGTAGTTATGCATGCCTTTCTTGCATCGGCTGCGCTATTTGCACCAAAAAGTACGCAAGGGCGTTGCGTTGGAAGCGTTGCGTTACGTCGCCCTGTGCAGTGCACTAAACTGAGCTACCGAATACCGAGCAACCCAGCTGCAGTAACAGCGCTTACCGTAGAACTACTTAACTCAACGCACGTTATGAACAGCCTAAGTCCTTCAGCAAACATTAAATTCACGCGTACATAACGACTTGCATTGTGGATACTAGCACCTGACTGGTTCATAATAACTTGATAAGAAATCCGAGTCATTAGTTTCCAGGCCCCCCTCTCTCTTTCCTTCAGGCTGGTTTAGATCCCTCGGATGAGGGGTCAGCCACACGGGTTCTCCGTCTCCACTCGGCTCTATTCTCTACATCCATCAGGTCAACCCGCAAGTCCTCCATGCTGTACTTCACGACGTCGATCCACCTTTTTCTCTGTCTTCCCCTACTCCGTTGTCCACGTACGTCTGCCTCCAAGATTCTCCTGACACAATCCTCCTCTTCTCGGCGTTGTACATGCCTAA
>Ga0056128_1006997_pt1 | contig 14224 bp, 9 predicted proteins | sample WorMetLIZISLAND2_FD_71113 | JGI IMG/M metagenome (GOLD analysis project Ga0056128, IMG submission 71113) | Marine gutless worms symbiont microbial communities from Max Planck institute for Marine Microbiology, Germany - Olavius geniculatus... ... | reverse complement strand
GGTCTGCTACAACGGGCAGCTGTCGGCAGTCGTCGAGCTGCTCTTCGGCATTCCACAACTGCAGGGCTCTGTCCTTGGCCCGTTGCTGTTTCTGTTGTACACCGCTGAGTTGTTCGACATCATCTCGAGTGCCGGACATCTGCTTCGGTTTCAACGCAACGTTTTATCGCCTGAGTTGAACGCATCGATGCCTGGATGCGTAGCAACAGGCTGAGGATGAACGCCGACAAGACACAGCTCGTGTGGCTTGGAACACGACAGCAGCTTGCCAAGCTGACCACTACCACTACTGTCTGCCATCGTCAAGCCGTCGTCCGCAGTGCTCGACCTGGGCGTCAACATCGACGGCCAGCTTACCATGGCTGACCACGTCGCCGTGTTACGTCGGTCGTGCCTGTTTCAACTACGCCTGCTAAGGATGGTCAGATCTTCCCTGACTTTGGAGGCTGCGAAGACACTGGTGCACACATTCATCAGCAGCAGTCTTGATTACTGCAACAGTCTGCTGACAGGATCGGTGATGGCCTGCTGACGAAACTGCAGACTGTCCAGAATGCAGCAGCGCGTATCGTGACCGGAACTAGTAAGTTCGACCACATCACTCCAGTGCTGCGTCAATTTCACTGGCTTCCGGTCCGCCAGCGAATCACCTTCAAGCTAGCGATGATCACTTTCAAGTGCCTCCATGGTCTGGCGCCGTCATACTTGGCAGATGTGTGCATTCCGGTCTCGTCTGTCGTCGGCAGGTGGCAGCTGCGGTCGGCAAACAGCGGGGCACTCGTCGTGCCGCGCACAAGGACCGCGATCGGTTGGAGGGACTTTGCCGTGGCTGGCCCGGCCACTTGGAACAGCCTCCCCGTCGACCTGCGGACTTCATCACTGTCCAGAAATACATTTGCGAAAAAAACTCAAAACTCACTTATTTGAAGTCTTCTCTAATTGGGCGCTATACAAATTGACATATTCATTCATTCAAGCGGTACGGTCGGCGCACCCTAGCAATAGCCCGCCTCTTGTCTTTCTGCTTATTTTCCCATTCCCACATTCTAAGATGTCCTACCTGCATTACCGTCAGAGAGTCGAACAGTGCAGTTGATGGACAGCGCATTTCCCGCCTCGACTAGCGCCTCTACGGGTTCCACCTCTGTACGCGTGACAACAAATGCAAGAAATTTTAACTAATGCTCGTGACACGCGCGACAGCGACGTAAAATAGTGTCCGTGCTGTGGCGCGTAACTGCATCATTGGTCTATTCTCTCCCTCTATTTACAATGTTTTTGATGATTTGATTATGTGTAAAACGCTATTCAAAATGTTTTGTGTTTTATTGTACATGCAGCTGCAGGTCGATATAGGCATGGGTGTGAACGGGGGAGGCTTGGCCATGGACTACCCCATAATAATAATCCATACGATGATACGTCCTTGGGCTTGGCTCGCCAAAAACTGGATGGGTAATGGGGTGTTTGCACGATGAAGCAAACATGAGGCAAACCTAGAGCACACGTCGTGCAAGTGTATATTAATACATTTGCTTCATGTTTGCTTCATCGTGTACACACTATATAACTGGGTATGTCGCGCAGCCCCGACGCATCAAAATTTTATTGAAGAGATCTTGCTCTAAATCCTGCCAGCCAGGGCTGCATGAAAACTACCAGATAGTGAGATGCAGCCTGGATCGCGAAAGAGCATCTGATACTCGATCGTAACCTATACGTTACGTTATGCCCGTAGCCTATACGTTTCAGCACGCGACTCGAACACTGGCAGATGACGGACAGACAATAATCAAAATTAACGGCGATGACGAACATTAAACAGACACTGACTGGCATACGCGTATATACCGTATCCGTGTTTTGCCGAATAGGACCAAGACGGATATAATACTATACCACCAATGGCCATCTGCGAATGTTCAAGTTCGAATCAGATTCAAGTTCAACAATTCATCGTCAAATTATCATGTGAACAAAGATATCTTTCCTCTTCATATACCGCTGTCGGTGTCGACGAATATAAGTAAAAAATTTATTTTTTACTAGAAGCACTCGGAGACCACAAACCTCCGCCGATATATCTCTTCATTCGGACTGGATAATAGTGCAATTCCAACCGTACAAAATAAGAATAAATAAAAACGTTGTAGTTATAGGCTCACAGTCATGTTGTGTGACTGTAGGCCTACTATTAGTTGTAGCCGTTGCTTTAGTAAGTCTATATGTTATTAATCTACATTATAAGCCATTGTCGTATGGATCATGTAGCCTACGAGGCCACACGTGTAACGGTGTAATCGACAAATGGATGACCGTGTTCAGTGGAAAACAAAAATAGGCCTACGCTGACCAGCAGCAGTACCAGCAGCCATTGTGTTGCTGTTATTGGATGCGATGTGGGCCTAGAAAGAAGTCGTCAACTGTATATCCGATTCTCGTCTTCTTTTCTCCGAAGTTAATTAGCTGAATTCGGCACTTATATCCACTTATATCGACAAGTATTAAGCAAGTAATGCGAGCAAAGCTCACGTGACGCTCGACAGCATTGCTGCTTCCGGCCGGGGAATCAGCGCGTACAACGTGAAATGAAAAATGAATACGTTTTGAAGGGGTATGCAAATTCGAGGCCTCCATACGGAAAACTCCTTGAACCCAGGAGGTCGAAACTAAGACGGTTAAAATCTACGTTTTATGCCAAAAAAATAAGTGTAGGTTGTTCTGATCTAGGCCTATATCCGGTAATTTCGGTTTAATTTGCCGTTGAAATGTGCTTAGCACAGCTGTCGCGCGTAATTATAGGCTTACAGCAACAATTCCTACAAGGTCTCGCCCACAGGTCTCGCCTGAGCCTAATTCAGAACATCACATTCACCGGGTAAGCAGGTCGGCTAAATAACGAAATTGGTGGTTCATCCCCCTTGCCTATTACCGGTTAATGTTTTCTTTGAATGATTTTGATTCACATACAGAGGACCGCGCGTGAGTCCTGCAAAAAATTTTGTCGAATAATAGTCAAGCCATAATATACTGCAAAGAAAAGTAAATTCAGTGACGACATTTCAGAAAATCGTTGGGGGATCTCAATGATCATTGGAGGTCTAAGTCTACGTAACGTATTGTTTTTGCAACAGTAACGCTGTTTCAAAGCAAAGGTACGATTTACAGGGAAAAACTAAAATCGTAAATCCTTGGCGAGACCCTCCACCCCCACCTAAATGACGCCCCTGAGTAAATTAAGCTAATTTTTGACATAACGCTATACTGGGCATAAATACGGCATAGGCCTATGCATACACTGGGATGGTATAGGCCTACATCGTTTTGCAGTTTGACTAAACGACTGAACTCTGAAGGCCCACGTGTATAGAGCCTATGCCGCAATTACGACATTATTATATAACTGGACCAAACGTAGTTTGCAACAGGGCACAGGCCCTAGCTTGAACATGTAGGCCTAGTGCAAAGGTTACAAAAAACAAACATAGCTAAACACATGTAATCGGGTCTTGTAGGCCTCTTGTATGCCTATTTTCATTGTCATAACATGGGAATGGCGGCAACAAATAAATTTGTCGCACAAAATGTAGTCTATAAGTAGCATTCAATTGGACACGGGGCATACCAGCCGTGCATGAGTTCACGACATTCTAGCATTGGGTTGAAATTGGTCATAGGCCTAATGAACTTTATCGTTGCAAATTTAAACCGTAATCCAAACCGAAACCGAAACCAGATACAGGTGGATCTGACCAATGAGACCGAATCATCCGAAAATACTATCATTCTTTATTATTGGACAGTCACCAGTGCAGCTCGCATTATAACCGCCAGTCCGCCACTCCCATTATTATGACAATAAAAGTAGCCTATAGGCCTAACGGACAATGACTTTGTTAGTGCTCACGCCAGAATACACTGCTGTGCTCATGATGGCATAGGGCCCGTCAGGTGGCTCGGTCGATGTTCGGTAAGACAAAAAAGAAAACACGTGAATATCGCAGAAAACACGGTGGACTGGAAGCACTAAATCCAAAATCACTAAACTCCATCAGTAAGACGTAGGCCAGCTTACAGCAAGCCTCGAACTTACTGTAAAACGTTTTGCGGATTTTTTTAGCCGATTATATACTTAAGTAAAGATCGAGTTATTGGTATATTTTTGTTGTCGTCTGTCTGTCTGTCTGTAACGGACGTATTGTGGCTAAGCTTTAGGTCGTGTGGGAAATACTTTTTGCACGAGAATAATTAGAAATGTGTGTTAAACTCAGGCACGCAAAATTTCAGCTATCTATAGTGCAAGGGGAACATTTTCAAATTGGGGGAGAAATTGAATGGTGGGGGTAGAAAAAATGCGCTTTTAACGGAAAACTGGCCATATCTCGAAAACGGTGAAATATGCGGCCAAGGTTACTACTAATCACTAACAGGAAGTGGCATATGCTCTTTCGGATGAAATGAAAATCATCGACCTTGTATGACCTTAAAGGTCACTGACAACCAGTACGTTCGGCTATCCTAGCGACAGCTGGGCTTCTTGTCACAGCTTCTTGTGCAGCATGTTCTCTGACAAATGGGCTGAGGTTATATACGCCTGGGAAATACTCGCGCACCGATCGACTACTTTCGAACTTTGTTTTTCGATGCTGAAAAACAAGCACGTAAACACGCTTTGCAGCTGCAGCAGCCGCACAGACGATGATGCATCGTACAAAGGCCACAGCCACACACCGTACTACAGGTTATTATAGATCATTTGGACCATTAGCCTACGCTGCATAAAACGTTCAAAACAAAACTGTCCGCTTTTCGGCTGTGAGCTGTGAGGCTAATTTCAACTTGATTTTATCGTTTATCAGCGAATAAAGATAACCTATGATCTTCGATGACAGCAATTCAAGACATCCGTGCACAAAGTCACAGCGGACAAGCTAGACAGAAATGTCATAGGGCCTATTATCGGACAGTTGCAGTCCCATTAAACATAAAAATAATATTTTAAAAAGCATTAAAAAGTGCGATCTCTGACGACTTATTACGACTAGCAACAGTAGGCCTACTGTTGTCTTCTACAGAGCGAATTGACCAAAGTCTAAAAGCAGGACATAACATACCTAGCGTGAGCAACTGACCATCGGAGGAGTGGACGACCGCAGCCGTCAGAGGCAGAGCAATGACGACACACGGCCACATCAGCAGCAGCATCATAATGATCATAGCATCTCCGGCACTCTGTTCACACGTAGAGCTGCGAAAAATTAACGATCAATCTGACGATTAAACATAAGCAAATTTTTAATAAATAGCGTTCATTTTAATCTCTAATTTTTTTTACCAAAGTCACGCCATAGGCTATGCGGTGACAAGCATTTGAAAACAGTAGGCTAATCAGAGAACGTGAACGTTGCAGTCTGTCGTACGCTCCAATAAGATCCCGATAAAATATTAGCCCCTACTATAACTAGCTGAATAAAACTTGCAAAGTTGTTAAACAATGCATGCATTTTTTTGACACTGCCGCTTTTAATCAAAGTTAATGATTAATCAAGCGATCAATCAATCAATCAAATCATCTGAATCAGATCACTTGGGTTCATTATGAAAAGATGAAAGAAACACCGAACACAACAAGAATGCGACAAAAAACTAGGGCAATGGTTGATTTCTGTCAAGTTAACTATTCAAAAACTCGTTACCATGCAGTCACCGCAGCTGCTGAAGGTCTCGCGTCGTCGCATCACCGCCATCACTACCGGCACCGTTGTCGACGCTGTAGTACTGGGCCTAATATTTCGTCACCACCGACGATGACGACTACAGCGTAATATGATGGATGGCCCTCGTGACGAGGCGACGTCAACACTGTAGGCCTACATGTAGTGGGCATAGCCGCATCAGCACACTTGACTGAATAGCGCCTGCAGCAGTCAACATCCGCTTTGTAACTCTGCAGCCAACCGTAGTACTGTACCGAAATAACTTGCCGCAGATGAGCGATCGACCGACATAAAGTTCCGGTTACATCACGCTATGGATGGCCACTATGACTATACGGCCATGGATAGCATATCACTTGAAGTGTGTCGTTACTCATTAATGGTTTGAGCAAGTCAAGCCTGTCGAGAGGGGATGAGGGAAGAGAGGAGCATCGGTCATGCGACGTCCCCATAGGCCGTAATGCAAATTTTTAAAAATTGGGGCATAAAAAGGGTAAATTTAAAAAAAAATTTATCGAAAACATCTAAAAAATGTGTCCGGCGTCAGGGCGCTTCGTTTGAGCCATTAGCGGCGTCGGTCGGTCCAACGGGCTGGTCTGTAGCCGTGCGCAAGAAAAAAAAAGAAAATAGACGCCTAACGGCGAAATTCGCGCATGCGCAGCCACGCCCCCTTTAAACCGATTGTAACCAAATTTTGCATGTTGGGTCGGGTATGCGATATGATCACTGACGCCAAGTTTTATGGAAATCGGTTAAGGGGTTTCGGAGTTACAGGACCCTCCCCCAAATGCCATTTCCTATGCTTAGGCCCAGGGAGTGTAGAAATGCTTAGGCCTAACGTTCATCGCCCTTACAACAGTGTCAGCACTACCGTGCTGCACTGTGATACAGAAGCAAGTGATCACGTCAAGGCCGTAGCCAGAATTTTTGTTCGTGGGGGATTTGACCTTCCTCTCCGTTCCCCTGATCCCTTTTTCCCTCACACCCTTTCCTCCCCTTCCCCCTTTCCTTAAAGAGTAAGACCCCCAAATCTAACTATAGGGGGTTTGGGAAGCGCTCTAAGTTTCCCCAGCGGAGTGTGGGGCGGTGCCCCAGCCGAAATCGAATTTGGTGCATTTTACCTTAAAATATAGCATCTGGTGGCAACAATTTTAATTATTTTCTTCAGAATTAACTAAGTAAACTAACCAAACTTTAGTGCATGCACTTTAAAGAAAAAAACAAGGGCGGCGGAACAAATTTAAAAGTAGAGGTACAAAATTTGAACTGTTGTACGCAGCATTGTCACATTAACTTTAAAAATTCTCAGTATTTCTGTGGGGGGTTGAACTCGCTAGCCCCACCCCCCTTAAATACGGCCTTGGACTACATTAGGCCTACCTTTTTCTTCGCGGCGGAGGGAATAAGCTGAGCACAGCAGATTCAACAGCCACGTGTTAATGCAGCTAACGCTAGAAGTGTATCGCTGGTACAAAACAGCACGTGTGCAAAGTTCTGAAAGTCAAATCGGTCGTTCTCAAAGCCGTAAAATAAGCTGCGAAAAACAGTTTATCAGTAGCAGGAGAAAATCCTAGACCTAGACAATCAAGTATAATCTGCTGACTTGGTAATAAACTTACCACAAGCAGTCGCATTTCTGGGAGATTTACTTTCCACCACGAGGACGTATTTTTCGACGTACGGTTTTACTTTCGTTTTTGTTTGTAGGCTTACTGTAGCCTATAGATGAGTAGGTTTACCGCACGCTGGCTTTGGACGGCAACGACGAACAATAGCTGATAAGTAGGTCTACTATCTCCAGTACCGTACTGCACAGGCAAAGAGCCCTGGCCTACTGTCTACCGACAGTCCGGTTACGCTATCTTTCTTCGCCGTTAATATACCTGCATGTGTATAAATAGTAGGCCTATAGTTTCAAGCAGGGGCGCCATGTAGCAGATTTTTTTTACAAATCCTGCAGAGATCAGCTGGGATTATTTTAAAATATTATAGCATTACTAAGATTTTAAGTGCAGTTAAATTACCGCTAACAAACGTCGCTGGTAACTTTCCGGTAAGTTACCCACGACTGTGACGACTTACAGCAATTTAGTCATTACGTACTTTGCTGTGCCAATCGCGCGTCTTTCGAAGCTCGTCACGAAAATTTGAAAGACCATTGCATAGAGTCCAGGCTTGCTGTGGATATCGATAAGCCTATACGTATATCCCGTAGATATTGTCCATGGATATTATGCTAGCTCATTTTTAGCCGACGGGAGGCGGGGCGGGGAAATGAGTGCCCTTGCCCCTGCTGTAGGCCTGGGGCGTACTTTGTGAAAATTTAGTGGCTACATATGTATGCAGGACAGACGTCTGTGAAATGCATCAGTCGTAATTTGGCCATTGAAAACAATGAAATCATACTGAGTAGCGCACGCGTCGGCTCAGAAATTATTAACTGAATAGCAGCAAACGTGATTGGCAAATATTATCTCTCAACAAGTCACACGTGTCACATCACATCATCTTCATTACAGCATCTGTCAGCATGTGCTTAAAATGTCTTCGTCCAGCACGAACACAAGCGGTAGACGTTAACACGTACACTTGCCAACAGCACGTTCAATAACTGCATGTCTCACAGTGGCCCCACTCACTGTTTATACGTCATTTTAGTTTGTCGACATACGATTTTAAAATGAAGACAAAGTAACACATTTTTAATGATTCTGTGATCTCAGTAATTATCCGTGCTGACCCATGCACTACCAAATACGAATTCATTGCCGTCAATGGCAAAACTATGACTTCTGCATTTCACAAGGTGGTGTAGCGACAACATTAATGTTATATGACCAAAACTATAGACATTTGCGTCAAGTTTCTTCCCAATGTTGTGCGCCAAAAATCATTAAAATCGACCAATGTTCCACGCAGCTATTTGAAATATAAAGGTGGCACGTTTTTATAGACCAGTGTCAAAGGTAATACTGTTTTTGAATAGTTCACTTGCTAGCGTCAAAAAAGAATATTTAACTGCTATATTCCAACACTGACTTCAGTCATGCAAAGAATTTTTTTCGGAACATTTTGCTGAAAACCACATGATTCTGTGACGTACGGTTGCTAAATTATGGTGCCATAAACTTTGTGCCGTTTTTTTGGACCACCCTGAACATACATACGGTACATAAACAATACACTAATACAATAGCACAAGATAAAACATAATAGTCATAGTCATAGTCACAGTCACAATGATATAGCCTAGAGTGACACACAGTGATTACACTGATTATGAGATGTTTCTCATGCTGATGCACAGAAATTTGAAGCACTGTACCAGCTAGAACAAGACAATACAGAGAAAGAGTAATACTTAATAACACAATTACCCACCTCCACCCCTAAATTATATAAAACTAACTGTAACCCTTCATCACACGTCCACAGTCAACAAAACACAATGAATCAGTGCAAAATTATTGCTGAAATAGCAGCGTAGGCCCAGTGAGAATCTCAACGCTGAACCGTATGGTGGAAAATGACTACTGAGTGACCAAACATAAGATAGCACCAGAACACCACAACAAAAAGTAAATCAGCCCTGCACATAATGTAACATCAGTTATCAACTTATCAGCAGTCGCAGTGACTAAACATAAAAAATATAAAACAGATCAAAAAGATAAAATGCAAAACAGTCGAGCAATGATAGACCATATGAAATGAATAAAGCAAGCATTTATCACTTGCAATTGCATCACGTTATATAATGGGTGATTTAACCACATCCTCCTAATATAACGGAATATAATGGAACCTCCACTGCACCCACACCTATTGAGCATTATACAACATATGCACGACTACCGACCCCCAAACCTTGGCTGCAAACACATTTCGACCTCAAAAATAGCATCCAGTGCCGAAATTTTTGGATATGTTTATACAGCTTTTCCTTGACTATGCACCTGAACAATTTAATTAATTACGCTTTATTTTTTTCACAGAAAAAACTACTACGATTCTCCACAGTCTTACAAATAGTCACATATGACAAGTGATAAAAAAGTGACTATACGACATCCTATTCATGACGCAATCCGACCTTCTGGCTGTTGTACTACTAACAATAACTGGTCTATTACATTGCATACATTAGGCCATAAGCCTACTATGCCAACTGAATCAAACAATCAATCGACCAACATACCATGCAAAGCAGAGCAGCATGAAAGAATATAAGCAGCAAATAACGAACATACAGTTAACAGTTAAATAAATAATATCAACGACATTCAACGAAAAATTTTAAGCCAACCATACTAATGGCTGTGCCTTTGGCACAAGATTATGCCTGTATGTCATCTGTCTGTAACACATGTATTGTGGCTAAATGGCATGTCTTACTGTAAAACTGTCTAAACAAGTGAATAGGGTTGCCCGACAGCTACACTGGGTAACAAGTTGGACCCCATACAATGTTCCCATTCCCCTAAATGGGCTGCAGCTGATTTATAATTAACAGCTGACTGGCGAGATGGCCGCACGTGACGTCTGTTATACTAGCGTTGCTTCTAGCATTCCAAACCAGCGCTAACGGGACTATAGTCACCTCAGGGAAATCAACCAAAAGTTGGACGCTAACCTTCAGACATAAGTGGTATGGTCAGCTTTCCCCAGTGACAGCTTAGTTTCTCGATATTTAGTAACAAACACACATAGAGAGTAACCATACACGAATGCACACTGGCAACCCATCTTACCAATGCACCGTGATACAACACAGACAGACAAACAGCAAACAGTAACTGAAAAGTCATTAGTAACGTTTTTTCAGCTAATAACTTCACAATACTGATGTTGACAACGCCACATTTGCATAAAGTTTTTTGGCAGACCGTACTAACAGTCAAGCCTTGGGTACGATGTATCATCTGTCTGTCGTCTGTCTGTCTGTCTGATGGCTACCCTCTAGTACCAGGTTAAAACTCTATAACCCCCATTCCCCAAGCAGTGGAATGAGGGGTCAAATGTCTGCACCCCCAAATAACACATTGCAAACTGGGGCCAAACTGCTTCAGTTAGCGTCACAGTTACTATTACCAACCTACAGGAAGCTGATCAGCGCCCTCTCCAACATAACCACTGACGACCCATGCAGACATCTGTTCTCCCAAAATAGAGATGCCTATCCCAAACCCCAAAATTTGCATGGTGTACTGTGGCCAAAACGAATCAGCGGAATGGTTACTATTAACAAGGCATAAACTTCTACCAATGCCCTATCTAATACGTCCATTGCCGACCCTCTCCTTCCCCAACAAACAGTAATAATCCTCAAAAATTGCCAGGCAGTACAGTTGGCCACCCTAGTGATGCATTCAAAATAAAGGTTGTATATCTGAGTTTATAAAAGTTAAAAGAAGCACATGATGTTACCCCCATCAAAACTGATAATGAAGAGTCTGAGAGAAAACAAATAAAACAAAAAAATAAAGTTAATAAGAGAACCTAAAGTGGCAAGATGAAGAAAGAAGGTCAGGCAAACAATCGTCATACTTCACTGTAAGTACCATCTACTGCTGCGCACGCATATGAATGGCTACATGCCCTTTTAAAGTTTTTCTACTTGCAAATGCAGAATTGCACAGGTGACAAGCATATGGCCGTTCGCCAGTATGTGAACGCACGTGAATCTTCAACGGCTGCAAACGGCTGTACGTCTTGCTGCATTCACTGCACTTATAGGGCCTTTCATCAGAGTGAGTACGCATATGATCACGCAGTCCTGATTTCTGTCGGAACAACTGTCCACAGACGCTGCAACAGAAAGACAGTTCATCAGAGTGGCAAAGCATGTGATCATCCAGACAGGCTTTGTATCGAAGAGTCACGCCACAGATGGAACAGATAAATGGTCGTTCACCAGAATGTATCCGCATATGTTGCTTAAAACTGAGCTTATGGAAAAACCTCTTCGAACACACGGTGCATTGGTACGATGGGTTGCCATTGTGCATTCGTATATGCAGCTTTAGTGAGGATTTAAATGCATAACATTTCCCACACGTGGTGCAAGAATATGGCTTAAACCCGGAATGGGTTCGCTGGTGAGCTGCAAGATGACGCACACTGGAAAACCTCTGCTGGCAAATGTCGCAACTAAATCGCTCATCAACCATATGACACCGAACGTGCTGCATCATCACTTCAAAATGTGAAAACTGTTTGCTGCACACCTTGCAGACATACTGCCATGTGCTGGCATCAAAGTCGACGCTACTTTTCAAGTTAGCAGCTACAGCCACCATGTCATCTTCTGTGTGGGTATGCATATGTACACTCAAACTTGTTGAGTCATTGAAATGGCTTTTGCAAACAACACAGGTGTAGGGACGTACCTGTTGGCCAGCGTGTATCCGAATATGTCTTTTCAGCACCTGTGGATCGGCAAATGCTTCTGTGCACGTGAGACAAGAATATGGTTTCTCGCCAGTATGTGTTCGCTTGTGAACAGTCAACTGACTCACACCTGCGAATGTCCGCTGACACACATCGCACGTCTGCCTATTGGTGTGTATTCGGCTATGTCTCTTCAGTGCTGAGGGATGGGCAAACGCCTTTGTGCAGATGGAACAAGCATATGTTTTCTTGGTGATATGCGTTTGTGTGTGTCGTCTCATCGATGAGGGATCGGCAAATGCTTTTGTGCAGGTGGGGCAAACATACGGTTTCTCGCCAGTGTGTGATCGTTTGTGAACAGTCACGTGATGAGGATGGGCAAATGTCCGCTGACAGACATCGCATGCGTACGGTCTTTCCCCGGTATGACAGCGGATGTGTTGTTGCATCGCTTGCAAAAACGTGTACCGCACGTTACATACTTTGCACACGTAATACGGCTTTTCATATCGTACATTCAGTGGAAGGGTTTTCAGTGTTTGGTTCTGTGTTGTGCTGTTACTGTCAGTATCTGCAGCTAAATCTTCGTCTACTTCTTTCTTCACAGCTCTCGAAGGAAGATCGCTCGTGTGCTTTTTGGTGTGTATCTGGCTATGTCTTTTCAGCGCCTGTGGATCAGCAAATGCTCTTGTGCAAATACGACAAGAATATGGTTTCTCGCCAGTATGTGTTCGTTTGTGAACAGTCAACTGACTCACACCTGTGAATGTCCGCTGACACACATCACATGTGTGTCTTTTGGCGTGTATCTGGCTATGTCTTTTCAGTGCTGAGAAATGGGCAAACGCCTTTGCGCAGATGGAACAAGCATATGTTTTCTTGGTGATGTGTGTCTGTGTGTGTCGGTTCATTGAGGAGGGATCGGCAAATGCCTTTCTGCAGGTGGGGCAAGAATACAGTTTCTCGCCCGTGTGTGATCGTTTGTGAACAACTAAAATAGGTAGACTTGCGAATGTCCGCTGACAGACATCACACGTGTACGCTTTTGCCCCAGAATGATAGCAAATGTGACATCGCATCTGCTGCAAAAGCGTATACCGTACGTTACATACTTTGCACACATAATACGGCTTTTCATATCGTACATTCACGGGGAGGGCTTTCAGTGTTTGGCTCTGTGTTGTACTGTTACTGTCAGTATCGGCCGCTAAATCTTCATCTTCTTCCTGCTTCACAGCTCTTGATGGAAGATCGCTCTCTATACAACACAACAGATTATATATAGAAATGCAATATTAGACTAAATGAGACAAAGGAACATTCTACTAACAAATACTGATAATCTGTATCAGTTTGGTTCTATCAAACTGTCAAACCATTCATCTGTGCATGTCCCATATTTGGTCTTCCAAAGACAATTTCACTGGCTATGACACTTAATATACAACTATTTCAGCAGTGAGCACTTCTAGAATTGTTCCACTATTCACAGTACAAAGTGAGACATTAAAAGAGTACAGAGAGTCTGCGCTTCTAGTGAATTTATCGTTATATTCATCCTGTGAACACAAGTTGCAAATATTAGCCATTAACAGTTCCCTATGATTCATTCTTAGCTTCACTTCTCAATGTTTGCCATAGGCCCCATTAGTTTCCACATCAATATTACACAGGTCTACAATTAGATTATCATTTCATTCCTAAAAATAAAACTCAGCAACCTGCTCTAGGCTGAACTCGGTACTTCTTCCTCTGGAGTAGCTTCCTCTGGAGTAGCTGTTGTATCTTCTGTCTACAAATTCCATACGACAATTACTGTCAGGGCTCTGACACATATTTGCAATGACTATTAAACAGCCCAACAGCTTATTAACGACAAACGTAGGAGAGTCTCAAACACTCTATCCAACAAACTGCTCTGCTGGGTGAATTCTTCTACAGGGATTGTATTTCTTGTTACTCATCTTGAGATATCGCTGTCATACTGCACCAATATAATATACAGGGTGCGGCAGAAAAAAGTAGCCCCCTAAAGTTTTTTGCTGTTTTCTCAGCAACCGTTTAGCATTTTAATCTAAAAATTTACAGATTTATTTACTAAATTGTTCTACGGCTAA
>Ga0056128_1006995_pt1 | contig 14226 bp, 9 predicted proteins | sample WorMetLIZISLAND2_FD_71113 | JGI IMG/M metagenome (GOLD analysis project Ga0056128, IMG submission 71113) | Marine gutless worms symbiont microbial communities from Max Planck institute for Marine Microbiology, Germany - Olavius geniculatus... ... | reverse complement strand
TTCAAGGAGGCCTGCGCACGTGGGTGTCAAAGAGGGGTACCCCTATAAAAAGTGGTTATTTATCCTCTGTTGGCTTGTCTAGCGTGTAAATGGTTGCAGATAGGCACAGCCATGCTGCTTGTCATAACAAGCACTAATGAGGAGCTTGTTACGAATGTCAACATCGATAACCTTGAATGACTAAAAAATGAATGACTTGAATGACTAAAAATATTGATTTAACGTGATTTTTTTTGGCGATTTTTGGCTGCAAAAGAGTGAATTACGACGAAGCGGATGGAGATAGACTACGATTACCTGCGAACAGGAACTGCTATAGGCTTTCGCGCGTCTCGTGAGCTTTGCTCAAATTACTTGTTTTGTCTCTGCGGCACTTCATGAGCATGGTTAAAAATAAGACTGGTTGACGCAGTTCGTTATAAAATCGTGCTTTTTCTAACCATGCTCGAGACGAGATTGGAGACCCTGCAAGAACTTTGGTCTCGATCGAGTCTCAGAGAGTCGGTGTTTTGATTCTTGTTGCATACTTTTTTTGTCGTGAGTATGATTAATACAATTAGGTAGATACGATTCATGCTTTCGCTTTCGTAGATTGAGTCATGTTTTTTTTGTTTATAGTTGCTTTTTAATGTGCGTTCTTTAGGAAGAAGTAGTATAATTTGTGTTAACATGCTGAGAAGCAATTTTGAGAAAGAGGATAGTTTTTCTGGGCGTGAACTTAATATATCGGTAGTCTGTTCCAGTAATCAAAATCGCAGCATGGAGGCACACAATTTTTTGAGGTCTGTAAAATGCATCGGTATTTTGAAAATAATCTTTGACAGTGAATAACTAGGTATTAAACTTTGACATATTTATTAGTCTTTTTAACGTTATGTTTATGCCTGTATATATCTGCATGCAGAATACAGCTTTCATTTCCTTATCCTCAGTTACTCAGCCTATTTATAGATATGGCGTGGAGTGGGCTCATACACTATCACACCTAACAGTGATAGACTATTGCAGTAACTTCCTAGGGTTAGGGTTAGTGTTAGGGTTAACCCTAACACTAACCTTAACCCTAATTCTAACACTGTTAGATGCGATAGTGTATGAGCCCCAGCATGGAGACGCATGAAATTGTGGGGATTCATTGATTTAGATGGTGCCTGTTTGGTTTGGTCATTTGCTGCAGCTCGCAGTATGGTACGGTGAATGTTAAATAATAATTCGTACAAATATTTTGATAACTTCAATCGAACATGACTCCACTGGTGTCGAAGTCACATTGGTCAGAAGATGAATAAAAGCCCGAGATCAACATTGCCATCTTAAAACTTTGTCATTAGTTGCCGTCTGTATATTCGTATTTTCTGCATGTTAGAAAAAATGGGTGCTGACTGTGTGATTGTGTGTGAAATTGTGTGTAGCAAAAGAGGGTTTCGAGTACGTTCATTCGGCACTGGCACTCACGTAAAGCTACCCGGTACTGCGCCTGATCGACCGAACGTTTATGACTTCAGTACGACATACGATGAAATATACAATGATCTGTGGAACAAAGACAGACAGACGTATACTTTAATGTTGTGTCTTGTCATAATGTGTTGTATATGATGATAGGTAAAGAATAGAGGTGTATGTGCTTATTATGAATTGCATCATGTGACTCATGTTGCAGGGCTCTTGCGCGTCCTTGAAAGTCTTTGAATTTTTTCCAGATTTTCAAGGCCTGGAAAATCCTTGAAAACAGACATGGTCAGTGAAAGTCCTTGAATCAATGTCTGAAGGTCTTTGAAAGTGCTTTAATTTGATTTTGTAAAATGCCATGACAGTGCAAGTGATTTTCAGAATCAGTGTAAATTGTCAAATGTAAACTGAACCTGCTTATATATGCCTATAAATATGCCAGTTTGATTTACTTCAGTTCTGCTTTATTTCCTTCGTATGGTCCTTGAAAAGTTTTTGCATTTGATTTCGACAAATGGGCAAGAACCATGATGTTGGCTGCTTATTTTTACGCGCAAAAGCAGCTACTGCTTTCAGCGTGTCTTAGCCATCGCAATTCTGTCCGTCTGTCCGTCCGTCTGTCTGTTCGTCACACGGGTGGATCAGGCAAAAACGGTCCAAGCTAGGATCACCAAATTTTTACCGTTGGCTGCCCGGCAGACTCTAGTTTCAGGAACCGTAAAGCTTTTTCATAAATTCGGAGGGGGTCACCCAGAATGAAGGCGCTAAATGAGAGGGGGGTAGGCAGAATTTGCGATTTTTGGCCTATGACTCGCTGTATCTCAGTAACGGTGCGAGATAAGGCCTAGGTTACTATTAATCATTAATAGGAAATCGTATACTGGATTTCGATTGGTGCTGAATTTAATGACCTTGGATGACCTTGAACGCCAAAATACGGATTTTTTATGGATTTTTTGGGCGATTTTGGGCTGCGACACAAAATCATTCACAAGGCGGCGCCACGGACTGGCGTTGGTGGCATGGCGTCGTTGGTGACGCGTTTCGGTTGCAACGAAGTTACTCTATGCCGGGCCCGGTTAGTACTGCGGGCAGGAACTGCTATAGGCTTTCGTGCATCTCGTGAGCATTAGCTCAAATTTCTTGTTCAGTGATCTCAAAACTATGCCACAAATAGTACTGTGACCTGGTGAATACAACAAACTTGATATAACTACTACATTATATCTTACCAGTATAAAAAATTCTTTGAGCTAAACCTGGATTCAGGAATTTTGGTCCATGTCCAGAACTGGATTGCATCAAAAGCTGATTTGTTATCCCTTTGGCTATTTTTTGCCTTTGCATAAAATTTTGTTTGAAACTTGGTAAGATGCGTTGCAAAGTGTCAGTTTTTGCCTTGTCACCTAATAATGAATAATACTGGAAAATGATCCAGAATTCACAAAAGAATTAAATCACCATCATTTTCTGTTCGTGCCATGTCCAACCCTCCGCAGTCCTCACATCAAAATTTTTACAGAATTATTTTATTGAGTAATCCAGCAAACACAGATGCATACCCTCTGCCAAACATTGGTGGAGGCAGGCAATGTTTTGCACTGTGGATGCTGTGTATGCGTTACACTTGTTGGTAGCCTTTACTGTTGAGCAGCTACACACAAAATGGCTTACTTGGAATGCTTGATCGTAACCGGCGCATCAAACCGAAGCCGGAACGATTCCAAGAATGTCGCGAGCATTTTGACGTAATAATCACATGTGAGGAGCGGGTCTATGATCAGGTTGTTGAAGGTAACTATATTGTTAAGCTTTTGTGTGAGGTAGGATAATGATGACAAATATGTGTCTGCATCTTTGTTTAGTATAACATGTAGTTTTTTCGTTATTAATTGTTACTCCTTTTTTTACCTAATTACAACATTATATGAACATTATTATATCAGACTTTTCATGTGAATAGTGATATGCTGCTGTTTTGCTTTTGTTGTCATTATAGAAAAATCTGTGGCCACTACTTGATCATTTAAAAAGTTCGAGTGATTTTAATCTGACACAGACTATTAGTGCAAAAGGTGAACAGATGGACATGTGCTATGCATAGGCAACATAGCAGAATAAAAAGACGATCTGCAACTAGACTGTTTTCCAGAGATAGTCATCATTTAGTTCACATTAGGTGATAGAACAGCTCGACAGAGAGGCCATACAAGTTTCTTCTGTCGTCTAATAATGTTGATTGATGTCACATATACATTTTGTTAAGAAGTATGCTGTTATCTGGTTGGCAGCACTTGAAGGCCGACAGTCTAACAGTATGGGCGAGCCATCTCACGTTATTAACATCGATATTCAGGACAATCATGAGGAAGCAACAATTGGTGCTTTCATGATTTGCGATCTCTGTGAATTGGTCAGTTTATATAATTGTTCATGTCACTTGTACTGACTGATATTTATTAACCCAAAAACAGCAAAAATTACAAAAAGTGATATTGTCTGCATCACACTGACTGTGTGAATAATATCGCCTTTTGTAATTTTTGCTATTTTTGATGTGCAAGTCCTTGAATGTTGCCATTAACAAGTGTATAAACTTATGTTTTGTACATTTATATTTGCTATTAAAGTGATGTTTTCCTACAGTTGATCAGTTACGGAGATATCTGGCCAGAGATATTTTACAATCATGATATTGAGCGTTTGTTTGGGGTCATGTGACATTCAAATGGCAACAAGGGTCGGTTGTGGTGGAATTAGATTGGTCTCATTCAATAGCCCATCTCCCAAAACCTTCCATTTTATGCAAAGATCTTGGAGATATCTGTCACAGAATCTGAATTATAGCCCTTTTGTCTTAAATTTCGTTGCCATGGCAACAAGGGTCGGTCAGGGTAAAATTTTTTTGGCAGTATTTGATGGCCCAACCCCCAAAACCCCGCTATAGATGCAAAGATCTTGCAAATATCTCTAGCAGAAACCAAGTTATAGCCCATGTTGTCTAAAATTTCATTGTCATGGCAACCAGGGAGGGTTGGGGCAAAATTTCATTGGCAGCATTTGATGGTCCAACCCCCTATAAACGCAAAGATCTCGTAGATATTTCTAGCAGTAGCCGAGATATATAACCCATTTTGTCCCAAATTTTGTTGCCATGGCAACCAGTGGGAGTCCGGGGTAAATTTAAATGACACTGTTAGGTTAGCCATCTCCAAAAACCATACCCTAGAACCTAAAATTACGACTCTATCTTATACACAGCCAAAGTTATGACCGTTTAAAGAAATGTTTTATTTTCCCCATAGGTGCCATTGGAAGTTTTTGAATAAATACGTTAAATATTAATTTCAAATCTTTTAACCCCCAAAATGCACATCCTTCACGAGACCGCGTCGTTTGAGCCATCGCGAGCAAAAATCTGCCGAGGGGTCTGACCTGTAGGTGAGATGAAGAAAAAAGGTATATACAGTAGCTGGAAAAATTTTTACGCATAAATTTCACCTATTTGCCAAGAAGCCCCCCTTGGTCAGATTTACATAAAATTTTGCATGAGGGGTCATTTAGTTGACGTAATCAACCGTGCCAAATTTTATCTCAATCGGAATCGAATCCCATTGTAGCCAATTATCTTGCTCAGGAGCACTGAAATGGCAATACAATCGCAAATTAATTCAGCTGAAGCAAGAAACAAAGGAGCCTCCTGCATCGATGGAACAGATAGCCTAACACATGACAATTAAGGTAATAAGAAATTTGAGCTAATGCTCTCGAGACGCACGAAAGCCTATAGCAGTTCCTATTCGTAAACTGTCAGTCTATCTCCAGCCATTTCGTTGCAGTCCATTCTTGGAGTGTGCGCTGCAGCCGAAGATTGCAGAAATCAATAAAAACCCCTTAATTTGGAACTTAAGGGTACTTCAAATTTTTGGCTTTCTGATAGGAAAGAGAAGTCGCCATTAACACATGGCTTGATAACTTGATAACAGCCGGTGATAACTCGTATCTTGAAACAGTGACTAGTGGCCATTATTGTTAGTTTGTATAGCTTATTAACAGTGTCGGTGTCGGTTTGATGCAGCTGAGTGCGTCGGACGACATTGATAACGACATTGACGAGCTTCTGCAGGAATTTGAGACCCGCTGTCACCGAACGATCTTACACACCGTCGCTTTCAACTAGGAATTTGTTGCCATACGTTGTTGTCCTCCAGTCTTTATTTTGTATTTTTCTACAACAAAGTGTGTATATTTATAAGTTATCTAGACTTGCTGCGCTGCAGTTATGCGATTGTTGTTTATATTTTGTAATTATAAGACAAAAATGTAAATTTCTATTCTGGGATACTGTAATGGATCATGTGTTAAGGAAAATATCAGACTTGCGAATGTTTTTAGGAGAGAGTGATTTACAAAAAGAAATCATTAAAAAAAACTTACAAAAAAGTCAACCTTAACCTAAATGCTTAGGAAAATTCATAATTTCTTAATGGAAGGAAAGTTTATAATTTGTTATGTAAATTAGCTGACAACGTTTTCTAGCTTAAATTAGCCTAATCTGGGATCACTTCAGTGTAGTGATTAAACATGTTTGAACTGTGCATTATGGTGCACTGTTTCTGGGCCTTTGTGAGCTTCGTGACAATTTTTGTTATTTTACCAAGTTTAGTCAAACAAAATCGTGATTTACTCTAGTGCAGCTGGCAATGGGGCCACTTGATCATGGTTAGTAGTAACAGCAGCAGGATGGTTGCCCCCAAATTTTTGTTTGTCTGAAAATTTTATCGTTTTAAGATTTTCATCTAAAAATGCAAAAATTTGGAGCTGGACATCCCCATTTCAGGAACTTCAGGGACAAATTAGAGCACCCATATCTATTATCTCCTCTTTGAACAGTCTCATAGGTTGAAATGTAACTTGATAAGTTTGACAAATTTATCAAAGTACAACCTTTATATTCATTGTTTTTGTTGACGTTTCGGCAACCGCTGCTGCCTTCGTCGGAATGACTCTCTGCCAGGTGTCGCTACAGGTGTCATTCCGACGAAGGCAACAGCGGTTCCTGAATATAAAGGTTGTATTCTGATGAATTTGTGAAACTCATTATGTTATCTTCTCGGTTGAAAATTTGCAGCTGTCTTCTGGAAAATTGCAGATTCTTTTTTTAGGTTTTTCAACCTATGATGCTGCTGGTCACAGTGACTGAATACTATCATTAATGCGCATTGATGTTATGAGCAGGATTTATATTACATGTAGTATTTTTTTGTCTGGATATTTTTTATTTGCGTAAGTTCTGCTTGTTCAATAATTTGTTTATCTGGCCAAAATGCTAGAATATGGCCAAACGCCATTCAGTTAAATGCTACTGTGATATTCTTGTCTGTAGTGCCTCTGTCAGTCTAGCATGCAGTTGTGAGGTATTTTTGCAAGATTGAGTGTAGCGTGCAGAATTGCGGATGCATAAAAAGTAAGCCCCTGGCATTCACACATTTAGAACTTCATCAAGTATTGAGAGTGGGTTTTCAATTTAACTTGTTGCCAAGTTATTCTAAAGCTGAACAAGGTAGTGTAGCAACACATTCAGAGTGCAATGGGATCTTAGTGATCGCTTAGTTTACTCTTAATCGCAAATTTACTGTTGAGTGTATTGGTAGCAAAAATTAAAAAATGGTCAATGTTTGATGCCATTATGACGAAAATGTAGGGGCTTAACTTTTGTCGGCACAGTCTGTAGTCATAATCTGCACCGTGCTGTGTATTCAATTGCACATGGGCAATATGTTTTAGGTTATTTGATTTTGATGAAGACTAGACATGATTGATGTTTAGTGTTATAACCTTGTTCATAAGTACATTGTGAATTATGTAGCATTGAGTTCGTTGATTTGATGCATTTGACATACTGCTTCATTTTGATATAATAAAGGCTCGACATCTGCTGACGTTGCTTCCACTGTTATAATTACTATACTATCATTACATAAACTATCGCCAAACTTTTTATAGTAAATTATGCACACGATGATGTTTCGCAAATCTGCATTAAGATGCAAACAGGCCTACTACTTTTCGCTTCTTTTTGCTCGCTCACTTTTCAGTAGTTGTTCCAGGTCAGATTAGTTTTGCAGTTAACTTTTCAAGATTATTGTAGCATGTTCAATCTACAAGCCGATTTCCTTTCCTGTCTTCCAGCCAGTCTACAAAGCCAAAGTACTGTGCAAACGAGTCCATACCACGTCCGGAAAAAACATCCCAGCATTATCGATTGTCACTTGAAGAACAGTTATCCAATTTTAATAATTTTTGGTTCAAACATTTCTGGCACAACTGGCCATCAAATGACTGGTAGGTTTCCCACCTCTTCCATCGTTTGCCTCAACATTACCTGGGGAAAACTGAACCAACAAAGTATGCATTGAAGTTAACAAAAAATGTCAAAAAGCATCTCCAACATTATCGAATGTGACTCTAAGCAGGACTGACAGATTTTAATAACTTTTGGTGCAAATATTTTTGACAACTGGCCATTGAACGACCACTTTAGTAACCACCTCATATAATGTCTGCTTCTGCACTATTTATGAAAAACAGAACAGGCAAAATAGGCACTGAAATGAACCAAAAAAACTCAATAAATTTCATGTCTTCACACCTATGGCCCCTTACACCCAGTCAACTACATGGTTTGGCTGTCATCCAGGTGACGTAAAGAAATGTTGATGAATTTGAGAAGTGACTAGTGAAGTCTGGATTGGTCTGAAGCAAATCATTATTGAACTACTGTCAATGGAAGGAGCAAGCATCTCTATGCCTGTGTCTGTAATGAGCCGACACTTTGAACATTTTTTACTGTTGTCAGTTGAAAAACATACAGTTGGATAAACTGTCAGAAAAAGTGACAAATGTGGACAAAATGTGTTTCACGTGTTATTTTGATTAAGTAGTAATACTACCTTGGATAGAAATGCAATATTTCGTTGGTTCCGTTTTTCCCCAGGATTGGGTGAGATGGAAAATTAAACAGTTATAAGATGGCTAGTTGTGTCAGAAATATTCCTGTCAAAATTATTATAACCTGTTAATCTTTGAGTTACAATAGAAAATGTCTGGTATGTTTTTTTTCTGGATATGGTGTACATTCAGCTATGAGGTCATTAATGACATTAACAATAGAAGTGTTCAAAACATTTTCTCTGGTGCCACTGCAATGTTTTACAGTGTAGTAAGTAACAAAGACCAGTAATTCAGTGATTGTCTCCATAAAAACAAAATGCAAAACACAGCATTATCATCACTGTAGTGAGAACTACAATCATGGTTAACGGTTGTGTCACATTGTCACTCGCAACAGGTTATATGCTGACCATAACAGTAAGTTTGCTAGGAATGTAGATTTCTGAACTGAAAATAAGACATCCTCTTGCATTAATTTGAGCCAAGACTGCAGATATGTTAAAACATTTTCCATTATTATGATCACTGCAATATACAACACTATGGAAGAGTAAGAATGCATTAAAACATTCAGTAAGCTTAATTCATTGCCAGAGCTGTCAAAATTCAGGAAGATAAAAGCTATCAGATGCAGTTTGCTGTGCCATAACAGCATGAGACTGGCACAAGTTAAAAACCATTTAACCAGTACGCTAGAACACTCCTCATGCATACATACATTATATACACGATCAGTTCAACAGCGGTAGTCCTACACTGTTTGCAGAAATATGTAAGCAGAGGTATAAAAAACTGTATAATAACATTAGGCCTAGTACATAAAATGCATCGAATGGTGAGATAAGTGCACTATTCAGTATCTGTGTAGCATTCATCAAGAAGCACTTACATATAGGCACATCCGGCAATGATGTATTACGCAACTGCAAAAAAATAACAGTAAAAAACTGTAAAAAAAAATCGAGACTGTACAAGTGAACAGCACTCTGATTATCAAAGCAAAGGAAACGTCCTAGTGCAGCTATGAACATAACGCCGCAGTGTAGTTTTAGTACTCAATAAGTGATCAGTGGTACAGTAGCAACAGACAACTAGTAAAATATGTCAGCTCAGTGCTGACATTTTATGCGGCCATCTCCTGAAGAGCTGCAGAACCTTAACTGTCGCCCTTGCCCTGGCTACTTGAATGAAAATGAGCACACATTATTCCTGCCCTGACTAACATTTACACAAATTTTGGTTTTTAGTGCGCCTTATAGTTTTCAAGTTAGAAGGTTGCATAGGAGAGATAGATGGATTGCACACAACAATATATGACAGTTTTGCAACGTTAAATAACACTGAAATGACATCCGTGTTTGCTTAGCTGGCCAGAGTAACTCTTAATTTCTGTATGGTTCCCTAAAATTGTTGGAGCATTATTATTTGCAAGCTAATGTCATTCCGGTCATCTGAGCAATAGCATCAAATGACTAAAGGATATTAACTACATGTGCCACACGTTTAATACACTAACTAACGACCTACAGCTACAAAATTTGAAAATTGTGGTCAAACAGCTAGCCATGAATTACGAGTATCAATGTAACTGCAGCTAAATATAACAAAATCCAGCTATTCTGAATTAAAAGCACAAAAAGTGAAACTGTGTCGGAAGTTTTCATGATCAATATTATGAGTATCGCACATGCATGCACAAAAGAAGATTTATGCATTAATAAAAATAATAATGCAGAAAAAAGCAATAGAACTGTACAGCACATTTCAGCAAACAACAGTGTGCGTGTATAACAATGTTGAAATCATGAATAATAATAATACAATCTACGGTATATCAGTTACCAACACTAAAATGCCATCTACTGCAATAACACTCAGCATGAGACCACTATCGTAGCAGATGAATGCTGTCCAATAAAAACGTCTGAATACACATAAAACTGCACAACAGTCTAAGAGCATATCACAGAAAACATGGAATCTAGTTGGAAATATCTGCACCATCGTTCTAAGCCGGGAATGTTTTTACATGTATATAAAATATCATCCTGTAAGTTAAACAACTAAACTAAACAACAACTAAAGACAACTACAATGTGTCACAATCATGTAACAAAACCGCTACTTATATAATTATGCCATCATAATTCAGTGTTAGTCATGTAATTACCAGCTTACAATTTTTACAGCAAAAATTTTAAGTTCTGCTATGATTACAACTTCCTTGATTTTTACAACTGACCTCGAATGAAAACGATAATGATCTAAAGAACTACAGAGTGCAACTAAAACGTGATATGACAGTAATATCTGAATACAGTGAATATTTTCTATGATTGTTCAGTTAATGTCTGTACGAAAAAAATGAATGTTTCTAAAAATTTTTTAGTAACAATCTGTATAATGCCACAGTTCTGAGTTAAGCTACTGCAGCATCTTAGTGCCAGTCCCTGACACAAAATAACTATAAGATTAGACTATTATCCAATGCTACAGTCTACTGCAGTGTTGTACAAATGCAAAATGCTGTAAAATGTCAAACGCCAAAAACTTGCTGTTATTTTTTAACGTTTTTACCACATGTTCTGTGGCTGTAGTGTAGGCATGTGCGTCCGACACGTGTTTAATAAACTACTCAGTTAGTTAGTTACTTGATAAAATCACCTACTGATGATTGGCCAGCACAGTCTGAAGTCATCTCATGTAGTAGTTGATTGGTCGCTTGGTAATCGATCACTAGGCGATCGGTTTGTCGCCCATATGTATGGCATTCCTGAGATACAGCGCTGAAGCCAGAACTGGTGTTTGAGATTGCGAGCTCGAACGTGAGCGTTCTGTATCTCAATCGTGTGATTTGCTGGGAACCAGCCTTTCTCGTTGTCTCGTATTCTCTGTCCATAGTACCAGCCTAACCACAGCATTACCACAGTTTTAGGTAGTAAGTAAGAAGAAAAATGCGAATTAATTTTTATTGGGGTATATGCTATAGCTAGAAAGCAACTGTGGATGCAGACTGGAAATGAAGTACCTTTAGGTGTTTCTAAAATGCCACACAAGTGGATGTTGAGAGACAGTGTATTCCAAGGAAAAATAGATGCATGAAAAAAACACAAACTAACACAAGAAAGAATATATGTAACTTGAAGAACTTTGTATGAGCAAGAGCATGATGATTCTAAATCAAACTCGCTAACTGCATAAACGAAATTCAGCAAGAGTTATCTTACCGAGTACGTGCTATTGAGAACCACAGAACATTTACCACAAGAAACCAATGCAAATCATCTGACATAATGCAAATCTCACTCATATATAAATAACCACAAATAACATACAGAATGCCAGTGTGTTTTCTTTTACGAAGTATTATTAACATCATAACTGTAAACTGCTTGAGGGTAAGACCTACTTTTTCAGATATGGTGCATATCACCCGCAAGCTTTGTGTTGAAAACCTGTGACTTACCGTCAGTGAGTTTACGGAAAACGTTGATAACATCGGACTCTTCAAGCATTAGCTCGTCCGGTTCATTCGGCTCATAGCGTGTCACTGCCTGCACTTGTGGACAGTCTGTACAGACACGCATCAATCAATAAAACAATCAATGAAGACAGTTTGTCGAATAATGAATCAGTCAGAGATCTCAAACGCCTGCCAAAATAGTTCTGCCACCTGGCGATTGCAATAGACGGAAAACAAACTGGGGTATTTGTATTGCTATGAAAATTCCCGGCTCCTTTCCACCATGCTGTATTTACGTACCACTTTCCTATCTGAGATCTGTTGCAGTTGTCAAGATATTGCTTCATGAACTAAAGTGTTAACCAGTCATCACTCAATCAGCCATTTAATTAAATTTAACACTGCACAGTTTCAGCTAAACCGAAGGCCTCGTATATTCGTTCGTCATCTCCATCCATCGACAGCGAAGTGACAGCTTGAACCCAGCGCGTTCTTTTATTTCTGCTCACAGCAAGTACCCAACAATCATCAGTTCAGTCACAGAATAAACTCACAAGCTGCAGGGAGCTATGTCAGTTCAGCAAGTTATATTTATGTAAGTATGTAAATGTAAGTAAGTAAGTAAATTCATCATTGAATTACAATCTTTATTAGTATACACTGTTCTAAATAAGTTCTAGTGAGAACAGGCCCTAACATCTGCATGCATGATAGCAGTACAGTGTCTTTAACAGAACTCAGAAACCTCTAATAAAGATAGCCAATATTGCCATGTTCTATTTTTTGCTATTTTATAGCAATCATAGTAAATAACATTTTAAGACAAATCTTGTTGCCTCGCTGCAGAGTGACATTAAGTTGGGAGGTTGTACTGTTTGACAAAGCCAAGCTGAGTCTACTCTATAGCAACTGTTCTGCTTAATACCTAAGAGTGATTGCAACTGCTAACTGATAGAGCCAATCCCCAAAACTGCCAAACGTCACAAACATTTACAGAAGTGGAACACACTTCTTTACATAAACAGATCATTTAACACCTTTCGGAAACAACTAGCCGAAACCATTGTAATAAAGGACAGTCGTGTTAAACACTGTGTTCGAGCGTTCAACATGACCTTCACTTCATCAATCAAGGACGATCGTTTCCAAAACTGTCCGATTGGTCAGTCTACATAGGCCTATCTCAAGTTTGTTTCACTTTGTTTATGCCACTTGGTAGCCTACATTGTCAGTGGCGTATTTAAGAGGGGGGGCACGGTGCGATGGCCCCCTTTGGCCCAACCATGAAAATTTTTTACAAGCGACTTTATATGAAAAGGTGCGTTTTTTTGCCATTTTCCAGCAAGAATTTCAAAATTCAACAATGTTTGATGGTCTTTTTTCATACTGATACAGTATGCGATTAAAATCACCATGTGAGATTGCATCTGATATGACACCGGCGTCGCCGAACGCTTTTGAAAACCAGCTGCAAGCCGTATAGGCCTATAGTATTTTGTGGCGGCCGGGTTTAGTGTCCATGGATGAGTGACACGGCACTATATGAAACCAACAGCAAGGCAGTCGGCGGCTGGCTGGCGCACGCCATGGGCGGTGGTTAAACTTAATTAATATTTTAAAATGTCAGATCTGAGTTTAACCCAAGATGAACTCGCCCACAACTTGCATAGGCTACAGCAAATGAGACATAAGCTTATCTAAATGAGATATGCCTATTGTTGCATGTAACGCGACTATGACAGCGCTCTTAAGATGCATTCCTTTGCCCTGAGACTGTGACACGCCCTATTCTCAGATAACACAAGCTGCAGCGGCATCGCAGCGTGCCAGTGATCATAGATCCTAATGTGCGACGTTATCAGAACTCATCAGTATGAGAATCCCAGGAACCAAGCTCCGCATGCCAGTGTCGTGATATCATAATGTCATTAAGCGACGAAGCGCCCTATTTCACTGGAGAGCAGGGATGTTGTCCTTGGCCTTGGTCCTTGGTCTTGGGTTGTCCTTAAGGACAAAATCACAGTCCTTGGTCCTGGCCTTGGCCTTGAAGGTCTGGTCCTATTGTATTGATATCTACTGTAATCAATTGTGTTGACAGGATAACATACCTGGTTGGTTGTATGGTTTAAGATTTAATTGGTTATTGTCTCATTTTGATTTCGCATCAACTCTTGTACCTTCAACCCAATGGAGACTCCACTATCAACACTCTGTCAGCAGTTTCTTTATGTCAAACAACTGCTCGGCTATGTTCTGTGTTCGCCGGCGACGTCCGCACCTGTGGAACGTGTGTTTTCGCAGAGCGGCCTTCTGATGCGTCCAAACCGAGCAAGAATGTCGAATGCTCTTTTGGAAAC
>Ga0056128_1006994_pt1 | contig 14226 bp, 8 predicted proteins | sample WorMetLIZISLAND2_FD_71113 | JGI IMG/M metagenome (GOLD analysis project Ga0056128, IMG submission 71113) | Marine gutless worms symbiont microbial communities from Max Planck institute for Marine Microbiology, Germany - Olavius geniculatus... ... | reverse complement strand
GACGCCGCCTCTGTTGAGGATCTATTTCACTCTGCTGACGATAAACTGTTCCGTAAAATTTTACGCAACTCTGCTCACGTCCTTCAGCCTTTGATTCCGGATCGCCAACCGTCATCTTATGACCTCAGACCACGCTCTCATGACAAACTTTTGCTCAACAAAACTATTTATCTCAACGAACGTGACTTTGTCATTCGCATGCTTTACAGAGACAGCTATTGATGTGTACATCTTTGCAAACTAGGCCTATGTTAGATTTGCTTTACTTAGTTACTGACTATATTTTTCAGAAGCTGCGTTTTTCAGCTTTTTTTAAAGAATAAAATGAATGAATGAATGAATGAATGAATGCTAGAGAACATCACTCCAGTGCCGGGGACGTCATTGCCGAAATGTTCGGTCAGTGTCAATCGCCAGGTTGTTGAGTTGATCGACATCGTCAAGCCACAAGCCATCGAGCTGAAGAACTATGCCAGCACAGTAAGTGGTCCTGACATAATTCATCTTTTATGAATGTCGTCACATGTATATGTATTCTATTATTAGTGTTGTTTACTTTTCGAAACAGCGCTGTAGGGCCTACAGAATACGTAGACTAACTAGCTAAAAATCTTGCAGTAAGAGAGCGTCTTAAACTTGACTGTAAAAGTCAGTGTTGTCTGCTAACAGGTTATTCGGCTATTCCATATTTTTGCTGTCCGATAGGCGAGGAACTTGAAGAAGTTTTAAGATGGTTAGAACTGTACCCTGGTGAGATAGTTTGTATTAATGGCCGCATAATCTGCTTTTATCAATAATCTGAAAAAAATTAATCGTCACTAGGTATTTTATTGGGTAGGCCTATGACTGATGGTCCCATATGGTGGTTTAAGCCTACGTGGCGACACAATGCTGCTCTGTCACGCATTGGAAATTGGAAATTGAAAATCTGAAAAAGTCGTGGAAGTCAAGCCAAATACCAGTTTGTAAGTATTAAGTCCAAACGTAATCGCCAGAGTTCTAGACTTTCTAACTGCAGCCTATTCAACTGCTGGCAGTAAGTTAAATGGAGAACGCTTTGTGAACCGCAGTGTTTGAATTGCCGGGGGGGGGGTTGAACCCCCCAATTAATTGTTTTCTCAATCCACCTAACACACTGTCAAATTATGTACTGGGTCGGGGTCAGCTATATACTATATACATACGATTTACATCGCAATTTTGCTCGGACTCCGACTGTCGATAAGTTTAACTCCCTCCAGCTAATTTTTCACAATTCAAACACTGGTAAACTGTAGCTTCGCTAAACTTTTATTTCAGACTTTAAATTAATTTTTTCGGGGAGTTTCTGAGCGATGGAACAATATCACTGCTTGCCTGTCATGAGGCAACACTTACATGTAATTTCAGACTTACCTTTCGTCTTGGTCATCTGCTTTTGGTACAGTTGCTTACAGTCTGGCAACTAAACAGGAATTTTGGGATTGTCCAGGAATCATGCATAGTAGTGCTTTGGTTGAGGTAGTTTTGCAGCCAGCCGCTTTCAAGGCAGCACAGTTCCCTCTTTGCGGCCGGGTACATCTCGTTTGTCCCACTCTCTGTCAGCATTCCAGTTACCATGGTAACCAAGTTAAATACCCGAACTGATAGAAAACAAGGAGAACCGTCCGCATCAATGGCCAGTACAGTTAAAACTTTGTAACTTTTTCATTATTGTTTTTTAACGAAAATTTTTACCAAGGGTCAAAAAGACTAAAAATATGATGTTTTGCAATTTGCATGCAAGAAGGGGCTAAGGCGCACGGCCAGACCAAAGTTTGTTGTTGAGGAATGAGGATAGTTGAAGTTGGCCTGAGACTGGGTCCAAGCCTGTTTGTCTGAAGTGAGTTGTCTTTGTTGGTCGTGCAGATCAAGATGTGGATCACTTACATGATTCCGAAGATTGAAGACGGCAACAACTTTGGCGTGGCAATACAGGTTCGTCTCTGCGGTAGATGTAGAGCTAATGCCGGTTTATAAATTTGTTTTTACTCGCCAGAATATCGTACACAAATGGCAAAAACTAAAACATAAAACCGAATAACAACATAAATAGTCATACCGTGCATTAATACAACGGATTCAGTTAATGCCTGATGGCAGAAACTTTTGCTCACATCAGAGATAAGCCTGAGAATGCAAGAGCGATTCTGTTTAAAATGGGTTAGCTGAAGAAAAGTCGAGTGATCGTTAGTGACTGTAATCGTTTTTGTTTTGCTATGCAAAATTTCATGTCCCAGTTTAAAAATCTACTATGTATTTTTAGATGACTTGGACATGTAAAAATGCTGTTTTGGTTTTTTAGTAACTGGCGGTATTCCTGTCATTTTGTTGTGCAGGAAGCTGTGGCGAGCGAGGCTTCTATAATTGAGTCGGAAGCGGCGAGTTATCTTGATGAATTCCTCGACTACCATTCGACACGAGCTGAGATGGCCTCCAAGTTCCTCTTGAAGCCGCAAGTGGTCAGCCAAAGCTAGTGTCACGTTTCTAATGTGAACTTGTGAAGTTTGTTTTCCACTCAGGGCAACGCACGCATATAGGGTCACCTGCTAGTCAGGTCGAGTAAGTCGACTTAGGCGTGGGGTTGAGTCAGTCTGTAGTATTATTTTTGTCTAATTCTACCAACCTGCATTTCTGCAGTGCTATACCTAAATTGAAAGTAGGCTAGATAGTGCATTTCGTCAATTTTTTTCAGCAGTTATAAATGTTACAATATTATTATAGAAGGAAATCTAACTGCTTCCATGGTATGTCAAGTAATATCTTTTGACGTTGTTTCTTCTGATTGAATAGTGTGCTGAATGGTGATCTACTGATCTTGTGATAGTGGGTCTACTTTGCTTCCAGCCATGTTTTGTTATTCATTCCTCTGTTTGCAAACTGAGATGTTTCCATTTGTCAGCTGGTTTATAACTAGTTGATGAAATTATTTTTTTTGAAAAACGTGGCAAGACCGAAAGGAACCCGTGACCTGTTGATCGCACGTCCGACGCCCTAACCATTATGCTATTAAACTACCAAACCACGCCACTGTGGAATTCTGTTACGTGTACATGCTAGTGATTGCAATCCCGGGATTGGATTCTCAATCCCGGGATCCGGGATTGAAAAATTCGTAATCCCGGGATCCAAGGATTCCGTTTCTGGATTAGGCTTACAAATTGGTCACTATTTTGGTATCCCCAAATAACTTATTTTATGCACAAGACCCTTACGAAAGGTATATCCGAACTGTAGAGAGTGACATTGACCGCCAAAATACAAATTTCCCGCGACAGCACGAAGTAGTACTCTAGCGCTCATAAAATATTTTATTCACCAGACGGATAATATTCTTATTACTGACATTCAATACGCGGAAAAGTACAATTTTAGCTAATTTTTTTAGCTAATTTTTGTAATCCAGAAATCCCGGGATTGAGATGCTGCCAATCCCGGGATTTGGGATTGGCGAAAACGGCCGGGATCCCGGGATTCGGGATTCCGGGATTGCAATCTCTAGTACATGCAGGGCGACTATTGGCTAGCGATCAAGGAACATGACGAGAGGGAGTTCATCAAGCTCCAGCAGTTCATGGTCGAGATGAGAGATCACTATGTAAGCTTTCGTACAATTTGTTTCCAATTGTTTACTAATTTCATGGAATATTTCTTGGCAGCTTTCGTGTGCTTGTTGGAGTTTATAGACAATTATTTGTTTGCCTTGTTATGGGGAACCGACGATTAAGCGCATCGGCGACCATTATAGACAGTTATGTCTGCATGTGGGTATTTAACCAAACCGCCCGAGAGAACTTATACTGGTAGCACTTATTTGCACAGGAATGGCAGGCTGAGTTGCTGTGAGTAGATGGTTATTTTTATCGAATGGGTCGGTCATTCATCCAGACTTGATCTGGACTACCATCATGCACGTCGCATTGGTTAATTGCTCGTAGTTGAGTGATTAGGCATACGTCTGAAATGCATTGACTGACTGAGTGGATCGATCACGGTGTGTATGGTTGTTTAGGCCAGTCTGCATGACAGCGTCGTGAAGAACTTGGACAAGATCAACAAGCCGCGGTCTTCCAACATCGACACCATGTACAATTATACATAGACATATAGAGACATAGGCCTACACAGCGGCCGTGCTGCGGAGATGATGAATTCTACCATCACACTTTTTAAATTTGGTACGGGAAAGCATAGATTTTACATTGCACTTTTAACGACCTGGTGTCACTAAATTGCACCAAATTTTCACCTAGGCCTATATTTTCAAACATTTTCCAGAGTAAGACCTGTTGAGGCCCCAGATCTCATAACTGGCGAGGGTCCAAGCCCCATCCCAGATCCCTCCCCTCCCGTCCCACTTTTTTCAGAGGTTCCGTGGCCGCTGGGTAGCCTAGGCCTACACAGTGTACACGTATGCTGTATGTACATGTACGCGTATGTTAGTGTATAATACTCGAATATGCCTGGAACGTTATCTGCGTATTGTCGTTTGTGCATGCAATTTACATCTTATACAACTACATTGTATGTATACATTTTATTCGATTTTGATATACTGTATTGCATTATACACTGTGTCTCAAAAAGCAACCCCGACATTTTCGACTGAAACCTGAAAACCAATTATTAGATTTTGATAATTTTTGGTAAGAATATTCTTGACACAACTTGCCATCAAACGATTGTTTAGTTTTCCACCTCACCCAGTGTATGCTTCTGCACTACCTAGGGAAATCAGATCAAGTGGAATATGTGCTGAAATAAACAGAAAACCTGAAAAAGACATCCCCAACATTATCGAGCGTAACTTGAAGAAAGATTAGCAGATTTTGATAATTTTTAGCAAAAATATTTCTAACACCACTGGCTATTAAATAAGTTTTTTAGTTTCCATTTCACCCAATGTTTGCTTTTGCACTACCTGGTGAAATCAAACCAAGCATAATACATGTTAAAACGAATGAAAAACGTCGATAAATTTCATCTGTTTTAATCTGTGGGCTCTACAGCCGGTCTATTACAAGGTTTGACTGTCATGCAGCAGTGTGTCTACCAAATAAAGTTTAGGAATGTTTGTGAAGTCAAGAAGCGACTGGTACAGCCTGAATTGGTCTGGAGCAGAACAGTATCGATACTGCTGTCAATGAATGGAGAAAGCATCTCGGTGCCTGCGTTTGCACAATGGGCCAACACTTCAAACAATTTTACTGCAGGCAGTTAAAAAGGGACAACTGGATGAAATGTCAGCCAAAGTGTCAAAAATGTGAACAAAATGAGTTTTATGCATTATGTTAATTAAGCAATCATATCACATTTGATAAAAAAGTGATATTTCGCTGGTTGTGTTTTCCCCAGGTACTGCAGAAACAAATATTAGATGAGGTGGGAAACTAAATAGTCATTTGATGGCAAGTTGTGTCGGAAATACTTGTACCAAAAATTATCAAAATCTGATAATTGATTTTCAAGTTACTGTCGAAAATGTCGGGGATGTTTTTTGAGACACAGTGTACATTTCTGTCTATTGTTTTACTGGTATCATTAGGCCCCTATGTGCATCGTATAGTGCTGCTGCAAGCATTTTTGTGCAGTGCGTTATTGTATAGGCATCATATTTGGATAATAGGGCCTATAGTATTAAATCAAGTCTGTTGCTTCAGAAAGGCCACGTTTGCGTAATACTTGTTAACTCCGATTACACTAACATGATTTTTCACAGTCACATACGATTACAGTATTCTTCACGCTCGGTTTTTATTTAACTAACCCATCGTATGATACAATCGCTTTCAAGTTACTCCAGATTAGCTTTGCATCTGTAATGTCACAGCCCTCGATTTCTGTGTTATTTCAACTCGTTTATATTCATCTGCTTTTGTAAATCAGTAATTGCTCTTATGTTATTGCGCCAAGATTCTTAACCATGTGTGTGATGTGTATCCATGCCGTTATGGCAGGCAGGGTGGTCCAACTGGCAGTACTCGTGGCGTCTGCGAACGGTTTTAATCTACAGTGGATTTTTTCTTATATTTATTTGATATTTTACAATTTTAACATTGTCTGTGTGGTGAAAGCAACAATCGAAAGAGATGGGACAGTGTTAGCGTTAGACAAACGGCACGAGTGTCATGTATGGCTTTCACTGGCGTCGTGGGTTGAGAAATTAGGCAGGGCAAGCAGTTGCAATTTTCCGAAACTTTCGCCAAAGGAGATTATGAGTGCTCAAAATTTTAATTATGTATCTAACTTTTTTAAAATCATTTTTATCCCCCAAATTCTGCACGTTTGCACGACAATGTTTTGACAAGAAGATTTTTCGACAGACCAAAATTTAGAAAAGGGAAGAACAATTGATCCCATGCCACGACGCCACTGATGGCTTTAGTTACAGAATTTGGGTTTGTTGCTCAGAACCATGGGCGGCAGCAGCTGCCCCCATTTCTTACCCTTTGCCGCCTTAGCTGCTCCCACAAAAATTTTGATGGTGATATCATGCCAAAGTGTGAATTATTAAACGTCATTTTTGCAAGAAAATACAGATATTTGTGAGTATTTTGCGTTTTCAAGTATTAAAAGCAGGCAAATTTGCGGGTTCCATTGCACGTCCAAAAGCTAAAAGTGTTTCAGCTTCAGAGCGGCGAAGCCCCCCCCCCTTTGGCCCCTGACCAAGGGCTCTGCCTCTGCACCCCGCTACATTTTTTTCCATGCACACAACAGAATAAGGTCGATATTTCGCCCACACACAGAAAAATTTATTGCCCCTGTGCCTTGGCCTGTGCCCCCGTTGCTCCCTTACCTTCAAATTCCTAGCGCCGCCCATGCTCAGAACGTAACTATATGCAATCTGCTTGTTAGGTTACTGTGAGTAAAGACAACAAAAGAACTTATTGCAACACGCAACGACAACAACAACAACAACAACAACAGTAGGCCTAGTCACTTTTTATACGGCGCCACCACAGCTTGCTGTTAGCTATAGCTGTGGCGTCCCTTAGTTTGACTCGCGACGGCATTTTGTCGAAACGATGCAAGCTAGAATCACGAAATATTTAGACCTACGGTCGGCTCCGCGAAAGACTGTACTCTCAGCATCCGTAAAGTTTGTCCAAAAATTTGAAAAAAGTTAAGGACGTAAGAATTAAAAAAGAGCACGGGCGCAGGTTTTATGCAGTTACGCGGATTTTCGTGACGCTGGCAGCGGGCTCTAAACGAAATGCATGAAACAGTGCTTTTAGTGATACTTTTACTTAGTTGACTAGATCATATAGGCAAAGGTCACCATTGATGGATTCGCTAAATTCGCTAAAACTTTAATTGGGACCTATGGGCAAGCAGCGGTAAAGGGCCAATAAAGAAGTAGATGAAGGCTAGGATTGATTTAGGCTTATCATACTATGAAGACTAGTGGATCTACTCGTACAGACGACGGACAACAATTCGTCGTGTGTGAAAGCTATGGGATAATAATAACTAACACGTTTATTCGTATACATAAGGGCCGTTTCACACAAGAAGCATTCGCATGAACAGTTCGCGCGAGTGTAAAAAGGCCCTAAGCCTAGTAAGCTGGCCTAGTAACGTAGACACTCTGCCATTGCAGCAACGTACAAAAAATCAATAGCAGGCTATCATTTAAATCGTTACATATTAACGAAGTCATTACAACATAAAGAAGATTGTTGATTTCTACATGTCAAAATAGTCGGGATTTTTCTTGGATCTGCACAGTATTCTTCGTATCTTTCTGCGAGTAAGCGACATATGAGGCAACAGGGTTGATTCCTGCAACGCAAACACTCAGCGTGTTCGGAGTCGAAAAGGAAAAGCTTTAAAGTTTTTCCCATTATCTTCGAAATAAAAGACAGTAAATGAACGAAATTTGGCGCACTTGAAAAACCTATTAAGGCCTACAATCTGGTAAAAATCGCGTCAATCGGTTAATAAATATGCGAGAAATCAATTTTTAAAACAAAAAAATTAGCGCCCCTTAGTAAAGAAAAAAATATTTCACAAACGAAATTTGGCAGAGTTAAAAAGCCAAAAAGGCTTACCATACGGTGAAAAAAATTGCGCCGATATTGTCAAAAATAAGCGAGAAATCAAGGGTCAAAGAAATTTGTTTATTGAAATTTGTGCAAATGTGGCATAAAGCCAAGAATTTTTACTGGGCATAATGTTTACAACTCCCACGAGTTTGGTGACCGTCGGCCTTCAAATGGCTGAGAAAACTTGAAGGGAGTGAATTATACATAATCGGAAAATTTTGGCGCTGAGCCAAAAACCGGATGTAGAAATTGGGATTTAACCCCCGCATGACGTATAAAAACTATTCTCTGATAACCTGGTGCACGAAACAGATTGATCCACTTCATAGGTTCTAAAAGCTGACGTCAACTTTTACCCTCAAAATTTCAAAAAAAAAATTACTTAACATTTTCCCCCTCGTCCCTTGTTCAATTGAGGGAGCTGAAATTTTGCCAGAACATGTCCCCCTTGGAGGCCTGTTAAAGAAAAAAATTAAGCCCCCTAGTTCCCCTAATGGAGGAGATATAAGGGGTTAAAGAAAAATTTCCCCTCAAAATCCCTTTGATGTATTCGCCCAGAATTTTTTCCGTCTGTATTCACTAATGGTATTAGCAGCAGAAACAACACACGCAACATCACTCTCGATGCTCTGAACTGCTGGTACGTGCATAAGCCACCAAGTTTTATAACTAAATAACTCCATCGGACGTTGATCATTTTTCAAATTTAGTTCACTGGCGTCACTCAGCATTGAAGCGGTCACTATAACCCCTCCACGTCGAAAAAGCTGAGCTGCACGTGCCCGGGAAGAACATCATATTCGCAAACCTCTGTTAGCGTTAGCACGCGGCACACGAGTCGTCAGAACGGATTGACCGCCCTTCATGATGACCGGCTGTCGTGACCGACCGTTCGTGTGTCAAGAACTTTATAGCCTACTTAAACGCGTGTGCAAAGCGACAGAAATGAACCGAACTAAACTGAACTGAACACAATCATTATCTTCGTCGTTATCATTATTCATGAGTTTAATGCCCGTTGACGTCCGACACCTGTTTCGCCATCTTCTGCCAGACTGCTTCGGTCCTCTGCTGAGCGAAAATATGTCAATACCGATACACTTAATTTCATTTCCGTTGCATTGCACTGACTAAACAAAGCAAACAGGCGAACACTTTAATTCATTTTATTTGAGTTCATTTCGCAAAGATACAAAACGAGTTCAGTTCAGTTTAGTTTCGTTCACTCTGTACGCGCCAGAAGCGCCTTAACAGGACGCCGAATAACGACACGAAGTGCGGCCATCCGTTAAATCTGATGAACAAGCTAAATACGTACACTGGCCTATCGCTTTCTTTATGTTAATTCACTAATTTTGTCTATTTGTGTAGCAAGAACTTAATAATTATTTTTTTATTGTGTGGCCGTCCTAATAGGCCGCAATACGGGTGTTGCCCGTCCGTCGGTTTTCGACGCTGTTTTGTTCTGAGTGAAGATCCCGTAAGAAACGGTCAGAGAGACAAACAAGCGGACGTTCAGATCTAAGGTGCAGCTATCAGGAATAATAAGAATACTAGAAACTTACTGGCTCCACTGAGTGAGGTAAGTATGAGACAGTCGACGGTTGTCGGTTGTATTCGACAGGTGGCACTACACGGCTATTAGCCGACGACGTGTTACTGTGGCACACGACGAAACAATAGCAAAATTATACGCAAAGATCATGATACCAGCGAGTACTCGACAAATCAAACCGTTTAAAGTGTTCGTTCTGTGCTATAAGGTATATACGAGGGTCGTTCCATAAATAAGTTACAAAACATCGTCATTTTATTAGTTTTCCAAATATAAAACAAATCCGAAATTTACGTTTTGCAGGGAATTTAATGCTGGTCACCACCTGTGAGTTTTATCACGATGACGTCACTGTGACGTCATTTATTGTCAAAAAATTTAGTGACGCTGCCACTAAATTTGTCCCGAATGAACAACATGCTATCGTTCGTTTTTTGCGAGCAAATAAGCTTAATGCAAATAAAATTCAGACAGTTTGTGTCCAGTATATGGCAATAAGTGCTTTACGAAATCAGCAATACACGTTGGTGTAAAAAAAACTATATGGGCAGAGATTTTCATCAGATACCCAGGTGCAATCATTTGTTCCTCAGTGGCTGGGACAGCAGGCAGCATCGTTCTTTGCATCAGGCATTCAGAAGCTTTTTTACAGATGGGACAAATTGTTTGAACAACTCGAAAGATATGTTGAAAAAAATGAAACAATAATGTTCAGCATTTAATGTAATAACGTTAAATTGTTAAGTTGTTACATTTTTTGTTTTAATGTTATTAATCGCTAGCATGTTGTGATAGATTACTAGTGGAAAAAATAATACACAAATAGCCTGTGTTTTATGAACTGATAACGCCACAATAATGATGTCATCATCAAAAAACTTTCACATATGTTCAGAATAAAATTCCCTACAAAACGTATATTACGGATTTTTTATATTTGGAAAACTAACAGAATGATGCCGTTTTGTAACTCATTTGTGGAACGACCCTCGTACTTTGGAAGATCATATATCACGGAAGCAAGCCATTCTTTGCCCGTGTTTTAAATGATGACTATTTTTGACTAGGCCTATATTGTGACTTGAATCAAAATTACAAATCACCCGTCAAGAAATGATTTATAAACTACATACAAATCGATGGTTCCAAATTGGTTTAAGTCAAAATCACCCAAAATATGACATAGATTAATAAGGTAGCATGCAGCAATAAAATAACACAAACGATAAAATCACTTTCGTACAGTGACACATAAGTAAGTAAGTAAGTAGTCTGCATTTGTAACGCACCATATGTCAAAACAGAATCATGGCCAGAAGGCAGATTATGGTTTGACTGCAGCAGTTGTAAATGCAACTATTGAAGTGCACGCTACGCCATAATAACAGCCGCAGAGCGACAGGTATACAAACTATTCTTAGCCAAAGTTAAAAAGTTTCAAAATAATGATTAGAATCTGCAAGTATGATGACAAAATCAAGATCAGTGAAAAACGACTCAAAATTACAAAGTCATGACCAGAAAATTGATTTAAATCAAACTCAAAAGTCATAAGAATAATTTAAATAGTTGATTTAAATTAAAATAAATCGTGTTTAACAGTGCAAATTGCTAACGTGTAGCTGTGGTGCACAGTGCGATGAGGCGTGTCGTGGTATGACGTCACGCTGATGACGTCATCGTCGACGCTGCTGCTGAGATGCAGAGGCGGCAAGGAGTGGCTGGTGTTCGTTGATGACGTCATAGTTCCTCTCAGTCGGCTCGAGCCTAAGTCTAAATCTCTTTCCGTCCTCTGTATGTCCAAGGCAAACACATTTCAGAAGACACATTTCAGTAGCTAATTGCACCGAAATAACTAAAGATCGACTAAAAGAACCAGCGTTCGACATTTTCAGCTTTAAAGATAGATTTTAACAGTCCAAGTCTCAACCACCTATGTTCAAGGAGGCGTGCGCACGCGGTCAACAAAGAATAATTTGTCATTTTACCGCTGTTGGTAAAAGGGTATATATCTGTGGATTCAACATTCAACCATCATCAGACTTGTTTATTATAGCATGTTTTTTTCTATAATCTTTGCTAGAAACAGGACAAAATGCCACACCCCGACGCAAATTTTTCCCATTCCTCTCTTATTTAGTGTTTTCGAATTTATGGAAAAGCTTTACGGATCATGAAACTAGAGTCTTCAGGCAGTCGATGGTAAAAATTTGGTGATCTTAACTTGCACCGTTTTGGACTGATCCACCCGTGTGACAGACGGACGGACAGACAATTGCGATGGTTAAGACGCGCTATAGCAGTACCTGCTGTCGCGCGTAAAAATTTGCAAAACGCCAAGACAGTTCATCTCTCAATGGGAGAAAGCCACATAACGGAGCCAACAAGAATGAGTGTGTATGATGTGGCAGGCCTACATTCCACACGCGTCGTTTTTGCGTGGTTAACTAATGTTTTAAAATCGAGTTTTGGACTCTGTTGGACAATGCTATATAGTGACCCAATGCAGGGACAGACATCATGAGTACTCGTATTAACGAACTATTGGTTGACCAGCTGGTTCAAACTTCAGCATAAAAAAACTGTCACTGAAACACTGCAACTATTCTAAACGGAACTCAAATGAAAGAAATGAAACGAGTGTACGTGTACTGGCATATAGATGAAAAAACAGATGGACAATCTCACAGAACTTTGTTTAGAAAAAAATACGACGCCATCATCGGCATCGATCGTAATTATAACTGACCTCAGTTCAAGAAAATGTTATACAGTTTCATTTTAAAACGTTTCCGCATGCAACTACGTATTTTAAATTATTTTTCACCGACCCTCATGGTCGACGCGACGACCGGTGCTCCGTGGTAGCTGCTCCTGAAGCCGTCTTCATCTGCAATAATTAGCAGCATGATCAAACTATCAAACGTTATTCGGTCCATTCGACAGAAAAAAAACTGAAAACATGCTGACGATAAACGACAAAATATACGTTTGCGCCGATCGCAGATACAATGTGCAGCGGTCTGGGTTGTTATTTAAATTTCACGTTATAAGCGTCACTTATCGAAATCCCGTTTCCTGAATGTCTAATTCTATAACCCTACAGATTGGTGCCGGCAACTCGAGTGAGATTACAGACGGCAGCAGCCGCGACTACGCGATATGTGTGCCATTTTTGTGAGATTTTTGACGTCAAGCGACCATAACCTCTGACTTTTTGACCTGCTAATTAACAACCGCGGTTACTCCTGCCCTACCGACTTTTGTTTTTGAAAAGGCCGGACAAACGGACAAAGAGAAGAACAAAGGGGCAGACAGACGGACAAGATGCGTAATGCTCTTGATAGGACTGTATTCGGCACGAACAGCACGTTTGCAGTTACTCATCCATGATCCCATGCTAATAGTGAACGCACTGTCTAGTTGGCTTGAGTGTCTGGTTAAATTAACACAATGTACACTTTAAGGTGCCAGAGACAAAAAATATCTTCATAAAAACTTTTCATAAACTGTAAGACGGCTATCACAGTGACAGTGTGTGTCAGAGATTTTAGGGACAATGAGGGCTGTGGCAGAAAATATTAGTTAACAACGCTGATAGCGCAGTTATCGGATGTGGACAAAAGGAGAGATAATAACCCGTCAAGGTGTTGTGCTCCCTCCGGGACCGCTACCTGCAGACTTACATGTGCTCGACGCGAAAACGTCGTCACTGATTCTTGAAGAAATTCTTCTACTGATGGCGGGAGTGAACGGCGATGATCTGGGCTGGTCGCTGGTGAGGTACTTGACGGTCCAGTCGATGTCGGCCCTCGGCCAGTCGGTGAAATGTGAGCCGCGGTCGTCGCTGCCGGCTGAAGACAGAGACATCGATAGAGGAGACAGAGATGAGCCGCGCACTGCACTGACGTGGAACGACCGTCTAACAGCGTCCATCGTCTACAGCACACCCAGACTTGCGTAGCAATCGAAGCAAACAAGTATACATCGTGAGACAAAACAAACATTCAAAAACATGACACCGATTTGCAATTTTTTACCGACAGACTCTACAGACTATTTGACATAATCATTACAGTTGTTGCAAACTGTCTGCCGAGTTCGTCAGTGAAAGAATTTTGACAACAAGCCCAGCTGTCGCTAAGATAACATAACTGGTTGTTAGTGACCTTCAGCTAAGGTCGATGATTTTTATATCATTTGAAAAGACGTATAATACTTTCTATTAGTGATAAATAGTAATCTTGGTCCTATCTCTCGCCGTTTTCGAGATATGGTCAGTTTTCCATTGAAAACGCACTTTTTGTACCCCTCCTCCATTTCACCCAGAATTTTAAAATGTTCTTCTTGCACTAGATCGCTAAAATTTTGCATGCGTAGTTTTACGACACCTGGCTATCACTTGTGTCAAATGTTTTTCCCAACGACCTAACTCTTAATCACAATACATCTGTTACAAACGACGACGACAGACAGACTGTACCACAATCTTTCTTTGCAGCATGTAATAGTATCTATGCACATGCAAAAGACCTGGATGAGGTGGTGCACCTTACGTTACAGGAAAGTTATTGCCTACCTATTTTAACCTATGCAGCAGTAGCGGTT
>Ga0056128_1006991_pt1 | contig 14230 bp, 11 predicted proteins | sample WorMetLIZISLAND2_FD_71113 | JGI IMG/M metagenome (GOLD analysis project Ga0056128, IMG submission 71113) | Marine gutless worms symbiont microbial communities from Max Planck institute for Marine Microbiology, Germany - Olavius geniculatus... ... | reverse complement strand
ATGAGTGAGTGAGTGAGCGAGTGAGTAGGGTTTAACGTCCCACCCGACACAGTATAGGTCATTTCGGGGATGGCCTTCTCAGGCAGAATGCACACAAACACAATAATGAAACGGTAAGTTCAAACTTTACAATAAACAGAAAGTTTAACCTTTACAGAAACACAAAACACAAAAATGAGGTTAATAATTGGCAAAAATGTGGACAAAAATAAAGTGGCACATTTTTTGGCCCACCCTGTATATCAAGCTGTGCTACGATAGCAGCATACTGATATTTTGCACAGCCGTTTCAATGATGAAACTGATGTTTTGCTACACCCCAACTCTGAATAACCATTAACTAAAATATGCAGGAATTTTAGACAAAGACAAAACGTCATCCGAAATTATCAAGCTCACCTCAAAGATGAGGCATTTAACAACTTTTCCATATTTGCTGCATTCCTCGGCGGTTTCAGATTCTAACTCATCGTCCACCTCGCCGGGACCTACCATGTTCTGTGCACAGGCAACATACATTCAGCATGATCAAAGTAGTGCAAGCCGACCACCGAAAATTTAAAGTTCAGGAAGTCCCTAAAGACTCATTTTTTTGTTTAAAATTTGTATCATCATCAAAGTATATGAAACCAATTCTGGAAAAAGATTTGGATGGGTATGCGCCACTATACAGAATCCGAATTTTCAGACGTGGCATTGAAAGATAAACATTTGGTGAAAATTACATGACGACTGATGACTGCAAACCTGAATTATATGTTCATGCAGCTGTTAACTAAAAACTGATGAAAAAATTTCATCAAGCATGGCTGACAGCCAAAACAGTGCAAACTAGAAGCACTGGGACAGCGTAAACCTTTGCCAAGATGAGTGGTGACACCTGGCGAAAGACAATGACTTAATACAACTTGCTGCATAAATCATTCACTCAGCAAATTCCTGAGTACCGGTCACTATCTGGACTGCCAGCAAAATTGTATCAGTATTTACTATAATAAAAAAATCGATAAATATAATGGTCAGGCAAAAAAATAACTTCTTTGCTGGAGGGTGTAAAAAGATGCTTATTAACATATCACATGTCCATTAAATAACTAAAATCTTAGTGCACTGTATTTTGCACAATTATATAAAAATGCAGCAACAGGACACCAAGTTCTGAAGTAGCAGCAATAGCAGTAAAACAAATAACTGCCTGTTTTCAGGCCAACTCAGCCTCCTAAGCTTCGTAGGATGGGAAATGAGTAGTAGCTTATGGGCTACAGCACGAAGGCCTAGTGTGGCTGAATGGTGCAGTGGTATGTCTGCTAGCTGCAAACCGTGGGTCCAATTGTTCGCGTAGGCGGGCAACGGATGATGGCATACTGTGCTGTGGTATCATTAGCTCATGCCAATTCAGCCGCCATTTCCAAGATTGAAAAGCGCTTTTGGTCTTGAGTCTGTCTCATGTAAGAAGTGCTATAGCAAATGCTGGACTTTAACTAACTACCCGCACAGATAACTGAAAACAAGGCAAAAAGCTTACACGAAGGCAAATAACTTTGGAAGGATTTCGCAGCAAACTGGCATTACTAATTTCCTGTTTGGTTTGTGCTTGAGCCGGCGGTGGAGTGTTAGAAGCTGCTTCCAATTCTCTCTCTTTCACTGCAAGCCATCCACACAGTAACAGCTCTAGCTAGCACCAGACCACTATATTGCCCCTCTCTCATAAGTAAGTAAGTAATTCATATAGCGCATTAACTGTGACAACCTCAAACACGCTCGATTTGCTAGTAAAAAGAAAAGTAAAAATGTAAAAGTAAAAAAGTAAAAATGGTAGAGCGTTGTAAGTAGATGGACCGGCATGTGCAAAAGCACTGTTTCCGTAGGTTGCCATCTTGATCCTTAGAACCACAGCCTACTGCTACATTATACTGCTATACTGAAGTAGACTGTGTTCAGAAAAAAACACCCACTCATGTTTCCTTTCATATCTCCACGGAAAATGTTCTTATTTCCGCAAAATTTTCAGTGAATGTCTAGAAGGAAACTAGCATTTCAACAGTGTAAAAGTTAGATATTTTTGCTACTGGTGACGTCATGGTGACGTCATATTTCCGCATTTGTAAACTACGGGTTATACCATTGAAGACAGACATCTGATAATATGTTTGCGAGTCAGCAAGTGTTATGTAGCGGCAGGTTTGTGCTACAGGTTTCTGGACAATGGACAGACAATGGACTATTGATAAAATGAAACATTTAAATAAAATATTGACATGAGGGCAGTATCAAGCCATTTAACTGATAGCGGGCATGTGGTCCATGCAGTGACGGAGTGTGCGTACACCTGCCAATATCAACAGAGTTGAAGATCTCGCACGCAGCCAAGAAGATAAACCACGAAAACAGTTCAGAATGGAAAATTGTGTGATGAATTAGCATATTTTTGCGGCCAGTTACCACAATGACCAATCGGTGTGTTTTAACATTTCATCAAATGTCTGTCTTCAGCGGTAAAAACCCATAATTTTCAAACATAGAAATATGACATCAGCATGACGTCACCGGTAGCAAAGGATATTTAACTTTTCCACTTTCGGAATACTTTTTCCTGCTAAACATTCCCTGAAAATTTTGTGCAAATCTAAACATTTTTCACCGAGATATAACAGAAAACGTGAGTGGGTGTTTTTTTCTGAACACAGTGTAGATCTTAAAATCGACGACATAAAAGGTTGTAATTTGTTACAATTACACTCCAGTGTAAAATAACATCAAATAAGCATCAACATGCACATGTATAGGCAAGGTGCATCTGAAACGGCCAGAAAGCCAACGATTGCCACGAAATTAATTACTGTTACTACACTGTGAAGCATAAAAACAAACCAAAAATTTTTTCATCATAACTTGAAGAAAAGTGATCCAATTTTAATAAGTATTGGTAGGAATATTTCTGACACAACTGACCATCGAATGACTGTTTTAGTTTCCCACCTCACCCATTGTCTGTTTCTGCACTACCTGAGAAAAAACGAACAAAATATTGCATTTTTAACGACTTTGGTATTACTGCTCGATCAACAACACAATAACACACATTTTGTCCATATTTTTATTATTTTAGGTAAGAGTTTATCTAATTGTCGATTTTTCAACTGGCTAGAAAAATCCTTGAAATGTTGGCCCACGAACATGGGCTCGGCTCGGAAACACTTTCTTTATTCGTTGATAGCAGCACTGATAACGTTCTGCTCCAGACCAATTCAGACTTCACCAGTCACTTCCTGAATTCATCAATATTCCTGAATGTTATGCCTATTTCATAGACGTGCTGCTGCACAACAGTCAAACCTTGTAATTGACTGGCTGTTGGTGGCCACATATCAGGAAAGATGAAATTTTTAAAAAGTTTTTTGTTGACTTTAATGCACATTTTGTCTGTTCTGTTTTTCCCAGGTAGTGCAGAAGCAGATGTTAGGTGAGGTGGGAAACTGAACGACCATTTGACGGATAGTTGCGTCATGAATATGTGGACCAAAAATTGTTAAAACTGGATAACCCTTTTTCAAGTCAGGGTAAAAAAATCGGTGTGTTTTTATGCCTCACAGTGCAATCCTAAGCAACAGCAAAACAGCTGAAAACACCTGAAGGGCCCCGGTAGCGAGACCGTGCCAAATCCAATGTGCCAGTTCGAAATTAATAAAATAAGGTAATAAAATGAGTTTTTTGTCAGCAGAAATTAAACGAGCTAAGACAGAAATAATACACAGTCTGCCAACTAACAGTACGGTAATAAAATAAGTTTTCGTTAATAGAAAATTAAACCAACTAAAGGTAAACGTAGGACAACAGCCTACAGATTCTGGCGTAGACTCATACCAATGACACCACAAATGCAAGTCTGACGCACAAGCACCATGCAACTGGGCACAGATAATTAAAAAAACTTACATCACTAACTAAAACTCGGTAGCAAAAAGGTTCACCTAAACATATTGAATTACAAATCTCCGCTACAACAAAGGCACGCAGACGGATATGTAACATACTCTTAGCAATATCTCGTTCGTGGATGATTTTCCCGCCACGTTTGCTTGTCTTTTCCACCTGCAATGCAATGCTCATTCCCTGCTCCGATTTGCCCAGACCTTGTCCTGCTCTGTAGCCCATCCGCGCCATGATCTTTGACGCCACCGTTCCTCTGCACACAAAAACAGCAAGATCCGTCAGTAAATTCATCGATAAATAAATAAACAGATCGGTAAATCACTGTTTCACAAACAATTCTGACATTTTTGTAAAGGTTCGTTCAGTGCAGCTGCAATTGGAACGCAGCAGGAATGCAAGCGCATCTGTCACACTCGTACATTCAATGATATTAGCATTCTACGCAGTACGTTCTACTCACTTTAGCTGCAGAATAACAAAGAAATTGAATGACCAAAACCGATTTACGATAAAGACCAACAGTGTTCAGTTCACACTGCTCCAAAACTACAGTAACGATGTTATTAACTGTTCACTAGCAGATTAGAAACAAATGATACTTATAGACTGAAATAATCCGCACAGTCACACACCCCATTCCAAACTTTGAGCCTGGATCTGAACCTTCACCCTTCGCAGCATCTGAAACACATTGGACACAAAGAGTAGAACCAGATGAACTGAAATGACTTAAAGGCCATTTCTCACAGATATACATAACTGTTATAAAGTGTTAGTTGGCTTAATCAAATGCTAATTTGTCAATATTCGTTAATCTTCTGGTTGCTAGTACATCTAAATACCCTAAAAATAACGTTTAAAGTACTCACTTTTCTCTTTTCAGGGCTTCGGCCATATTCAGAAATGTGACATCCGCAGGAGGGTTGCTAACTAGCTTTATTGCCTTGAGATCAAATGCAGCCTAATTTATGGCCAAATAGCCTCAAAAAAGGCCATATTTTTTATCAGTAGTTAACCCGTTAAAAAACCACAATATTTCAGCACTTCGTTAATTTTAGTAACCGCACACCTCTAGTAGTGAACAAACAACGACATAATTTCTGATGTCATCTACCAGGGGTATGTATAATTATTTGTACGATAAATCCGACACTATTCTGACTAAACTGACGGGTTTACTATGTTTTCAATGCGAAGGTCAGTTTGGCAACAAAGCATCCTGTCAGCGACATCATCAGTTATTGCGACACATTTGGGTGCGTTCGGCTGGCACAACATATTTCTCTGAAAATTACTTCAAAGCGACGTTTTCATTTCATTGAATCAGTGTATTATTAATTAGTGTTACATTCTACACATATTTAGCCTATATCGTTTTCTGGTGTGACTTAGCCTATTTTTAATCAATGCTCCGACTAAAACTACAATTCTGCAGCTGTGCGATGAAACGCGTGCATGCCTTATTTTAATCAAATGCAGTTTCCATTCCAGGGCTTGCCAATCCGAATAACAAGGCCAAATTTTTACTCGACAATAATGTGACCACAACAGGTCTCTAATCTCCATAAGCATCAAACCAAGATCGACTAAATGACCACAGATGGATAACCTCAACTGTCCAGTTGCTACAGCTAAATGTACAAGTAAAGCAACAACCAGCCCATTTACCGCAGTCAATGATAATTGAAATTCCCTAGCTAAAAAAGTTTTCGGAAGTTGCAAAAGCTTAGCAGAATCCAATTAACACCAGCAGACCTACTTGCTGTGCACAAGATCTGGTGCTGAACTGTGTGTTTAATTATTTCAAACATTTGCGTTAGTGCTTGTGCTTGACTGATTCAGCAACAGAAGGAAGTAACAGTTATTATTTCTAGTTCCAAAATGGCTTATTACCGACATCTATGGTCATTTTCTAATTATCGTAACCCTGTTAGTCGTTTGGCTGAGTAGCAAATTGTAAACTTGGTCACAACAGTTGAGTTGCGTTGGCAATTCGAGTTCACGCCTACGATGCCGACTTAACAGTTGTGTTAAGTTCAGTTGCTTCGTAAGTGTAAGTTGGCAGGTTTCCCATTTATGCTGGAAGTTGACTGTCCTTGAAAAGGCTTGAATACAGGAGTGGTCCTTGAAATTCCACTATTAATTAAGTTCTTGAAAATTCTTAAATTTACTTCAGAAAATTAATAGTGTGTGTGGTTACTGCAACACTGCTGTATCAATTTTCACCAGGTCCCAAAAGAAACTGGTACATCAAACTCAATCGATAACTTTGTCAATTCTCGATGGATTTTCAAATTTCCTGCACCGACTGGCAGAGTCTCTGGAAAATTTCCGATAAAACCGCGATTTTAAGATCCCACCACACCAAAAACGCATAGCAACACTACCTTGCAAAACATGCATGCTGTAAACTAGCATGTTCTGCGTGCACTGAACCAGTCTTGCTCAGTTATGGACTACCGGAGACCTTGTGTATAGCAGACAGCAACTTTGGTAAAAGAATTTTTAGTTTCATCGACTTGAACTGCAAAATCGACAAATATCACACTGGCATAGTCCAATTTCAACGTGCCAACTGTCACCAACAGTGACCGACTGAGCATCATTCTTGTGCCAAAAAAAACATTTTTTGTCCTGGCAACATTTTGCATCAATTGCCATTCTCCAAAGTTTTCAGCGTAGATAATGACAACAGCAAAGTGCCACTAAATAAAAAAAACAAAAAGGTGCATCAACCATTAACCGCTACGTCTCAGTTAATAGTTTGCTTCAGTCCGTTCTTGTTCCTTAGCAAGCATCTCTTAAGACACTTCAGAGTTCAGACTAAGATTGTGACTGAAAAAATGCTCCACATGATACCAGCTGGTGCTAATCGGTGTACTAAACAATGAACAGACTTACAGACTTAGTACCAGCTCATCTATCATGGTCACATTTTCTTTAGTTCATGCACACTTAGTTTACTGTTGCCGTGCTTCAATTGGTGTAATTTTTGAACACAATATTTTTCGCAAGGTAGTGCAGTGACAGGTTTTGGGAGCGGTGAAATCTTTAACAATAGTTTTATTGCAAATTCTCCAGAGAAAATCTGTTGAAAATTGACAAAGTTATCTATCGAGCTTTGGGTACCAGTTTTTTTTTTTGACACGGTGTATATCAACCAATACCACAATGCAAGTGCATCAAACTGAACTAACTTGCAGCAGCAGCAGCAGCAGCTGCGGCTGCTTCCCTTTCTCTTTCCTTCTGCAGGAAACCTTCCGGCGGTGGAATGTCAAGATCCATCAGTGATGGCGGAGGAGCAATGGCAGCTTTAGACGCTACAAACAGACAAAAAACAACACTGCTAGTGATAAAATTAACTAAAAGGCGCTCATGAAAGTGCATATCTCTGCCAAATGAAGTGATGTAAACACAAGGAAAGGGGAGGCAGAAGGAACAGCTGCTTTGCTACAGGAGAGGGAGATTAATGTAACAGCCAGCGTTGCTGATTGCGCTGTTGGTGCATTGCTATTATTAGTCTTCATGTACACAGACACACACACACACACACGGAACGGCAGACACATACAATGACGGACAGAACGACCAATCATAATCTCCTCCAATGTTCACTACATTCACACTTGGCAAAGATAATTACTGCTCTATCATTTAACTGCAGGATATCAGAATCTACCACTACTGAGTCCTTCAGTGCAAATAAATTAATGGATCTGAGAGAGAAAGAGATAAGAGTAAGACCCATAATACAGGAACACCTGGGACAGCCACACAATAGCCCAACTCAACTCAAGTTTAACAAGATAAAACATGGAGTCTGTCCAATGCATCTCTACAGCTAACCATAAAGTCTGTATAAATTAAACAAGTGAGCAGTGGTAACTAGAAATTTGAGCTAATGCTCACAAGACATGCGAAAGCCTATAGCAGTTCATGTTCGCAAAATGTCAGTCTATCTACAGCCATTTCGTCGCAGTTCATTCTTGGAGTGTGCACTGCAGTCGAAGATCACCAAAATCAATAAAAACCCCCTTATTTTCAACGTTCAGGGTCTTTCATAGTCATCGATGTTAATATGACTAAAAAGCTCGTCACTAGTGCTTGTTGTGATAGGCAGCATGCCATGCCTATCTGCAACCGTTTTCACAAAAGACTGGCCAACAACGGTAAAATAACGACTTCTACGGGAGTACCGCTCTTTGATGCCCTCATGCGCAGGTTTCCTTGAACCTAAAAAAATCGATACTTGGACCTTTGAAATCTACGTTCAATGCTGAAATTTTCATATGCAGCTTGTCCATGTCTATCTCAATTGATTTCAGTGCAATTCCCTTTTGAAATGTGTCTCACAGCCTAAAATTGCAAAAAAAAATCCATAAAAACCCCTATTTTGGCATTCAAGATCATCCAAGGTCATTAAATTTGGTGCCTTTTGAGAGCCAGTGTACGACTTCCTATTAGTGATTTACAGTAACCTAGGCACTATCTTGCACCGTTACTGAGATACAGTGACTTATTGGCTAAAAATCACAAATTTTTCCCACCCCTTCTCATTTAGTGCCCACGTTCGGGGTGACCCCCTTTGAATTTATGGAAAAGCTTTCTGGATCTTTAAACTAGAGTCTTCCAGGCAGCCGACGGTGAAGATTTGGTGATCCTAGCTTGTGACATTTTTGACTGATCCACCCATGTGACGAACAAATGGATGGATAAACAGAATTGCAGTGGCTAAGATGCGTGCGTAAAAATTAAAATTTTAATAGCCGCCTCAAAAATAATGGGGTCACAACCTTGACCTTCTGTGGTCACGTAATGTTATCCGTCACGTGACCATTCAACTCACGGCAGGCCACTTCCTGTGGGTGGTCCATTGTGACCATGCGGCTATCTTGCACCACTATGGAGATATGGCACCTTATAAGTTGGACAGACGCATGCACAGACGGACGTTCAGATGATTTTATACTCTGTCCAATGCAATGCATAGCATTGGACAGACAATAAAAACAATAGGCTGGATGGCTAAAAAGAATACAAACATAAAAGGAGCCGCTACAACACTAATAAAGCCTAGATTTAATAATGGGATGATGTTTGAGAATGAACATTATCACGGATGTTATACCTCCTCGTCTATCTCGTGAGTCATCGTCGTCGTCTCGCCGCCGACGTCGTCGCTCATAATCGTCGTCGTCACGGTCACGATCTCGGTCTCGTCGCCTGGCAACAAACAAACTCTATACATAACTAGACTCTGTAGCCTTGTGCAAGACAATCTGTCTGTGGAAGCGCAATATTTATAGCAACGACGTCAGCGTCTAACTGCAGCATGGTCCTATCTTGCAATAATTTGTGAAGTATCAAAAAATACAATCCTGTGACAATGACATATAAGATGGTTCTTGCACTCTCAAATGCAGTTTACTTACTTTCATATGTCATCTAAAACATTTTTAGTTTTTGTTTTACTAGGGTAACCCTAACCTTTTCACAGAGATAAAAACAGATAAACTAAAAAAACTTAGCAATGACGCTAAAAACAACACAAGTTGTCATCGCTGTGATAGACACTAACAACAACAGTGCTACACAACAATTGCGCAGGATCACATGGCATTCTCAGATAGACATGTGTGGTGTCCTAACAATGAGTTTATGACCTGGCTTATATAAAGCCTGCAAGAACCCGAGATAAAAATAACAGCATGTACATATTGAAAACACTCTGACATATGATGTAACAGAAACAGCTCTGCATGCTTATGCCTACTAAAGCCCGACACTCCGACACTTAAATCTAATTAGTTCGTTATACATTCCGAAACATACTAACAACTAAAATTTGGAGAAAAACTGTTACTGTGAACTAAAAACGTTGTGATAACAAACCTGAGAAATTAGCATTTTTAGCACATTTGATCATGTTATAAGCATGAACTTTCACAAACTCACACCATAAGTTAACTACTTCATTTATGTCCCAAGATGCTGGAAGCAAAAAAGTCTCATATCAACATCAAACAGAAAACATATCATGAAAACTACACTAGTAAAATTATACATGCCAACAGCAAAAAAAAACGACAAAATGTTGACTTGGAACTTCAGATTGCACAATACAACAGTCAATACAACAAAGTCCAACACCAAAGCTCATTACACTGTTACACAGTTGGCGAAGTAACTAATAATGAGAAATAAAATCTGCTACCGCAATATGCAATAACCTGTCATAATCGTCGTCATCATCATCATCTCGATGTCGACTTTTCCTGAAAACATCGCAGATGCAAAGACATTTACTTCTAGTACATGAATGCAACAACAGCTTCACCTTCATATAGCACTGTAATGTATATAATAAACCACCAGTAAAAATTTGCGGCAGGGTCCAACGTGAGGCCACCTGGCGCCATAAGTCTGATTATCATGGTCCCCGACTGCAGATATGCCAAGCCATTGACAGTGTTGCTACGGTTATCGAAACTGGCACCAAAACCGCGTTTTTTTAGCAATATCGAACCCTATCGAAACTGCGGTTTTAGGCTCCTTATTGACGATTTCAGTTTTTTGGTTTTGATAAACGGTGCAGCTCTAGCATCTTGGCTGTGCAGTGACTGTTAATAGTACGCTTTGTCGCATACACCCGTCGCGGCGAGACAGACCGAGCGGTGTTGTGACTCATCTTGCCCAATCCTCTCACTGCGGGTGTTACTGCTCTGCATCAAAGCTAAGATTGCCAACCTGCCCCATCACATCAGTCAAATCGACCGACCACGACAAACTGGCAAGCATGAAAACATAACAGCAGTATCTGTAGCAGTGCCTCTGCGCTCCTCAACTAATCATTAGTGGGCAGGGCACCGTGGGTCTGTCTTGACTGCTCTCTCCCTCCCCCTTTCCTCATCAACAATGCGCCGTCGCCGACCACCCATGTAGTTTGCGTTTAGCGGCGGGAGCGGTGGGCGTGCACGTTATTACTAGACGTCCATAGCTGGTTTTGGTGCTGGTCAAAAAACCGAAACCGAACAAAACTGCAGTTTTTCCCCCAAAACCCAACCAAAACCGACCAACCTCAACCAGTGTGAAACTGTAACAACACTAGCCGTTGATGATAAATGTGGTAAAATGCCCCTATCTCCAAAACCCCTCAACGGATCGCAATGTAATCTGGCCTCAATTCTTTCCAGGTAAGGGTCATTCTTCCCCCCCCTTCTGGTCTTAATCTGCTGTCCGGTTTCAGAGAAGGAAAATCGAAAAATAAAGAAAACAAAAATAAAGTAGAAAAACAGTGCAAAACCACAATATGTACACACAGCCTAACTGATGTGACAATATCTGATTTGTCTGCTATCAATCAGGATGAATACAGATGAATATAACCGTGACACTACGTTACCGTTCCCTGCTGGTGTCGTCGTCGCGCTCACGTCGTTTCTCTTCACGACGTTTTTTAGAGTAAGATTCATAGTCGTTGGGTCGCAGTGGATCATATTCGTCAGTTACGCCGCTGAATGACATCGGGGCTTCAGCACCAAAAAATGGAGCAGCTGCTGCAGCCATTTGCTCCAGCTACACATTTCAACATCACAACACATGCAAAAATCCAACAAAATTTGCCAGAATACTTGAGTTATGCTTGCCACCACAAACTGCAACATCAAATTAGTGCTCAAACACACATACTTGTATTCACTCGGTGACCCATTGTGGGTGGTATTACAATGATTCATATACTTCTTTTATGTCTCTTGTGCTAAGTTTTATGTACACAGGCTAGTAGGCCTATAGTACCGTGGATTGTGCTCAAATCAATGACTCATTGATATAAACGTAAGTCAGTAAATAAAACATAAATTTATATAGTGCATAAAGTTAAAAATTAATCTCTAGTGCGCTCTAATACAGCAACCAAAACAAGCAGTTTTTGAACTACACTTAAATCCACCACGATGCTTATTTGTTAATATTCATCATTGGTCCAAAAGTGATTTACTCTAATGCCTTCTTCATGCAACAGCGGTGGTATACTCGCAACAGCCGTCAACCAGGTGCATTGAAGGCCATGTAATCAGGTCACACAATCGTCACACAATCGCGTATGCTATCTGGCGCCGGTGACCTTCACTGCAGAGCACCAATGACAAAAGAAACTGCCAGGCACAGCTGGCGGGCTGGCGATGACACCCACAGTGCAAATTGCCACACATCTGCTATATGTTGTGTGCTGATCGTATACGGTTACTGGAATTAGGCCTAGAGTGTGAGACGGCATGCAGTGGTTAGCGAGGGGATACTGGGTAATCCTTCCATTCTGCCATAAATGCCGGCCATTCTACAGGTGTACTTCCTTCCTCCCCCGCTCCGTGCTACTTTTCCTGCCACCGCTGTTTGCTAGGAATTGAGATAATTATCATTCTATGGTAGTCGCCGCCCACCGCCGACTGCTGTTTGATCGCAGCTTAGACAGCAGACAGTGGCGAGCTGTGACCACATATACTAAGTGAGCAGATATGGGTGTCGGATTTCATAGTCAAATAAAATATCGCCAAATACCGATCCACCCCAATACCGGCCAGTATCGACCAATACCCGGTACCCCAGTGCTAGTATCGTTCAAACCCTAGAAATGACTGATAGTTAGTAGTACGATCGTTGACTTGATAGCGTAATTAGACTAACTATATCACAAAGAAAAATCAGACTAAACTGCCTAAAACTGCGTCCATACTAATAATTACCATCGTAATAATGCACAATGCGACTAATTGACAAATTGCACTTTTGAAAATAGAAAAGACTGATATTTTTTGGTATGTTGCTAGCATAACTGAGCACCAAGCCAGCCTCCAAAAAGGAAATTTTTTAACAGAATAGAGCTTAGTTTACATACAAACGGAAAGCCATGGTAAGCCGCAGAATTTGGACAATTCCTCTGTGGTGAGCCGTGGAATGTTGCAAACTGGCCCACAGAATTTGGCAAAGTTTTCCATGAATAACTGTGGGCCCTATGTATGACTTGTAATCTGGAAATGGTCAAAATTCTGAGCAATGTCGGTTTTAAACATGTGAGCACAATTCCTTGTCTGGAAATAGCATGCAACGTGTAGTACTGTAGATAAATACTAGATATGGGGTTTTAGCCATTTATCTTTCTCATGTACTCCTAGGAACGGGAAGTTCCGGCCGAAAGGCATCACTTTTTCACCCATCCGAGTGCGCTTGCCAAATCTGTCACGTGTCATAAAATGAAATGAGTATGTACAAGTTGTAGGACCTTACATGTTCTTTGGGTAATCAGTAATCACCAATCACAGCTTGGGTAGCCACTGTTGTTCAGAATTTCTGAGCCATCGCAGTTCAGCGAAAAGTATGCTTTAGCAAAATATTAAATACCTTTCCGGTTTGCTGGTTGAACCTCAACTCACTGGATGCATCACTCTTGCGACCGGCTAGATTAATGACCGGAGCCAGACTTGTGCCTTGAGGCTTTCGCTGCAATGCACCCAGCATAAACTAGAAAGTTATATTACAGTACTATCAAAAATTTACTAAAATAAATAAATTCAGCCACTACGCAGCAATCCAAACAATTATAATGGTTAACAGCATATTCATTTACCTGCAACAATAAAGCACATTGCAGTAAAGTAAACAGACAGTAATTTGCCTGTACATAGCATCTATGAATGTTATCGACTTAAGAGAGCACGCACTATGGGACTAATGACGGTATACACATGCTATACTATAAATACAAGGGTGGTTCGATAAATAACTTACAAAACAGCGTCATTAAGTTAGTTTTCTAAATATTAAAAATCTGAAATATATGTTTTGAAAGGAATTTAATTCTAAGTAGCAGCTGTGTTTTATGAGAACGATGTCATTTATAAACATTAAATACAGCGACACTGCCACTGAAATACTGATAGTTTTAAGCAGGGGCCCACTATAACCAGGCTCCACTATAGCTAAGTGCACTAGATATAGCAGGCAGTGAATAAAAAATTCACTTATGCAAGGCAAGCTGATTAGTAGTAGCAAAAGAGTAAATCTTGTGTCTGCGTAATATTTGTTTTATAAAACAGAAAGTAAGTAATTTATTTTGTAGACCTTATTTGAACTTTTTCTCATAGCCTAACAAAGATTATTGCTATAAATCAATTCATCGTCATCATCGACAACCGTGGGCTCAATGCCCGTTGGTGTCTGATGCCATTCTTACTATCGCTGCCCACCGCTGCCTATCTAGGGCAGCGTGGCTTAACTCCTGCAGGGTTGTCCCACACCA
>Ga0056128_1006990_pt1 | contig 14231 bp, 7 predicted proteins | sample WorMetLIZISLAND2_FD_71113 | JGI IMG/M metagenome (GOLD analysis project Ga0056128, IMG submission 71113) | Marine gutless worms symbiont microbial communities from Max Planck institute for Marine Microbiology, Germany - Olavius geniculatus... ... | reverse complement strand
ATATATATATATAGACTAACGACGCAGTTAAAACGTGGTTAATAATAGGCCTATATATGCATCGTCTCATCGAAATTTTCCACACATGCAGTGTTCCACGAAAGTGGCCAGTGAAAAATTCTTAGAATCGACTAATATTTGGCGAAGTTCAGCTTATAGACAAGTTTGGTGACACGTTTATACGCGCGACTCACTAGGCCTAGGCCTATTGCTAAGCGCGTATTAGCTATCGTAATTCTGTCTGTCCGTCTGTCAGAGCCCGGCTTCAGTTCAAGCCCGGGTTAGATAGACTTCGAGTTTTCACCGTATGATAACGTGGAGTCTTTAGTTTTTCTTGTGCCAAAACGTCATGACACTAGATAAAGGAATTTTTTTCGAGTTCGCTACTTTATGCGACGACGCACGTTTAAAGAGACTAGTGAAGTTTGGTCGAAATTACTAGAGATAGACCGAGACAACCTGCGTCGCGCGTCTCATGACCAATGAGCATTATCTCGAATTTCTTGTTACAGTTCATGGCGTAGGATACGTATAGCCCAGAAGTTGCGGCAACTTTAATTGCTGCATTTTTCGCCAATGGGGATTGTTCTGATTTCCAAGTCACCCTTTTTCTACACGGCAAAAAAGTGCTATAGCCATGATCATAGTATCGTAGCACCTGCTTGTGACGCCGTCCCTGCGACTATGCACCATAATAGTCCGTTGTGCTTAAATCCCATTGATATATCAACATTGCTAGCTTGGCCGGCGTATAATAAGAGAACGTTCCGGTCGACATCACAGCCATGCATGCACGCGCGACATAGCAAGCACCACGCACTGTACGTCGCTATTCGTACGCTCAGTTCAGCAAGAATATTCTCACCGATTTCAGCCTGCTTCGTTGAACGTCGCAGAGATTACTGACGACCACAGATCGCGTCGCCTACACACGAACCAGTTTAGACTGTTGTGTCAATCAGCTGGGAGCACAAGCCGGAAGACGGTAAGACAAAGTATATATTATGATGTATAGATTTAGCAGGCTTATGATATGAATATTACGATTAAGACGTCCAGTCACGCCCAGTGAATGTTGCAGACAAACGCAACGCAGTGATTGCCTCTGCCGAAGAACTTATGTGAGGCTGCCCGATTGTCTGTCTGTCTGTCTCTCTCTCTGTGCTTTGTTTCTTTCTTTTGGTCATATTTCAGCAAGTAGAAGACTCCTGAGTGGCTGTGGACATGCCAAGTGCATACCGGTAACACGAAAATATCCAGGACTGTAGGCTCTATACTGCTGATTAAAATGGAGACAAGTCGCGACTCCCTTTCGCCAGAATTGGTCGAGTAGATAGGGCTCATCTCACGTCCGTTTGTTTTACTGTCCGACCGAGTCAAATGGCTGAATAGGCCTAATTCAAAAGTTAACAAGAAACCCAGTTGTCGCTAGGACAGCCGATCGTACTGGTTGTTAGTGAACTTCAAGGTCATTTAAGGTCGATGATTTTTATCTCATTTGAAAGGGCGTATGCGATTACCTATTAGTGATCGATATCAACCTAGGCCCTATCTCTCACCGTTTCCGACATAGGCTATTTATAGCTTAAAACTTCTCATTGAAAATTGCGGCCAAACCGCTGCAGTAAGAGACATGGTTACTATTGACAGCCTATAGAAAGTTGCCACCGCCGTATTTAATGGTAACATCGTTGACTCTTTACGACTTACCATTTAGCCACAATACCGCCTGATTGGTATACCATAGGCTAGTGCGTTATGACCCTTCAAGGTCATCTAAAGTCGATAATTTTATCTCAATTAAAAGGGCGTATGCCACTTTCTATTAGTGATTAATAGTAGCCTTGGCTCTATCTTTCATTGTTTTCGGGATATGTCAAGTTTTCAATTGAATTTTTTTACCCTTTCATTCAACCTTTAAGTTGAAAATGTTTCTCTTGCAATACATTGCTGAAATTTTGCATGCCTAGGTTTATGGTACATGGGTAATGATTCGTGTAAAAAGTTTTTTCCTACGACTTAACACGTTGACTGCCAACTTCCCCATGGGGGTCGACAACAAAAAAAGTAGGTCCTCGACCAGAGCCTTGGACAAATCCTAGGTTACAAGTGGCCGACTTTGAAACAAAACCGTTGTAGCGACAAATCTGGTCCCGATTCGATAAAAAGGCACCAATTCATTTATAAATATTGCCAGGCAATTGCAATTTACCCAATTTAATATCTTGATTGTTACTTAAGTACAGTCGGTTAAAGCAGATTTTTAAAATTAAATTTTGTGTAAATGTTGTTTGTGGCCCAACTAGGAACTGATTAAATCTTGGTGGCGATCCATAGTATTTTATAGATGTTGGATTTAAGTCAAAGATTCTTTACCATTAGGAAATCGTGTGAAAGTCCAACTATCCCCGCAGACAGGTAGGCTAAGTGCGATCGCTTTGCACGTTTTTTGTGGCTGCAACTGTAAAACTTCAAGAATTTGTTATCAATGAGCCAGGTTTTTCACCATCGGAGCACAGAGCTGCTGTAGGCCTATCGAGTTTGTTGTGTTTGCCAGGTAACAGCAACATTTACGGCGGAGGTTTGTGCTGTCTCAGCACTAACTTTATGGTTGTTTGACGTTGTAGAGACATTGCATAGTTGAATGCTGTCATCAGTGACGTAGTGACGGGCAGTGATGGAAGGCTGTCATGAAGGTTGGGTGCTGCACCATCAGGTCTCTCGCAACCAGCCGGACAGCGGCACGAAAGTATAGAATTTTATAGTCTATACGTGCAGCACTTGCTTGCTGAATACTGAGTTCTGGTTTCTGACATAATAATGTTAAATACTTGATTCGTGCTCGGTTCTTTGCATTCTACTGTTTATTTTCTTTTCTTTGCATATAAGCATATTTATTTTTTTGTTAGGTTTTAATGTTAAATACAGTAAAATTGATAACTAACTACATTATTATTACAGAACTGCATTGACAAGCAGAAAATAGGTCAGCAATACAAAACAAATCCCAAACAGTGCTTCAGTACCCATCAAATAGCTGGGCAGTTGCGATCCAGTAAATTTGGTTACCATAGGTTTGTTTTTGATTTTGATCCACCATTGGTTTGTTATGCCTGCTATTACCTTTATGTACGAATGACTCTGGGTGATCACTGGTTAGTTTGTAGTTAACTGGTGGTGATTGACAGAAATGGACCCGTTATCGAATGCTGCTAAGGAACAACGTTCTCATCATGTTTTCATCGGAAAAGAAGTCTAACGAAACGGTGAGAAATCGCAACTACTTGATGCTGTCATTGCAGATATTGGCTCAGAAGATTTAGGCATAGATAAAGGTCCGTTGCGTGGGAGCTCATCTCTTTTGTAGAGCTTTGAGCCGGCGAGAGTTAAACCAATCTAGCATACTACCAAGTCTGTTGGATCGCATGCTTTATTAACAATTATGTAGAGACTTTAATGGACTAGATCACGTAGGCTAACTCAGTATGCCAGCAGTTCTGGTCACTGGCTATATATAGGCCTACTGTTACACACACAACTCGCCGTTTTTATGGCTTTGGTCGTAATAATCGCCAGTATTTTGCGCACGGAGGGATGGCCAGGTTGAGTTAGTCTGAGTGACTTGGTCAAATACCAAGACGGCATACCATAGCTTACAAATCTGTTGATGTGACCAATGAGTCTGGTATACCACACAGTGTAATACGTGACGTGTGGCACAACCTTGATGTGTTGCGTGTGTTGAATATACATGTAGATGGTAGGAACTCTGAGCCTGGGGCCGAGCAGTGAAGTGCGCGACGTCTGGCAGAACCTTGAAGATATCGGCTACTGCTTCGAGCTCAAGACAGTCACCGACAAAGGCGAAGTCAAAACGAACATCTTCATGGTGCGTTGCTGGGGCGACTAAAAACGCGGGAGTGGAAAATGCAATACCAGTTAGCAGATGTGTGTGGAAAGCCTCTGCTAGCTTGTCCGGTGCCACGTTTTCACTCCCGCGTTTTCAGCGTCAGCGGCGGATACTTCACACTAGATGGTACGATTTAGTATCTAACAATGAAGTCTTACGCCGGACCGGTCTCCTGGCAGCCTCTTCCATCGTTCGCAAGCGAAGAGTCGGACTGTTTGGTCACGTTTCCAGACTCACAGAGGACGTTCCAGCAAACCAAATCCTTTGGACTTGCTGCGAAGCCCAAGACGGTGCCCGGCCATCTCCTGATTTGAAACGCGCTCGTGGTCGACCTCACATCACTTGAATCTATCAGATCTGCCGGGACACGGGAATATCAGTGACCGACGCTCTGCAGCTGGCAGAAGATCGCTTGTTTTGGCGACAAATCGCAACGGCGGAATGCTACTACGGCTGAACGCTTCGCGTCATGATGATGATGATGATGTTTTCAGCGCCTCTGTAAACTAATACCAAAGACTCGGGACTATATCGTGAGTGACCAATATCGACGACTGAAGATCAGAACAAAAAAAATCACTAAACTGATGCATATGAATAATGTCATTTCGCACTTTACCCAGTATGTTGGCCTATAGCTTCTTTACGTTTACAACTATACAACACTGACATCGGCTATAGACTGGCAGACGTCAGTCCCGAGTCCAAAAATTTGACACCAAGACCGATACTTGGATCGAAATCTGTAGACCAAGCACAAGACTGCAAGTTCGCCACGTTTGGTCTTACGACCGGTCTCAAAAGCAAAACCGTGAAAGCATGAAACCATGCATAATCTCGAGACCACTTTGCTGCTGGTGGCGTTGCGTGTTGTTGATGGCGACGTGAACGCCTCACATTCAACTCGTATATAAACTGATTTATGGCTGGCTATGATCCCATGTGAGAAACTTCCTCGTTGCTTCACCATTCAGCCGTCGCATGAGTCGCGTGCAGATTACGCGGATGTTTGCAGTTGACTGCATGACGTGTTTTTTACGACTTAAGCGTGTTTTCTATCCAACGCAACGCACACAACGCAACAAACGCAACTGACGTAACGGACACAATAACTGCTTCTCGTATGTCGTATATCTCGTATATCCTTGAGTTTTGGCCATTGCGTCAGCTGCTTTATTGCTTACTTTTCTTGCTTTTCACGCTTGTCACGAAAGTAGGCCTAACATTTTTTTTGCGTTTGCTGCGTATAGGCTACGTTGCGTGCGTTGCATTTAATGGAAACTCTGCTTTAGGAGTTGAGTACATTTAAAGCGTATTTTTATTTTTCGATCACTTAAATCAACTTATCTACTGTAATCGAAAGTTGAGAGAAGTTAAGAACACGTGTTTCTTTGTGTGACAAATGTCAGTGGCAACTGGTAACAAGCACGTGTTGTTTGTAGTGTGAAAATCGAAACGAACGCGATTTGTGGGAAATCTTCATTATCGCCGTTTCACACGTAAGTCCATACTGTTGTTTCCATCTACGATTATAGTCCATTGATGAGTTCTCTTCACCTCAAATGTGCAAAAATATGTTACTTTGTTTAAAACTGCATCTTTATAAAATTTCAACTTTTTAACACTGTCTAGGCCCCTAGAGGCATTACTGTTAACTGATAATATGAGATTGCTATACATGTAATTTTGGAGTATGCCAATGAAACTGCGAGCGTTGTATGGTTATTTGTTGCGGCAGTCTTAGTATAGGCCACATTACAAGTTTTGTCTCTCCGTCCGTCCGTTCTTCTGTCTGCCCGTCTGTTTGTCCATTTGTCTTTGCCGCATATAGGACCCTAACTTGAAACTCAATCGGGAGAAAATCAAAATTGGCGTGGACGTTTATCGGCCCAGGGCAGAAGTAGGTTAAATCATGTAATGCCAATTTTCAGCTCCAAAAGTCATCCGACGTAGACTTCCAGAAAATGACGGATATCTCGCTTACATGTTTTCTTACAACTGGCGGATCGCGCGCTGGTCGGCTAACCGGCTATGCGTAAGCTCACTCGCCCACTGCACTAGGCGGACAGCCGCATACATATCGGTACCGCTGTTGCGTTTTGTACAACACCAGGGTGTGATACCAGCGGGTACGAAGCTGCCTGGTGACGTAATGAACAGAGTGCGTGAAGCGATGAGGCAATCAGCCGTTGCCGCGGCAGAGTCATGCAGGCATCATACACGACATCAGGGCAAGGTAGGCCTGAATGGCGCTGTTGTGACCACGTCTGTCTGTCTGTCCGTTCGTCTGTCTGTATGGGTAATGACTGTTGTGCGCACAGCAGGTGTTCAGTAAATGACAACAATGTTTTTTTAATCTTTTGAGTAATTCTGCTTGTGGCGTGACTTCACACTACTCAGTTGGCCATAGATGTCTCTGCGCGACTTCTTACTAACCTGCATTTTTCATCTTACGCCTGCCCAAACAGATACATGCCACTTTTCCACACGAGGTGGGAAATAGATTACGCCGATTTCTCTTTATGGTAGTTTGATTTAGGAAGCGAACTTTTAGAATGATCCATATATTTTGCATCTCAGCGTCCGATCTAATCAGATCTCAGTACAAGGAATCTAGGTTAGCATTTTGCATATAGTCTAGACTCGAAATGTGGACTTGTATGACATAACAAACTTTTTTTGACTAAGTGATAGTCTAATGCTAATGCCTATACTGTTACGCAGTAGTTACAAGTAGAGACGAGAAAAGGGGACATAGAAGAGGGAGGGGTTTTGTTTTGGTGGAAATTGCATTATGGAGGGGGTTTTGTGATTATCCCGATTAGCATCTGGATCTAGGATAGGATTTTCGGATTCTTTAGTTTTAGGGCAGAGAAGAAAAGAAAGGTAATAATTTCTAAAAGACTTCGCCTGTGGTGGATTGTGTAGCAAGATATGCGGACATCCGGCGTTAGTACATGGCATCATGCGAGTGGTCCACCAGCTCAATTGCAACTATCACAACCACCCCCAGGTGGCAGCAGTGGTGGCGGCGCAGCTGGACTACCTCGCGTGTCGGCGTCAGACAGTGACATGACGCGTCAGCAGTATCAATACTCCAGACGACACAGCGTTGCTCACAGCAGCGACATGAAACTCAGTGCCGCACCGAGTGGTCCACCAGCTCAATTGAAACTATCACAACCACCCCCAGGTGGCAGCAATGGTGGCGGCGCAGCTGGACTACCTCGCGTGTCGGCGTCTGACAGTGACATGACGCGTCAGCAGTATAACTACTCCAGACGACACAGCGTTCCACACAGCAGCGACATGAAACTGAGTGCCGCACCGATCTCATCGTCTGCCGCTGCTGTCAACGCACTGCATCATGCGAGTGGTCCACCAGCTGCCAAGGTGACGTACCGTTCCACGCCAGGCGGAATCGCTTCGGCACCGCGAGTGATTCTGCCCACTGCTACACATTTCTCCGTAGCGTGGATGGTCTGGTTAAAAATGGTTAAGTGGTTAAATGCTATAGCTTTTCATAGGAAACCTATCAAGAGCTACGGAGCGTCACCCGCCGTATGGGATCATACAATGTTACCCGCCACCCGAGACAGGTGAACGCGCCTCGCCTTAACCCCAGCCAGATAAGCTGGTACTCGATTTACCCACCCAGGAGGGACGAAAAGCTGAGTTGATCTAGGCGGCTGGTTGCATATGGAGATGGTTTACCTGCCCGCAGCCAGTCACCCATAAAAGTACTAATCCGGCCTGGCATAAAGTAACTTTGTTGATCGGATAAAACGCATTACCGCTGCGCCGAGCCACCAACCCAACTGTCTGTTACACATTCGTCCGCCCTGCTTAGCCCGTTGCACAAATTTATATGTCATTTGGCAGGTACCCCTGTGGCGTCCAATGATGCAGTGTTTTAGATGGGGTCCTTGATACCCAAGAGAAGGGGGATTTGGGAGTTTAAACCCACAGCAAAAAGATGCAATTGCAAATTGCAGCCATGCCATCGGTCATATGCTGTCACCTGGCGAATGCAAACGAACGATTCTGCCTTTTGCCAAATTATTATGGTCCTTGTTTTACACCACTCACGGTGTTGACCAATTGACCACGTTGATGAGTAGTTAGAAAAGGCATGTCCAACATATAGGCCTAGGCCTGTGCAATATTTTTGGATGTTTTTGAGTTTTGGTAATTTTGGCCCTAGACACTTTGAACTGAAATTGGCACACTGGTTGCACGTGCCGTGTAAAACGTTCTAATCAACTTTCGTTTTTCTACATTTTTTGCACGAGTCACGACATCGTACGGGACAAACGAATGGACACGCAAGATCTATAAAGATGAGCGTAGGTTTGATAATATCTAATTGCAGTCGTGATGTTAGAAATTATTGATGACGAATTGTGTGACGTTGTGACTCTGTGTGATATTAGGCTATGCAAGCAACACATCACTTCTACAACGACCCTGCTCGCAACCTCCAGCCGCCACTGTGAGTATTGGCCTATAGCTTCTAGACCACAGTTTAATTTAGTTTTTCAGCTCACGCGAAAGTGGCACCCACACAAATTGTATAACTTTCGCTTCAAATTCAGTGAGTTTCTCGCTGACATTGTGCGCTTTAAAAATTAAATTTACTTACTTTTAAGTCGTGATTTCCAAATGCAGTTCGTCGAATATATTTTATCTATAGAGTTAAAAAATGGGGTTTACCTGGGTAAAAGCAGACGTGACAGCTTCTGACAGACACGGATGGCATCGGAGTGTGGCCCGATGTGTCCAGTTAGACGCGGGATAAATCAAGGTCAAGGTCAAGGACATAGAGTTTTTCATGCATGGCATATGTTGCCATCTACGAGTAGTTTTATTAATTTTCTGTTGACTTTTAGGAGTTCATCTAGTAGTGTTGGTTTTGTTAAATATTTGAAATGTACTACTGTGCAATGTGATTTTGCTGCATTTTGATGTAAGTTCAACTTGCACGAACAGTTATTATTTCAGGTAATGTAGGCTGCTAGTAAAACTGTTATGAGCCTGGCATATCTTGTTAGCTGTGTTTTCATGAGTACTTTTGTGCTTGCATTGCTGGTAAATAAATGATAATGATGATGATGACAAAGTGCTGATGTGGCTGATGTGTATATGGCAGTTGGTTTGTGGAGTGTTCTCGTGAGAAGGCGGAAGCTATTCTGAGTCTGTCTCGCCAGTACGGCAGTCTGCTCCTGCGACCAGTCAGTTCGGAGCCCAACCACAAATACGCCCTCAGCTACCGACTCGAAGGCGGAGGGTACGTCGGTGTTTTATTTTGGTGTACATGTAAATACTGCTTCATGCTTTTATGTACCGTACGTTTTTTGATCTCAGTCGTTACTGTGATCAGATTAGTTTAATTATTAATTACTAAACTTTTTGTATTTAATTTCTATAATCCAACGGAACATAGTCAACAACGACTTGCAAAAGATGGGGTTCACCTGTGACGAAGCAGAGGTGACAACTCTTGACAGACACGGATGGCGTCGGAGTGTGGCCTGATGCGTGTATGCAGGGTGAATGAAAGTCCAGGTCAAGAAATGGTGTGACAGTGGCTGAAGATTGATAAAGATTGTCTACGTAATTCTGATAGCTCAGCCGTCAGTGCTGACGACGACGTTATTTTATTCAAAGGTTCAGCATTACAATGCAGCAGTAATCGGTCAGACTAAAACGTGTGTCTTCCAGCATTGTGGATGCTATGTGTCAGAAGGTATAAACCTTCAAAGATCGCCTGCGTGATTTTTTTGGCGGTGCTTAGGTACGTCTGTCTTAAACTGCCCCAAACGGTCCAAAACATCTCACGCGAGTTTTGTTTTTATTTTTACATGTAGGAACAGTCTAACTCAAGGCGCGTACATAACGACGTAACTGAACTGAACTGAACTGACATGGTTTAGTTTTTGATGAACTGACCAATAAGCGAGCAGGGCAAGCCCATTGGTCATTGGCTGACGCGTACGTGACTGTTAATATTTTTAACCCTTGGAAAATTTTAAAGGTGTCTAAAAATTGTTATTTTATTATTATTTACTAAAACTATGCACATAGGTTTAACATCACGTTTTACCAACGCCGTTAGACGGTGCCTACTGTAATGCATTGTTGTTTGCTCATTGGTCAGTTTGTCAAAAACTAAGCCACGTCAGTTTAGTTCAGTTCAGTTACGTCGCTGTGTACGTGACTTTAGGTTTCGTTATTATTAGCTGTGACTATGGTAGTGAGATCGCTAAATCGTTGATTTGAATCCCAGTCGGATCGCTGCCAAATGGTTACTACATGGATGGGTGACTGTCTGCGAACAGGTGAGCCATCTCAGTATATTACCAACACTAACGTCAACTCAGTCTTTCATCCCTCCTGGGTAGGTAAATCAAGCATCGGTCTGTCTGGTTGGGGTTGATGCGGGGCGCGTTCTCTTGTATGGGGTGGCAGGTAACACTGTGTGATCTCATAATGAGAAGTGATGCTCTGTAGTTCTGAGGTGGGTTTCTCTTTAAATTTTAAACGTTTGAATTATGTGTGCGTTATGTTGGTTTGTGTCTGATTCAGTGCCAGTCAAGTGCGTCATTATGCCGTGATTCGACACCCGCAAGGTTTCACGATCGATGTCCAAGACATGGTCAGTTCATCGTACAACAACAACAATAATAACAACAAGATAATGTTCAAAAGGTCAAACTCGTGACCCCATTATCTTTGAGGCGCCATATCTCTGTAACGGTGCCAGACAGACGCATGGTCACCATGGACCACGGACAGGAAGTCGACTCGCGGGAGTCGAATGGTCACGTGACCGATGACGTCACGTGACCCCAAAAAAGTCAAACTCGTGACCTCCATTATCTTTGAGGCGCCATATCTCCATAACGATGGAAGATAGACGCATGGTGACGATGGACTTTTTATAGTAAAGCGCTGCTGACGAATCAAATCGTCTCGTGACTCACAATGTCTATTGTTTAGTTAAAGTAATAGAGAAGGATGAAAGGATCATTGCTGCTGTACAATTTGAAATTACACTCTTTGATTTTTTTCCTTTGGTTTAAACAGCTCACTGATTATATTTATACGGACATATACTGTAAACTATCGAAATGCATTGGACAGACTCGTGTTCGTATGAACATTATCTTGGTTTCTACCACCATTGACATGAATGTGCATAGTGCCGTGACTGACGTCTGTCCGTCTTCTGCCTGATGGCAGTTTATGACAATCTCACATGCCCCGTTGCCGGTAAGTCACAACTCATTACCCGTGCCGCCGAGGGTAGGAGGCTGAGTGAGTGAGTGACGTGTGATGTGTGTTGCAGCACGACGTACTGTCGTGTCTGGCTGACGTCGTCGACTACTTCGTCGCGAAGGTCGGTGCGTCGGCGCGTCCGCTGCACGTCGATCACGCCACGCTCTCGCAGCTGGACGCCGTGTTGAGTCCGTCACGCGCGTACAGCGGATCGGCGACCGTCAGTCCGCGTACCGCACCGGTAGCACTGCAGCACCAGCATACGGCAGCAGCAGCAGCAGCAGGGGCGGGCATGATGCCGTCGTCATCTGTCGCTTTCACACAGTTCATCTACAGCAACAACGCCATGCCACCGCAGCCCACTGCCCCAGGTCAAAACTGGTTAATAGTTGCGATAGTGCAGTTTAATACTATATTATTTTAATCATTACATTTTTCATTTAAATTACGCCAGTAAGACAGAGTCATACAATAGATACATGATAAGAACCTGAAATACGATAATCGCTTTCTGCGGAGAATGTGGACATAATAGTCGGTCTACGAGATTTAAATGGATAAAGCAAGCAAGCATAAGGCTAATTTCTAGTATAGTGCCTCTCAGTGAATTATGAGATCGGCTAACTTAGCCTAATAACTTTTAATGTTGGTAAACAAAAAACATGCCATTTTAGTAATAATCTAATGATTATCTAATGGCTATTTTTTAAAAGAATGTTCAATGATTACCAGCTCTACAGTGTGTTGTATACTCGCGGGCAGGCACGTACAACTGGCACTGCTGATACATTATCACATTATCATTACTACTTATTTACTTACTGACAGGTTCGCGGTCGTCAGTCGGGTCCAGCGGTGGACACAGTGACACGACGTCGTCAACGGCGTCATCACCGACGGACCACACGTTCAATACAGTAGGCGTACCTGCTGCGGCGATCGTGCCGCCTATACACGCCGCTACAGCAGACAACGCCGCTGCTCACAGTACGAACTCACGTCGTTAATCCTTATGGTAACCGGACCTTCCGGACCTAAAACATTTTGGACCTGATTTTTAGGTCTGAAGTGTTCGGACACTTCGGTCCTAAAAGTATGAGACATTTCGGACCTATTGTTTTTTTCTGTTACTAACAAAACGCTTTGGTGAATAAAAGCTGTATATGTGAAGTCATACATGAAAGCGGTGATACAGGCTTGAAAATTCGACTGGATGGAGTCGCTAATTACTGATAGTTGAACGCCGACGCGTTTAAAGTCGCCTTGTTGTATGTAGCACAGTGAAAACTAATTTTAATCAGTCGCGTAACAAGTGAAGCTCAAGCCGACCGCCGTCGCAATTTCATTTTGGGAAAATTTAGAAGTGAAATTGAAATTTTGAGCACTCATCATCTCTACGCCCCTGAGGCAGAACATTGACAAGACTGTAATTTCGAACACGTACTGTAGGCTTAATTACAGGACAATTTGACAACTGGATAAACTGTCAGCTGAAGTGACAAAATCTCGACAACATGTGCTCTGAATGTGCTATTTTAGTCCAGTAATCATAATGCTGAAATAAAATGGATTGACTGTTGTTTTGTTGTACTTCAGTGTACGTTCTCATATTCCATATCGTACGTAGGCCTCTGAGGCCTATTCAAGTCAGGCGTTACATTAAATGCACGCGTAGTAAATTTTAGCATTCTATCATAGCTCGAACAAGCCATCACTTTCTCACATAACAGGACGTAAGCTTAGGTGCGTAAGTAAGTAGTTAACTTTGACTTTAGTCAAAAGCATTTAGGTCCGAAGTGGCTGAGACACCTAAAAGTTAGGTTCGAAGTGTGTTAGGTTCGAAGTGTTCGGTAAGCGTCCTTATTCCTTAGTTGTAATAATTTACAAATACAAACGTGTCGAAACGTTTGTATTTGTATTTACTGATAAAATTTTCAAAAAACATTTGTTTGTGTATTTTAGAAAAGTGCGTATAAACCATTTTTAAAATTTTTTTAACGCTTTTTTAAAATTAGCAATGCCAAAAAAATGAAGTTGTAATTAGCGATAAAATGCTAACGAAAACGAACTTTCTACGTAGGATAAAAGTTTAATACCTCGAACAAACTGTATTTTAAACGTTCAACTTTGTCAATACATATACACTGTGTGCGGAAAAAGTAATAAAAATGTCAAACCCAAACAGGTGTAAATAAAATTTCGTACACATAATCTCCAATAAATTTTTAAAGCGACCACCAAATTTAGTTTTAAAAATTTAATTATCGATAACAAAATATCTCCGTTACATAAGTAAACTTTTTTGTGATCTGTACATTTGCGTAACTCCAACAAACAACATCTGCTTCTCACAAAATTCCGCGTCAACAATGCGCCATTCATTGGCAATCAAAATACCAAATTTCAGTTAAATCTGCGATCGCGTACAATAGTTACAGCGACTTTTGTGAGGTCATCCCAAAAGGTAAAGTGTCCGGTATTAAGCAGCCGCACGGATATGTGGGCCTAACTGTCAAACTGTACGCGATAAACTTTTTAGCATCACATCTTGTCTCTTTTTCAACAGTTTAATTAAAACACAAAACACGATCGTCTGTAGAAAATACGACTTGTTATTCTTTATGTTGATTGCATCAACAAACGTCATTTTAGATCGAGCGGCTGCAGTATGTAACGCCATACTGGTAACGCAAATATTTTGTTATCAGTATTCAATAATTAATAACTCCGCTAGTAAATAAAATTTTTGAACGAAATTTAATGATCGCTTCACGAATTTATTGTGAAATAAGTGTACGAAAATTTAGACTTGACATTTTTATTGTACAAAATCTAGGGGGTTACTTTTTTCTGGACAGTGTATACTGTACATACATGAAGTAAAAAGAGGGTTACGTTGCAAACGAACTGCAGTGTATATTGGTAAAGAGTTTTGAAAAAAAGTTGATGCAGATATTACAAAAAAAATTGCTGCTGCGTTTGTTGTTTGTTACAGTGACGCCTGGGACAGCAGGGACATCAACAGCACTGCCACCTCCTCCCC
>Ga0056128_1006989_pt1 | contig 14231 bp, 9 predicted proteins | sample WorMetLIZISLAND2_FD_71113 | JGI IMG/M metagenome (GOLD analysis project Ga0056128, IMG submission 71113) | Marine gutless worms symbiont microbial communities from Max Planck institute for Marine Microbiology, Germany - Olavius geniculatus... ... | reverse complement strand
CACACACACACACAGACAAAACACTGTATACAGAAATAACTTCATTACTAAAATGCCATTTTAAAAACTATCATTAATCATTACAAGCTGCAACAGCAGCAACACCTATCTGTTTGATGCAACAAATTTTGTGGACCCGAGTTGCCAAATGGATCAGAAAAAGGTGAGGTGTGGAAGAATGTTGTAACTCTCATAAACCACCGTAGGTCCATAGCACCAGTGAAGTCTGGACAAAGCCCCAACTGCTACAGCAGTTAGATACTCGTAACATGACTGATCACAAACTGCTGACTGCTATTTGAAACGAACGGTCATTCCTACCTCCTTTTAACGTGCGACAGCAGTATGCTTTGCGCATCTTAGCTACGGTCTAAGCGTCTCTATGTATGTCTGTCCGTCACACCCTGGCACTGTATCAAAATGGTGCAAGCTAGGATCACGAAATCTTCACCGTGGGCTGACCCAAAGACTCTTAGTTTTTTGTGACAAATTTTCATGCCCCTGTGTGAGGGAGTGCCACTCGAATGAGAGCGTCAAAAAGAGGTACCTCCTAGAAAGACATTATTTTGCCATCATTGGCTCGTCTGGTATGAAAACGGTTGCACATAGGTACAGACATGTCATTATCATAACAAGCACTGATCACGGGCTTTTCAGTTTTATCAATATCGATGACCTTGAACAACCTTGAACTGAACAAGCTGGGGTTTTTGGCAAATTTTTCGCTTTAGCACACATTTTAAGACTGAATTGTGACAAAATGGCTGGATACAGACCAAGACAACCTGCACCTGACATTCTGAGCCTAGGTTAAACTGTTAAAGGAGGCCTGTGCACACAAGCATCAAAGTGGGTACCTCTCTAAAAAGTGGTCATTTTACCCAGATTAGTTCATCTAGCATGAAAACAGTTGCACACATTGCATATAAGCATAGACATGCTGCTTATCATAACAAGCACTGGTAATGAGCTTTTTAGGGTATCTACCTCAATGACCTTGAACCCCCAAAATAAGGGTTTTAGTAATTTTTTGGCGATTTTGTGCTGCGTCACACATTCTAAAAGTAAATTGTGCTCAAATGGCTGGAGATAGACCAAGACATACAGAAACTACTAAAGCTGTCGCATGTCTCATGAGCTTTGCTCAAATTACTTGTTACTCAACGTCAGGATAGCATTTACTGCTGACTACAGCCTCACCACACTGCCATAGACCAGCATCTGCTACCCCTGCAGTCATACAAAGCTAGGAACTGACACATTGTTATTGTGAATCATAGGCACTTTGATGCTGTCAGACGTCATTATTTTGTGATGCTTTTAACATTGTTTCACGATTGGCTATGACTGTTCTTAATCAGATGGCCCACACAAGTGTAACGGGGCCACTACAACCTATGATATGATGCATCAAACTGTCCTACATCGCACTGACTGAAGATGATGGAAATGCCTACAACAGCAAGAGGTTTTACACCGACCCAAGCAAGGCGGTTTCGTCCTCCGAGTTGCGACTGAACTGCAGCTTGACATCACTGCAAGCCGGGTTGGACAGCAGGTTGGTGACAGCCGGATGCTCGAGGTCCTCTACCTTCAGCGTATGCACGATGAAACACTTGTGATGGTTCACACCGGACAAGTCTACCGACACCGCATCAGACAATGTCCGACTGCATTCACTAAAACTGCGACTTCCAAACATCATGGCTATTTTATGCCTAGTGACTTTTTGCTTTCAGGTTCTACAAGGTGAGCCAAAAAACATGCCACTTTACTTTTGTTGATATCTTTGCCAATTACTGACCAATTTTCAAAATTCTTTCACTGGCAAATTCTGCAGACAATTTACGATAATGTGATTATCATAAATCCCATCACTCCGTAAATGCATCTCTACACTATCTTGTGAAATATCAATGAAATATGCATACATAATGACAATAACAAACAAACATTTTGGTAAAATTTAAAAAAAGAACACTTCAGACCAACATTGCAGTGAATGGTCCGTATGACACTACTGTGACTGTGGGTATAACACAGTCTAGTGTCATACAAATCATTCATGACAATGTTGGTCTGAAGCGTTTACCTAAATTTTTGTTATTATCGTTAATTTTTGCTTACATTTATATTTCACAAGGTAGTGTAAAGACGCATTTACCGTGTGCAATAACCACGTTATTGCAAATTGTCTGCAGAGTGTGCCAGTGTAAGAATTTTGAAAATCGGTCAATAACTGGCGAAGATACAAACAAAAGTAAAGTGACACATTTTTTATGGCCCACGGTGTATGTATAAACTGACTTTGATAAATCATTATAATGACTAAAACTCAGAGAATCAATGACTATATGATTAATTAATAGCTAAAATTTTAACGATTAATAAAATAGTACTATAAATTTTCTACTTATGTCACATCACTGAGAAAGCACTATAAACTACTTATTCATTACGAGAAACATTTCACACCTGACACTCCATTTCTGCAGTGAACGTGATTATAAAAATAAACAAGACTTGGGGCTATTAATGATAATATAGAACTAATGTCATCTCAGTGCATTTGTGACAACCATAAGCTGAATTATTTACAAAGTTAATAAAAACATGCATTTTTCTCAGACAATAACCATCCTCAGTTTTAATCAAAATTAACTGTCAAGTAATCATTAATTTTTGAGAAGTTAACTACCAATACCAAAACGTTTTAATCATTACTAGCTAATGTAATATTTAGTCACTGATGTCAATCAAAGTAGAAAAATTTAAAGAGTGCACAATACTAACTCATATTAGCTGCTGCTAAATGCAAAACGAAAATTCTGTACACGTGCTCTAATGCAATCAGTAACAGTTTATCTTCTACAAGAGATCGATAATAACTTTTTGCACAACTCATGACACATTTTATTCTTACAAATTATCACGACATGCATATAATATACAAAAGTATATACCGTTCATGACAACTCTCATCGACGGCACAACGACGAAGTCATGTTCATCAGCCTCCGCATCTCCATCAGTTGCCGGCTTCTTCACTTCATCTGCAAATCAGCATCATGCAGCCAATAGACAAAAAGCAGCAAGAAATGGAGCACAACAGTAAACACCTTAACTAGATGGTTCATTGGCCATCCTGTGTATGCAAAGCAAGTACAAGCCTGCCAGTCTGCTTGCCTGGTGTTACGCCTAGGGATCCTGGCCATTTACGCCAATTCCGAATCCTGGGATTGGTGACGTCCCAATCCTGGGATTTCGGGATTACAAAAATTTGTTCAAATCGCACTTTTTCGAGCGCTAAATGCTAAAAATAACAATTCTGGCAGTCTAATAAATCAAATATTTTATGCACGCTAAAGTATTACTCCTTACTGTGCTCTGTAATTTGTATTTTGACAGTCACAGTCACTACTTACGCCGTTCTGACATACCTTTCATACTACTAGTCTACCACATCTTATGTATGAAATAATCTATTGTAGATACCAAAATAACGACCAATCTGTACGCCTAATCCTGAAATGGGATCCCGGGATTACAGATTTCTCAATCCCGGATGCCGGGATTGAGAATTCAGTCCTGGGATTGCAATCAACAGTTACGCCGGAGTGTGGCATAAAACATTGTGTGTGATCCTAGGTGACACTCTGTAGCTCTGGGATGAATTTCCTATAAAGCAATGCAAATCCTTGAACGTTTTTAACATTTAGAACTCAGAACAATAGGAATGATATCTGTAAGCCTCAACGCTTAATATTAAGCATACTATGACTTTGTCATTTGATCTTTTGACTCTAAAAACTAGACAGCGTCAAATTAACGCATTAATTAACGTGTTAATAAATTAACGCGCGTTGAAAAATTAACACACATTAAAAAATTAATGCACATACGTAAATCTATGTTAATTTAATAAATTCTCTAATGGAAAATTCCAATATTCCATTAAACTGCAGTTATTTGACAATCGAATGAATTCAAGTAAGTAAACTATATTTGCCATTCCATTGCTAAGTAACTGTAAATAAATAATTATTCTGATGACAGTATAATAAACTTCTATGCTACCTATGACGTCAGTTATTGTTGACTATACGTTTAAAATGTGTTTCTAACTTTTTATATTCTACAAGCAGAGCACCCGACGTCGCAGGGCCCAAGGAAACTTACCCCCCTTACTCTCAGTCTCGACAGGCCTGGGTGCATTAATAACGGTGTTAATTAATGTGTTAAAAAAATTAACACAGTGCATTAATGCATTTAAAAAATTAACGCTTCAACAGATCTACTAAAAACTAAACTGTTCATCTTTTGCATCCTTGGATGCAATATTTCCATTCACAAGCTTCATTGCTGTGTATTTGAAACTTCCCAATGGGCAATAAAATAAAGCACGATAGAGTAAAGCATCGTCCCATTATAATGCATGATGTACTCCATGATAGGCCTGAAAAAGAGATGCAACTAAGTTCCATCAAAACAAACCGACAGTTGCCACAGGCAGTCACAGGCAGCTAGATTGAACGAACATCCCACCGCCACACTAGTTACAAATTAACTCACGAAAACCAAGCTTAACTACTTCTCGAAAAAGAACTTGCACACAGTGAGAGAGAGACAGTGGGAAAGATTGAACGACTGAACAATGTTGCCACACACCAGTGTTTCCAGCTTCTCCATTGTCTTCTGGTGCTTCTTCTGTGCCATCCATTTCAACTGCGCATGAATCATACGCAGCAGCTTCACCTTCCGCCGCAGTCTCATACGATACACCGGTATCAGCCTGCAGAAAACCAGCATCATAGTAATTTAATATTTATAATCATCATCATCAATAAATATCCGACAACAGGACTGCATGCATGTGGCCTGTTTCTATCCAATGTAAACAGCTTCACACACAAATTACAGCAGGAACTAAACAAATGCTCTTGTTACATCGTGACATCTAGTGCTGCATGAACGACAACTTTGTAATTCTAACAAAGATCTCGGTTACCCCAAAACTTATCAAAATGCCTTTGCATTTTGAAACTACTAACACTATTACCCAGCCACTACCCAACCAGAACCTCTTGCATGCTCACTGCTCAGTGCCCACTGATGATGTACCATGATGCAATTTTTGACTAATCAATATCTGACCAAATTATTGACCACTCCATAGTAGCAAAGGCTAACCTTAGTCAAATTCATTTGTCAATATTAATGTGCCAATGATACATTCATTCTGTATGGCTATCCAAAAATAGCATACTGAGCTCATTGGTCATCATTCATAAGCAGCTTATCTAAGCCTTGCTCATGATGGATCATCACAGCCAATTGTATGCAATGTACACACTCATTTGAAAGACTACAACATCACCAACCACTGCTACAAGTTCTACAACTACTACTATTGTGAAATAACATTCTCAAAATCTCTAAATGATAAAGACTTCTAGCAAAAATATAACATCTGAAAATATTTTATCAACTGTTATGTGCACTATAAATATGTTACATAAAGCTCTCCAAAAAACTAAAGCATACAATAAACAAATGTATTGATTATGTTGATAATAGCAAAGCATGCAACAGTACTAAAAATATAACCACTAAGTCACAAAGTGCTTCAAAAAGCCTTCAATTATTCCTATTCAAAACCTCATACTGCACAAAAAAAACTAGTGCCTAATCATGTGAAGCTATTTAGACGTTCACCTCAGATTCCATGCTTGGTCTCTTGTAGATAAAGCCGATAAAAATGCAATGTCTACAAACAATACAAATATATCAGTACACTAAACAAATGACCGAACACTGTACAACACTCTGCGTGATCGGAATCGAGGGGGGTAATGCAGAGCGCCAACAATTTCGCATCAGGGGTAATTTCTGAGCGCAGGTGAATGTTTTGCCTGTTGCAAAGTTGTTCCATGGTTTTGCCAAATGTGGCATTGGCCTGGAGTTAGCCGGGCCGCAACACAAAAATTCGGATAAAAATTCACTAAAAATTGGGAAATGGGGCTAGGTCCCCCATTTTCGGAACTTAAGCAGGGGCTAAGGCCCCCTATCATGCAGTGTCAAAATTTCCCCCAAAAACCCCTTGGGGGAGCAGATATTGGGGGTCAAATTTTGAACTTTGGTCCCGATTTTCTCAAAACTGGTGAACTTTGGTCCACATGTTTCGGCATTATTGGAAGGCACTTGCGAAGGACTACAAGCCACCTGAATTATGTGGGCCAAAGTTCAAAAACAAAAAAAGTTATGAAAGGTCAAATTTTGAGAATAATTCCAATTTTCTCAAAATTAGTGAAATTAAATGTCTCATATCTCGGAAACAATTTCGAGTTTTGACAATAAAATTTTGCACACTTAATTGTAAGACCCAAAAGTGTCTCCAAACCAAATTTTGTGGGCCAAAGTTCAGAAACAAAAAAGTTATTAAGTGATCAAACTTTGAACTTAGGTCCCGACTTTCTAAAAAATTGTGAACTTTGGTCCAGATATTTCGGTTTCGTTGCAAAGCCCTCGGGAAGGAATACTAGACGCCCAAATATTGTGGGCCAAAGTACAAAAACAGAAAAGTTATGAGGGGTCAAATTTTGACGATGATTCCGATTTTCTCGAAATTGTTGAACTTCGGTCCACATATTTTGATGTTTTTGGAAAGCCCTCGGGAAGGGCTGCAAGCCTCCAAAATTTTGTGGGCCTAAGTTCAGAAACAAAAAAGTTATTAAGCGATCAAATTTTGAACTTTGGTTTCGATTTTCTCAAAATTGCTGAACTTTGGTCCACATATTTCGGAATTGTTGCGAAGTCCTCAAGAAAGACTACAAGGCCCCCAAATATTGTGGGCCAAAGTTCAAAAACAAGAAAGTTATTGGGTTATCAAATTTTGAACTTTGGTCCCGATTTTCTCGAAACCAGTGAACTTTGGTCCACATTTTTTGGCATCTTTAGAAAGATACCTGAACGGCCTACGGCATGTTAAAATTTTGTGGGCCAAAGTTCAAAAACAACAAAGTTATGAGCCAAAAACCCTAAAATTATGGGGGGTTGGTCATTTCGGGGGGAATTGCACCCTGTTCCACAGGAACGACCCCGATTTTTTTTTCACGTTTTTAGAAGTACTCTGGACGTTCTAACGACACGCAAAGTTTAAAAAAAATTGTAGTGCCCTAACTCGAGAATCCGGAGGTCAAAGTTGGAGAACCCCAAAATTCCGAAAAAAAATCCCCAAAAATTGGGGTTTGGGGTTGGGTCCCCCAATTTTGGAACTTAAGCAGGGCCTGAGGCCCCCATCTCCTCATGCCAAAATTGCCCCCCAAACCCCCCTAGGGGAGGAAATATCGGGGGTCGAAATTTGAACTTTGGTCCATTTTCCCCCAAAACTGGTGAACTTTGGCCCACTTTTCCCGGCATCTTTGAAAAGCCCTTGGGCAGGGCTACAAGGCCACCAAATTTCGTAAGCCTAAGTTCAAAAACAAAAAAGTTGGTCCAAATTAACATGGGACCTTCCTCTGCCCATACCAGGAGAAATGAGCGGGAAGAAAAAGACTGTATCGAAATCGAGTGATATCGGTTAAACATTCCTCCACAATCTGGTCCTGGAGATTAATATCTCAATCTTCAGACAATAATTCAGTACTATAAGTACTTATAGTCACGATCTTAGTTTTGAGGAGATGCTCTGGTCTCGACAACTCTTAATTTGTTACTTGCAGCAAATGGATGGCACTTAACACAGTGGAATTTCCGCCGCTGTAGCGTCGTGCTTTTGAAATATGCTGAGTCCAATTCTAACAGTAACCTGAAACCTAACCTTAACCCTAAACCCTAAACCAAAACCTAACCCTAATGATCATATTTGGCGGCAGTGCGCTGAGTGCGGCCAATGCCATTGAGGTGTTTCGTGACACCGACAGTCTGCTGCAATGCACAGGGTGAGTAAATACAAATTTAGGTTGGGACAGGTGAAAAATACGGGAACAACTTTTTGGCACGGATGAGTGGTTTGCGATCAGCTTTTGCAGTGATTGCGAACGCTAAATAACTGACACAATAGGGCACTGTGATGAACAAACCCAGGCCCATCGTGAGCCACAGTGGGGCCCAAGGAAACATTCTTGCGGGGCCCCCGAACATTTTCGTGGGACCCCTCTGGGGAAAAAATTTCTGAATTTTTTTTTCAAAATGGTGCATTCTGGTGCACTTTATATTTCTGGCCGACGGCGGGGCCCCCAAACCTTGTGGGGCCTGGGGTAGCTTACCCCCCTACCCCACCCTCTTGACGGGCCTGAACAAACCTGCCAGAAACATATGCTGCTTGCTTTCAATCGAATTTGTCATACAGCAACTCAACGAGTAAAGTTTTAGATCAAAAATTGTTAAAATCTGCCATTTTTCAATGTAGTGAAGGGCAATGACATCTCGTGTCACTAAAGTAGTTTGCCACATAAGGATTGTGCAGTTTTTAATAATTTATTTCTGAATTTATTACATTCTGAACCAAGTTATTATGTTCTAGTGAAACAATTCATCACATTTTTTAAATTTTCCGGGCCCCCTCCCTGGACCTCAACTCTGTTTTCTGGTGATGGTAATAATTTTAATAGCAGTTGTGCATAACTGTACATAGGTCACTGATCCCGTAAAGTTCTATGAGCCATGGGCAAATGGCTGCGACGAGTACAAGGCTTTTTTGCACCTTTGCCGGTTCGCCCCCTGGCTCTTTTTCCCCCTGGCTTGTTAGCCCCGTGTGCCTGGCTGATTCGCCCCTGGATTGTTCGCTCTCTGGCTTGTATCATATTTTAGTGCGCTTTCTCGCCTTGCAACGTTTGCAATGATGTCTGACGCTGTCTAGGCGTTCGTCAAGCGGTTTTTAGGCCGAGACCCAAGTATACCTGTAAGAATTCATTTCTAAGGAAGCTTGACGTTGACACGGAGCACGTCAAATACTGGCGAGTTGACTTCAAACACACTTAGCGTGATCGGAGTGGGGTCTGTGATGTGGCTTACAGACATACCGCAACCAGGTGACAGTGGTAAGGTAATGCATGTTTTTAGCCGACCGTACTTAAGTAACGGTCAAGCTATTAGAATGGTTGTCGTCCGTCGTCTGTCTGTTACTTACTTGTTGCCTTTCTGTATTAATTGAAACACAAACACAAGCCTCAATAATAAATCACAAGTACATTCAACGGGGGGAGGGAGGAGGGCGAATCAGCCAGGGGGTGAACAAGCCAGGGGTCAAACCGGCAAAGAGGTGAGAAAGCCATAATTCACAAGTAAAGTTTGTGGAAACAAGCACTAAATATATACTAAGTAGCATATTAATAATTAAACTAACAGCAAAATATAATGGCAAAATGAACTGTGTTAACAATACATAGAAATGTGCACTGAATGGCATGCAAACGTACAAGTGGAACTATTTTTTCACATGACTGCACATAATGGTGGATCGGTTTGTTTCTTTGCATTTGTTCCCGTATTCTTCACTCTAAGCTTTACGCTCAAAACGTTGTAAAATAAATGCATTTGCAACGTAAACTAGAAAAATAACAGTATAATTGAACAGAAAAGTAAAGTGGCAAGGAAAAATTGATGACAAAAAAGTGATTAGATTATTAGTATAATTTACTATATCATGATACGGATATAGAGGGACTTTTAGTGCCTGCATCCGTTTATCTACATTAGGCCTACTGATTACTGATTACTGATGACGTCAATGGTCCGGAAACTAGACTGACTGGTGACAAAAGACAAAGCTCTCCATAAACGAAAGCATAATATAGTTGGCAATAAATAAATGTATAAATTACACTGGTTATATAGGTATATCAAACGATTCGGTGCAGAGTTATTATAACGCCAAAATACAATTTTATTTCACGCATCTATCAACCGCAAGTTCACGCAAACTCCACGTTTTGTAGAATATTTAACAAGGCTGTGCTACTTTTACCGTACGAGTAATTTATTACTCGATTACTTGGTGACTGCTAGTAACTTAACAAGTACAGAGTACTCGATATTAACTGATGAGTAGGCTAAATAAAATCAGTATTACTAGCGTTCGTCATATAGAACAAGAAATTTGAGCTAATGTTTCAGAGTCATGCGAGAGCTAGCAATTCCGGTTCAGTAGTTTAGCTGAAAATTGGGATGTTCACGCTAATTAAGTTAATAAACAAACACCAAATTCTCTATCTGGATCGCATAACGACAGTAGCGAGGCGCCACCTTGTAAATGATATAGACTTGTGTCGCAGCCCGAAATCGCCAAAAAAATCCATAAAACCCCCTATTTTGGGGTTCAATGTCATTCAAGGTCATTGAATTCGGCGCCAATCGAGAGCCAGCTACGATTTCCTATTAGTAATTAATAGTAACATATCTCGCACCGTTACTGAGATACAGCGACTTATTGGCCAAAAATCGCAAATTTTGCCCACCCCCTCTCATTTAGCGCCCTCGTTTGGGGTGACCCCTTCGAATTCATGGAAAAGCTTTACGGTTCCTGAAACTAAAATCTTTCGGGCAGCCGATAGTGAAAATTTGGTAATTCTAGCTAGCACCGTTTTTGACTGATCCACCCATGTGACGGACGGACGGACGGACAGACAGACAGACAGACAGAATTGCGATGGCTAAGACGCACTGAAAGCAGTAGCTGCTTTCGCGTGTAAAAAGCTGTGCTAGGGTGTGATATGATAAATATATCGGTTGAATTGTGTACGCTGACGACGTTGTTTGCTTTTACTGCCTGTCATGGCGAATAAACTTAATGGCTGATAATGTTGTGTCCTACTGCATGCCACAAGTAAAAAAATGGAAAAAAAAACTTTTATACAACTTGGATAGAAATAATTGTTCTACAGTGTGAGTCAGAAAATCCCCCCTGGTTTTTTTAACTTTATTTTTTTTTAAATTTAATGACTAATAATTTTATGTGATATTTTACACTCACAATATTGCAAAGTTTTATTCAATTATTCTTAAATTTGATGAAGTTATTTCATATTATGTGCGCTACCTCAGAGAATTTTCCATTTTCACTTGAAAGCCCACTGTACAAACTTCATTATAAAGTATGGATGGCCGCCAAATTTAGCAAATTTTAATTATTTGACTAATAATGTCCCGGGTGCAATGCTGCAGACATTCTACAAACTTAACATGAAGCCGAGAACCATTCTGGAGTTAAAAGATGCGCTGCAGCAGAATCTGATAGCCTACGGGATGACTTGCCGCCGACTTTCGCAATAGGCGGCGGCGGGGGTAGGCTTACCGCGTGAATGCATATGCTTTGATCAGTGTAGGCCTAAGCATTTTGAACATCAGATTATGAACTTTCTCCAGAAATATTTTACTGAATATGCTTAGCTGTTTTGTAACTGTAATATTCCATCAATTTGTGCATATTTAACCATTTGTTTGTTGCTAAATATCAAAAGTTTGTGTTTTGTGGTAGGTAAATGCGTTGTAAAAATGGCAAATTCTTTGGGTGAGCGCGCATAATAAGTTATGCCATAACTTCATCAAATTTAAGAATAATTGAATAAAACTTTGCAATTTGGCGTAAATTTGAACGCCGATATATACCTATGTGTGTGAAATATGGCTTAAAAGTTAAAAGTTGTCAGTCTTTGAAAGATAAAGTTAAATAAAAACTTTAGGGGGTGGAATTTTCTGACTCACACTGTACAATACTAATTGCTTAATTTTTGGCCGTCAATTAAGTCAAGTCTGATACAATGTGTCGTCTGTCGGTCGTCGACTCTGTCTGTCGTTGACTGTACTTTTTAACGCATGTATTGTGGCTAAATCGTACGTCGTGGGTTGGCGATAAAACAACATTTGATATAGGGTGATGACGAACTACAGGGTGCAGCAAAAAAGTGGACCCCTAAAGTTTTTGCTGTTTTCTCAGCAATCATTTAGGATTTTAACATGAAATTTTACAGCTTTATTTACTGAAACCTTCTACATCTAACTGTCAAGTAAAATGTGATTTTTTGTTGAAAAAAGTCGAAGTTATAGATTTTTTAACATGACCGCCTACCGATTTTTCAGCATTAAAATGTTGAAGCTACTATACTAATGCAATAACATCGTTGAAACGACACGTCAGTTAACTGATGATTAAATGCCAAAATTTTGTTGTCAATGTGAATGTTCGAAGTGTCCACAGCTAGCTTCATGCTCCAGCACAAGCCTTCAGTCGCTTACTTTGATACGTTTTTCACAGCCCTGTCGATCGATCCTTATCCTTAACTCGAAACGCTTCCTTGAATTCGGTGATTGTTTTCGGCTTTGTTTCAAGCTTGCAGTAAGCCTCCAACATTGCACACCACACGCGATAGTCCACTGGGTTTATATTCGGCAAATTTGAAGGCCACTGGTTTTTTTATGAAATCTGGACAGTTGGCCCGCAGCCCGTTCCGTCCGCTGTGCGCTGTGTGTGCTGGCGCGCCGTCCTGATAGAAGATGAGCCCAGTGGACAGCCGGCGCTTGCTTTAAAAGAGCAATAATTAAATAATAATTTATAAACAAAATAAATTACTGTTTTTCAAAACGTCACTGTGACGTCATCGGCAGTAACATGGTAACCGATTTTTGGAAATTAAATAGCATTTTAGCTTGAACATTTTAATGCTAAAAATAGGTAGGCGGTCATGTTAAAAAGTCCATAAATTCGTCGTTTTTCGACAAAATCAAATTTTACTTGGCCGTTAGATGTAGAAGGTTTCACTTAATAAAGCTCTATAATTTCACGTTAAAATCCCAAACGATTGCTAATAAAACAGCGAAAAACATTAGGGGGTTCACTTTTTGCCGCACCCTGTATATGCTGTCAATATTAACCATGTATTTATCTGCACCGCTATGGACGCAATTTAAATGCAAAGTTTTTGCATGCAGCCAATGGCTCATGCACGCCGAATTACCGTATCGTAACCTAGCGCTAATATCAGCTTTTGATATAGCGTAGGTCTATATGGGAGAGATCACTTTAAATAGCTGCATGGGAAATCGCTTTCTTTTAGCGACCGGGATTCGACGCTGCTCTCTGAATATGGGCGGTACGGTCAGCCCACCCTAGCGACAGCTAGGCTTTTTGGTAAAAAATGGTAAGCTATGGCGAAAGCTATCGTTTCAATCTACGATTCTTCTCAAAGACAAGCAACTTATCTTCGTCCTATCTCTCACCGTTTCTAAGATATGGCCATTTTTCTGTTAAAACGCACCTTTTTCCTACAGTAACTCTCCCCATTCAACCCCAAATTTGACAAAAATGTTTCACTTGCACTACATCGCTGAAATTGTGCACGCTTAGGTTTAAGATGCATGGCTAATTATCCATGTAAAAAGTTTTCTCCTACAATTTAACGCTTAGCAACAGCACATCCGTTACAGACGACAGACAGACGGACAGACAGACAACTCGTACCATAAGCTCGACCGCTACTTAAGTACGGTCGGCTAAAACGTCGGCTAAAACTCTTAACTAAAGTGAGATGAAAGCTAAATATCGTTACTGGAGTGTGTTGAAAGCTCGTAAAACTAGACAGTAGTCTACACACAGTGTCATCGTACGGTGACAGTGTTGCAGTAAGCCTATTGGCCTATACATTGTGAAGCGGGCACGAAAGTTAGAGGCCAACAATAACTGCTCGGCCTGAGCGCCATCACGACGTGTCGCCTTTGCCAATTATAAATTATTTTTAACAGGTGCGAGTCAGGAAGCGAATTACACAGCGCATTTGACGCTCGTAGGCCTATATTTTGGCGAGTAAGTCGTTTTTATATGTTTTCAGAAAATATTGCAAATATTTAATATTAGAAATTAGTTAATTTCATGCATCAAGGGCGCATTATTTGTAATAGCAATGCATTTTGCAATTCTTTCAAACTATGTTTAACCTTATCTAGATTTACTTGACTTGACTAGGTTTGGCGAAGATATCACAGGTATATTATACAAAAGCTGGCGACTACGCCGGTAATACCCCGTCCCACCTTCGAGGGATATGGCCTATGACTAGGGACCAACCGAATTCACGGGAAAAAATGCATGATTTTAAGGCAGAATTTTTTAAATGCGCCAAATTTCACGGAAAATTCACGGAAAAAGTTTCAAAAATTCGCGGGAAATTCACGGGCTCCACAGACGTTATTTCTAGGTGCTGCGCTATTGCTAACGAAGAAATTTCAGAACAACGAAT
>Ga0056128_1006988_pt1 | contig 14233 bp, 4 predicted proteins | sample WorMetLIZISLAND2_FD_71113 | JGI IMG/M metagenome (GOLD analysis project Ga0056128, IMG submission 71113) | Marine gutless worms symbiont microbial communities from Max Planck institute for Marine Microbiology, Germany - Olavius geniculatus... ... | reverse complement strand
CTGTGGTGTTCTCTGGTGTGCATGTAGTTTGCGAACAACTTCTGCCTCTTTGGTGGTGGTTCATCAAAGGACTTGAAAAAGGACTTGCTGGCAGAGCCTCCAAGTCCAAGTCCAAGTCCAAGTCCAAGTCCAAGTCCAAGTCCAGCAAAAACGGACTCAAGTCCGGACTCGAGTACTACAAGTCTGCTTATGTCTGTGGTGTGTTTCTAGTGGTCAGAGTTCTGCGGTGGCAGACTTTAATCTGCTGGACACGGCGCGCAAGGTTGAACTGTACGGCATTCAGATGCACTCCGCAAAGGTCGCTGGCCAATCCACTCTAGCTGTTCGACACCGTTTAGTTGCCTCACACACGGATAGAGAGAAACATATTTTAATATATATTTGGTTATGCCGCCGTCCTAATAGGCCACGTTACGGGTCTTGGCTCTCTGTCTGTTTGTTTGTCTATTCTTCTGTCCCGTGCAAGCTTTCAACTCGATCGCCAACAGAAAGAGGCAAAAAAACAAAAATTAGTCGAAACTCTGAACGTGCTCTAAGGCACAAATAACCGGTTAATAGCAAATTTTTCATTTTGCTTTTACTTTAAAAGGTTAAAGCGTCTGTTGCTAATAGGGTTATGCAGTTCTAGGCGGACGGCCGCATAATATGATCGTGTCACTATTAAGGTCACTCTATCAAGTGGTTACTAGTTTAACTCAGCCTTCTATTTCTCATGGGTAGGTAAACTGAGTACCGGACTGTTCCGCTGGGGTTAAAGCGGGGTGCGTTCACTTGTGTCGGGTTGGCAGCTAACACTGTGTGATATCGTATGGCAGGTGACGATCCGTAGCTCTATGATGGGTTTTTTATGCGCGAAAGCAGCTACTGCTATAGCGCGGCTTAGCCAGCGCAATTCTGTCTGTCCGTCTGTCTGTCACACGGGTGGATCAGTCAAAAACGGTGCAGGCTAGGATCACGAAATCTTCACCTCGGCTACCTGGAAGACTCTAGTTTCAGGAATTATAAAGCTTTTCCATAAATTAGAAGAGGGTCACCCCAAACGATGACGCTAAATGAGAGGGGGTGGAAAAAATTTGCGATTTTTAGCCAATAAGTCACTGTATCTCAGTAACGGTGTGAGATAGGGCCTAGGTTACTATTAATCGCTAATAGGAAGTCGTATACTGGCTCTCGATTGGTGCCAAATTCTGTGACCTTGGAGCACATTGAACGCCAAAATAGGGGGTTTTATGGATTTTTGTGGCGATTTCGGGCTGCGGCACAGATTTTAAAAGCGCATTGCGTTGAAATCAATTGAGATAGACATGGAAAAACTGCATATGAAATTTTCAGCATTAAACGTAGATTTCGACAGTCCAAGTCTCGATTTTCTAGGTTCAAGGAAACCTGCGCACGAGGGCATCAAAGAGCGGTACCGCCGTAAAAGTCGTTATTTTACTGCTGTTGACCAGTCTTTCGTGAAAACGGTTGCAGATAGGCATGTGCATGCTGCCTATCACAATAAGCACTAGTGACGAGCTTTTCAGTCGTATCAGCATCGATGACTTTGAAAGACGTTGAACTTCCAAAATAGGAGGTTTTAGTGATTTTTGCGATCTTCGGCTGCAGTGCACAATTCAAGAATGAACTGCGATGAAATGGCTGGAGATAGACTGACAGTTTGCGAACCGGAACTGCGATAGGCTTTCGCGCGTCTCGTGAGCTTTAGCTCAGATTTCTTGTAATTAAGAGCTACCCACCACCTTTACATTTAGTTTTTTAGGCAGTGGGCGTGTACGTGCACGTATAGCTGGACGGACGCATGCGTTTCGCCGCAAGGCCCGGTGACATCTTTTTTTTCTTCTTATTATTATTATGAATCATCATCGGCATTACTGGAAGTTCAGTTTCGTGGCAGTAGAACTGTGCATATTGCACAAAGGTTGGTTTGCTTGATGCTATAGGATCACGAGGGCGTGGCTCTGCAACTGTCCGTCGCCCACATGGGAGTTCTTGTCTTCCAGAATCAGACGAAAATCAACACGTTCTCGTGGGCCAAGGTCCGCAAACTCAGCTTCCGACGCAAGAAATTTCTCATCAAACTGCACCCCGAAGGCTGCGTCAGTTGCTTGCTTCATGAATATCGTAGAGTGCACTTATTTAATGTAGTGTCGGATGTACGACAGCAGTTCGAATTGAATACGTGCAATATTTGCATATCTTACAAGTTATTAAACTCCTCAGGACTAAACTACTTTTTCTTTTTCTTTTTGGCGAACTCCTGTCAGAGCGTTGCCGTACTGATGACTTGTCGCCAGATGTCCTTATCTTTGGCCTTCCTCCAGGCAGTGTGAACTCCAAAGTTCTGGGGCTGGACGTCTTCATCAACTGTTCTGAGCCAAGTTGTTCTTGGACGTCCAGCGGGTCTCCTCCAGTCAGCGAGTGGACGGAGCACGGCGGCTACGATGCGGTGGTGATCTTCTGCTGGGGCTGTACAAGCTAGGTGGCCAAAGAATCTAAGACAGACTAAACAACACTGCAGTAAAACTTAGGCATATGTTTTGTCATACCAAGTGCAAGTTGTTTTAAAGGCCCTGCAAATATCATGCATGCAGTGACAAACCGCAATAATCAACAAAAGCTAAGCGTTTATATGAACTGGAGAAAACATTCTCATCAGTCATTTGATCAGTCGCTTTAATTAGCTCCATAAAACTAGAATTTCGCACGAGCGAGTGATACAGTTTACATGGCCAGGCTCGTCAGAGCCCTTATAACAGTCTTAGAACTACATGCAGTCCAACATAGCGAGTGACACAACAATGCAGACAAGAACAGCGCGTCTGTCTCTGTACGACAGAGTTACTACAAGGACACGGTGGAGTTCTACTTCAGTTCCCGTAACTCGTGCAAGAACTTCTGGAAGCGATGCGTCGAGCACCACGCGTTCTTCCGCTGTCAGGCCGTCAAACGTCTGCCTCGTAACAGACCGCGCGTCGTCAGTCGCGGCTCCTCGTTCCGGCAAGTCTCTTTTGCATGCTCTGTCCGCTTTCATCAGGCTTATCGTTATATACAAAGGCATCGTGGCAGAAAGGGGTGGGGCAGCTCCCTTACTTTAGCTAAATTTTAGGCTGTCGGAACCTTGTCGGAAAGTCTTTTTATCGAAAGATTTTTGTCCAAAAAGGCAAAATGTGGGACCAAAACCCCAAATTTTGGGAATAATTTAAGCAAAATTAAAATTTGGAGCACCCATAATTTTTTTCGTCGGAAATGTTGTGTTTCTTAGAAAATTGCAACTTTTCCATTTGTACACAACTTACGTTTTTTAACCAACGACGAAGTTGGTTATATGTGCATGCTACAAACAAGTACGATGTAAATTTCAAACTAAAGTTGGATTATCAAACCATGTTAGAAATGTTGTACAATACTGCAGAAATAAATATTAGTTTGTCGCCAGGCTGATCTTAGGTGAACAGTATTTTTGTGAATAAATTAGTCTAGCTGTGGAATATGTTGCCCGATGAAGTGGTCTCGGCACGTTAGTACTGTTGGCATATTCAAGGGCATTTGGATGGGTTTTGGTGCGACTGGATCTTCATAACAATCACTCCAAATCCGACATCTAGCATCGGAATTCAGAAGTCACAGTTTAATAATTAATATCTGCTGCAAGGATGCTTTTCAAACTAAAGTGCATTTGACATGTGTGCGTGCTACAGTTAAGCTAACAAAAAATTAACAGTGTAATGTAGTTTGATCGAAAGTGCATTTAAGTTACATTAATTTACCACTTATGTGTCAATTTGTCATGTGTAGCTACACTGGCCGGACGCAGAAACAACTGCTTGAATATGTTCGAGAAAACTGCGTAAAGCGGCCAGATTTCCACAGGTTTTATTTTTTTTGCGCTACTACTGTTTTTTGGTAATTTTATGTAACTGGAATAATTTATGTGAAAAGCTGTAAGCTTATTATCGCATAGTATCGCATTTAGTTTGGGAGCTGATGTCGAAATCGGCCATCAAGTTTTTGTCATAATTTTGTCAAATATTAACTAATTTTAATACTGCTTTTAACACCAATGCACCAAACAATCAATTGGCCACTTTCTGCGCTGAGACTGACATGCATTGCTAACTTCTTTGTGACGAAGTAGCGTGCTTTGCTCGCTGTTGCGTTGTCTTGATGTCCGATGAACTCGGGATTGCTAAATCCGAAAGCGTTGTCAAAGTTATAACGTTCAAAAATTGTCGTCAATGCGCGTTTGTACTCAGTCAAATCGTGTCAATGAGACAATTTCTAAAACTGATCGGTATTTGATTAAACTGTGAGAAAATCTCGTCAGCTTATTGTTCTAACCACTCTTGGTATGATGCAAATACACATATCGCTATACTATGTGTGCACAGGTCGACAAGTCAGACTCGTGTGTCGGCGAGTCAAGGTGCAACTCCACGCACGGGCACAATGAGTTCACGCGACCTGCGAGCAGCTCGGGCCGCGCGCTCCGCTCGTTCCACTTCACCATCGGCCAAACCTCGCTCGTCGACTTCGCTCAAGAACGGCACGGCTGAACCACCACCGCCATTACAGACGCGCTCTCTACTCACCTTCCACCAGATGTCGTCCAGCGACGACTTAGACGCCGGCGACCGCACTGCACGGGAGCCTGTGGCACGACAGCACACCCTGCCGTCCGTCAGTCGCAGGAAGGCACAGCAGACCTCGGCTTCCGCGGAATCGCGCAAGAGCGCCGTGGACGACTTCCAGTACGAGTACAGGCACGGCGGATCCGAGAAACTGGCGACATCGGCCGACACGCCGGACGACGCAAGCCGCCGGGAAGATTTCGCGCGGTACCGGCGCGACAACCTGTCTCAAGATTCGTACCGAGTCTCGGACAGTCGCGACTCGTCGGTCGACCGGCTTGAGACGCGGACGAAAGCGGACGACGACGTCGGCGACGAAGACGCGGAGTTTATTGACAACGGACAGCAACCGCTAGACGAGGCGAAGCTGATAGAGAAGCTGGAACAGGAACGGCAGAGTCGACGTGAGATGGAGGAGCAGGACGCCGCTTGGCTTCAGCGAAACGACAACGACGAAGAATACGTTGTCAACGGAGACGACGACGTCCACGTGGTCCAGGCGGAATGGGATCTGCCGGAAAGTTGTCTGCAAACCGAGGTGGAGAAAATCGTTAGCATCGAAACGACGAGAATCGTGGAGACGGTTGAAACGACGCGCGTCACCCCAGTGACTGAAACGTACCGGCGACAGAAGCGACTGTCCAGAGAGAATGCCGTCCGAGTCATCGACGAAGACATGACCAGTTCCCCGGCGGAGATAGAAACCTGTGCTGCTGCTGATGACAGTACGGATTCACCGACACCCGAGTTTGCTGTACCAGTGAGCACTGACCACGACGAAACAACAACGGACGACGTAGAAATAGCTAACGCGGAACAGATTAAGTTGTTCGTCACTTCGTTAATTAACGACGCCATTAGGATTGTTAGAGACGTGAGCGTTGAGCTTACTGCTGAGGAAAGTGCGATCGCTGAACCTACAGAGCCATGTGTAACTACGGCAGAGAAATTTGAGCCAGTGCTGTCTGCTACAGATGTTTTAGAAAATCTAAAAGAAAAAGTCGAAGAGCAGACATCAACAATTCCAACTGACGACATTAGTGATGAAACATTACCACTGGCTAATGGCAGTTACAAACAAGAAGCTGAAAACGTACCGGAGGAAAATAAAGAACTGGAGCTGAATGAACGAGAGTCTGAATATACAGCTGAAAATCAGACAAATAAGGTTAAAATAGAAGCAAATGATGTGAAGCAAAAAGCTGGTGTCATTGATGAAACGTCAGATGAACCGTTAGTTTTTGCTAGCCAGGAGGTTGCACAACAGTCTCTGACGTCTGTAGCTAGACCAAATCATGAAGTCGTGAAGACAGCAGAATTACCAAATGACGCATGTACTGAATATGTGTCGACATCAGAGTGTATACCACCACCTGCTGTTACAGATCAGCAGAGTGAAGAAGCCGTTTTTGCTGTGAGTTCTACAGCAGCGGAAGAGACACGAACTATGATGAATCAGGCTTTCTTCAGCAATGAAACCGAACGGCAAAAAAATGAAGAAATTGTGCCAGGTGATTTGGCCGAAGTTTGCCAGTCGAAACAGCCGCCAGATGAAGCAGCGGAGCTGCAGTGCAAAGATGCGATAGCTAAATTTGCCGCTGAAACTGCTGACGACATTCCATACGTGCTGCATAAACGACACATCACTACGACAGTCGAAAAGACGACCGGTGACACTCGACTTTATTCAACGCTACCCACTCGACACCAAGCATCTCGGAGTCGGTCTCTGTCACCAGGTCACAAAAAGCCGGCATTTTTGACCAGCGAGCAAAAGAGGGCTCAGATGATGAAGGTAAAAGCCAGTTTAGTATCGATGGCTGCTGAAATGGCTGCTCTCAGGTCGCCAAAATCCCCCGCTGGTCCGACGAAGCGCGTGTTTGATTTTGTTGTCTGCAGTCGACTGCCACCACGAGATAGCTTCTCGAGTCGAGACGACACGCTGAGTCCTGCCGAAGACGAGCGCGGCATCACCCTCGGACCACGAGACAAAAAGACTACATCAACAGAGAAGCAACTACCTCAGCAAGCTCAGACTGAGTCATCTGAAGTTGATGTTACGTCAGTTGAATATGCACAACAGGCGGTTTATTTGGAGTCAGAATCAGCAAAAGATCGAATGGTTGAATCTTCTACTTCAGAGACATTCCAGTTGTCTGCCGATGCTTCTTCAATCGAAGTCACCGCAGTGTACGAAAAAGTGTCCTTAAACGCGGACGAAGTGGAAGGAGCAGATGGCGAGAAGCACACCGCTGAGACGAAAAATTTCCAGATTTCAGAAGGTTTAAAGTCGGAGTCAGAATCTGAAAGTAAACCGGTCGGCGACGAAGCTGCAGCGTCGGCAGCAGTGGAACTAGATGACGAAGTGAATCGGATACTGAGCGAATGCGAGCCGAACGTCGCAGCCAAAGACAACGCCAGCATCGCGTCGGGAGTTTCTGGAAAATTCACCGACGAAAGTCCCGAGATCGAGACGTGTCGAGGTCCCGAAGCGAATTCACAACCTGACGCAGTGCCGACGGAAGAAGCTGTGTCATCCGAAGATGGCGCCGGTGTTTTGTCATCGCTTACTGCCGAACGTTCTCACGCAGCTGCTGAATCTCACGATGAGAAGCTTTTACAGCCATCTTCATCGAACTTTATGAGAGATAACAACCAAGTCGCAGACAACTTCCCTGCAGAGGCAGAAGTTCGCCCTAATCTACAGGCGCTAGAAAGCCATGAGGAGTTGTCTGTTATTGATCAGCCGGTGAATGGTGTAGCAATGGAACCTGGGGACTATGAACTAAATGAGACTGAAGCGCTAGCACAAGGAGGTGAAGTCATCGCAAACAGCGACGCGGAGTTGGCGGCGGCAGAGCAGCGCCTGCTGCTGGAGCTCCAAGCCAACGAGCTGCATGCTGCAGAGGCTGACAATCTCAGTTCATCTTCACACAGTCTCAACGACCAACTCGACGCTGAAGTGCTCCAGTCCTTCGTGCCGGCCGCGGTGGACGCCGCATGTCGCCTGTCGGAGAGCAGCGTCGACGGCCCGGCGACGTGCGGCGGCATAGGTCGGAACGTGCACCTGCTCGACTGGCTCGAGGAGCAGGCCCAGCTGCGCGGCGTCTCGTCCGTCTCACCGTCGCACCACCATGACGTCATCTCCGACGAGGACGACGTCGAGCACGGCGCCGTCTTCGAGGACAACCTGCAGGACATCTTCGCGGCGCTTGAGGCCGAAGTAATGGCCAATCCGTTCCTGGTGCCGATCACGCCGCAGACCAGCGACATGTGCGTCAACCCGATGACGTCCGAGCGATTCTCGTTCGAAGATGATTCCAGTCTGGGCGCCCTCGAAGCGTCCGGCGGCGGCGTCGAAACTACGCGCAACGTTGAGTCTCACGACACAGAAGTTTTAGCTTTGTCGGACAAAGAGTCAAAACAAGGCGCTGCAGCGGGCATTGCAGCCGAAGTCGAAGAAAACGTTTTGAGGCGAGCCTCTCAGCTGTCACTCTCGATATCGTCAGAGGGCGAGGTCGTCGTTGAGCACGTGAACGACTTGACCGATCCACTCGAAGTGCTTGAGATTGAGTCGAGAGCGCTGCCGCCGCAGCTGCGATCAAAGCCCGTCTGCTTGTCGTCTGATAGCGACCGTTTTTCAGACAAGTGTCTCGAGGAAGAAGAAAAGCTGCAGGATGTTGCCGACGTTCTTGATCGTGTCGATGAAATTCGCCGTCTGTCCATTTCCGATTTCGACGTCGACGAGCAGCCGCCAGCAACGGCTGACGTACATTCAGTCCCACTGGCGTCAGACACCATGAGCTCAGATAATTCTTCCGTCGGACCGGCTGCTTGCGTCGAAGAAGAGCCCGACGCGTTAGCTGTGCTCGAACAAGCGGAGGAAATATTAACCGCCGCCGCCGCCGGTGATGAAGCTGCTGAACTGCAGCCCAGTAACAGCGACGAGGACGGGCCGTCGGCAGCGAGCAGTTCGAGCGCTGTCGACTCGGACCAGGCTGCGGCTTTCGGCAACTTTGTGGAGCAGGTTATGCTACATCAGAGCGCCGCGGGGTCGGAGATGATTTTTGCCGCTGACAACGATCAGACAACTGAGCTCGACCCCGTTAGAGTAGAACAGTTCGAGTTTCGCGCTGACGAAGACGCGACTCGGTCCGAGTACACGTTGATGCCGTCTTGTGATACGGAGAAGGTTTCCCCGACGACCGTCGCTCACGAGACACAACTCCATACAGAAGTGCTGCCTTTGCCCCCGGGTCCGGACGCAGCGGCCATCTCCGACGAAGACGACGTCGAGGAAGACATCGAGCACAGTCTTGATGATGTGTTCGCGGCGCTCGAGGCCGAGGCAAGGAGATGCTCCGTGCCTGCATTCACTGCACAGACTCTGCTCGACATCGGCAACGACAGCTTCGAGTTTGATGACGACGAAAATACGTCATCCGACCTAGTGCATACGGATAGCGGACTGACCGAGTCCGTAGAAACTGTTGTAGCGAGGACTGGCAGTGAAGACACCGCGGAAGCGACCAACGAGCACGTCGCTGTTGAAGATTCTAGACAGGCAACAGCTGTTACGAGTGTCGGTAGTTGTCAGTTGTCAGATGATGCCGCTAAGTGTACTGAGGTAATTGATGCTGCGGTTGAAGAGCATCCTGCAAGTCTTCCTCCAGCTGAAGACGAGCGTGACGATGACGTCGAACTTCTCCGTGAAGACATGCCGTTGACTACTGAGACGTGTAATATTAAGGGCAGGCGGGACGAGTGTTTCCTAAGCCATTTACCAGAGCAAGGTAAACAAGACGACGCACTGCAACGAGATACGAACAGACAAGATTCAGATGCTGTACATTTATCGTCTGACAATGTAGCTGCTCTGGACGAAACGGCTGAAGAAACTGCCGAGACTGACATTCCACATGTACCGGAATCATTTCAGTTTGATTCCAAGTCCACAGGAGTAGTAAATATTGGCGATAGGCCTAATGCGACAGTTGAGCCGCTTAATGTTGATGACGAGAAAGTTAACGCCAGCAGCGTGTGCACGTCTAAATGCGTTAGTGCTGCTGACACGTGTGTAGAACAAGGTGCTGAGAGCACGAGCGCAGATGCTGCTGCAGAGGCTGACACTGTGTGCGCGGATGATGAAACGAAAGCTGCAGATACTTCGACAAAGCCGGCTACTGAAGCGAGTAAAGAACAGCGTGAGAACATTGCTGAAGTTACCGACAGCGACAAACAATCTTAGCGCCTTTCTGTGATGCAGGTGATCATTTGAAATGCCGATCCACATGGCTGCTAATGGTCAGTAACGAAACAATAACACTGGAACACTTTACTGACGTGGTTTTAAAAAGTCAGGCCACGCTGAACTTTTGGATGATAACGATAATGACGATGACGATGAGATTGTATTGTATAACTAAGTACGGCGTCCGCTGCAGACGAAGAACGATAGATTGGGACAGAATCTGTCAATGTCGAAGGCACACAGTACAAATCCGGCGTGGGATGCCGCGTGTTTCCCGTGGAGCGTGGTCGTACACAAGCTGTTATGAAAAGCGAAATGACGGCCTAAGATATTGGCAAAAAACTAATATATGTTATGGCTCTCTGCGGACGTAAACAATGGAGCCGTAATCACGTTGCAGATGAGCCTTGAGCTGCTTGCTGTTCGCATTTTTCTCCGTGTTCATTTCATTATTGCATTTAATGCGTGGTGGAAATTTCAGTCGTTTGACGCTCTGACATGTACAGATATAACATGCAATATACCGCTGTTGTATGATTTTTTTTATCCGCTAATGCTGACAGTTCGCAAAGTCGTGGATGACGCTGATGTGCAGCTGAAAGGATGACGGCGTAAAAAGCCTGTTCCCAATAACAGTATTTTATAATAATTATTGTTTATCAATGGAGTTCAAACGCAAGGACAGCAGTGTTTATTTCATTTGCACGTTTCGGACGGAATTTAATGAAACTAATTTTAATACAGCTGTCGCCATAGTGTATACAGAAGTTTACCGGCGTTGTGGGAACTGTTTTTATGGTTCGGAGCGAGACTGTGGCAGAATGTGATGCTCTTGTTGTGCATAGATATACAGGCTGAACTATTGCTGAAGTTTTCGTCATCGCGTATTATGCATAATGTACAGTAAAAAATGCTGACATTGTAGCTTCTGATTTCGTGTACGTTTCTGACGTAATTGCATTTATTTACGTGTGCATATTTCCGTCTCAGACCTGTGTTCCGGCGCAGAGTTTGGCACGATTTGAGTCGTTGTGTTTGCATGACGGGCGGGCACTGTCAGTAGACTGTTACAAATGTCTGCTATTTACAGTGTTGGGAAAACTCAGACAAATAATGAATCAAGTCAAACTCTCAAATCACGAGGACCAAATGAGTTTAAACTCAAACTCAACTCACCAACTTCGTAGTGAGTTAAATCAAACACGCCAACAAAATGAACTAATTCATAAACTCATTTGTTATCGGTTACTAATTAATCAAACAGTCAATCAAGCACTCAATCAGTGAAGTCAATAAGGCTGTCCTATAATGCCAAAAAGCGGCCAGTCAGCAAAAAATCACTGTTAATCAGTCACTTTCACTTAAAAGATCAACTGATTGACTTACCTGTTTTCAATCACTGTTTATTTCCTTTGATACTTTATATGTTCGCTTTCAGCAACGGCAATTTCTAACAATTTACATATGAAATTTTGATGCATCTCGGAGTTTTAATCTGTCTGCTTACGCTGAATATGATGGCAGTGTACACTGCACGAAAACCGATTATACTGCCCAAAAATTTGTGCATCTTTGTTAACGACTGATTAGCGAGATATGATGACTCTTCTGTATGGGCAGCAGTAACTAAAATAACTGGTGCAGTCCAGTTAGACTTATCATGTTCGACCGCAGTTGGCCCCAAAATTTGTTGAATTGCTGTTTATTTCTAATTTTAACCATAAACTGCCACTATAAAGTGAGTTGATTCTGGAGACATAATAAACTCACAACTAGCACAAAAACTGAATTAAATCAAAGTCCTAACTCACACGTGTTTGGGTGAGTTAACGCAAACTCACAACTCACAATTAACTCGTGAGTTAACTCGTGAGTAGAAACTCGTCTGAGTTAACTCATGCCCAACACTGGCTATTTAGTATCGACTGTATCGTTTGTTTGTTGTCTGTTCTCTGTAGGTAATGATTTGTTTTAGGCCTATACGTTTTTTCGAAGTTTTTTTCTTGCATAATGTGTCGTATTATTTATAACTTTTGTTTCATGCTATGCCGTGCCTCTAGTTGTTTTGGTGTGTTTCAAGTTGTCAGTCTAATTGATACTTTAATTGATTTCGTGAGCTTGTGGCAATGCGATGATGTGATGGAGGCTATAATAATTGCCGTGAAACATATTGTTTAACGACTTCTCTTATATCCAGTAACTGGCCGAATATGGTGCATCATAAAATAGTTGTTATCTTATTTTTACTCACATCACTAATTGAATTCATGAGAAAATTAGTTTACAAAATTATCAGCATGAGCGACCGCAGAAAATTTTTCAGTTAGCGCAAAACTATAAGAGTGTTTTTCTGTCATTTTTTAGTTTTCCTGACTATATTTATTTTATTCCTTTGCTGTCGCTTACTCGCTTGCATCGTAGCTTTTTATGCAGATATAAGACAGCACAGTTTGCTTCCTTTTTGTCTTTTCTAGAGGCCAGTGTCATTCATACATTCTTATGGGGTTGAGACTTGCTGTCTGATATTCGTATATCAGTCAAAAGATGATTTGCTTATAGCCACAAATTTCGTTTTTCTTTCCGAGCTGATCAAAGGCAGTGACAGGCTGTTGATCTAAAGACAAAATGGCGTATTGAAAGTATGAAGGAGCAGGTGCACGTAATTTGGCCTGCCATATACTTTTTGTGATTAATTTTTCTCGTTTCGTTATTTTTCTCTTTCAAGATGGGTGCCCAAGCGCAAGAGCTCTCCGTAAGCAACGTAAATATGCTGCTTTGCTAATTCCTTCATTCATCGTTGACACATTTTTATGATCACGGCTTCGCATGCCATTCTAGTCACGTTACGTCAGTCTGTCGACGAACATTTTGTTAATTACGTTATCATTGTCATCAAGACTATTTTCATCTTTTCGATCAGTATTTCGTTTAACGCCCGGTTTAACGCATGGGTGTTCTGTGAAACCGTTTATTCTGTTAGGCTTATGTTGCGCTGTACCTAGGGCCTAAGTGTATAGGCCTAATCGTAAACTTAACATGGTTATTGCATAACAGTTTCTCTTTGTTTAATTGCGCTTGATAAAAGTGAAAAAATCGCTCAGTAACTACTGTCTGGCGAGTTTCATCCAGCTGACTGATTAATGAGGCTATCTTTCCGCCTCCCCCTTCCCAATCTCTCAGACAAGACGTACAGGTCTCAACAGACGTTTAATTTGCATTGAATATGCCTATTCGGTCAGTTGATCTCAAGAAAATAATTAAAATTGTTGCGACCAGATCTCATATTTTAAACTTACAATGCACCAAATTTGATTTTGTCTGGGGCTCTGCCCAGACCCCTTTGTGGGAGCTTTCGGCGCTCCCCCAGACCTTTAGCTGGATTTTAGGGTGATATTTTTAAAAAGGAAAAGGAAGAAAAGGGGAAAAGAAAGAAAGGGGAAGGGTAAGAAAGGGAGAAAAAGTAAGAAAAGAAAGGAAATGGGACGAAAAGTGGAAAGGGAAAGAAAAGGAAGGTAAGCCTCCCCTAAACTCACATTTTGGCTACGCCGCTGCCGCCGTGAGGCTCGATCGGCTAACAAAACGCACTTTAGGCTACTGTTATTATACATTATTCGTAGACGTATGATGCGACAAAAATTTATCAGACCGAGGTTATTACTGGATAAAGATTAATTAAGGAGCGTTACACTTTTATTGTGATGATTGGAGCTAAAAAAATAGAATCGTCGGAAACTGAGGTACGTTTCTCGGTGTCGCTAAATGGTTTATTGAAGCCACCTGTGGTAGTAGTGGAACGTAAAATAGACAAAAAGCCCAGATGTCGCTAGGTAAAGCCGACCGTACTGCCTATGTTCGAAGGCCAGTGTCCGACTTTCGGTCGCGGAGAGAAAGCGAAACCCCGCGGTGACTAGTTTCGTAGACTACGTTTAAGCTGTTCTCGAATGTTTCAATCAACGCCAAGCGGTGAGTTCGTCTATAGGCGTATATCGTACTGTGGTATCAGACACAGGTTTTGCCCCTGTTTGTTGGGAAAAGGAAGGGTCGGCAAAGTGTTAGTAAGTGTCTATAATCTGTTATTAGTAGCCGTTTCGCTGACACAATTTGGTCGTAATGTAAAGTACGCCGATCCCCTCGCCCCTGCTACTGCTTCTGCTTCTGCTACTTCTACGCTCCGTGCATCTGCTGACGGGGCACCAGTCACTTCCGGTTCCCGACTATCTGACATGGCTCTTTGCTTAGTGGTGGAGGAGACCGACCCTTTACAGATATCTAATGTAACAGCGGGTTCGCGGGGTAATCTACCCCTGGCCCGGAAGACACCGGCCAAGTATTTTTTACCACTTCTAAGCGG
>Ga0056128_1006985_pt1 | contig 14238 bp, 11 predicted proteins | sample WorMetLIZISLAND2_FD_71113 | JGI IMG/M metagenome (GOLD analysis project Ga0056128, IMG submission 71113) | Marine gutless worms symbiont microbial communities from Max Planck institute for Marine Microbiology, Germany - Olavius geniculatus... ... | reverse complement strand
AGAGACACGTCAAGTGCCAAAGTTTTGTCGGGCTACACCCCCTAACTCCGAAGTTATAATGGCTCATTTATTCCATTTTAAGCCAATTTTTGACCCCCCTTTGAAAAAAGTTGTAAGGGGAGTCCCCGTCCCAGGTGGGGAGTGCGCTAGTAAGATTTGGTGATTCTCTAGCGCGTGTAAAAATTTGGGGGCGCAGCACCCCCTAGGGGCCGAAATATGGTCTTCCGAAAAATGCGCTTTTGGTGGGTACGATTCAACATCGAGATCTCCAAAGTCACTGGACCAAACTTCACCGGACTTGTTTCGCCTAACACACGACGAATCGCCATAGACGGAATAAAAATTTGATTTTTAATATCTTCATCTGTTTCGGAGATATTTGCTGCCGAACTTCGAAGTTGTCCGAAATTTGGCCAAATTTTGCATGTTTTTCGTCCCTGAAATTTTTTGGGGGTGTGCCCCCCCAAAATTTTGAACCGGCATTATAAAATAGGGCCTAGTACTGACCATCGTGCAAAATTTCACGCTGGTCGGCCCACGCATTTGGAGATCTCGCGTCGGGAGAAAAAAAATTTAAAAAAACATCTGGGTTAAAACTTAAGTCCGCTTCGCAAGCTATCGCTTTCGGGCGGACTAAAAATGTAAGAACTCCATTATATGCGTGCATGTGTAATTAACAATAATGGTAGTTCTAATAATCTTCCCTGTTATCCTCCAGAATTATACTTAGAATTTGGCATTGGTTCTTAGTTTTGGCATCAATTTTACATTAACTGGGAATTAACAGATGACACTGTCTATGATGGTATCGTTTAAAATTTGGCATTTTTGTCAGTGAAATACATTGCATTTGGCATTTTAGCCAAAAGAGTTGGCAGCCCAGTGCACCGTCAGAATTTAAAAGTGAACAAAATAACACTAAAATATGGAACTTAACAATGTTCTGGTTTTTCCGCAGGAAGGGGGAAATGGAAGTCTGAGTTTTCAGTCGAAATTTGGCATTGCAGTTTGTGGACTAATCTGGCTGGTGCAAAATGACTTTGAGCTACCCAGCCTCAAATGTGGATACTCATTTTGCCATCCCTCAGAACATAGAATGCTTCATCATCTGAGTGGCTGGCTACGCTATTGAGATAGTTTATGTTTGCCTGCGTTCCCATCTTGATTTAGACCAATGTTAAGCCATGCAGCAGAACCTGTATGTGTTTGATTTATAGTTTTGTGGACAGCGAGATACAGGCATCTCCATCGTCACTGTACAAATGCACTGATGTGTTAGCCAGGCAAGTCCAGGAACATGCCCTCGCTGCAATGTTTGGTAAGCTTTTTGCTGGCTACTTATCTTTACTTTTCATATATATAAGCATTATAATAATCATTCTGTTTGGAAAATTTATGCAGTTCAAAAGCGATTCATTATGGAAGTACTGTGCTGCATATGGAAAACAATTCAACTTTTTATGTAAGCAATATTACTTTTGATTGAAGGATTGAATGATTATTATTTAATTTGATTGAATGAGTGAATGAACATTTTTGTTTATTCGTTGATTTGTTATGTTTTTTGCTAATTTGTTTATTGAATTGATTATTGACTGATATGTTCACTGTGTGTGCAGTATGTGCTGCCAACAAGGAAATGACATCGCAGATGTCTGCATTCATGGTAGAAATGGTTTGTCGCTACACCATGGTTGCTGTCTCCCAGCAAGCGGGTAACATTTTCATTGTTAATGCTATGTTATGTGTTTATCTAGAAAGTTTGTTGTTGTCATTTGCTTTTCGTCTCAGTTTGTTTAATTTCCACTCTTGATTTTTATAGTTTGAAGTTTTTTTTATGATCCTTTTTAAAATGACATTTTTACTTACGGTTGTCTTACTTCTGGTTTTTCTTTTTTGAGCGACTTTTTAGTCTTTAAAGTCGATGAAATAAAGCCAGTTTGGACATCTTTCCATGAGAAAAAAATGTGATTTCATTGAAGCTTGGTATATGCGGTAGGTAGAAGTTGATGAGTGATACATGAGTTTATGTCAGTGGCCCAATCCAAGGTCAAGTTCAAGGCCACGAGACTTTTGCGATTAGAATTTTTTTTTCTGTTTCAGAGTTTTTTGCCATTCATAATGGGAGCTGTTAATTAAACTACTACACAATATCTAAATATGGTTAGGTAGGATTTTTTTCATATTTGTCACAGTTTGTGTGTCACTAGACTTTGAACATGGAAGAAAATTACAACAAATCTAATATTGAGGAATCAACTCACAAACAGAATCAGATTACCAGTTGTCTCATTGATTTTTTGGATCATTGCTTTTCAACATGCCAAAACGTGTCACATTCTTTTCTCAGAATCACTTGTCAGGTTTTTTTCAAAGGCTAAACTATCTGATTCATTATCGTAAAAGTTAAACTTGTTGTTTTGTCATTATGTGTGTGTGCATTGCCTGGAAAGGCCGTCCGTCCTCAGAATGACCTTTACCATGTCAGTGGGATGCTAAACCCTGGCGACTCACTCACTCAGGATTACATACAAGCTTTGTGTGTGCATGTTTGCATAGGTCCGCTGTCGCTGACTGTCGAGAAGATGTCAAAACTGCAATGTGTTGACGCCCACGTGCTGGTTGATGCCTTGGCCTATGTCATCGGCAGCGAGGAAAAAGAGTTCTGCACACCGTGTATAGTATCACTGGCGCTCATACTGAAGACAGCCGTCTCAATACTTGGCAGCAAGGAGAAGGTGACTGACGTTTCCACTCAGTCCATATCTCGGCTGTATGATAGATAATCTTTATATTGCTTGGGTACTGATATTTGGTCTTCTGTTGAAAGTCCGGTTAAGGTTAAAGGCCGTCATTGGTACCGAACTGTAGCCCATCTCAGAGCTGCAGAGCATCACCTACCATATAGGATCACACTTGACACCGGTCAATGTATTCTGCCTTAACCCCAGCTGGACAGAGCAGTACTTAATTCATTTACCACAGAGAGATGGAAGACTGAGATGACCTTCGTGGTTGTTTATATGATGAGAAGGTTTACCTGTCCATAGGCAGTCACCCGTCAAAATAGTGACCGCCTGATAGCAACCCGAGCAGGAGTAGACAGTGCTTTGCCAACTAGAAGATAAAGAAGCTGTTTATCAAATATCTTGCTGGAAAGAACCTGTGCCTGAGGGTTGCCCATCTTGGTACTAACCAGACTCAGTGACAGACCTAGTGAAAGATTTGGCTTTCTTATTAAGAGCTGCATTTCATTGTGGAATGTTTCAGGCATGTGAACTGCCACTGTTCGAGTACATCGCTGACAGGATGTCTGCACTGTGCTACGAGCGTGCCTGGTACACTAAACTTGGCGGGTAGGAATTTTATTGATCATATCATTTATTATATCATATTATCTTCAGTGGAATGAGCCTGGAGAAGTACAATTTCATCGTATTTGAGAGACAAGAAACGCAAACCTGCAGTTTAAATGTATGATCTAGTGAACGATGAGTTAAACTTTCATAAATCTTCAGAAAATACTTAGGAACTGTCAAACTTGTGAAAATTTGAAACAATTAGGGATGTTGGTTTATAGCGGAGAATTTTGTTAAAATATGCGGAACTTTTTAAGGCAAAATATGTGGAAAAATATGCGGAATTTGGTGAAATAAGCGGTGCATATATGCAGCATTTATGATGCATATGCCGCATATTTTTCTTCATATTTCCGGTATATGCAAATTCGAGTGAACGGAGAATCATAGTCATCATGATCATTAGTAGGCCTATTCTGCACAGTTTTCACATTTTCGACTTCAGTTTATTCAACGTCTAATTGTAAATACCGGTAATCATTTGCTGCCAAAATATTTAGCAGTCTTAAAACAATGTTGGACAAGGAAAATGCTGAAAAATGCAATTGCATATGCGGAAATATGCGGCATATATGCGAAGTTTTTTATATGTGGCATATGCGGCATAATTTTCGCATATGCAATTCTGAAAATGCCATTATATGCCGAAAAATGTGCAATATGTGGTTTTGGCAAAATATGCAATCTTATATTCGCATATAACCGGCATCTCTAAGCAATAAATGCAGTGATTCTACACATAACTTAGTTGCTGGCTTAGCAAGAATGTAAGAACATCTTAGGAAGTTTTTGGAATATTTTCAGGAAGATTTTTTGAAGAAATGCTTATCTTTTCAGAGTTGCCTGCCTGTACTTGCGAGTAACTTAATTTACTGAGATGCTGTCTAATTAAATATTTTTCTATTTATTTTTCAGTTTTTGATACCATCGACCTTGTCACACTGTACATATAATAATGTGCCAATATTATGGTGTTTGTTTGGCAGCTGTATCAGTATAAAGTTCCTGTGTGAGCAAATGTCAATGAAGTGGGTTCTGGAGCATCAGCTTCTCTTCATCAAAGCTTTGATCTTTGTCATCATGGACTTGACCGGAGAGGTTCCACATGCTGACCTAAATATTGTAGATTTGGTTATAAGTGTGGTTATTAGGAATGACATATGTCTTTTTTGTTATCACTAGTGGTGTTTATTTTTTAATGGCGTTAACACACGCATTAATTTTTTAATTAATGCATCATTATATTGCTGATATTTTATCACTGCAGTCTTTCAAACATCATCTAATAATCCACTGTTACGTTTAGGGCGCATTGCACCAACAACTTTGAACTCGGGACAGATTTGAATTTAATTTTAGTTTAGCCGTAATTTGCACTGCACCAAAGCGGTTCAAGCTTTGATCTCGGTTTAATTCTGAATTGCCATCTTAACACGGACCAAATTCTGATCTCGGTTCAAGTGATGAATGCCATATACAATTGCTGCAAAAAATTGTCCAATTTGAATCCTATCCTGTCCAAAAACTTTTGTATCAAATTATAAGACCTCTAATGTAATTATACAGATCATCTGTATATATTAGATTTTTACTATATTCGTTTTATGTTCTCTTTGTGCTCAACAAAGCAATGGATAGATGAACAAATCACATTTTTTGGTGATATTTCATTGCTACAGTAAATATATGATCGAACCCTAGCCACAACAACAAAACTCATTTATATCGATTTATAAGGCATTTAATTCAATTATATGCAAACATTTTTGGGGAGTTTTGACCCCTAAACTTTGCTTTTTATCATCGTGACCCCCAAAAGGCACTTCATTGTGCAGAAACATGCATTTTGAGCCCTCATTGGTCGTGATCAGTCTTACGGTGTGATCTGGACACAACACAAAGAGTACAAAAAAACCAAAAGTAAGCCAAAATTCCCATTTTCGCAGACCCCATTCCCGTCGTCCCACATCAAGCAAATTCTGCACACAGGGTTGTATTCCGGATATCTTTCTTGGTTTTGAGTTTCATTAAGATCGGTTGAAAAATGCGGGAGCTGTGGGGGGTCGAAATTTTGGCCTTCCCATTGACTTGGCACATCACTTACACAACAGCTTGTTGCTATCACTCAAGCCATGATTTGAGCTATCTGCATGTTGATCTGTGGTAACTGTAGTGTTCAGTTAGACCCTGGTGTTAGAATGAATAAATGAGTTTTGTGTTATTGTTACAAAGGTGTCAAATGGAGCACTGGACATGGCCAAGGCCAACATGGAGCTATTGCTGTGTCACTGTGCTAAGCCTCTGTTGCTAGTTGACGCTGAGTTAGCAACGACTCAGTCTAAGTCTGTATTTGACACGGTGCATGAACTAGTGCGTCATGTCACGTCTCCCAACTCCGTCGTCCGCGACCAGGTTTTTATCACTCGATCTCTTTTCTACCAGGTGTCTTTTTATTAGAGCTGTCGAAGCATTAATTTTTTTAATGCATTAACGCACTCTGTTATTTTTTTAATGCATTAATTAGCGTGTTATTAACGCACTAAGGCCCATTGAGTGGGAGAGTAGGGGGTAAGTTACTTTGGGTCCCACGACGTTTGGGGGGCCCCACCTGTACAATATAGAAAGTTAAAAACACATTTTAAATGTATAACAACAATAACTGCCGTCATAGCTAGCATAGAAATCTATTAGCTTGTCATCAGAATAATTAATAATTATCTATTTACAGTAGTGATAGGAAGGCAACTACAGTTTAGTTACTTGAATTCATTCGATTGTCAAATAACCACAGTTTAACGAAGTATTGGAACTTTTGCTTCAGAGAATTTAGTGAATTAACATTAATTTACATATGTGCGTTAATTATTTTAATGCGCGTTAATTTTTTTAACGCGCGTTAATTAGACAGGTCTACTTTTTATCTAGTTTTTGAGTAGTCAGTTGCCATGATATTGCTGTATTATAAAATACTAAGAGAAAAATTTTATTATCGTGTGTGTGGTTTCTGAGATTGCACATATTGCTGTTGTTATTACGTATCAAATGGAGCACTGGTGTTGCTCAAAGTTGCTTTTTCTGAACATCTTTTGCTAAGATTTTGAAATGATGTTGCATACAGTTAAAAAATTGATCAGTGCATTCGAACCTGTGTGCTGTTACATTGGGCTAATTGGTTGGCTGATGACTGCATGATTCCAAGTAACAGATCTGTTGTCAAATGATGTTTAATAAGCACATAATGGTACTGCAAATTTTCAGAAATTTTCAAATTGGCCAATATTTGGCAGAATCGGACAAAAATTTGGTAGCACATTTTTTTATGGTTTGTGGTATAACTATCAGTGAATCTGTGATTCAACATAACGATGAATCTGTGATTGCCAGGTGATGCATTTGCTGCGGGTCCTATCAGAGACAACGTCGCAGAGCATCACGGAGATAATGCAGCCACACAAAGACGTCCTCAACGAAATGATCCCGCCCAAGAAACATCTGCTCAGATATCAGCCGGCCAATGCTCAGATTGGACTCATGGTTTGTCCTCTTTTTATTCTAGGTTTATTCTAGGCTTGTTGTGAATCTGATAATAACAGGCCTTGTGTTCCTGGTTATTGTTGTCTTGGACTTCTACTCTTTGTACTCTGAACTTCTTGCTAGAGTTTTTAGTTTTTTGTTGTGCTGTGTAGAAGATGATTATAATGCAATTTAATGCTACGAATTCATACGTTGTGAAAAATTTGAAAATTTGCATGTCAGATGTTTAATGAGTATTGTAAATTTTATTGCAAGTTTATGACAAAAATATATTTGGTTATGTTACTGTGTCGGTCAGTTAAGATATGTCTGTTTTGCTGTGTATATTGTGAGCAAGTTTGAAGTGCATTTGGCAGAGACTTTAGGCTAATTGTTCATGCTTACTTTAGCCATTGTCTGATGGAAGGTTTGGTTTTTTGGCTTTTTAATTGGCTAATTTGCTTTAATTTGCTCAGAAGCTTCACAGACCAAGTCTGCAAGAGCATTAAAGCTTAGAGCCCTGAGATGCATTAAACTAGTAGCTGCTATGGGTAGATGGCTCACTCCGTCTACCTCTGGCTAGCATAGTCTAACTTAACGTGTCCGGCTACCAGTAGTTGGTTGCCGTGACATTTTAGCAGTGCACTTTTATCATCTGCTGCAGACAGCTAATGCGTTTTTTGTTTAACTTTGAATGGATGTACCTCAATCACGGTTGTGAATATGGCATTTTCTTTTTTGCCAGTAGATTCTATGCATTTTTTGTACACTATGGTATAAAAAAACTGCATAAGTGCATTTTTTGTTTCATAATAATATTTCGGTAGTAATTTGTAAGGTGCGCAATGTCAGCAACCTGACTCTGAGACGCCGGCAGTCGCCAGATGGGGGGTACTTGCCGTAGTGATGAGCTATGGGCGGTTGCATGATAAACTGAGTAGGTAGATTTTGGTGCTACGTTAGTTACCATGCTATAAGTTGCGGCACCGGATGGTAATACAGAAGATCATTATCATTTTGGAGCATATATATAACATTTCAAAATTAAAATTTCCAGTCATTGTTAATACCTGTTGAAACAACTTACATTTCATGCCATTTAACTCTACCGTTATGCAGCAATAGAGCACGCTGACGTTGAGCTAGCCAACGTAGCCTAATTCAAGTTGTGGCTATCAGTAGCCATCTAACTTAACAAGTTGGCTGCGGTAGCCAACGTAGCCGGCTACTAGTTTAACGTGTCTCTGGCTTCGAATGCTGGTGCCATTTGCATCGATTTATATAGTTGCTGACGTAATTTTTGAATGGGACTATGAGTCTTTAATTGTTTGACGTTGATACAGGAAGGTAATGCATTCTGTACGACGCTGGAGCCACGCCTGTTCACGATCGACATGAACACCGTGGAACACAAGCTGTTTTTCACGGAGCTGATCAGTCTGTGTGAGGCAGAGGACCAGCTGCTGATGAAACTGCCATGCTACAAGTCTCTCACAAGCCTTGTCTCACTGCGCAAGAGCGCCATGAGTACGTTGCAGCCATCTGATTGGCTCTGTTTGTGAACATTTTGTTTGCTAATTATTGTGCCTGTGGACGTGGAAGGACCTGCCAACAACTTGAATTCCAAATTTTGTGAGTGACTGAAAATTAGTTTTTAGGAATATTTTCTTATTTCTTTGTCTGGACTCCATTTAATGTGTGTTGAATGTACCTGGCCATAGATTGATTTGTTGACTGATGTATGCTTAACTTCAGTTTTCAGAATTTAGCCTGAGCCATTATTTTATTTTTGTTTTGGTTTTTTTGTGTTTTGTTACTTTTTATACCTTAAAATGTTGTTATGATTCAATAAAGTTATGTATTTATGAACATAATAAATCACTATTTGCTTACTAGAGATAATGTTCTTGTTCATATCTTGCTGTTTTGAAAAGACGATTACATTTTATAAATTTTTGTCACTTTGAAGAATAAGTGGATGGGTTTGCTTTGCACTGTGAGTCAAATAACATAACATTCGTGTAAATTTACACTAACAAGAAAGTATAAATTAACATTTTATGCTGCATGTAGATGTAGAAAAAGAATTAAAACAGACAGAATCTGTTGTTTGTTTGTTGTTGTTTTGTTAGTGTGTATATTATGTAGTTTTGTTATCAATGTCATTATTGAGTAGTTATTGTTGTGCTGTGACTACAGAGGCACTGTCGGCCTGCCATTACATCCCAGAAGTTCGCTCGAAAGTATTCAACATTCTCTACGATGCATTGAACTCGGAGAACATGGAACTGCAGCAGGCATCACATGAATGCATGAAGCGCGTTAGTTTGTTACATATTTCTCTCTGCATTGTTTTTTGCTCACATTTTGCAGTGCATTTTTATGCTTGTTTGGTTTTTACTGGATTTCTATGTTTTTTTCTGTGTCTGTCATTTTGGAGCATTTAACAGTTGTATTTGTAGAATGTAAGACTAGGCCCAATTTTTGCATGGCATAGTAATTTACTGTCAGTGCATGACATCTGGGTTGACAGCCACATGTCATGTTGGCATTGTCTTCAATAAACATGAGCAAAACATTATACAGTATAAATATAAATATAAATATTTTTATATCACCATAAAACATACAACAACAGATAAACAGACAAAAAAAATGGCACTTAGATTGTCCATAGTTCTAAGCATTTTATATTGTTATAGAATGAATCTTGTTAAAAACATTACTGCATTGCGAAATTTTCTTGTTATGCTCATCAAACTTATGTTTAACCGTTAAATCGCTTGGCACTTCAAAATCGAAGCATGCCTGACAGTAATGTTATTAGTTTTCGACATCTTCGTAAATGATTTATTGATCACAAATTTTTATGAAGTGTTTATTGCTTAGATGCATTTTTGCTATTTTTTGGTTTAATTCACAGTTTATCTCGGGCTTTCAAATTGAGATGTTGATGGTACACACTGCCGTGAGGCCTCTGCTTCTGCTGCTTGGTGACTTCCAGAACTTGACTCTCAACCGCATTCAAGTTCTCTCAAGTCTCACCGATCTCTTCCCGAACACCTTCAATGAGAAGCTCTGCGAACAGTTGCTGGTCTGTTGCTTCAGTTTTTGATGATTTAGAAGTTTACTAGTTGCATATATGACAAACTTAGGAAAAACTCAGACTCACATGTACACAAAAATTTTATGAAAGAATTTAAGTTGCTAAAAAGTCATGAGAGTAACTTTCAGTAACACTACTCATAACGTAGTTGCTTTGTTAGGAACAACTGAAGATGAATTTTGTAAGATCTTAGGAATATTTTACAGAAATTTTGAAAAATGAAACATGAAATTTTTGCAGATAGGGCTTGGAGCTCATCTCTCGTTTTAGGCTATTGAGTCTGTAGATGGGTAGACCAGACTGCTAAGTCTGTGACGTATAGCTGTATCGAGTTTTAACTGTTTTTAGTTTTGCAGATTAATGTTGGAACAGTTGGAACAAACATTGAACTAGGTTAGTGGTTAGTCTCTCTGGTCATTTTATTCGGCTTTATGTTGTATGAGTATATCTCTTTGAGTTATTTATTCTGTGTATCTGATATGTCAAGGCTCACTTGAAGAAGTGGCTTGAGGTGGCGTCATCACCACAGAAACTTGGACAAGCTCGTGTTGTTGGTCAGGTCTTGCCGAATGTGAGGACCATTCACACACATACTTTTTTACGACATTGGAGTAACTTTGTAAGTAAGTAAGTAATTTATATCATCCGTTTGCTGTAGTAACCTCGAACGTGCTTGATGTGCTAGTAATAGCTTTGCTATTAATGCAATTCTATTGCTGATTTGTTGAGTCATTCATTTGTTGATCTATTCATTGGTTGATTGAAAAGGCCCTATAGATGGAATTGCCCCAAATTTAGTATTGAAGATTTCTTTTGCAGCCATAATCAATAATCGTGGTCCAAATGTGCCATTTGTGATGGAAGCTACATGTAAGCATTGCCAGTAAATATGTAAGTAAGTAAGTAAGTACTGGTAGTTCATTTAACATGTGTAAAACACGTACAATCTCTCTCCTCACAAAAATAGCAAGACAATAAAACAGTTGCAATACATGAATCTAGTGCTTGCTGTGATTGTTTTATTGATGCGTGAATTTAATGCTTGTAGGAGCTGAAGATCTGTGCTGCTATAATCGACATATTTCACCTCATTCCTGCCGCATCACAGAAGATGCTGGAGCCGCTAACTGTCACTGTGTTAAAGGGTGAAAAAGACCTCTACATCGAGGTATTGTTTGCCAGTATTATTAAGTATTACCAAGAGTATTATGAACAGATTTCATAATGAAAATGTAATAGTAAATCAGTGGACATCATACTGTCCAGTAAAGATTTATGTTATATTACATTATGTAGTAAGACTTCAAAAAATTTTTGGAAGTACAGATTGGGATAAAATACATTCTGTAGATGACAGATATTTTTTAAGGAAATATTTTGTAAACTTTTTGTTAAAAAAGTTAGAAAACCTCAGTTAGAAAACTGATGTAGAATAAGTAAATAAAAAGTTTTTTATAGTGCCATGCATATGGCGACAGACAGCTTTCCCTAGCAACAGCTGATCTGTTACAAGTACCTTTTGTCTTACAGTTAGTGAACGCAGTTGCAGCTGATACTGTTTTGTTGTTTTTGTTGTTATCTCTACATGTTTTACAAGCAGTAAATAAATTCTAATAGAAATACCTTAGCAAACTATCTGTAGGCGGGGAGTCCATTTCGCCAGCCTTTGATGAAGTTCTTACTGCGCTATCCTGAACAGTCAGTTGAACTCTTTCTGAGCGATGGCAAAGTCCAGGACCAGCAGTACAACAGATTCTTCGAGGTAATCTGTTTTATCAAAGAGTTTAGAGAGTTAACTTTTTGCCTACTGTACTAACTATAAGATTAGTTTTCATCACTGTCGTGTCAATGCTCGTTTAAATTTTTTCAGTAATCATGTTATAGCAGTTTGGAACTCTCTGCCTGAAACTGTTGTGACAGCCCTAACAATAGACATTTTTAAATCTTTGCTTATGAAGCTTGAACTGCTTATAGTTTGATTGTATTAGGTATTAGCTTTATTTGTATTTGTTCTATGTATTGCCTATTTTTCTTATTTTTTTTCAGGGCACATATTGGAGGCTTGCCCTTTGTGTCCTTTGTCAGACCACATGCACTGCGTTATTGATTTTATGTTTGTAACTTTGTCTGGTATGAATTAAATGATTGATTGATTGATTGATAACTGTCTAGTGTTAATTTTCATCTTCCATTTAAGTTATTAGGTAATGTTTTTGAAAACTTGTGTTCATTTAGCAGTCTGTTTGTCTGTACGTGATCGAGATCATTGAGAAAGTTGTGGCATGCATAATTGTTATATTGTTTGCTGCAAAGCGTCATCAAGATGCTGGCAAATTTTGCCATTTGAGACTGAGTGTTACTTTCCGCATTGCGAGAATGTAACTGTTTCGACAGGAAACCACCGAGTTTATTATTATGAACGTTCATTTGATGTTTGGTGTGCAGTGGTTACTGAGGCAGCAGGAAGGCCAGCCATTCCGTGCCGTTGTTCAGGCAAATCCTACACGTATCATGAACCTGGCAACTGGCCCCACCAAGGTAGGCAGCACGTGTTGTTTTGACTCATTTTTTGTGGAGCATTTTTTGTATCTCTGCCATCACATACTCTGCCTGTATAATGTATTACACAGGGTGGGCCATGAAAAACGTGGCACTTTGCTTTTGTTTGTATCTTCGCCAATTAATGACCAATTTTTAAAATTCTTTCATTGACACACTCTGCGGACAGTTTGCAATAATGTGATTATTATATATTCCATCACATCATAAATGCATCTCTACACTACCTTGTGATATATGAATGAAATGTGCATGTATTATATCAAACAAACATTTTCGTAAATTTAAAAAAAACACTTCAGATCAACATTACGGTGAACGGTCTGTATAGCGCTAGACTGTGTGGGTCAAACACAGTCTAGTGTCATACGGATCATTCACTGCAATGTTGATCTGAAGTGTTTTTTTATTTACTTCAATGTTTGTTAAATTATCGTTAACTTTTATTACATCTATATTTCACAAGGTAGTGTAAAGATGCATTTATGGTGTGGTGGGATATATAATAATCACATTATTGCAAATTGTCTGCAGAGTGTGCGAGTGAAAAAATTTTAAAAGTCGGTCAATAATCGGCGAAGGTATTGACAGAAGTAACATGCCACGTTTTTTATGGCCCACGGTGTATTTCCATGTGTGCATGCATTCTGAATGTTAAGTATTATTGAGCACAGTCAGAAGTAGCTTGGTAGTCTGACGGTTAAGACGTTGGTCTTAAGATTAAAAAGTCGTTAGTTGTTGCTCTCAGTTGGGTTGCTTGCTACTTGGATGGATGACATTTAAATTATCTCAGTATTTTAGTCACATCAAGGTCAACTCAGCCTTCCATCTCTTCAGCATAGGTCAATGGACGTTTTGTCGAGTAGCAGATAACATTCTTGTCTGCCAGGTTATGCACCGTTTTTCTGACATAGGTTTTTGTGAAGAGTATTACAAAGTCTTCTAACTTTTTTTTATTCGATTGAGGTTTTAGCTTTAGCATTGATGCATTCTGACATATTATGCAGCCGTCCATCCGAGCTGTTGAACGCTAACCCTGATCTTTGACCTTTCGAAACCTGAACATTTGCACATTGGTTAATGAATGCTTACACTAATCGTGGCAGTTTTTTTACATGTTTTTTTGTTTTCGTGTAAGTAACTTGTATGAGACAGAGAGACAGACAGACGTACAGATGGGCCAAACGTAATGTGGGCTATTAGCATGGCAGCACAATGAAGTAATCTAACATCTACTAATTCTACTTAGTAGTTACTTACTACTGTGCTGACTAGTGATTGCAATCCCGGGATTGGATTCTCAATCCCGGTATCCAGGATTGAGAAATTTGTAATCTTAAGATCCCATTTCGGGATTAGGCTTACAGATTGGTTGTTATTTTGGTATCAAGAATTGACTTATTTTATGCACAGGGCCCCTACGGAAGGTATATCTGAACTGTACAGAGTTACACTGAGTGTCAAAATACAAATTTATGGCGACAGCACGGAAATGACAGGATAACAGGCGAAATGATCAAACACGGCGGACCACACGTGATCGAAGAAATACATCAGCTGTGTAACAAAGCGTGGAAGACGGGTATCGCGCCTACAGAATGGAAAAAGTCAGTTCTAGTTCTGCTACATAAGAAAGGCAGTGCTATGAAATGCAGCAACTACAGAACGATTGCCTTGACAAGCCATCTCGGCAAAGTGCTA
>Ga0056128_1006983_pt1 | contig 14241 bp, 8 predicted proteins | sample WorMetLIZISLAND2_FD_71113 | JGI IMG/M metagenome (GOLD analysis project Ga0056128, IMG submission 71113) | Marine gutless worms symbiont microbial communities from Max Planck institute for Marine Microbiology, Germany - Olavius geniculatus... ... | reverse complement strand
GAACAATATCATCAGCGTAGAGTAACACACTGAAGCATACATGTCTAACATAACAGCCCAATCCGCTGGCCTTTATTTTATTAACAACACTGTCAATGAAAACAGCAAAGAGATAAGGGGTTGAACGAAAATGGGGCAGGATGTCCGATTTTCAACCGATAAGTCGTCGTATCAGAGATAGAGGCAAGGTTGATATTTATCACTATTATTAAGTCGCCTATAGCTTTTTTACATGACACAAAAATCACCGACTTTAGATGACCTAGTCACCTTGAAGGGCCATTACGCACTGCAGTTGCTATGCCAACCGTGTGGTACTGTGGCTAAACGGTACGTTTTAGGGTCGCGGCGACGGTACCGTTAAAATAGGGCGATGACGAGTTTTTAGGCTGTCAATAAGCTTAGTAATCATGTCTCAATTTGCAAAGGTTTGGCCACAATTTTGAATGCAAAGTTGCTGCCTGCAGCCACCCATGTGCGCCAAATTACCATATCGTGCCGTTGACTGTAGTAGTGTTTGATATAGCAGCGTCACTGCGTATAAGCTATGCGATTACAGTCACTATGATATGGGAATCGCTTTCTTTCGCAACCGGAAGTCGAACGCCTTCGGATATAGGCGGTATACGGTCGGCTCACTCTAGCGCAGCTGGGCTTTTTGTTGGTTGGTGAATTGCGGCATTTCCAGCAAAAATTAAATGAAAGCTGATAAGTGATAACCACAGGCTATGTTGCAGATCATGAGTGATGAACATCGGCAACGCGGTTGTGCCGCTTAAACAACAAAATTATTTCAGTTGGCCTGACAACTTACGACTACGACTCATCAGCTCAGCTCCACGTATAGGCCTATGGCGCACGGTATTAAGAATGTGCCAAAAACGTGCCACTTTACTTTTGTCCGTATCTTCGCCAATTATTGACCGATTTTCAAAATTCTTTCACTGGCACACTCTGCAGAGAATTTGCGATAATGTAATTATTATAAATCCCACCACACCATAAATGCGTTGCTACACTACCATGTGAAACATGAATGTTTAAAAATTACTAAAATCACCTAAATATATATATGCAAAAATCGTCTTCTGAAATAATTTTTATTAATTTTTATACAAAAATTAAATTATGTTTAGTGTTAAATGCATTTCTAGTGTTTGTAAACAAAAGCAGATGATATTGTCGTAAATAATACTTTTAATGCACTGCATTGACGATATACCAGTGATGTAATGTGCCACTTAGCAGTCGAGACAAAGCTATGATAAAAAAAACTTGTACCGGTTCAAAAAATGCAGTTTTCGGAGAATACTGGCAGAATTTTTGAATATAAACCGCAATGTGGAAAGAGTGCAGTGGCTTCTATCCCTATACCTGGTAGGCGCAGCTTGCGCCCAGTGAATAATAGGGGGTTGCAGATCAAAACTTCCCCCTTATTTTCACTGAGCATAATACACTCTTAACAAAACTCCCCATATTTTCTACTTCGCTGTGTTTTTCAATCTGCATGTTTAACAAAACACCCCCATTTTTACTTCCCCCTATTTTTACTAGGCAAACTACACCCTTAGCATAACTTTCCCCTATTTTTTATTTCCCCTTATTTTTCAATCTGCACGCTTAACACAACTTCCCCTTATTTTTACTTCTTTTCTATTTTCACTTGGCAAACTACACCCTTAACAAAACTTTCCCATCTGTTTTTAATTTCTCTTTATCTTTTAATCTACACCCTTAAGAACTTTTTCCCTAGAAGGGGAAGAAGCTCAAAATAGAGAGGAAAACTTGAGTAAGAAATTGGGGAGGAACCTCAGCCCACAACAGGGGGAAGTTGTGCCCGATTTTGATTTCAGATTTGGGGTGATAAAAGCCACTGAAAGAGTGGGGTTGTTATTAAAAGAGATTTGGAAAACATGCAGCACCGACCAAAGGCATTAAACCAGCAGACTGAAGCATACATGTACTGAAGAAAACGTGATTACTGTGGATGAAATGGTAGGCTTGCTAAACCACAAAGACCAGAAACAAACATATCAAAAACATATCGTTCAATACACCAGATATTTAAAGAAATGGATCTAACAAAGTCTAGCATCGTACAGATCATTCACTGCATTTTGGCTAGAAGTCTATTTCGTTTACCAACACGTTTGCTGTCTATGATTGCTAGTTTTTCTTGTATTTATATTTCACAAGGTAGTGTAGCGACACAGTTAATGTGTGGCAAAATATTCAATAATCACCTTATTGCTAACTGTCCACAGAATCTACCAGTGAAAGGAGTTTGGAAATTGGTCAATAACTGGCGAAGATATGGACAAAAGTAAAGTGGCACGTTTTTATGGCCTGCACAGTGTATATATGGTCACTTGGTCAGTGTTCAGTGTCGGTTAATAATTGAGACTGGATAACTGTGTAACGGCATCCTTGGTGAGTGATTAGTGCCTATACACGAGGTCCACTTGAACGTGTTGGCAGGTGCTGCTGTAGCCATTAACCCACTGCTGACACCACTCAACTAACGCGCTCGATCGGCATTATAATTTTAACACGAATACAGAACGCAGACCTTAATAACAGTCTGCGTCGTCGTCTGCAGCGTCGTGCGCTTTTTGCCGTTCTCGATCCATACCACAGCACGGTAGCGACGGCATACACGACACTACTAGAGTAGGTCTATTCAGTAGGCCTATTTCGTGTGGCCGGAGACGGCTCAATTCATAGGACGAAAATTTTACGTACCAAGTAGTTAAGAGCAGCTAGACTAATAAAATGGTCGGCGACATGTACACGGTGTTTCATAAAAAAGACCCCTTTTTGTTTTTTTATAACTCACTCAAATGATGATCAATTTACACATAATTGTATCAGTTGTAGCTGAAGAAATACTAATTCAAAATCTTGCAGCAAAATTATTATCTTAATGGTCTTGATCTTAACAAGTATTTCAACCTCGCTTTTAAGACATGCCCCGTATATTAAAATAATGCTTTTAATTAATTTTAACCACGTATGGCACTGAATGGCCTATTTTGTGCTGATGTGCCGTTAAGAAACTACTCACTCACTCACGCCTAAGACCTTTCAAATGATACAAAAATTATCGACCTTGAATGATCTTGAAAGGTCATTACGCGCTCTGGTATGTCGATTATGCGTCATTCGAAGCTCACCACGAAAATTTAAAAGCACAGAAAATGTCATCCACGGCGTCTACTTTCACCCAGTAGCCTATTCAATCTCAATCCGATGTTGAATGCACTGCGTCAGTGTTTCAGTGCATACGCGTGGCATCAATAAAAGCAATAAAAGCTCGTGTGTCTGTGCATTGTGTCTGTTTCATTTCTGACATAATATTCTTGGCGCCGCCGCCGTTGCTACTGCTGCTGATGCTGCTATATTGTAGCACTGTGGGTTACTAGCATACAGTGTGTATAGTCGGAAATAGTTGTCTCAGGAAACACTGTTATCCGGTAGCCTACTATAGTCGATTAATTTGTGCATCACATGTAAGTAGATTTTCATTAGGCCCTTTTTAATAGTAGTAATAAATAATACTTACAGTAATACTTTTTTCTTACCACTGAATACTTTGCACAATATAATGTCGCAAGCGCGTTACTGAAAAACTCTGAGCATTATGCAACTATTTTGTGTCTTCGTCTTTTGTGCTACATGTATTTTTCTGTTTAGCGATAGTCCTATATGAATAAATCAATTTTAACCAAGTTAATTTGGTTAACAGCACAGGTTGTCTTAATATAACTTCCGCCATTTCGACGCAATTTACTCTTAAATGTGTGTCGCAGCCCGAAGTCGCGAAAAATGCACTAAACCCTTCTATTTTAGGGGTTCTATGTCATTCACGTTCATCGATGTTGATAAACCTAAAAAGCTCGTCACCAGTCCTTTTTATAAGCAGCACGTATGTGCATATGTAACCGTTTTCACGCTAGACGATCCAATAACGGTAAAATAAAAACAACTAAGGGGTTACCCTTCTTTTACGCCCTCGTTTGAGGGAAACGAAATTTTGTCACAAGAAACTAGAGTGCATGGGACAGCCTATACTGAAGATTTCGTGATCTTAGCCTGCATTGTTCTAATAAGGATGGAGACTGCCACAGACACAGAGAGTGTGACAAACACAGACAGACGGACGGACGCCCAGACAATAGCTAAGACGCGCGAAGCATTACTTGCAGTCGCGCGTAAAAACCGAATGATTGTTTCGCAATAACTCCGAAAGCTTAACCACATCATCGTATGCCGGCTTCGATTTTGTGCAAAATACGAACATTTTAAAAGCATTTTTTTAAAACTTTTCATGGTAAAGATGATAATTATACACAAGGTGGCGAAATTGTAACGACGCGTGCCTTTTGTCACTTTTGTGCTGTAATTTGTTCTTTTTGGACGCTATCCTATATTGTCCCATAACTCATATGTACCCCGTAATTAATTTTTAACGAGATAAGTTTACTAATCTTGCTAGACGTCAAGACGTCTCTAGTTGCTATCACAATGTTGTGTTGTGCTCAGGTGAACTAGCTACAATGTTGTCGTCTATCGTTCTGGTTATCGTGTGCTGCACGTGCTTTCTGTTGTCACCCACATCGTCAATGCCTTGGGTTCCTGCAGGTAACTGCGTGCACCGGTATAGCCTACTGTTTGCACACAAGACGCTACGAAACGGATTAGAGAACGCACTGTCTCAGTTTGTGGTTTGATCAAAATAGCAGCAACAGCATCATCGTCATCGTCACCATTTATTATCAGTTATCACTTATCACACAATGATAGTGCGTGCTAAGTAGTCTCGGCTTGTTATGTCAACTGAGGAAACGTAACTAAAGGAGTAGAAAACTGGACAGTTTTCAACTGGAAAAAAGAACGGCACCGTGTTTAAACTCTTGTGTTAACAGCAATCATAGCTTGCTATAACAGTGTTCATTTTTTGGAGCTTTTATATTTTTTCAAATAGACTTAGCTAAAAATTTGTCCTAAAGATAAGTAACGTGCAGCAGGATAGTTTGTTGATTTCGGCACGGATTGCGCAGTGTAATTTGCTGTCAGTGAACAATTATATCAATGACGATCCAATCTTGCACAGTTGTAGAGATGTTGCAGGTTTTTGCTAGGCTAGCGGTTTTTACGCGCGAAAGCAGCTACTGCTTTCAGCACGTCTTAGCCATCGCAATTCTGTCTGTCTGTCTGACTGTCTGTCCGTCACACGGATGGATCAATCAAGAACGTTGCAAGCTAGAATCACCAAATATCACCAAATCTTCACCGTCGGCTGCCTAGAAAACTCTAGTTTTAGGAACCGTAAAGCTTTTCCATAAATTCGAAAAGGATCACCCCGAACGAGGGCGCTAAATGAGAGGGGTGGGCAAAAATTTACGATTTTTGGCCAATAAGTAGCTGTATCTCAGTAATGGTGCGAGATAAAGCCTAGGTTACTATTAATCACTAATAGGAAGTCGTACACTGGCTCTCGATTAACGCCGAATTCAATGATCTTGAATAACCTTGAACGCCAAAATAAAGGGTTTTATAGATTTTTTGGCGATTTCGGGCTGCGACACAAGTCTATATCAGTCACAAGGTGGCGCCACGGAACTATCGTTATGCAATCCAGATAGAGAATTTGGTATTTGTATATTAACTTAGCGTGAACACCCCAATTTTCAGCTAAACTACTGAAACGGAACTGCTATAGGCTATAGCAATAGCTCAACTTCCTTGTTTACTCTTATACTGCCTGAAATTTCCGAGGTGTTTTCTAAGGCTGTCAACAGTGAAGACCATAAACATAAACTACGTACGTGTAGGCTCTCGTACTATCAAAGTAACTCAACAAACTACGATGTTACAACGTCAGGGACAAAGAAACGCGTGACGGACAGATAACTTACGAAGGCAATATAACGCTTTGCTCAAAGTGCATCATGCAAAAACAAAAAAGCCCAGGTGTTGCTAGGGAAAGCCGACCGTACCGCTAACAACCGAAGTCCAGCGTCCGATTTCGAATCACGGAAAGAAAGCGACTTCTCAGAGGTGACACAGTTCTATGCACGCTATATTAACGGAACGCTACTTTCGAAAGCTACAATTAACGCTGGTATAACACATGTCGCGCGCGGTGACACGGCGAAACGTTATCTTATTATTGATGGTTTGGTAAATTTAGGCTATATACAGTACGCGTGCCTGCGTGGAATAAAATAATGATATAATAATTTGTGGATATAATTGTTATTATTTCGGGTATTAGCGCTACTGTTAATTGCCAGTAAACCGGCGCCAAACACCGCAGATATTGTTTACGTCATCTTGTAATTGTGAGCATTGTATTGCCCAATGAACACCTGATCGATAGCCATTACGTAGATTGGCGACACGAACACGTCGTTTATTTACGATAGCAACAAAACCAGTGTTGCCAGACGAGAGGGGCCCTATAGTGCCCATGCATCGTCACTGTCCATTATATCTGGCGACATGACCAGCCTGTTTGCGTGCACTTTACTAATTAATAAACTGCATCAATATTTTGTACTGCGCGTGAAAAAATTCGTCGAGGCATCTGACCTGCTGATGAGTTTCTGCAAAGATACCAGACAATCTCATGCATAGTAGCGTTGAACTCTATAAACGGCGACGCTTGTCTACAAGTCACTCAATGGGTTGTCGACTGCGTAGAGTCAAAATACGAGTATATTTAGGCAACTTGAACTGATTTTTAAATTTTTGTCATAGTTGATACTCTAATTTCGTGAAAATCCGTCATGGCCCTGACGGCGCATTGCGCTAGCGCTTCTTGACTCAGGCACAGAAGCAAAGTAAAGACGCTTTGGCCTACAAGCATAATGTTTCTAATTCATTCGTTAACTGAAACTACAGAGCTGACTTTTATGTATTCTATGTATTGTGTGTATGCGTAGAAGACAGTGAGATGCCGGTTAGTGAACGGTTGTATACGCGACGTGGTGCACGCACTTCAGTCTTCGACAACATCGTCAGGTTAGCGATAAACCGTTCCTCTCAGCAAAAACTTACAAAGCTCACTTGACATCCATGATGTGTCTAAAGGTCTTCCGAGGTTCTGATTATTCATAGTCAGCCAACCAACGATCAAATCGCGTTGAAAGTGTTTTCAATGCTCTGTAATGTCTGCATCTAGCCTACCCAGTATGAAACAAGAAAAGACGCGTCGACGCCTATTGTCGGCATTATGCGGCTGTCCGTCCTACTTACCAAAGGTTTTAAGCCTTTAATTCGGAGTCATTGGTATACTTAATCTGCACAATTCCATGTCCGTAGTCTATATAGAGACAATTACTTTGGCGAACTTACAATTACTTTAATTAGTATAGATTATTATAATGTCCGGCTGTGGTTATAGAAGTCTATGGTGACGTTGTGGCGCATATAGGCGTGAGTGGTGCGCACGTCTGGGTGATTACTGTGTACCGGACAGTAAAGTCAAGTTCGCCCAGTGCTGCGCCGGCTACAAGTGTCACTGCAGCAATCTGGCCTGGCAGTCCGGCAAATGTGAATGCAAGACCAAGTCAGTGTTCGGACGTCGCTGATCCGTCACACAGCTTCAGCTGCTGTAACCACGGAGCGTCAACGTTACACGAACTCTTAGCGCGTTGATGTAGCACGTAGGCCTAATTTGTAGTCTTCGTAATTATTCCGTAATACATTAATAAAAATTTCGCTGTCTAGGTCGAGCACCAAATGAAATGGAGTCGTCTAGTAAACAGTAATAAACATTTCTAGAATAGTGAAAATACATCATCAAAACTTGTCACGCACGGTTACGAACTAAAGATCACGACTTACGAAAGCCATATTATAGCCTACCAGAAGCTGTCTTGGACATGTAGAAAATAATGATGTGCTGAGGTTTAAAACGATGCCATGAACGACTCGGCGACAAATAACAGCTCAGTCTCAGTTGTCGCAACGAATCCGGGAGATTTCATGCTCTAGAACTGTTGCTGTAAGCCTGTTCACAGTTGTTCAGTTTGGTAGAGACAGCTAACACGATAGCCCGCGTGTCGTCAGCAACTACGTCGACGTACGCAACTAGGTTACGCGGCTACGCACATAGGCCTATTCGATATAACTGATGAAAGAACTTGCAATAAACGAAATGATCGCGAAGGTCACTCGAGGCCACAGCCTCATAGGCAATGTGCTACTGCCTGTAGGTCCCATAGTTTCTATATTGTTCGATAGTAACCATATGACTAGTTACTTAGGCGTAGGGGCCTAGGCCTATATACTAAAGTCTGCTAAACAGGGTTTATCTTAAACATTCGTTTCTGCTATTTTTCACATTCGTAAACCAATTTTATTTTACGTCTTCAATCTTAGTCTGTCTTTTATATTTACTATAGAAGCCATTATATCGGCTGGCAATCCCATATTTAACGCTTTTCTGTTTGAAGGCGATCCCTGAAAATTTTGCCACGATATTTATAATAGCTACGTATGAGAAAAAAATTACCAAAACGTTGACTGTGTTTAGCATAGCATTCTCGACGCAATGTGACGAATGGACAGATGAACTGCTAAAGAATACAGCGCATAGTGCGTTATTTACAGAAGTCTGGTCGACATGACGTGACTGGATTGCATGCTTCGGTCACTCGTATGAATGAAGGCCTGACTGAGGTTAGACAAAATAAACGATGTCAGTGTAATATTCGCGTGTCTGATGACGCCAGCATAGTAGCAGCTCTATACCGTACATCCTGGTATACAGCCTTCGGAATTTCTGCAGAAAAATTCACTCACTGTCGCCGTTTATGACAGCGAAAGTATCCTCGAGTTCATATGCATTCAGTCGTAATGATATTATGGTATAAATCACACACGTCACGAGACACTGCCACAGTTTCATCCCATAATATCAAAAACATTGCACAGTGAAAGCACAAACACAAAACAACTTAATAGCAGCTATAGCATGGGCCTTTAGTTCTATTGCATTATATGAGCGGGCGAATATAGGGCCTATCAGACCTATAGTTATTAGATTGACCTACATAGATAGGCTTGCCGTGCAGGCCTTATAGGCGGGGTTGACCTGCGACATGGTTTGCACCGCGCCTATTGCTCATGTGCTCTGGAGAATCAGGAAGTGATCACGGCCGCTGAGTTTACACTATAGGATTTAGCACATCACTTAGTTGTTCATGTCAAGGTGAGGTACTTCTATAGAGACTTCATTAGTCTGTCGTCTGAATAGTGTATTATCCGGCTGCTGTATATACCGAGGTTAAGCGTAAAGGTCTATTTGCGTCCGGAGCATAGGCCCTGACACTTGCAAACGATTGTGTAGGCCTATAGATAGGCCTGCGTAAGTTTGTAGTGAATAGCGGTCAAGTGTGTGGAGACGAATGTGACAACAGGTGATAGTTACGTGTGTATACTGTTGAAATTATTTCTAACTGTTTGGGAACTTATGTCGCTTTTTGTGGCTATGAGTGATTTGCGTAAGTGTAACTCATAATAGGGCTTATAATGTCTATAGGCCTATTGGCTACGAGAGCAAGAACAATGCTAAATTATGTTAGTGTAGGCTTATTGGCCATCTGTTCATGAATTGGGGCCTAGGCCTATGACTTTGTCATCAGCGGAAACCCATTTTCAGCTTATAATTGAATGAATAGTATAACTACTGTTACTTTCACGTTGAACTATCACTCGAGTGTGCAAGAAAAAAATTAACAGGCATTGACTGGCCGACAAAATGTTAAAAGTAGGAATTGGTCTCATATAGCTGATTGCACCCAGCTTGCGCAGTGTGTTAAAACTGCAACTGGGTTTGTGTAGGTGAAGATAGAAACTCGAACGAAAAGAGACAGAACGTCAATCGTCGCCGCTGACGTCTTCCTGGCCGTCCAAGATGGCGCAGGACAGAAACGTGTATTTAGTTTACAGTGTTGACGACGGCGTTGAGTGGTCGAACTACATGGTGAGTAATCTGTCACAAGCAAGGCTCGACGTGACATGTGTGGAGATGGACAGTAATGGGTCGTTGCCGGCGTCGTTGTCCAAGTTACACCGAGGCCGCGTCATCGTTCTGTTGGCCTCTCCAGGTTTTGGCAAGGCGCTGCTCAAGTCTACCAGTCTGGACACGATTGTTAATTCGCAGCCGTGGTCAGGCGACTGCGTCAACCCGGTCATACTGTTTCTGTGCGGCATGATTATGGCGGACTTTGAAGAGGAGGACGTGCAGGGTCGGCGGCTGTCTGAGCGCTTTACTGGACTGAACAGCTGGAAGATTGTCGAATACGCAGAGTTTGATCAGCTGCCGCGAGCTGTACACGAACTTGCTAAACGTGCCGAGGCGAGAAAACCGCCCAGGACGCGCCCGAAGATGAAGTTCAAACTGGTTCCAGAAGAAATACGATGCGAGGTAGGCTATGTGATTTATGAAAGCAGCATGCCATGCTTTTGAGCTTTAAGCAAAGTCGTACTTTGGTTTCTACCCACATGTAGTGATAATAGCCTAATGAAGTAGCGGATATGACGGTACTCAGACACAGCTGGTATTTATCAACTGGATCGACTAATTACTTCCTAGACTTTAACGGGTCACATTTCTGATATTTCCGTAAGCATATGGCCTCCAGTGAAAAGCTCGGCACTGAACTTTCAATAGTCATTGCTTAATGCACAGCAGCGTCGTCGGTTAAAAACATAAGCGAGATATGACGAAATTGTAATTTTGCGACAAACACCGCAAATTTCCGACAGAATTCAGACGAAACGTTGCAAGTTTCTGAAAAGAAAATTATGGGTGCTCATGATTATAATATTGCCTCCAAAATTTCCCATAAATATGGTTTTTAGACCAAAATTTTGCAATTTTAAACTACATTTTTTAAAAAGAAAATTTTCACCCAGTTATCGGACAGCCAAAGGTTTGGGATGGGCACATGCCCACCGGCCTTGTCGCCACGACGCCACTATTAATGCTACCTTTCAGCGCGCGGCTCTCGCAAATAGCCTACACATAAAACAGTCGCAGCCACGATTACGCGACGTATAATGCTTTATTTCCGTGAGTGTTTTTGACGTCCATTGACTTGATCTTTGACCTTTAAACTATAGTTGGCACATCGGTTATTTTTTTCCGTACAACATTTGCATTATTTATGGCCAGGATGCGTGTACGGGAGACGGATAGACGGACTGACAAGACGCGTAATGTGGTTTTACGACGGCCGCCTAGTGATGCATATTCAGGTTTTACTGGTAAAAGGAAAAGTATGTAAGCATGCGTTTGAGAAGCGTTCAAAACAGATTTTCGTTAACGATAAAACTTCAAATTTTCTTATTAAATGGCCGACCTGAATCACTCCCGGACGTCATGAATGCACCATTCCAGGATTTGTTTATTGCTAGTGCAGATACTAGATATTAGTTACATAAATTTTGTAGCTTTTTGTATTTTGTTTATTTAATGGTTAGACTTTCGTTGCCAATTTGCTTTTTCTGGCCACCCGTCTCGTGATCTGCAGTTTTGCTATTGTCTCGCTGCTATTGTTTGTGTTTACGAGACAATTAAACGTTTTTTTCTCAGTGGGTGTATTCTAACTTTACGAGCAGTGAACATGTGAGTGGAGTGAGTGGTTGAACGGTTACAGGAGTCGACGATGGTGGTCGTGACTTTCAAGCAGGTGATCGCAGAGTCCGAGGACCAGCTCAAGATGCATGTAGAGATTGCGAGTGAACACGAGTCAGCAGATGCTGCAGAAACACCCGTCAAAGCCGTTGTCTACTGGCTCAACCCATACACTGGATACTTTATGGCGCCCAGTACGATAACGCTTTGGATTATAATTAGGCGATATTCTCACGTTGGTTTCGTAAACGTGTACTGTGTAGGCGCATAAAATGTGTAACACGTGTCCAAAAATCGTGACATTTGTATTTTTGGATATTTTTAATATTTTGGTTGTGATATTTTCCTTATTTTGCACTCACACAAAACTGTATGAGGCTGGAATAGCTGGTGCCACCTCATCTCAGATCTGTTACCACATTACCTTGCAAAATTATTATAAGTTATAAAACTCCAACTAGGGTGATTTCAGTTGTTTTGTTGTTAACAGTGTTAGTGCCTGTAAACTCGTTTATATCCCGTTTACACGATCAAGCAAACATCGAGCAGACATCCAGCAAGCATCATGCAAACACCGAGCAGACATCGAGCAAACGTCAAGCAAACATCGAGCTGGCTCGTCCAGCTAACATATAGCCAGCTCATGGAGCCAGCTTGATCGTGTAAACGGGGTATTAACGTCTACATTGAACTGATCTTATCGCCAATTCACACCTATACGATGTCGATGCGACTAAGCTCAACTTGAGTCGTTTCGTGGGTATAAATTGGCCATTAATTACTGCATGTCGGTGACATTAACGTAATGTATCATCTCATAACTGAAATGGCAAAATGCGTGTCGTCTCTTCTGTGTATACGACAGGTCATCGGGCGGGTCCTGCAACAGTGCGAGTCTTCAACAAAGGTCACAGCGTCGGCTCGAAGACGGTCAAGTACACTGCGACGCACTCCGAGACAACGGTTGGCGTCATTCAGCTACTGGTGCATCAGCTGGACAAACTGTGTGATCTGCTGCTCGTCAAACGACAACTACCGACTGTCGACCAAGTCGACGCTCTGCTTTCAGACGTCTTCCAGAACGACAGCGTCGCCTCGGCCGTTCCAGCCGTCTCCTTCGAAAAGTTTTTCGAATCCTATCGATTCTTACGAGGTACACTTCGACTGCATTACTAGTCGGATTGGCCAATATTACTAAGCTTACTCGCCTTCGTCTCTCATATTTTCACAGTTTGTGGCGGATTTACTTCAGTAAGTTTGAAAAACGAGCATACCGTATATAACGCATTAACATAATAACGGTTTGTGTAAATGCATTGCGACACTGCATATTAAAATCTTTTCAACTTTTACTCGATATATTCTTTATTTTGCTCAGACTTTTTTGCTTTTGACTCGAAGCATGTGCCTGAGACTTCGGATAACCAATGTGTGCGTGTTTATACTGTGTGCATATCGTGTTTATATGGCTTCTGTAAGGGGCAAAAAAATTGAAGTAAATTTATTTTTGTAACTTTATAAAACTGAAAATAAATCAACAGCGGTAAAATAGCCACTTTTTAGGGAGATACTCCTGTTTGACGACGGGGGCCAGGCCACCTTGTACATAGAGGGTCGGGACTTGGATTGCTAAAATCTACGTTTAATGCTAAAAATTTGGTACGCAGGTTGTCTGGGTCTATCTCTTGCTAGCCGTTTCAGCGCAATTCACTCTTAAAATGTGTGTTGCAGCCCGATATCACAAAAAATTAGCAAAAATCCCTAATTTTGGGCATTCAAAGACGTTCAAGGTCATCCAAGTTAATAAAACTAAAAAGCCCGTGATTAATGCTTGTTATGGTAAGCAACATGTGTGTACCTATTTGCGACCGTTTTTACACTACATGTAAAAGAGCCAATAGCGTCAAAATAATGTTTTTAGAAGGGGTTCCCCTCGAACGAGGGCGTCAAAGATGGGTACCCCTCACACAGAGGCACGAAATTTCGTCGCGATAAACTAGAGTTTTGGGGGCAGCCCACAATGAAGATTTGATGAATTTAGTTTGCACCGTTTTGATACAATACAGCAGTGTAACGGACAGAGGGACGCCCAGGCCATAGCTTTCTGCTATTGCGAGTAAAAACGTGTGTGGTCCATGCAGATGAGAAGAGTTCGTTGTACCTACCGACCGCGCTACACCTGGCCGCTAGATACGGCCTGCAAGAACTGACGACACGCCTGCTTGACCTTCCAGACGCCAGGCACGCGGCAGCGCTCACCAACTGTGACGGTCAACGCCCGGAGGACCTGGCTCGCGACGCTCGGCGCACATCACTGGCTGCCGTTCTTGAGAACTTCCGCGAAGTTGTAAGTCTTCTTCTGTTGATTATTATTATTATTATTATAAATGTACAAAACATCAGTTTATACACTTGTTAACGGCAACATTTAAGGACTTGCACATCGAAAACAGCAAAAATTACAAAAGGTGATTGTAATGGGAAATAAGAATGGTAGGACCGTGGGAAAATATACATTTATTTTTATTAGTTATCTTGCTGCTAGAGACGCGACGTCGTCGCGAGCACGGGAGGGCGACGCCCACTCTAGC